>ERZ842401.877-NODE-877-length-44527-cov-5.648790_pt1 | contig 44527 bp, 37 predicted proteins | sample MGYA00521270_ERZ842401 | MGnify/ENA primary metagenome ERZ842401 (study PRJEB31892, sample SAMEA3878208) | bioreactor metagenome | biome: Moose rumen | place: Sweden | collected 2011-10 | study: EMG produced TPA metagenomics assembly of the PRJEB12797 data set... | reverse complement strand
CAAGGAAGCTTTTTCGCCGTGGATTGCCACGGCGATAAATCGCCTCGCAATGACGGTATGGGTAGTAATGGATTGCCATGGTGGTAAAATACTTTGCAATGACGATAGGGTAGCGATGACGAGGAAAACAAAAAACCGCTCTCAATTGAGAGCGGTTTTAGAGTGCGTAAGAGTAATTTAGTCCTCAAGTCCGAGCTGACGATATTTTACGCGCACGTCATATTTGCTACCATAGCTGTTAATAAGCTGTGAGGCAGCCTGTTGACTTATGTCAAGGTTGAGACGGCGATTGATTATATCCATATCCTGCTCAGTCATTTCGCGTGGCGCAACATTGCGGTCAGCAACAGCGATGATTGTTTTTCCGTTTACGGTAAATTGCTTGCCATTACCATCATCGTTAAACAAATCAACCATTTGTGCCTGTTTCAGGCCGGCAAAACTTTGACTGCGGGTGAGGGCTTCGGTCGTATTAAGTTTGAGGTGGTAACGACCGGCAACATCATCTATTTTGTCTCCGCTTTCAAGATCAGTGGTTACATCGTTAATAATTTCCTGAGCAATAGCTGATCTTTCACTTTCTTCCCAAAGTTGTCTGATTTTCGGAGTTGCAGCGGCAATGTCTTGAGGGTGAGAATCGACAACATTGTCAACACGGACAAAAACAAACCCGTTGTCTGTTTCTTCGGCTTGTGAAATTTCTCCCTGGTTATAAGAAAAAGCGGCTTCTGTATAAGGACTTTCTGAGGTGTCGGTCAGACCTTTTACAGTTTTGAGAGACACTCCCATCTCTTGTGCAATATCTTCAAGTGATGAGCCGGATCCAATTTTGTCATCGATTTCTTTGGTTATTTCGTAAGCATTTTCATATGCTTTTTCGGTGCCGATGGTTTCTAAAATTTGAGCACGAGCAAGTTTGGTGTCCATTTTGGAACCCGGTTTGATGTCTTTTACTTTCATAATATGCCAGCCGAGTTCGGATTCTACCGGACCGACGACATCATTTTTGCGAGCGGCAAAAACATCATCGGCTATTTCGGCAATAAGCATATCTTTTGAAACATATCCGAGTTCGGTGTCTTCTTTGCTTTGGTCAGCAAACTTTTGAGCTGTGGCATAAAACTCGCCGCCGGCTGAAAGGGCTTTGGAAGCTTTGTCAGCTGTTTCCTGATCGGCAAACAGCATTTGTAATACCTCACGAGTTTCGGGTTTTTCAAAGCGTTCAATGTTGTTGTTATAAAATTCATTGATATCTTCTTCGCTGATTTCCGCCTTTTTAGCGATATCATCAAAAGTTAATTCAAGAACCGTTATATCACGGGTTTCGGGTTCAACCAATTCGGTTGCAAAATCGCTGTAGTATTGTTCAATTTCTTCATCAGTAATTTTGCGGTCGATTTTGACTTGGTCAGCATCAATTTCTATGTATTTGAATATTTTGCGCTGGCTTTCGGCTTTGGCAGTTAACTCAATCAGTTTTTTCGCCGGCTTAATACCGGTAACCGGGGTGTTAATGAGAAAGCTTTTCATTAAGTCATTGCGGATGCTTTCGACATAACGCTGTTCGGTAAAGTTCGATGCGGACAAGAAGTTTTTGAAACGGGCAGGGTTAAAACGTCCGTCTTCTTCGCGGAACTGAGGTTGCGACATAATAATGCCGCGAACTAAATCATTGCCTACGTAAATGTGTTTTTTGGCGGCAACTTCTTTGATAATCAATTCACTTAAGTCCTTTTGCACGAGCTCATTAGCCATAGCATTGCGCATTTCATCAGTAATCTCAATATTATCACCAAAGAGTTTGCGAGCCATGCGAATCTGTTCTTCAAGCTGCATATTGAATTCGACAAGACTTATTTTGTTGTCATTTACTCTGATAACAGCAGGGTTGGCAGCAGCACGGTTCAGATATCCAGAAATTCCAAACAAAGACATAAAGCTCAGAGCGGTAAGAGCAAAAACAAGCTTTGCAATCCACGAATCTTGGGCTTGGCGTAACTTAGTAATCATTCTTCATTGTCCTTAAAATTATATACCGGGTGTCAATATAATAGATTTGTCGTTTTATGCAATTACAAAATATTGGTGTTGAAAAGTTTTTTTAACTGGAAAATATTTTTTTAGTATGCTAAAAGAGGGGCAATGTTAAATGATTGAGGATTGAATTATGACAAGAAAAATCTTGATTGCCGGCAACTGGAAAATGAACGGTATGCTGGAAGATGGTGTTAATCTGGCCAAAGAAGTGGCTACAGAAGTAAAAAAACTCGGTCGCCCGCAGTGTGAGTTTTTGGTTTGTCCGCCTTTTACATTGTTATATTCGGTTAAAAAAGCTCTGCGCGGAGCAAAGGTTGCTCTAGGTGCACAAGACGCACATTTTGCAGTTAAAGGTGCTCACACCGGTGATGTCAGTCCGGCAATGCTCAAAGATTTGGGTTGCGGATATGTTATTTTGGGGCACTCGGAAAGAAGAGCCGATCATAACGAAAGCAACGAATTGGTGGCTAAAAAGGCTGCGGCCGCTTATGAAAACGGTCTTAAAACAATTATTTGCATAGGTGAAACAGAAAAACAACGTGATGAGGGCAAAACAATCGATGTTTGCTCAAAACAGATTTTGGGTTCGGTTCCGGAAAATGCCGATGCTTCAAATACAGTTATTGCATATGAACCGGTTTGGGCAATCGGTACAGGCAAAACTCCGACTGCCAAAGATGTGGAAGAAGTTCATGCCGCAGTGCGTGCAGTTTTGGCCAAGAAATTGGGCAAGTCTGTTGCCAACAAAATGCGCATATTGTATGGCGGTTCGGTAAAACCGGCCAATGCAAAAGAGTTTTTGTCTTTGCCTGATGTTGACGGAGCTTTGATCGGCGGGGCAAGTCTGAAAGCTCAGGATTTTATGGCAATTGCAAAATCAGTTTGTTAATGAAAGAGGATAAAAATGAGCACAGTTCTATTGGTACTACATTTGATGATTGCAATCTTTTTGGTTGCCTTTATTTTGTTGCAACGTTCTTCAGGCGGTGCGTTGGATGGTCTCGGTGGCGGTAATGGTGCCTCGAGCTTTTTGACAGCAAGAGGAACAGGTAATTTCTTAACCAGAGCAACAGCTATATTGGCAACATTGTTCTTTATTACCAGTATGTCGTTGTCATTGTACTATAAAGGGCATTCAACACAGACTGCGGCAAAATCTATTGTTGAACAGGGTCCGGTTCAACAAAGTGTACCGGTTGCTCCGGTAGCACCAACCGCAGAGAAATAATAATGAACAGATTTTCAAAAATATGGGACACCTTGAATTGCCAAGGTGTCCCTGTCGCTTTTTAAATAGATGATGGTGGTTGTAAAATGGCTGATAAAACAAATAATAAAACAAAATTTATATTTATTACCGGCGGTGTGGTTTCGTCATTGGGTAAAGGTTTGGCTTCGGCTTCGTTGGCAGCTTTGTTGCAAGCGAGAGGTTTTAAAGTAAGATTGCGCAAGCTTGATCCTTATTTAAATGTTGATCCCGGAACAATGAATCCGTGTCAACATGGTGAGGTGTATGTAACTGATGACGGTACCGAAGCTGATTTGGATTTGGGACATTATGAGCGTTTTTCGGGTATTCCGGCAACCAAACATGACAGCGTAACCAGTGGCAAAATTTATCAGCGAGTTTTGGATAAAGAACGCCATGGCGACTATTTGGGAGCAACAATTCAGGTGATTCCGCATGTTACTAATGAGATTAAAGAGTTTATTTTAGGTAATGTAGCTGATGAGGATTTTGTGCTGTGTGAAATAGGCGGTACGGTCGGTGATATTGAGGGACAACCGTATTTGGAGTCGATTCGTCAATTAGCCTATGAGTTGGGACGTGATCGTACAATGTTTGTGCATTTGACGTTGTTGCCATATATTCCTACAGCCGGTGAACTGAAGACTAAACCAACGCAACACTCGGTTAAACAGTTGCAAGAATATGGTATTCAGCCGGATATTATCTTATGCCGTTCGCAAATTGAAATTCCGCAAAATGAAAGAAAAAAGATTGCATTGTTCTGTAATGTTAAGGAGGAATGCGTTATTGCAGCATTAGATGCAAAATCAATTTATCACGTACCTTTGGCATATTCGGAAAAAGGACTTGATTATCAGGTCTGCAAGTATTTTGGATTGGAAACAAAGAGTAAGCCCAACTTGGATAAATGGAAACACATAGAAGATGTAATGCAAAACCCGGAAGGCGAGGTTAAAATTGCAATCGTCGGAAAGTATCAGTTACAGGAAGCTTATAAGTCTTTGGCTGAAGCACTTACGCACGGCGGGTTAGCTAATCATTTTAAGGTTAAAATTAAATGGCTTGATGCAGAAGATGTTGAAAAACAAGGTGCAAATGAGTTGTTAAATGATGTCGGCGCAATTTTGGTTCCGGGCGGGTTTGGTAATAGAGGAACGGAAGGTAAAATCGCAGCGGCAAAATATGCGCGTGAGCATAATATACCTTATTTGGGAATTTGCTTTGGTATGCAGATGGCGGTTATTGAAACTATGCGCAATGTGGCCGGAATTAAGAATGCAAACAGCAGCGAATTGTCTGATGATTGTGAAGCGGTTGTTGGTCTGATGACTGAATGGGATAAGGATGGAGCTAAGCAAATTCGTCATAAAGACGGTGATTTGGGTGGAACAATGCGTTTGGGGTCTTATCCGACAGTTTTAGACGAGAAGTCCAAGGCTTATCAAATATATGGCAGTAAGAATATCAACGAACGCCACCGCCATCGTTATGAGGTAAATATTAAGTATGAACCGGTATTAAAAAAAGCCGGAATGGTAATTGTCGGCAAATCTCCTGATGGTAAGTTGCCGGAAATTGTTGAAATTCCCGAACATCCATGGTTTATTGGAGTGCAATTTCACCCCGAGCTGAAGTCAAAGCCGTTTGATCCACACCCGTTGTTTGTAGCTTTTGTTAAGGCGGCAATTGATAACAGTCGTTTAATTTAATTAAAGTAAGGATGACTATGAGACTAAAGACATATATTTTTATATTTGCGTTATTAACTTTGTTTCCACTGAAGGCACAGGCTTTTGAGTGGAGCAGGTGGTACAGCGATTTGAAGGATAATATTGCTGATACTTGGAGTTGCGGCAGGCTTGAAGCTTATGCTCCTTTTTATGCTTGGCACAACCGGTTGGCTTATGACAGCCGACACATAAAAAAGTATAATGAGGAAGCATGGGGTTTCGGTCTTGGAAAAGGCTTGTGGGACGGAAACGAATGGCATGGTTTGTATGCAATGGCTTTTAAGGATTCGAATTTTTATTTGGAAACTATTTTTGGCTATGCTTATCAGTATAACTGGAATTTGTCAAAAGACGGGGCATGGAAAATCGGAGCAGGTTATACTTTGAGCCTGACGCAACGTCATGAATACAGTTATGTTCCGGTGCCGCTGCCGTTGCCGATAGCAAGTATAAGTTATGATCGTTTTTCGCTGCAAGCGGCATATGTGCCGGGGATTAAAAATGACGGCAATGTGTTGTTTTTGTGGATGAAGTTTTCATTCTGATGAGGAGTTAATAATATGGAGCAGAAAAAAATAAAAATCGGTAATTTTGAAATCGGTAACGAGTTGCCAATCGCAATTATTGCCGGTCCATGCCAAATCGAAAGTCGCCAGCATGCGGTTGATATTGCCGGGCATTTGGTAGAAATTACCAAGGAACTAGGGGTGAACTATATCTTTAAAGCCTCGTTTGATAAAGCTAACCGTACTTCGATAAATTCTCCGCGCGGAGTCGGAATCGAAGAGGGAATGAAGACTTTTGAACAAATTAAGAAGTTATACGGATGTCCGATTCTAACAGATATTCATGAGCGTGAACAATGTGAAATTGCCGCTCAATATGTTGATATGTTGCAAATTCCGGCTTTTTTGTGCAGACAAACAGACTTGGTTGTGGCGGCTGCCAAGACAGGTAAGGTTATAAATATCAAAAAAGGACAATTTTTGGCACCATGGGATATGAAACATCTGGTTATGAAATCTGTTGAGTCAGGCAATGATAAGGTATGTTTGACTGAAAGAGGGACCTCTTTCGGATATAATACTTTAGTTACGGATATGCGTGCTTTTCCGCAGATGGCTAACGACACAGGTTGCCCGATTATATTTGATGCTACACACTCGGTACAGCAACCCGGGGGATTGGGTGGAAAATCAGGTGGCAACCGCGAGATGGCTCCGGTTTTGGCAAGGGCGGCTGTGGCAGTCGGAGTGGCGGCAGTGTTTATGGAAACTCATGAGAACCCTGATAAAGCCTTGTCTGACGGCCCGAACAGTATTTATCTGAGCGATATGAAGCGAGTTATTTCAGAGTTGATGGCCTTTGATAAGGTAAGAAAATCAATTATAAAATAATTGACAAAACTTGTAGAAGATAAAGAGCCCATAAAAACGGGCTCTTTTTTAATAATATAAAATAATTTGAAAAAATATGTTGACAAAATAAACAAAAAATGTTATTTATGTTTTCATAAAAGAATTATTGTTAAACTATAAAAAAAAGAAAAAATGAAGAAGTTAAGTAAAGAAGCAAAGGTTGTGAACCTCGTATCCAGTGTAAAAGCTTGGGGCGAAAGAGTAGATCTCGGAAACTATGACAGCAAGCTCATCACGGAAGTTCGCCCTTGCATCCATGAAAATGGAAAGTACACTGATCTGCGCACCGGCGAAGAAGTTACCCTCGGTCCTTCAACGCAAGTTTGGGATGTTTTCGTCGGTACGGTGTTTGAATACCCTGACGGCAAGATGTTCCTGCTCTCCAGGCTTCTCGACAAGGAACGCACCCGCGTTATCTTTGCCGAAGACGAAGGCAGTTGGCGTTACAGCCCGTCCTCGATGATCAAGTATCACGCTTTCAAGCGCGAGGTCAAGAAGGAAGATCTCTACTAACCCCGCGGCGCTCTGCGCCATTAATAACCAACTAACTATTAACCGGAAGCCCCGTCTCAGCAATGAGACCGGGCTTTTTTTTATTTTAAACTTGCGAAACATTGTAATTGTATTATCAATAAGAATATGCAGTTTAGAGATGAAGGATATATTGTGGCTTTGCGCAAGTATGGCGAAAACTCGCTGATTGTTACGGTTGTTAGCAAACAGCATGGTTTGTTGTGTGGTTTTGTGCGCGGAGCATTGAGCAAAAAAAATTTGGGCATTTACCAAATCGGAAATTTGATAAGTATTGATTGTTATTCTCGAGTTGAAGAAAATATGCTGTCATTAAAATGCGAATTATTAATGCCGACAGCTGTTAACTTTATGAATAATGCATCTAAACTTGCAATGCTATCTGCTCTGTGCTCATTGTGTGTTGCCTGTTTGCCTGAAAATGAAAATTTGGAACGTTTTTATTACTATATTGACAGTTTTTTCCAGTTAATTAATGAGCCCAACTGGATAGCACATTATGCTTTTTTTGAATTTTATTTGTTGGAATATTTGGGTGTGGGGCTTGATTTGAGTGAATGTGCGGATACCGGGGTTAGAGAAAACTTGGCTTATGTGTCGCCGAAAAGCGGAAAAGCTGTTTGTGCGGAATCGGGAGCCCCGTATAAAGACCGGTTGTTTTTATATCCGCATTTTATTGTGGATAAAAATTATGCACCAAGTGTTACGGAAGTGGCGGATTTGTTGAAGATGACAGAATTTTTCCTCAATAAAAACTTTTTTCAAATCCATAACTTGAAATTTCCGTCAAACCGTGCTAGTTTGCTAGAAAATCTAGCATTGTAAGTGAAATTATGTCGGAAACTGAAGTAAAAATAAAAGACGTCCAATTAGCCGAAGAATTGAGTAAACGTTATTTGTCGTATGCAATGTCAACCATTGTATCGCGCTCGTTACCTGATGTAAGAGATGGTTTAAAGCCGGTACACAGACGTTTGATGTATGCAATGCGTCAATTACACCTCGATCCTAAATCGGGTTTTAAGAAATGTGCACGTGTGGTTGGTGATGTTATCGGTAAATATCACCCGCACGGCGATAGTGCCGTATACGGAGCTATGGCACGTTTAGCACAAGATTTTTCTGTGCGTTATCCGTTGGTGGACGGGCAGGGTAATTTCGGTAATATTGACGGAGATGGTCCGGCGGCAATGCGTTATACAGAAGCAAGACTGACCGATTTTGCTATGGCATTAATGGAAGGTCTGAATGATAACGCTGTTGATTTTATGGATACTTATGACGGAGAGGAAAGTGAGCCTTTGGTGATGCCGGCAGCAGTACCTAATCTGTTATGTAACGGAACGTCAGGTATTGCAGTTGGTATGGCGACTAATATTCCGCCGCATAATTTGAGTGAAATAAGCGATGCGCTGTTATATATGATAGAAAATCCGCAATGCGAGATTGAACCTCTGGTAAAAAGACTGAAAGGTCCGGATTTTCCAACCGGGGGAGTAATTGTTGACAAGTTCCAAACTATTTTGGACAACTATACTAGCGGTAAAGGCGTTTTCAGAATTCGAGCCAAATGGGAAAAGGAAGATTTGGGGCATGGACAATATCAGATTGTGGTTACCGAAATTCCTTATATGGTGCAAAAGGCCAAATTGGTTGAGAAAATCGCCGAGTTATTAATTAATAAAAAAGTGCCGCTATTGAATGATATTCGCGATGAATCAGCGCAAGATGTCAGGATTGTGCTTGAGCCTAAAAGCCGCATGGTTGATGCAAATTTGCTGATGGAACATTTGTTTAAGCAAACTGATTTGGAAAGCCGCTTTAATATGAATATGAACGTACTTGATTCTGATGGCGTTCCAAGAGTTATGAGCATTAAGGAGGTCTTGCGTGAATATTTAAATCATCGTCATAATGTGTTGATACGGCGTACAAATTATCGCTTGGATAAGATTAATTATCGTTTGGAAATCTTGTCAGGTTATCTGACTGCATATCTTAATCTTGATCGAATTATTGAAATAATTCGCGGTGAAGATGATGCTAAATCTGTGATGATGAAAGAATTTAAGCTGACCGATAATCAGGCAGAAGCCATTTTGAATATGAAATTACGTTCTTTACGGCGTTTGGAAGAAAGCCAAATCCGTGAAGAATATGATGAATTGAGCGGAGAAAAAGACGGGCTTGAGGCTTTACTCGGAGACGAGGAGAAACAATGGCAGGCAATAGCTGAAGAAATAAAACAAACTAAGGAGCGTTTCGGCAAAAAAACTGCGCTCGGACGTAGAAGAACAGAGTTTTCGGAAGTTGTTGATGTGGTTGAAGTTCCAATTGAGGCTTTGATAGAAAAAGAACCGATAACCGTGATTTTGTCCCAAAAAGGTTGGATAAGAGGTCTGAAGGGACATGTCGACCTCAATACTGATTTTAAGTTTAAAGATGATGATGAATTGGCGTTTGCTGTTCATGCCCAGACGACTGATAAAATTGTAATTTTAGACAGTTCCGGCAAGTTCTTTAATGTGTCAGCAAATGATGTGCCAACCGGACGGGGTTTTGGTCAACCGTTAAGATTAATGATTGATATTGCCAATAACGATAATATTACGGCGATGTTTGTATTTGAACCGAAAGCGACTTATTTATTGGCGACAAATACGGGCAGGGGCTTTATTGTTGATGAAAATCATATTTTGGCGCAGACTCGCGGCGGCAGAAAAATTATGAACGTTGCGACCGGAGAGTATTCGGTATTTTGCGTAAAAGTAAACGGCAATATGGTGGCAACGGTAGGCGAAAACAGAAAATTGTTAATTTTTAAAACGGAAGAAATTCCAACCATGGCCCGTGGACACGGCGTGTTGTTACAAAAATATAAAGATGGCGGGTTGTCTGATATTCAGTTCTTTAATGAGGCAGACGGCTTTAGTTTTAGTCGTTCCGGTGGTGTAGGTGTGGAAACAGAATTAATGACATGGCTCGGACATCGTGGTCAGGTTGGTAAGTTGGTGCCGTTCGGTTTTCCGAAAAATAACAAATTTTTCAGTTAGACGGAGCGTGGAGTTGTCAAAATTTCAGTATAAAAGTTACGGCAACACGTTGAATCCACAAAAATTGGTCGTATTTATCCATGGATATAAGAGTTCTATGAACGATTTGGCAGCAGATATGGGACTTTTGTCGTCTTTGTTGCCGGATTGTGTTATTGTAACTCCACAATCGGATAAATATCATAAAAACAGTAACGTACTTGAATGGTATGATGTGTCTGCTTATGATGTCGATAGAAAGAGGCGTAATCCTCAAACCTCTGTCGAAGAGATTGTCGAAATATATAATAAAGCCGGAGAGCAACTGTCAATAAGAGCCGATGAAATCAATGAGTTTATTGATGAAGTACAGGATTTGTACGGTTTAAATGACGAGCGCACATATATTGCCGGATTTTCGCAGGGGGCAATGGTAGCGCTGTTTGTCGCGATGAGCCGGGAAGGTCGTGTGGGCGGATGTTTTGCGCTGTCTGGTGTCGTGGCGGGAAAAGATTGTTTGGAACATAAAATAAAATCAAAACCAGTTGTGTATATGTTGCATGGAAAATCAGATATAACCGTGCAATATAAAACTTTGAGTTATTCAGTTGAATGGTTGAAAAAACATGGCATCGATGTTCAGGTTTGTGAATATGAAAATCTTGCTCACAAAATAATCATCGATGAAATTGATTTTATGAGTAAAATAATCAAAAAATAGTCCGATATTTTGGCTTTTATCCGATATTATCAAGTTATAACAACCTATTATTTGTTTTAATTAAACTATACATAATATAAATTATGCGACAAATATATATGTTTTTTTTACAATTCCCCTACAAGTTTAAGGATTACTAAATTTATCATTTTTTAGCAAGCAGCTCTGATGAGATGTTTTGTGTATTCTTTTTGCGGATTGTTAAAAATCTGTTCAGTTGATCCGTGTTCAACGATTTTGCCGTCTTTCATCACAATTATATTGTCTGACATGGCTCTGACAGCTTTCATATCGTGAGAAATAAAAATATAGCTGATATTGCGTTTTGCCTGAATTTGTTGCAACAATTTAATAATTTGCGCTTGGATTGTAACGTCAAGTGCAGATGTCGGTTCATCAAGAATTACCAACTCCGGGTTTAAAATCAGCGCACGAGCAATAGCAATACGTTGACGTTGACCGCCGGAAAACTGGTGGGGATATTTTTCCAAGTCATCGGGGAAAAGACCAACCTCCTCTACAGCTTTAATAACGCGATTGTGGCGTTCTGACCTTGATAATTCCGGATAATTGACAACAAGTCCCTCGCTGATAATTTGTTCAATATTCATTCGGGGATTCAAAGAGTTGTACGGATCTTGGAAAACCATCTGAATTTGACTGCAGAGATTACGTCTGTTTGTTGAGGTTATGTATTGATTTTTATAAATAAAATATCCTTTGTATTGATTAATTCCAACTAATGAAAGTCCCAACGAACTTTTGCCTGATCCGGATTCGCCGACAATTCCAAGGGTTTGACCGCTAGAGAGTTGAAAAGATATGTTATTTACCGCTTTTATTGTTGATATTACTCTCCCCCAAAAATTCTTTTTGATAGGAAATGATACTTCAATGTGTTGCGCATCCAATATTATATCATTTTTAATATTAACTATATTTTTCCGAATACTAGAAGAATTAACTAATGTTTTAGTATAAGCGTGTTTGGGGCTATTAAATACCTTTTCGGTGGCTCCCTGCTCTACGATTTTCCCTTCTTTCATGACCAAGACTTTGTCCGCTATTTTACGAATTACGGAAAGATCATGGCTGATAAAAATAATCGCCATATTCATTTTTTTACGTAAATTCAATAGTAAATCAATGATTTGCTCTTGTACGGTAACATCAAGAGCGGTTGTCGGCTCATCGGCAATTAAGATTTCAGGATTATTGGCTATTGCCATTGCTATCATTACACGTTGACGTTGACCGCCGGATAGTTCAAAGGGGTAAGACTTAAGACGTTGCGCAGCATTTTGAATACCAACAGTTTTGAGGAGTTCAAGCGCTGTTTTTTGTGCGGAAGTACGAGAGATTGTATTGTGAACAAGAACAGCTTCGGCGATCTGATTGCCTATTGTATGCAAGGGATTCAGTGATGACATCGGTTCTTGAAAAATAAAACCGATTTTTTTGCCGCGAATTGTTTGCCATTTATCTTCTGTGAGGTTAGAAATCTCTTGGTTATCAAGTTTAATGGAACTGTCTGTACAACAGGGAAACAGCCCCAGTATTGATTGGGCTGTTAAAGATTTGCCGGAACCTGATTCTCCGACAATGCCTAAAATTTCACCTGAATTGAGTTCAAAGCTTATGTCGTCTACAACTTTGCGCCCATTATCAACCGTAATACTTAATTTATTTACCTCCAATATACTCATCGACGTGCCTTTCTGGTATCAAGAGCATCACGAACGCCCTCGCCTATAAAAATGAGTAGAGTAAGAAGTGTAGAAAGAACGATAAATATTGAAATTCCAATCCATGGAGCTTGTAAATTGTCTTTGCCCTGCCTTACCAAATCTCCTAATGACGGGTAATCTTGAGATAGTCCCAGCCCCAGAAAATCAAGAGCCGTAAGGGCTACAATAGCTTCGGAAATCAAAAAGGGAATGAAGGTTATGGTGGCTACCAATGCGTTGGGCAGAATATGCCGGTAAATTATACGCCAATTGCGGACGCCAAGTACTCGGGCGGCTTTAACAAATTCAAAATTGCGAGTGCGCATAAATTCAGCACGAACCATGCCGGTGAGTGATGTCCACGAAAAAAGCAACATTATAATCAGTAAGGTCCAAAATGTCGGAACGAACAGGCTGGCAACAATGATAAGAATAAATAGTTGCGGAAGAGAATCCCATATCTCGATAAATCTCTGCATGATTATGTCTGTTTTACCACCAAGGTACCCCTGAATTGCGCCCGCTAAAATACCGATAATAGACGATATAATGGTCAATGCAAAGGCAAATGCAACGGAAAGTCTTATGCCGTATAAAATCCGTGCCAGTATGTCCCTGCCCTCATCATCTGTACCAAGCCAGTGTTTGCGGCTGGGAGCTGAAGGTGTTGGAGTTTTGAGTTTGAAATCAACCGTATTAAATGAAAACGGAATAATCGGCATAATCATCCAACCGTTTTGATTTATGTTATTAACAATGTACTCGTCCTTATAATCTGCCGGTGTCGGAAAATCTCCGCCGAACTCTAAATCAGTATAGGTTTTGAAAATCGGAAAATAAAGCCGATCATGATATGACATAATAAGCGGTTTATCGTTTGCAATTAATTCAGAAAACAAACTAATTGTCAGAAGCGACAAAAAAACTATTGCAGACCAGTAGGCACGTCTGTTACGAGAGAAAAGATGTAAGGCGCTACAAATTTTCACCGTTAGCCTCTTCTACGGGTTCACGACTCATTTCTGACAAAGATTCCACCTTTGCCTCAGGAGCAACATTTATTTGTCCGCTCATTACTTTGCTTTTACCGATATTTTTTTCTTCCAACGGCAACATTTTGGGTTCTTTATGTATGATTTCGTCATCATTAAGAGGTTGTGGTTCACCGTCGGTAGAGTCAGCATCCTCAATCGGTTGTAATTCGGGTTCACTCGGTTGAGTGGCCAAGTTTGGATAGTTATTTTGTTTCCAAGCTTTAAACCATTCTATGTATTGTTGATATGATTTTTGAGCGGTATCGTTGTTGTAAACGATTGATTCCATTTTTTCAAGAATGGTGTCTTTGGTGCTCTTTGACGGATTTTCACCATTAAATTCAATACATTTTTGGTTGTTGATTGTTTGATTGATAATATCAGGTGCAGCGCAAATTGACTTGTTTATAGTAAATTTGCGATTATCAGGGGTTGATACGGCAATGTTTGTAGTCTTTCCGTTGAGGAATGCATCAGCTTGAGCAATATCTGACATGCCCAACATATCATCCATACCGCTTAATCCCTGAATAATAATTGTGCTGTTAGCAAACAATCCAGCTGTTTGCATGTTCTGCATAAGCTGACTTAGCTTGCCGTACAAGCACATGGTTTGTCTGAACTGAGCACTTCTCTTTTCCATACTGAATGCTTTTTTGGTCCAGGGTTGTCCGTATTTGACGGTCCACTCTTCAGTCGGTTTAAGATTGCACATATCATCATATATGAAAGTTTCAGCCGGCAGATCAACAAAAACAAAGTATGCCTGCTTGCCCTTATTGGTGATAATGTCCTGCATTGCCAAATCAAGCGTTTGCATAGAATTTATAACATATAGTCCGTTATAAGAAGTGCCAATCAGCGGAATTTTGTCGGAAGCAAAGAATTTGCTGAGGCGGTTGTATATAACAGGTGCGGACTTTTCAAACCAACCGGTACTTTCAAGCCACTGAACAAGAATAATGCCGGCTTTTTCAAACATTGAATATTGGTTGGTATTAAAAGTGTTTGGATTGCTGATTTGAGTTACACAACGGGAAACATTGTTCTCATCGTTTTTGCGGCAAAGATTAATGCCGTGAGATTGATAGGCATTAATTTGATAACCTTGCGATTTGAGAGTGTCAATCATTTCGGCATTAGCAAGGTTTACCTCGTAGTCATTACGTGTTTTAAAATTCCAATGACTGTCTTTTTGAATTTGTGATTGGATGTTGGCATATTTGTCAGCGGGAATAGCAAAGTTAAGACTGTTGGCCGCATTCAAATAGGGGTTGTAATCATTTACGTAGGCATTCGGAAACAGCTTGAACCCATACTGGGCGTAGAAACCTAACATTATTGAGCGCAACTGATCACGGTAAACTTTGTTGGATTGTTCGTCAGACAGGCTCGAAATATAGCTGTAAGAAGGAAGCCCCGGAAGCATAATGTTGACAAAGGCGATGTTATTATCATTTTCATTATGTGAAGTAGTTTCAGTTTGATTGATACTGAATTCAGGTTGTGATGAGTTTTGTTGCATTGATACATAGCAAAATATTCCGGCAGCTAAGCAGGCAAACAGAAAACGAATTTTTTTCTTTCCCCAAAGTAACAAAATAAAACAAATTGCACACACAATCAGCGAAATATAAGTAGATGACAATCCGAAAAGTACCGGTAATGTTCTATAGTCAGAAAACTGACTGAACATAGCGGTTGAAAACAAGTAAATTATTCCGGCGGTGAGAAGACTTAGGGTAAAGGTAAAACCGGATAAGAGAAAATAAATAACTCCGGTAACCGAGGCAATGATAACCATAGAGACGAGGATATCCGGACGAGGCATCGGAAAACTTGAAAAGATATTGCCTGCTCCCGATGATGAATACAGCACAAAATCTATACCTAAAAGAGAAATACCGATAATCATGAAAAATATAAGATTTAACCAATAATTAAGAGCAGGATGTTTTTTTACTCTGCTTTTTGGCGGACGAGGATTTGAGGATAAACGATAACTTGTGATCGGTCCGCTTATTTCTCCGTGGTTGCTAAAACTCGGTTCTTTTCTCTCTGTTGTATTCATGATTATACCTTTCATAATTTACACGAACAATATAGCAGGGATAAGAATCTTTTAAAGCAAAAACCCTCAAGATTGCACATAATCTTGAGGGTCGCATATTGTGCGCTAAAACGCTGATTATCTTGAGTAGTACTCGATAACCATGTTTGGTTCCATAACAGAAGCATAAGGTACATCTTCAAATTTAGGAACAAATGTGTATTTAGCTTCCATTTTTTTGGTATCTACTTCCAAGTATGCAGGTGTTTCATGGAGATTGGATTCCAAAGCTGCCACAACCATAGCCATTTGTTTGGCGCTCTCTTTTACAGAGATAACATCACCGACTTTTACCATATAAGAAGGAATGTTTACTCTTTTACCGTTAACCAAAATGTGTCCGTGGTTAACAAACTGACGAGAAGCAAAAATGGTCGGAACAAATTTTGCTTTGTATACCAAGTTATCCAAACGAGATTCCAAAATACCGATTAAGTTTTCAGCAGCGTCACCACGACGACGAATAGCTTCGGCATAGTATTTAGCAAACTGTTTCTCGGAAACGTTGCCGTAATATGTTTTTAATCTTTGTTTTGCTTGTAATTGTGCACCGTAGTCAGTCAATTTTTTCTTTCTGGCGCCGTGTTGACCCGGACCATACTCGCGTTTGAGTAACGGGCTCTTCGGATCACCCCAGAGATTGGCATTAAGACTGCGGTTAGTCTTTTTCTTTGCTGTAACAATACTTTTCATCGATTTTCCTTTGTTTTATTATTTACATTATTGTCCCGGTAGTTTTCATTGCAGAAACGGGGTGTTTACCACCCTCTTTCCCGGAAGTGGGTGTAATTTATTATAAATAAAAACAAAATGCAAGAGTTTTTTTATCGGTTTGTTTTTGACACCAGCTATTTGTTTTTGACTTCTTCGGGAGAAACAATGCCACCGGAAATAATGAACTTCAGAGCCTCTTCAACACTCATATCAAGGTAGATTAGGTCTTGTTTCGGCATAAAAATAAGAAATCCGGAGGTCGGGTTTGGCGTTGTCGGAACAAAAACATTTACCATTTCTTGTTTTAAAATGTCTTTTACCTCGCCTTCGGTATCTGTACTGACAAGTCCTAAAATCCAAATTCCTTTACGGGGATATTCCAACAGAACAACCTTCGAGAATGCTGATGTTTTGTCGGAAAGGAAGGTCTCAAATACTTTTTTTAACAGAGAGTAAACTGTTGAAATGAGCGGTATACGTTTAACTATCCAGTCTCCTAAACGGATGAAAAATTTTCCGATAAAACCGGCGGCAAACATACCGACTAAGGTCATAGTTACGATCAACACCACTATTCCCAGTCCGGGAATGGTAAAAGGCAATGTGTCATAATATAAACGCAGTTGCGGGGGCAAAAGTTTGCTGACGCCGGTATCTACCCACAAAATAACTTTGTAAGCAACATAAAATGTCATGGCAACCGGCGCCGTTACCAAAATGCCGGTAAAAAAGTAAGCGCGGAGTTTGGCTCCGAGTTTCATAAAAGCACGCTTTTCTTTTTGTCTTTTGATTTCGGCGGTGCGGATTTCTTGGATGCGCCCTGCTCTTTTGTGTACATTTTTAGAATGTTTTTTTACCATTTAAGACCTCATTGCATCGTCAATTATAAATTGGGCTTGGTTGCGCCCCTGCCAATTATCACGGCGCAGACTTCCAACCAAATTAAAACTCTGACCGGATCCGTTCAGCAAGGCTTTGCCCATTTCGTTGTCAGCACAACGAAATGCCATTGCCTTAAGGCTGCCGCCGTTTAATGAAGTAAGGAAACAACGCACATGTCCCGAACCGACTATTGTTGATTTTGAAACAAAGGCATTAGTCAGCATAAGTCGCGGCTCGGGGTTGCCTGATCCGTAAGGAGCCAAAGCTTCAAGTTTATCAATAAAATCAACCCCAGCAGCTGATATATCAATACTACCGTCAATTTCCAAAACAGGCGTCAGTGTCTGATTTTGCATAATGTTTTGTATGTATTGTCCGGCAAATTCACGAAAATCTTCAAGCTTGTCCTGTTCCAAAGAAAAACCTGCCGCCATAATATGACCGCCACCTTTGGTTAATATGCCTTTTTCTTTGGCTTTCATAATCAAAGCACCAATGTCCAAACCGGGAACCGAGCGAGCAGAACCTTTGACTTCATCAGGTTCAACAGACATGACAAACGAAGGAAGATTGTAGCGTTCACGGAGTTTTCCTGCAACAATACCGATTACCCCTTGATGCCAGTCATTTCCATATACGAAAGCCATCGGATAGTTTTGCGGTGTACCTTCAAGAATTTCGATTGCCTGCAACAAAACATATGCTTCTATCTCTTTGCGTTGGGTATTAAATCCGTCAAGTTTTTCTGCTATCAAAGTTGCTTCAAAATCGTTTTTGCTGCAGAGAAGTTTGTTCCCTAAAGATGAATCTCCCACACGACCTCCGGCATTAATACGAGGACCGAGGATGTACCCCAGATGGTAACTCGTGGGAGCCTCGTTGATTGAAGATTTATCAATCAGGGCTTTTATACCAATATTGCGGCGGTGAGCCATAACCGTCAGTCCTTGTCGTACGAAAGCCCGGTTTAGTCCCAACAAAGGCACTACATCACATACGGTGCCGAGTGCAACCAAATCTAACCATTGTTTGAGGTCAGGTTCTTCATGTTCACGGTAGAATCCCTGATTACGCAGATAACGATTGACGGCAACAACCGTCATAAAGGCTACTCCTACGGCAGCCATATATTTAAGATAAGGGTAGTTATTGTCTTCATCCAGGCGTTTGGGATTAACTACGGCGTAAACGTTAGGCAATTTTTCTTCAGCCTGGTGGTGATCGAGTATAATTGTTGTAAGATTGTGTTTTGTAGCGTAGTCCAAAACATCAAAAGCAGTTGTACCGCAATCAACCGTGATTAAGAGTTCGGCGCCACAGGCAATGAATTCATCAACCGCGGAAGTACTGGGACCGTAGCCCTCGTCGCGTTCAGGAATATGTATTAAGGGAGAACTCCCTACACTTTCCAAAAACAAGCGTAATACGGAAGAAGACGTGGCTCCGTCGACATCGTAATCTCCGATTATGGCTATTTTTTGTTGTTTGATTATTGCTTCAGCAATACGCTCCGAGGCTTTTTGCATATCTTTTAGGACATACGGATCCGGCATAAGATTTTGAAGTTTGGGGTCTAAAAAGTCAGGGATTTCATCGCCGACGATGTTACGTCCGGCAAGGATTTTGGCAATCAAAAACGGAATGTTATATTTTTGTGCCGCCATCTCAACCGTTCGGTCATCGGGAGACATGAATTTCCAGATGTTACCGTTGAGCGATTTTTGAGAGGCAAAATCAATTTCCACTGCACAGACCTTTATTAATAGCTGATATAAATTTCAGCACGGCGGTTCTGACGCTCACCCTCTGGCATTGCCTCGCTGAACAGCGGACGGCTGTCAGACATTGCTTCCATGGTTATGCTTTCTTTTTTGACACCGGCTTTTTGCAGAGCATTAGAAACGGATATTGCACGTTCCAGTGAAGTGTGAAAGTTGACAAGCTTGTGCTCAGAGACGGTTGTGTCTTTTGTACGGCTCGATGAATGCCCGTAAATATGGATTTTAGCGTTATGCTTCTTGGCCAGTTTGGCTATCTCAACAATTTTACGGTTATATGAAGGACTGATTGCATAGCTTCCGTTGTCAAACAAAATGGTCAAGGCCAGATAATTGACGCTTGGAGCATATTTTTTCGAAGTTTCACGAATAATCGGAATCGATTTTTTCAGTTTTGGAGCCGGTTCGGCTTTAAGTTCCGGCATAAGCGGAACTTTGGCTACGGTAGTTGTGGTTGAGGAATCACTGTAATGAGCATTTTTGACATCTGACGGGATGGTTTTGCTGGAAGTGATGTGTATGGGCTGATAATGAGCCTCCTCCTCAATAGGTTGTTGTTCGGGGGCTTGAACAGAAGAACATGCTGTTAACAAAGCAACGGCCGATAAAAGTGAAATTAATTTTAAGCGCAACATAATCAGTACCTTCTATATATTTAATATCTGTTTATACATAACTTAATTATGAGTTATTGACAAGGAGAAAATCACAAAATTGAATAAAAATTAAAAAACATTGTATTTCAAAAAATATTATTATATCATTGGAACAGTGTCGAGTTTTTTGGAGGTAAAAATGCGTAATTTGTTAGCAACTGCCGTAATAGCTTTGGCTTTGGTCGCATGCTCAAAGTCAGAAAGCGTGAAAAGTGATAATTTGAGTATTGTTGAGGCAAACGGCAGCAAGATTGAGTATAAGGTTGAATTGGCTCAAACCGAAAAGGAGATGAGCAAAGGGTTGATGTTTCGTGATTCACTCGGCGAGAAAACAGGAATGTTGTTTGCTCTGTGGAAAATCGGTGAACCTAGCGGAATGTGGATGAAAAATACAAAAATTCCGTTGGATATGCTTTTTGTCGACAAGGATGGAATGATTTATTGGATTTATGAAAATGCCGAGCCTAATTCCGTAAAGCTGATTGTAGCCCCGTATGCTCCTTATGCGGTGTTGGAAGTTAATGCCGGAGATGTCATAAAATATGGTATTAAAATCGGTGATACAATAAAGCACTCTTGGTTTGAGGAGGCAAATAAATCGACAGATGAGGAAAACAAAGTTGAAGCAGTTGTCGATGAGATGCAACCCCAAGTTTCTGAGGTTGAAAAAGAACCTGCGACAGAAACTCCAAAGGTTCAGAATCTTGATTAATAATATATCAATTGAAATGGAGAGGCTGTAAAGGCCTCTTCATTGTTTTTAAAGAGTACTCAATTTTATAATAAAGCGGCGAATACTTTCTAAACGTTCGGCGTAATTTTCCAAGTCGCGAGCTATAAATATTTTTTGATCAGGTCTGACTTTGATACTTCCGCCGGAGCGAGTTATCAAATCAACAAGTTTATCCGGGGATTTGAAATTGTTATTGTGGAAACCGATAACAAAGCCTTTTGCGCCGGCATCAATGCGCTCAATATTTGCCTGACGGCACAGCTGTTTGATTTCAACAGTTTTAAGCAGGTTGTCAACTTCTGCCGGGATTGGACCAAAACGATCAACAAGTTCTTCTCGCATATCGAGAAGTTCTTCGGTCTTTTCGAGAGAACCTATGCGTTTATATAAACCAAGTCTTACACCCAAATCGCGTACATAGCTTTCAGAAATCATAATCGGAACGCCGGTAACAATTTGCGGGCTCCATTCGGAAGCGGTCTTTTCTTCCTGTTTTTCACCGTTTTTAATACGCATTATTTCTTCTTCAAGCATGTGATGATAAAGAGCAATACCGACGTCTTTTATATGTCCGGATTGTTCTTCACCTAAGACATTGCCTGAACCACGAATGTCCATATCATGACTGGCTAGTGAAAATCCTGCTCCCAGGCTATCCAGGGCTTGTAGTATACTGAGACGACGTTCAGCAACAGGTTTAAGGTTTTTGTGTTGCGGAACGGTAAAGTAACAATATCCGCGAACTTTGGAGCGTCCGATACGACCGCGTAATTGATATAACTGCGCCAAACCAAACATGTCGGCACGATAGACAATCATAGTGTTGACCGAAGGCATATCAATGCCTGATTCAATAATTGTGGTTGAGAGCAAAATATCGCCTTTTTTATCAACGAAAGAGTTCATAACATCTTCAAGTTGCTTGACCGGCATTTGACCGTGGGCAACCAGAATCTCGATATCGGGAGCAATTTCTTTTAATATCTTTTGAACTTCGGGTATATCCGAAACCCGAGGACAAACTACAAAGGTTTGTCCGTTACGGAATTTTTCACGATAGATGGCTTCCTTTATCATTACGCGATCAAATGGCATCACAAAGGTACGTGCAGCTAATCGGTCAACCGGAGGAGTAGCAATTATGCTAAGTTGTTTAACACCGGTAAGAGACAGTTGTAAAGTACGGGGTATGGGGGTCGCAGTCAAAGTCAGGACATGAACATCATCTTTCAAGGCCTTGAGTTTTTCTTTATGAGCAACACCAAAGTGTTGTTCTTCATCAATAATCAAAAGACCAAGGTTATTAAATTCAATATTATCTGACAGTAGTGCATGGGTACCGATAACAATATCGATTGAACCGTCTTTCATACCGGCTTTTATTTTCCGGGCTTCGGTAACTGTCGTCAAACGAGATAACATGGCAACTTTCAGTGGAAAACCGCTCATGCGTTGCTCAAAATTCAAATAGTGTTGGCGTGCTAACAGCGTGGTCGGGACAATCAATGCAACCTGCCCTCCCGACATTGCCACGGTGAAGGCGGCACGCAAAGCGACTTCGGTCTTGCCAAAACCGACATCTCCGCAAATAAGTCTGTCCATAGGAATCCCGGCGGAAAGATCGCCCATAACATCGCTAATTGCATTGAGTTGGTCGTCTGTTTCATTATAGGGAAAACCAGAGCAAAACTCATCATACATACCATCTGCAGCAATGTATGATTCTGCCTTTTTGAGCTGACGACGAGCAGCGATAGCAATTAATTTTTCAGCTAGTTCATGAATACGCTTTTTAACTTTGGCTTTTTTGGCTTCCCACGCCATGCCGCCTAAGGTATCAAGCTGGATGTTTTCATCGTCGGCACCATAGCGTGAAACCATTTCAATATTTTCAACCGGCACAAACAGTTTGTCATCATTAGCATAAATGATTTTTAGGCAATCGTGATCAGCACCGCCGGCAGAAATATTTTCAAGTCCCATAAAACGACCAATACCGTGTTCAAGGTGCACGACAAGTTCTCCGATGTTAAGTGATGAAACATCGGCTATAAAGTCTTTTGAAGAAACCTTACGAGGTGAACGGTGGTTTTGTTTGGGGCCTAAAATATCTTGTTCGGAAACAAAGTAAAACTCATCATTGCGAAAACCATGTTGCATGCCGGCAACAATCAACACAATACTGTTTGTTGCTTTAAGGCAAGCATCTTTCCAGTTATCGGCAAAGGTGAGATTTAGTTTGAAATTATTGTTTGAAACAGTCTCGTTAAGCAGTGTAAACAAACGTTCTCTTGAGCCGGCGCTATAACAGCATATGAAACGCGATAATTTTCCATATTCAACAAATGAATTGAGTAACTCTACATATACCTGCGACGGAGTAATGTTTTTGGCAGAAGAAAAATTGCGAGCCGGAATTGTGGCAATGTCAATATTATTGTCAGATTGCGGCATATTGAGTGATGTAAGTTGCAGATTAATATGGGGTATAATTTCTCGTGGTGGCAGGAACATTTGTTCCGGAGGCACAGGGCGATAAGTGTCAACCTCATTTTGCTGGTTTTTTATTGAAAGATTCTCAAGTCTGGCTTGGTAGTGATCAATTATGCTATCATTTTTTGACTGCAAAGCGGCTTCAGCATTACGCCCTAAAATTGCAGTTGCCTGTGGTAAATAATCAAATATAGAGGGCAATGTGTCTTCATAAAAAAACGGGAGCCAGTTTTCCATTCCCATATATTTCCGCGAGTTGGAAATTGCTTCATATATCTCATCGTCTTTGCAAGCTGCTCCGAAGGTTTCACGGTACCGTGAACGGAAGTTTTTGACGGTGTTCTTATCCAAGATAACCTCACCGGCTGCTTGGAACGTATAGTGGCTTTGTTCGCCGATTGTGCGTTGGGTTAAGACATCAAAAGTGCGGATTTTTTCAACTTCATCACCAAACAAATCTATACGTAAAGGGTGTTCACTACCGGCAGGAAAAATATCTAATATGTCGCCACGAACAGCATATTCACCCGGTTCCATAACCTGTTCAACCCTGGTATAGCCATTCAACGATACATAGTGCAAGAAATCTGTCAGGCTGAGTTGGGAGCCGTTCTGGATTGATTTGACTGAGTTGAGAAAAACCTTTTTAGGCGGAAGTTTTTGCATAACAGCGCCGACACTGGTTATAATAATGCGAGGTTTTGATGAAGTCGGGTTTAGAGCCAAATGTGCCAAAACATCAACTCTCTCAGCGACAATATTCACATTTGGAGATATACGGTCATAGGGAACGGTATCCCATGCCGGAAAAGTAAGAACCTCGATCTCGGGAGCAATATAACGGATAATAGATGCGGTTTGTGCCAATGATGAGCCGTCGGAGGCAATATAGATAATATCGTTTTTTTGAGTTTGAAGCAGTTTTTGCAACACAAACGCTTCCGCACCATCGGCAACGGAAGATATGGTTTTAATTTCAGGACCGATTTTTTTCAACTGTTCAAACATAGTTCGTATCTTGTTGTTTACTTCTTTTTCAAAAATATATACAATTACGCAAGAATAGCAATCAATTTTTAGGGTTTTGAGCAATGCGACCACCGATTTTGTTTCCTCTTTTTGCCGATGTAACCGCAGTTTCGGGGATTGGAGACAAATATGCAAAGTTACTGGGCAATTTAGAAATTAAAAAAATCGGTGATGCGCTGTGGCATTTGCCCTACTCTTTGGTTAATCGCAATTTATTGCCTTCTCTTAAAAACGCCAAAATAGGCGAAATTAATACTATTGAAATTACCGTTATTGAACATGAAGCTCCTAAAAGAAAAAGCCAACCATACAGAGTGATGTGTGAAGATAATTATGGAAACGAGATTTTATTGTGCTTTTTTAAGGCTTATGTGTCTTCTATTGAGAAGAATTTACCTGTCGGTGAAAAACGTTTTGTAAGCGGTAAAATTGAGAACTACAACAATATATTGCAGATGAGTCATCCGGATTATATTGTAAAAAATTGGGCAGATATTCCACAATTTGAACCGGTATATGGTTTAACGGCAGGAATTACAAACAAATTTATGAACAAGCTAACCGAGCAAGCATTACAAAAATTGCCACACTTTGCGGAATGGCAAGATGATGTTTTTGTAAAACAGCGTGGCTTTCCGAATTTTAATCAGGCGATTATTACCGCACACCACCCCAAAAGTTTGAGCGATGTGCTACCGACAACTCCGGCTCGGACACGTTTGGCATATGATGAGTTATTGGCAAACCAACTGGCGTTGGCAATTGTTCGGCAAAAAATAAAACGACAAAAAGGTCGAAAAATTGCCGGTAATGGTTTGTTACGGCGAAAGGTTATGGAAAAACTTCCGTTTAAATTGACTGCGGCTCAAGAAAAGGTATTACAAGAAATTTTTGCCGATCAGTCGAGTGATGACAGAATGTTACGTTTGTTGCAAGGTGATGTCGGAAGCGGTAAAACCATTGTTGCTCTGTTAACAATGCTTAATGCTGTCGAATGTGGTGCTCAAGCTGCAATTATGGCGCCGACGGAGATTTTGGCAAAACAGCATTTAGAAACAATTGCACCTATTTGCGAAAATATCGGAATTCGGGCGGAATTGCTGATAGGGAAAGTTAAAGGTAAGGCACGCAATCGAATTATTGATGATTTAGCTGCGGGCAAAATTGATATTTTGATCGGAACACATGCATTATTCGTAGATGATGTTGAGTTTAAAGATTTGGCCTGCGTGGTAATTGATGAACAACATCGCTTCGGTGTACATCAGCGACTTAATCTGTCAAATAAGGGAAACAAAGCTGATATTTTGGTTATGACGGCAACACCAATACCGCGGAGTTTGATTCTGACAGCATTCGGTGATATGGAGTATTCAAAAATTGACCAGTTGCCGGAAGGACGAAAACCTGTTGATACCAGGGTTATGCCTCTGACCAAAGCTGATGATATAATTGAAGGTTTGAAAAACAAATTGCAACAAGGTGCTCGGGCTTATTGGGTCTGTCCGTTGGTTGAGGAATCGGAAAAGCTTGATTTGGCAGCAGCTGAGCAAAGGTTTGAGCTGTTACAGAAAACCTTTGGCTATAAAGTCGGTTTAATACACGGTAAGATGAAAGAAAAGCAAAAAGATGAAATAATGGAGCAATTTAAGGTCGGTAAAATCAATCTTTTGGTGGCAACCACGGTTATCGAAGTCGGAGTTAATGTGCCGGAAGCCACAATAATGATTATCGAACACGCCGAAAGATTCGGATTGGCGCAACTGCACCAATTGCGCGGACGAGTTAAGAGAGGAAACAGTGCCGCAACATGTTTACTGCTTTACGGATATCCGATTAGTGCGACAGCGCGTTCACGTCTGCAGATAATGAAAGAAACGGAAGATGGTTTTTTGATTGCTGAGGAAGATTTAAAATTGCGTGGCGGCGGAGAGATTTTGGGAACAAAACAATCCGGTTTTGCTAACTTTAAGTTGGCGGATATGAGTGTGCATCAAGGGTTGTTACTGACAGCAAGTCAAGACGCTAAAATGATTATGAATAATGATCCAGATTTAAAAACTCCGCGTGGAGAGGCTTTGCGTACCCTGCTCTATCTGTTTGAGCGCGACGATGCGGTCAAAACCTACTTGGCCGGATAGAAAACCAAAGCCCCGTTTTTCGGGGCTTTATTTTATTGATCCAAGAATGAACGAAGTTTGCGAGAGCGGCTCGGGTGTTTGAGTTTACGCAAGGCTTTAGCTTCGATCTGACGAATACGCTCACGGGTAACATTAAATTGTTGTCCGACTTCTTCCAGTGTGTGGTCAGTGTTCATTCCGATACCAAAACGCATACGCAAAACGCGTTCTTCGCGAGGTGTCAATGATGACAGTATGCGTGTGCAAGTTTCTTTCAAGTTGGAGTGAATTGCTGAATCAAGCGGTTGTAATGCGCTCTCATCAGGAATAAAATCACCCAGTGATGAGTCTTCTTCATCACCGACAGGAGATTCCAAGCTTACCGGTTCTTTAGCAATTTTCATAACTTTGCGTACTTTTTCAAGAGGCATAGAAAGTCTTGCTGCCAATTCCTCCGGTACCGGCTCACGTCCCATTTCAGACAACATTTGACGTGATGTGCGAACCAGTTTATTAATGGTTTCAATCATATGTACCGGAATACGAATGGTGCGAGCCTGATCTGCAATTGAACGAGTTATGGCTTGGCGTATCCACCATGTAGCATAAGTAGAAAACTTGTAACCGCGGCGATATTCAAATTTATCAACGGCTTTCATCAAACCAATGTTACCTTCCTGTATGAGATCCAAGAATTGCAGACCGCGGTTGGTGTATTTTTTGGCAATTGAAATAACCAAACGAAGGTTAGCTTCTATCATTTCCTTTTTAGCACGTTCAGCTTCACGCTCACCTTTTTTGATGGTATCAACCATACGGCGATATTCGCTGATTGGCAGACCGCACTCCTGTGCCATTTGAGCCACACTATCACGCAATTCAGTAATTTCTGTACCATATTTGGTAACAAATTCCTGCCAATGCTTATCTTTTTTGCGAGATATGTTTTTTAACCAGTCGGGATCAAGTTCCGATTGTTGATATTCGTTCAGGAAGTCATCGCGTTTGATTTTGCATGATAATGCGTAGCGAAGCAATTTGCCTTCCAATCCCATAAGTCTTTTGTTAAGTTCATTAAGTTGTTCGACCAGCTGTTCAATTCTTCCGGCATTTAAGTGAATTGAACTCATTAACTCAACAAGTTCACGCTTTACTTGAACATATTTCTTTTCCAAAGCAGGCTTGACTGATTTTCCGGATATAATTGAAGTTACGCGTTGGCTTTGGATCTTTTTCAAATCATCATAATAGCTTGAAATTTTGTTTAATATTTCAAGAACAGGTTCCCACAAAGCTTCTTCCATAGCGGAAACAGAAGCCGAAGAATGACCGCTGACATCGTCATCATCAATGTCTTCTGATGATGAATTTTCGCCATCTTCGCTGTTTTCTTCCTTATCAGAAATATCGTCGACATCGTCATTTTCACTATCATCAACCGTATCTTCAAGATCCATATCTTCTTCAAGATCTTCATCTAAATCGTCGAGATCGTTTTCTTTGTCGGCTATTTCAGCGGTAACTTTTTCAAGGTCCATGACGTTTGAGGCACTGTCTTCGTCATCATAAACAATGGCTTCAGGATCATCGCCGTACATCATTTCAAGATCGACAACATCACGCAGTTGCATTTGTCCGCTTAACAGGTCATCACGCCATGAAGCTATGGCCTTAATAGTCATGGGGCTTTCACACAAACCGTCAATCATAACGGTTTTACCTGCTTCTATACGCTTTGCAATAGCGATTTCTCCGTCGCGTGATAAAAGTTCAACGCTGCCCATCTCTTTCAAATACATGCGGACCGGATCGTCATATCGTCCGATATCTTTTTCGTCCAGGTTGCCGCTTTCATCGTATTCTTCCGATGTTTCTTCGTTTTCCTCAGCCTCAAAGGTATCTGCGTCCGATTCGGATATGATACTGATGCCCATGTCCGAGATTTCGGCCATGATGTCTTCGATCTGTTCGGAAGATTCTTTTTCGGAAGGCAGAGCTTTGTTTAGTTCCTCAACCGTGATGTATCCGCGAGCTTTACCCTTATCAATAATGCGTTTTACAGCACTTCCCAAACTGTCAATCAGGGGAGCATCCGAAGCATTTGAATCATAAAAATCTTGATTTTCTGTGTCTGACATTATTTTTCCTAAAATCGACTTTAGTCCTCATTGAGAGGATTAAAAATTTGCTAGCGGCTATTCTTTTAATGATTTTTTGTTTATTTGTCAATAAAACGTTTATATTTTGAGCTATATTTTCATACTACTGTAACATAAATATATCTAAAATGGCGATTTTTAAAGTACCGGCGTTTTAAAAATTTTTTTCTTCAAGCAATGCTTGGCGGTCTTTTTTGAGCATTTCATAGCGTTCATAAATATCATCCGAGAACGACTCGGATGTTTCCATAATACGCAGACACTCTTTGATGTCTTTTTCAATTTGCCCGAGTTGCATTTCCAAAATCTTGTTGCGGATTTCTTCCCTTACCTTGGTAACAAACGGGTTTTGCTGCCTTAGCATTTTAATTTCCCATAGTGATGAAACAATTTTTCCAAAATCTGATGAAGTCAGTTCACCCATTATGGTCTCGGAATTAAGGTCCTCGTGTTCATGACTGATATCCATCATTTTTTCCCACAGCATATTAAGTTCGGCACTCGGAATTTCAAACATACCGAGTTGCTCCTCAAACTCACTGATCAGTCCGGGACTATAAATCAGAGCAGACAAGACAAAACGCGCAACGTTTTCATCTAATGAACGTTTAACTTTCAGATTTTCATGAGCGATTCTGCGACGTGGCGCAGTGTTTTTTGCCGGTGTCGGAGATGTTGATTGCGGACGACGAATTTCGTTATAGATACGGGTACGCATATCCTGCAGATAATATCCCCTAACTTTTTCGTCAGCAATTTTGCCGATTTCTTCATAAATGTTTTTTTCAAACATAGCCTTTTGTTCGGGAGTATCGGTCGGCTGTGCCTGTAAATTTTTGCGCCACAATAAATCTGCTAACGGCGTGGTTGAGGTTATGGTTTTTTCGTATTCTTCCGCACCTTTTGCTTTCAAAAATTCATCGGGGTCCATTTTGTCAGGTAAAAAGACATATTTGAGAGAGTATCCCGGTTTGAGTATCGGTAAAACTCGGTCGACAGAACGAATAGCCGCGCGGATTCCGGCGCTGTCGCCGTCAAAACAAAGCGTGGGTTCAGGGCAAATTTTCCATGCCTCTTGGATTTGGTCTTCTGTCAAAGCAGTACCTAACGGTGCAACAGCATACTCGAAACCATATTTGGCCTGGGCAATAACATCCATATAGCCCTCACAAACAATAATACGCTTGTTTTCATAAGCTTTGTCGCGAGCATAGTTGAGGTTGTACAGGACTTTTCGTTTGTTAAAAATCGGGGTTTCAGGCGAGTTGAGATATTTAGGTTGTTCGTTCCCCATAACGCGTCCGCCAAAACCGATAACTCGTCCGCGTTTATCCATAATCGGAATAATTACGCGATTGCGGAAAAAGTCATAAACTTTGGAGTTTTTCTCAGATAACACCGCAAGTCCGAGCTCTATCATATCGCTTTCAGAAACATTTTTGGAAAGCAAATAGGCATGCAAGCCGTTGTTGTCAGGAGCATATCCGAGGCGAAACTTTTTGATGATGTTGTCGTCAAACCCTCGGCGATCCAAATATTCAAACGCTTCACGACCAATCGGTAATAAAAGATTTTTTTCAAAGAAGCCGGCAGCAAGATCCATAATTTCATACCAAGAGCTGCGGTGTTTTGCTTCCTCTTCATTTTCGCGGCTGAATTGCGGAACTTTTAATCCGGCTTTGTTAGCAAGTTTGGTAACTGCATCCATAAACGGGAGCCCTCCGGCTTCCATTTCAAACTTAATAACATCACCATGGGCTCCGCAACCGAAGCAATGGTAAAAACCTTTGGCTTCGTTGACCGTAAAGGATGGAGTTTTTTCATTATGGAAAGGACACAGACCGGTATACTCACGCCCTTTGCGAGTAAGTTTCACGCGTGCTCCGACGACATCAGCAATCGGAACTTTGGCGCGGATTTCATCAAGAAACCTATGAAAGTCTGTGTTTTCCATGCAGTTATTTGCTTAAAGATGCTTTAATTTTTCCGCTAGCAGAACCGAAGTCCATCTGACCGGCGTATTTTTCACGAAGTTTGCCCATAACTGCGCCCATATCTTTCATTGATGAAGCATTAACTTCTTTGATAACGGCTGCTATGGCGGCCTCGACCTCGGCATCATTCATTTGTTTAGGCATAAAAGATTGAATGATAGAGATTTCTTTTTCTTCTTTTTCGGCCAATTCCGGACGGTTGCCATCACGATACATTTTTGCCGATTCCTGGCGTTGTTTAATCATAGTTTGCAACATAGACATCAAATCGGCTTCAGCGGCGCATTCTTTGCCTTTGCCACGAGCATCAACATCTTTTTCTTTGATACCGGCCAAAATCATACGGGCGGTGCTCAAGCGATCAGTATCGTGATTTTTCATTGAATCTTTGATTGTATTTTGCACATCATCTCTTAACATCAAATTTCTCCTCATTTTTTATCTGGGTTAAAAATATACCCGAGTATAATAAAATGCAATAAAAAAGAAAAAAGCGCATTTTCCCTCAAAAAGGAAAAGGCGCTCTTCAATCAGACAGTCATCATTTTGATGCAGGCACTAATTTTTTGTCAGAAGCTTACGTAAGCTACTACAATACAAAAAACACAAAAAATTACACATGCCCAACACAAAGCACCAAAAGGATGATCTCCAATCCAATCATTCGATTTTTTTTGATTGCTTTTCATTGCTTAAAATAGTTTAGATTAATAATACACGTTTGTGCATAGGGTATAACACCCGCCTAAACATAAATCAAGGATTTTTTTAGAAATAAAATCGAACAGAAGTCATAAATTCTTCGGAATCGGAACCTTTGCTGTTGTCTTCAAATTTATATTCGGCAGACAGTCCCCAGTTGGTAGAAAGCGGAATGTTGGCTTCAAGCTTATAAATCTTTTGATTGGCAAACCAAGTCGTGCCAAAGTTTTGACGCGCCTCTGCCAAAAATTTGAAACTGCGAAAATGTACAAAAGCACCTCCGGACAGAGAAAACGCGGCATAGGTGTTATGCGGTAAAAATCCGCCGTAAGCTCCCTCTGCCCCGCCGTTAATATAGCCCCATAAGTGAGGCAACAGTTCAACCGTAGCCCCACCGTTGACATGAAGTTTGGTAGCGTAGCCTTCTTTGTGCGTAACCGGGTTGTAGGCACGCCAAAGATCCCAGTTGATGTCAAAAGATGTCGGTGTGAACATATAGTTTATAGGCGAAAGTGAACGAATTCCTAAGATATTGAACTCACTCAAAACGGTTTTGTGTGTTTTGTCATAGTGGCGCCAACGACTGTTCAAAAAATTGATTTCAGCACCGGTCAACAAACCGTAATCATTGTCGGTAAGCGAGTGATATGCCGGACGGTAAGCAATTTCTTGAAAATCCTCACCACGCAATTTACCAACACCAAATGTGGCACGCATTGCCTCGTGAGATTTCAATGGTGAACGTCCTTTAGGATTTTCAGACATTTGAGCTTTTTGGTTTTGCAATTTATTGCGGGCCATCAATCCTTTGAAACTGCGTTGACGATACTCTTTAAGGTCAAATTCTTTTTTGACAAATTGATATTGAACGTATTGATAGGCGGTTTCAATAACATCAGCTTTTTCGTCGTCAGGAACACCGGCAAGGTCGTAATCATCATCGTGAATGGCACGGATAAAGGCGCGTTTTTGTTGTGAGTTCATTTGATTGGCACGGTGAATGATTTTGGCCTGGCGAGATGGACGATAGTTGACTGATTTTACAATATTTTGACTATGAAAAACGGCTTTGATAGTATCAACGGGGATAGTCCATGCCGGAAATTTATCAGACAAATGCAATGATGGACGGACGGCATCGAGGGCTTCCATAATCATGTAAGAACAGTTTTTGGAAAAGAAATAATAACGGGTTTGAGTTTGTCCCATCTCCCACAGGTGCGCAACAAAAAAATCTATTTCCGACGGTGTCAGATCGAGGTTGAGTTCCCAAATATCGCGGTTTTCAATATTGTTATAAGTATTGATGATGTCATAATAAGGCTTGACCGTCCAACCACCATAATATCCGCCGGTCAATCCGTAAACTGCAAAAAGCACGCTGTTTTCACCGTTGGTATAAGCACCGTAGTTGGCACCGTGCGCCAGTAATTGGGTGCCTTTTCTGGCGGTATCAATACGTAGTAAGGTATGTCCGAAAAGTGATGACGGATTGTTCATATACGCATCGGTAAACAACAAGGTTACACCGGAGGGATTAAGGTCTGATTTAAATTGGTTGTACTCTTTACAATCTACTTTAATTTGTTCTATTAATTTGTTGTTTAATAAGAATATATATCTTGCAGGAAACATGCATATTTTGTCTTTGTCCGCATTCTCTCGAAATAATTTTATGGTTGCATCGAGTTCGGTTTTCGGGTTGGTACGCCCATCTTGAGCCAGGAAAAAGTTGTCGCTGTCAATGCTTGATTTGTAGCCTCCGAACAAGCGCGGGCGATAGTGGACCAAAGAGAGCCATTGCGGGGAAAAAGCAAGCTCATCTGCCGTGCCAAAAGCGAGCGACGGCAAAAGCAAGCAAAATATGAAGATAAGCCGATAAAACATAATAAAAAAGGCTCTTGTTGTTGGCAAGAGCCTTTGAAATACCAAAAATTAGGCTTTAAGCATAGCAAAAATTTGCTGTGTTACAAAAATAGCGTCAACATTACCATCCGGGAAAATGGCGGCAAAGTTTTGTTGAGATTTTTTAGCAAATTCAGCTTTGTCAACATTCAAGATGCCGGCCAAAGTGTCAAGGGTTTCACCCTCACCTCTGGAAGCATCCAAGGCGTATTGCTCCATATTGTTTTCAATGAAGCTGAACACCATTCTTTGAGTGCCGCCGCTGACACGACCGTTAGGATCACAGCCTGATGTACCAAATGTGATGCCGAATGTTTGGTTGCCGAAAGTACCGTTGGTGGTAACGGCCAAAACTTGCGGAGCAATACCAGACTGACCGCGCCAAGCCATAGAACCCAAACCGCAACCGGTGCTATCATGAGCAACAGCTGGGTTAGATGCCAATAAAGCAGCGCAAGCAGCTGACAAAATGTACAATTTTTTCATTATCAAAGTCTCCAATTAGTGTTTATAAACATTATGACTATATCATAATGACCATACAATAAAAGCAAAAAAACAACTCGCACACAGAATATTTAGCTTGCAAAAAAAATTAATTTGTTTTATAAGGAATCAAATTTTGTTGAATATGACTGTGGAAGGTTTTGCTTTTCCAGTCAAATTTTTTTCGTTTAAATTTATGAGGTGATAAAATGGATAAGTATCCTTTAACCAAAGAAGGCTTTGCCGCTTTGGAACAAGAGTTGAAAAATTTGAAAGGTGTTGAACGCCCGAATATTATCGCGGCTATTTCTGAAGCTCGTTCCCATGGTGATTTGTCCGAAAATGCCGAATATCATGCCGCTAAGGAAAAACAAAGTTTTATAGAGGGGCGTATTCAGGAGCTTGAGGTTGTAGTCAGCCGTGCACAAGTTATTGATACTTCGCTTAATAAAGGCGATGTTATTCGTTTTGGCGCAAAAGTAGTGTTGGTTGATGAAGATACTGACAAGGAAAGCAAATATCAAATTGTCGGCGACTATGAAGCTGATATTGAAAAAAATAAGATTTCGGTTTCTTCACCTTTGGCAAAAGCCCTTATCGGTAAGGAAGTCGGTGATACCGCCGAATATACAGCGCCTGGAGGCAAAAAATCTTTTGAGATTTTAGAAATTTCTTATTAAATTCCGTTCAAAACCGCCCTCAATGAGGGCGGTTTTTTATTAAATAAATGATGTGCATAATTGTGCATAATAGAGTATTTTTACTTGTTTGCATATGGCTAACGACCTATCATCGCCTTAGATTTAGGTGTTTTTCAGGTGATATGGTGTTAAAAAAGCTTTATTACATCGTTATTGTATTGATTATAAACACGTTTTTTATTTTCCCCGTCCGTGCCGACTGGGAGGTCGTGCAGATGTTGGATTTTGGTGTAATTCAAAATATTGCTAGAACTGTTGCCACCTTGAAAATGAATAAAGATGGTGTAGTAACTGGAAGCGGGTATTCATCCATCAGAGACGAGCACGTTGGAATACTGAAATACACTAATACAGGTTCATCGTCTATAAGTGTAGCCAGAACTGGGTCTTTTACAACTACTACATTGCAATGCACAAGTAATTGCAGTAACAGTACTTGTACTGCTAGTTTAAGCGGTATAACATCTAACCCATCTACTACGGCAACAACAGTTGCATCTGGAGGAAGCACCCAGTGGAATTTATATGGAACACTTAGGACAACAGCTGATTGTACAGGGGTGTACGAAGGAACCTTTAATATAACTCTGAAGGAAGGAAATCAGCAAATAACACGTTCTTTTACTGCAAAAATTATCATTGGTGATATTCCTTCCATCAGCGTTACTCCGCAAGATGATTTGGATTTTGGCGATATACTTTCAACAACATCATCAAGTGTTACGGTCGGGACTAACGGTAATCGAACTTGTTCTCCGGCTTCGGTGTGTGTCAATAGTCAAAGTAGTAACGGGTCTTTTACGGTTACGAATTCTTCAAGTTCCGCACAAACGTTTACTGTTGATTGTCCGAGCGGAGCGGTACAGATGGGTAGCGGCTCAAGTAATTTCTATATTGATTCTTTTATTTGTTCGGCAAGCAGCAGTACGGTGAGTTCGGGTTCTCCGGCGACTATCAATGTCGGGGCAACTCTACATGTGCCGCAGGGACAAGCCAGCGGGCAATATAGTACGACTTATACAATTACCGTGAATAATTAGGCTGTTTTCTTGGATTGCCACGGCGCTGACGCTCCTCGTAATGACGATATGGGGAAGTGTTAGCCAGTTACTCCCCGCACAATAACGTATGTATTTTGCCGTTGTGTTCTCTCTCGTCATTGCGAGCGAATGCGAAGCAATCCAGTCCAGTCCTAAATGTCATGCCTCCGAGCAATGACAAGGTTTGTCTTGCGGTTTTATTGTCTTAAAAAGCGTTCCGCATCCAAAAAAGCCTGACAACCCGAACCGGCGGCAGTTATTGCCTGGCGATACTGACTATCTTTAACATCACCGGCAGCAAAAACACCTTCTACACTGGTTTTGGAACATCCGGGCTCGGTGATAATATAACCTTCATTGTCCAATTTCAGATATTGTTTGAAAATCTCGGTGTTGGGTTTATGCCCGATGGCAATAAACAGACCGTCAACCGTCAGTTCTTTGGTTTTGTCGGTTTTGAGGTTTTTAATCATTACACCGGTCATTGATTTTGGCGTGTCAGTACCTTTCACGTCAGTTACAACACTATCCCATTCAATATTAATCTTCGGGTGTTTAAACAAGCGATCCTGCATGATTTTGTCGGCCCGCAAAGCATCGCGGCGGTGAATTAAGGTTACGGAAGCGGCAATATTAGCCAAATATAAGGCTTCTTCAGCGGCAGTATTGCCCCCGCCGACAACGGCAACATGACGATTGCGGTAGAAAAATCCATCACAGGTAGCACAGCCGGATACGCCGAAACCACGGAATTTTGCCTCGTTTTCAAGCCCCAGCCAACGAGCAGAAGCACCGGTGGCAATAATAACACTGTCGGCCTGATAAGAATTTTGCTCGGAAATAAGTGTAAACGGACGATGGCTGAAATCAACCTCGGTAATGTGGTCTTCAATAACTTTAACCCCGAGTTTTACCGCTTGTTGCAACATGCGATCCATAAGCTCCGGACCGGGTATCGGCTCAGGAAAACCGGGAAAGTTTTCAACATCAGTGGTAATGGTCAGCTGTCCGCCTTTTTGAAAGCCGGAAACCAAAATCGGTGAAAAACCTGCCCTTGCGGCATAAATGCCGGCAGTATATCCGGCCGGACCGGAACCAATGATTATTACTTTTGATTGATATTGTGCCATAGTGATTCTCCTTATTGGTGATAACATACTATTTTAAAGTTATAATTCAAGAGTAAAATGATGACTGTTCAACGCACTTTTTTTGAATAAAAGATGTTGACAGCAAACAAAAAATGTGCGAATTAAATAGCCGTTGTCCGATGCGCTCCTAGCTCAGCTGGATAGAGCAACAGCCTTCTAAGCTGTGGGTCGGGCGTTCGAATCGCCCGGAGCGCGCCAATCAGAAACAAAAAATCCTGAGAAAGCATATGGCTTTCCCAGGATTTTTTTTGGTTTCTCGGTGCTTCGTTTCTTACAGGATTGAGGCAACGCTCTTTTCGCCGTCATCAGCCAAATTCATGTTGAAAAAGGTGTTGATGGTGATGTCGTCGAAACGCAGAGAAAAGAGCCCGTCGTTCTCAACCAAATTTCTCTTACCGTCAAGCCAGTAGTAGTTGCCAAGGTTTTTTGTTTTGTAAAAATGTTCGGGACGGAGGTCCAAAATATTTTCACTGTTCAAAATCCCTTTGTAGGCAGCACCCTGCACCCAATGCCGTTTGAGCAGTCCGTTGGCTCTTTTGCCGGCAGATTTGCGGTAGCGCGTCATAAGGTTGACACACTCGTCAGCCGACTTGCCGCTATTGACAGCGCAGAAGAACTGATTGGGTTCCTGAAGCTTTTGCCCAAGATGATTGTACCCCGTTACCTCTTCGGCACCAACGTTGTACATAAACAAGGCACAACCGATGATTTGTTCGTCAGTCAGCTTACGTTTGTCAAAATGGCAAAAGAAGGGGATCAGACGGTTTTCGAGGTGGTATATGCACCACTCTTTGCCGGTTTCCTTGCTGATGGGCTTGTCGTTTTCTTTTACCAGAGTGCCGTCAGGCTTGATGGTTACACCATACCAAACAGTCCAACGGGCTCCGCAAAAATAAGGTGTACCCTCGCCTTTATCACCCTCAATGAGAGCAATAAACTTGAAGATATCCTCACTCAGCTCGGTAGCACGTTTGACGTTGTAGTCAGCACAGCTGATAAAATCTTCCGTTACTTCACTTTTTTCCTTTTTGGTGCAGGTTTTGACGCAAGCGACAATAACCAGTACTAAGACTAACGCACCGATGAGATCTTTCTTATTCATACATAATAATTTTTAAGACATGTTTATTATAGCATTTTTTGTCTAAATCGTCAACACAAAAAGCCCTCAATGAGGACTTTTTGTTTTTGGAAAAACGGATTTATTTTTTTGAATCTGCTATCAAAACCACGCCGTCGCGAACGTCAGTTATTTTGACAAAGGTTCCGGCTTTCAGACCGTTTTCGCATTCTACCAGCCATTCACTATCGCCGATTGCAACCTTTGAACGACCGTCAACGGCATCTTGTATCAGTTTGAACTTGCGTCCGATGTATTGCGCCGTCGGGTTGTTGAGGTTGACGTTGTCGCGTGGTGTTTTTACAAAACGCATGAGTTTGCGGTAAGTATAAAGTCCTATAACCGCAAAAATCGCTGAGATTATGGAAAATATAATTACCTGATTGGTTACGGTCAGTGTATATAGCGTAACAATAACCGACATTACAAAAGCGGCAAAACCAAACCAGATAAGATAAGTTCCTGGAACTACAAACTCAAGCAAAACCAAGAGCAGTCCGATTGATAACCATTGCATATAAGTCATAGTACTCTCCTATTTCTTCTTAGTTTCTTTGGAGGGTTCTCTATCTTTAACCACTTCTTTGGCAATCTCGGCAACACCGGCAAGTGTGCTCATAAGATTTTGAGTGTCAACCGGCAGCATAAGAAGTTTTTGGTTGGGAGATGTTACAATGCCTTGCAGAGCTTCAACGTATTTAAGTCCCAAGAAATAGTTAAGAGCCTTGGCGTCGCCCTTACCTATTGCCTGTGAAAGCATTGTAGTAGCATTGGCTTCAGCTTCGGCGGAACGCTCACGAGCTTCAGCGGCACGGAAGGCGGCTTCTTTTTCACCTTCTGCGGCCAAAATACGAGATTGTTTTTCACCTTCGGCTTGCAAGATTTCAGACTGTCTTACACCTTCAGCTTCAAGAATACTGGCACGTTTTTCACGCTCGGCCTTCATTTGACGAGCCATTGATTCCACTAAATCGCGCGGAGGAGTAATGTTTTTGATTTCAACACGGGTAACTTTTACGCCCCACGGAATTGTTGCCTCATCAACAACAGCCAATAAACGGTGGTTGATTGATTCGCGTTGAGAAAGCAGTTCATCAATTTCCATACCGCCGATAACCGTACGAATGTTGGTCATAATTAAGTTTAAGATGGCTTGATCAAGGTTGCGAACCTGATACGCAGCGTTGGCGGCTTGTTGAATTTGAAAGAACAAAACACCATCAACTTCAACCATAGCGTTATCTTTGGTAATAACTTCCTGCGGTGGGACATCAAGCACCTGCTCCATGCGACTAAGACGAGCCCCGACACGTTCCAAAATAGGAATTAAAATATGAAATCCAGGGTCTAGTGAGCGGGTATATTTTCCTAAAAATTCGACAGTGTACTCGTAGCCTTGGCGAACGATAACAACCGAAGATGCCAAAGCGACCAAGATGACGACAAGCAATATTGCGGCAACAGTTTCCATTATTTTCTCCATTTGTTGAGGTTTAATACTGAGAAGATTGTATTGCCAATATATTTTTATGCAACAGATTATTTAACGATATCCGCCAGTTTGAATGGAATAACTTTGGCAAGATCAGAAAGACTGAGCTCTATTTGAAAACCTATTTTGCCACCGCTGAAAATTATGGTTTCAAAGTCTTGAGCTGACAGGTGAATGGTGGTCGTAAAAAACTTTTTCATACCAATGGGAGAACACCCTCCGTGAACATAGCCGGTCAGCCCTAATAAGTCCTTTGATTTGAGCATGTCAACAGCTTTCTCACCGACAACGGCTGCGGCCTTTTTGAGATCAAGCTCCTCCAAAACCGGCAATAAAAACACATAGTGTTGACCAGATTTGGCAACCGTTACCAATGTCTTGAAAACCTGCTTGGGGTTTTCGCCTAAAGCAGTTGCAACCTCAATACCACTCAATGCATTGGTATAAAAATATTCCTTATATTTGATTTTCATGCTGTCAAGTTTACGCATGGCGTTGGTTTTGTCGGACATGGCTATTTTTCCCGGCGACAGTTAAATTCTTGGTAGACAGCATCAAAATTGACATTAGTCTGGCAAATTCTTTTTTCAACCCCGTTGTAGGCATAATTAGCAAAGTAAAAAAGACGTTTGTATGCGGGAATGTCCTTTTCCTGCCAATACCTTTTGAGCGTATTGTGAACCATCTTCCCTTTATTATGGCTGAGTTGACGAGAGCGTACGCGGTAGAGCAGCAAAACCTCGTTGAGACCATGAAATTTGTGCCCCTCACGCAAATATTTCATCCAAAGTCTGGCATCTTCGCACAAAATACGGTCGTGAGGAAATTCTATATCAGAAACTTTATCACGATCAATCATAACCGTTGACATGCCGATTTGGGTGGTTTTCATGTATTTTTCCATATCAACAACAGCGTCAACATTAACACCGCCACGCGACATGACCATACCTTTTTCATCCATAAAAGCAAATGATGTGTGAGATAAGGAAATATCATTGCTACGCATAAAACTGAGCTGATGTTCGAGTTTGTATTTAGACCAAAGATCATCACTGTCCAAAAAAGCTACATAGCGACCGGAAGAATGTTTGAGCGCAAGGTTTCGGCAGGCGCTTACACCGCTGTTTTTGTACATATACAGCAGTTTTATACGTTTGTCCTCTTGAGCCAAAAAACGAGCCCGTTGCAACGAGTTATCGGTTGAAGCATCATCGACAATAATGAGTTCCCAATCAGAATATGTTTGGTTTTGAACAGATGCCACCGAGTATTTCAGAAATTTCTCGCAATTATAAAGTGGCATTATTACAGATACTTTTTCCATGTATATCACCTTTTGTACGGAGTATATTTATTTGGAATAAAATTGCAATAAAAAAGCACCAAAGTCGTCTTTTGAAAAAAGAGAACAATGGTGCCCAAACAGATGCCTACAGCGGTATTTCACAACACGGCTATTGACGAAATACGTCTAAGATGGTCTGAACGATCGTCGACGTAACAAGTTGTTTTATTATAAAAAAAGCTAAAGAATGAATGAAGTTAGAATACTGTGCTAATAATAAATTTGTAGTCGGTGTTATAGTTGATAAATTTTGTTTGTCAAGTATTTTTTATTGAAAACAAGGGTTAAATGTAATATGAGTTTATAAAAATAAGGAGAATAAAATGAAACAGATTATCTTAAATGTAGACGGAATGCATTGTTGCGGATGTGAAAATCGAATAAAAAATGCTGTTGCTACCGTTAAAGGCGTTATAAATGTTGATGCAGACCATGAAACAGGTATTGTAAAACTTGAAATCTGTGATGATTTTGATTGTACTCTTGCCGAAGATATAATTAATAATTTAGGGTTCGAAGTGTTAAAATGAAAAATATAATCCTGGCAATCGATGGAATGACCTGCTCTGCCTGTTCCAACGGGCTGGAAAAGTTTTTGAACAAACAAGATGGAATAGTAAGTGCCTGTGTAAATTTGGTGTTGGCAAATGCTAATGTTGTCTATGATGAAAATCTGTTAGATGTAGAAAAAATAGAAAATTATATTCAAAAAGCCGGATTTGCAAGTTTGGGAGAATTTCGCAGTTTTGAAATAAAAAAACACTCAAAATCAGACAAAACAGTATTTATATTATTTACAATATTAGCTCTGCTATCAATGCTCACCTCAATGGGTGGAATGTTTTATGAGCTTGATAGTGGTTATGCAGAAATGTTCATGGCTGTATGTTTTTTGGGGTATGGAAAAGATATCCTAAAGAACGGATGGAAAAATCTAATTCATCATACGCCGAATATGGATACACTGGTAAGCATAGGGGTAATTACAAGTTTTCTATACAGCTTGTTTAATCTTTGCAAGGGAAATACGGAAAATTTGTATTTTGAATCAAGCATAATTATTCTCTATTTTGTGAAACTGGGGCGCTATATTGACCGTGTAAATAAAGAAAAAACAAAAGCAGCCTTACAGAAACTCGTTACCATAACTCCGGCTTTGGCCATACTAAAAAGAAACAATATTGAACAAAAAGTTACGATTGATGAAATACATCCCGGAGATATCGTGATTGCCCGTCCCGGAGATAAGGTGGCTGTTGATGGAGAAATTGTGGCTGGTAGCGCGCATTTTGATGAATCTTTTATCAGCGGAGAGAGTATTCCGGCAGCACGAGTAATTGGTGATAAAATTATGGCAGGGAGCCTGAATTATGATGGGTATGTTGAATATAGAGCCGAAAAAATCGGAAAAGAATCAACAGTTTCGGAAATTGTAAAAATGGTTGCAAAAGTAACCTCATCCAAATCTCCTATTGCCCGAGTTGCCGATATAATATCCGGATATTTTGTTCCTACCGTTATGATCATTGCCGTCTGCGCTCTGGTCGCAAATATGTTTTTGGGAAAAGCTTTTAATGTTGCTATTATGTCTTTTGTTTGTGTTTTGGTAGTGGCCTGCCCTTGCGCATTGGGTTTGGCAACACCTTTAGCGATTGTTGCTGCAGAAGGTTTGTGTCTGAAAAAAGGCATATTGGTAAAAAACAGCGAAGTATTCGAAATAGCACCTAAAGTTAATGTTGTCGCATTTGATAAAACCGGAACTTTAACACACGGAAGATTAAAAATTGCCAAGGTGATAAAATTAGCAAACGATGACGACAATTACATTATGCAATTAGCCGGCAGTTTAGAAAGTATGTCCAATCATCCGATAAGCCGCGCATTTGTGGAATATATGTCGTTGAACGGACTTGTTAAGCAAAAGGTAACAAATTTTGAAAATATTGACGGCATGGGTATAAAAGGAAATGTTCAAGGAAAAACAGTAGCGCTCGGGAACGCCAATTTATTGAAAAAGATGGCTATAACCCCAAAACATGACAGCGAAAAAGTATTATCTGCAGAACAAAATTCGATTGTATATGTCGTTATTGATGGCGAAATTAAAGCACTTATCGGCATACGAGATATATTGCGTGAAAGCGCAAAGACGGTAATTGCTGATTTGAAAAACCAAAACATAAAAACCGTAATGATGACCGGCGACAACGAACAAGTTGCTAAATCGGTTGCCAATAAAATTAAAATTGATGAAGTTATTGCTAATATTCTGCCTTCCGAGAAATTAAGGTTGATACAAAAATATAAGCAAAAAGGTAATGTGGTTATGATGTGCGGTGATGGGATAAATGACAGTCCAGCTTTGGTCGAGAGCAATATTGGTGTGAGCATAAACGGTGGAACCGAAATTGCTCTTGATGCTGCAGGTGTAATTTTAAAAAGCGAAAACTTAAATAATATTGCTTACTTGATTAAAACCGGCAGACGTACTGTTAAAATCATTAAACAAAATCTGTTTTGGACCATGTTCTACAATACAATGATGATTCCGATTGCTGCAGGCGCATTGCAATCATGGGGAATTGCCATCAATCCGATGATGGCAAGTTTGGCTATGGTACTAAGCAGTACAACCGTTGTTTTGAACACATTAAGGTTAAGAAAATAAAAAAAATCCCCGGAGGTTTTCACCTTCGGGGATTTTATAAAACTGTCGTGAATTACTTAACAGCTTTCTTCAACAAAGCGCCAGCTTTGAACTTAGGAGCTCTAGAAGCCGGAATTTTGATTTCTTTACCGGTAGCAGGGTTGCGACCTTTGCGAGCAGAACGTTTAGCAACAGAGAATGTGCCAAAGCCTGTCAATTGAACGCTATCACCTTTCTTCAAGCTCTTGGTAACAACAGCGATGAAAGAGTTAACGATTTGTGAAGTAGCAGCTTTAGAAGCTTTAGCATCTTTAGCAACAGCTTCTACGAATTCAGTTTTATTCATATTAAATTCCTTTCTTAACGTTAAGTTAATAGAGGTCTCTTCGCCTCTGATTAAGATTTGAGACATATTTTATATAAAAGTCAAACAGAAAAGAGATTTATTCCACTATTCTGTGCATATTTTTTGCTAAAAATGCAATAATTATCTAAAAATTAACGTGTAATATATAAGAATTAGGCTGATGATAACATAAATAAGAGACCGAATCATGAAAAAAATTTTGGTAATGGGAGGAGCCGGATATATAGGCTCGCACACGGTTGAACACTTGTTGAATAACGGATATGAGGTTGTTGTTGCCGATAACCTGGTGTACGGGCATAGAGAATCCGTCGATAAAAGAGCGGTTTTTATGTCGGCAGATTTAGCAGATACGGCTTCGTTGAACAATATTTTTCGGCAGCATGAAATTTATGCAGTAATTCATTTTGCTGCCTATGCATACGTTGGCGAAAGCGTAAGCAATCCACAAAAATACTATTACAATAACGTGGTCGGCACACTTAATCTATTGCAGGCAATGCTGGATAACAATGTCAAAAGAATCGTCTTTTCAAGCTCGTGTGCAACATATGGAGCACCGCAATATGTTCCGATTGATGAAAAACATCCGCAAAATCCCATCAGTCCTTACGGGCGCACTAAGTTGATGATTGAGCAGATTTTTGATGATTATGAACACGCTTACGGATTGCAACATATTGCCTTGCGTTATTTTAATGCAGCGGGATGCTCAGCCGATGGCTCGAAAGGAGAAAGCCATGGTCCGGAAACTCATCTTATTCCGTTGGTTTTAAAAGCTATTAAAGGGGATTTACCTGATATAAATGTGTTTGGTACTGACTATGATACGCCGGACGGAACTTGTATAAGAGACTATATACATGTTGAGGATTTAGCAGTTGCTCACCGTTTAGCCGTGGAAAAACTCGGAGAATTCAGTGGCTGTATAAACCTGGGAACCGGTGTAGGAACTTCGGTAAAAGAAATTATAAATGCGGCGGAAAATGTAACGGGGAAACCCTGCCCCGTTAAATATGGGAAACGGCGTGATGGAGACCCGGCGAAATTGTTTGCCGACAATGCCAAGGCAAAAAATATTTTGGGCTGGAAACCTAAATACACAAATATTGAAGATATTATCAGAACTGCCTGGAATTGGGAACAGAATAAAAAATATTAAATCGTAAAGTCGAACCTACTTTCTCGTAGGTTCGAACCCAAACCCCGAAGTTCAAATAAGAAAAAGCACCCTTAAGGTGCTTTTTCTTATTTGGTCGGGACTATAGGATTGTCCGCGACATTGCCTTTTCAAGGCAATGCTTGTTCCACTGCGGCAATCGGCTAAAGCCGACCGGCGTATTTCTATCCGCCTTTGCCTGGTAGTCGAACCTACTTTCTCGTAGGTTCGAACCCAAACCCCGAAGTTCAAATAAGAA
>ERZ842401.876-NODE-876-length-44538-cov-13.151429_pt1 | contig 44538 bp, 37 predicted proteins | sample MGYA00521270_ERZ842401 | MGnify/ENA primary metagenome ERZ842401 (study PRJEB31892, sample SAMEA3878208) | bioreactor metagenome | biome: Moose rumen | place: Sweden | collected 2011-10 | study: EMG produced TPA metagenomics assembly of the PRJEB12797 data set... | reverse complement strand
ACGAGGGCAAGGAGCCCTTCGTGTTCGACCACGACTGCCGCGAGGGTATCTGCGGCATGTGCTCACTCTACATCAACGGTACGCCGCACGGCAAGACGGAGCGTGGAGCTACTACCTGTCAGCTCTACATGCGTCGCTTCAACGATGGCGATGTCATCACCGTTGAGCCTTGGCGCTCTGCAGCCTTCCCCGTCATCAAGGACTGCATGGTAGACCGCAATGCCTTCGACAAGATTATGCAGGCTGGCGGCTATACCACCATCCGCACCGGTCAGGCTCAGGATGCCAACGCCATCCTCATCCCCAAGGAGGATGCCGACGAGGCAATGGACTGTGCCAGCTGCATCGGTTGTGGCGCCTGCGTAGCTGCTTGTAAGAACGGCTCTGCTATGCTCTTCGTGTCCAGTAAGGTCAGCCAGCTCGCCCTGCTTCCGCAAGGCCGTGTAGAGGCTGCCCGCCGTGTGAAGAACATGGTGGCCAAGATGGATGAGCTGGGCTTCGGCAACTGCACCAACACCCGTGCCTGCGAGGCTGTCTGCCCGAAGAACGAGACCATTTCGAACATCGCGCGTCTGAACCGCGAGATGCTGAAGGCAAAGATTGCCGACTAATGTAGCGCATACATTATTAGTAATAGAAGAGTGCCGCTGATGACTCACGTCAGCGGCACTCTTTCTTGTGATTGCTCCAAGTGCGGTTTTGTCTGTAAATCACTTGCGGAGCCAGAACTTGTGGGAGCCGGCACCACTGGACTTGAGACCTGAGGAGGGGTCGGAAACCAGCAGCGCGAGTTCTCTGGAGGCTGCGCTGCGACTGAGGTGGTTCAGGTTAGCATACTGCTGCAGGGTGATGAATCCATTTTTGTCGATGTACTCGAGAGCTCGTTGCAGACGCTCTTCAGGTGTGTAGGGCGTGCGGGAAGAAGTTTTGGCGGACAGTCGCTCGAAGGTGTTCTCGCGATTGATGTCGTTTATCAGTTTCCTGTCGACCTTGAAGTTGATGCCTCTTGCCTTTACGTGGCGGTATTTAGTATTTTCTTCCATTTCATCGGCAAATTGCAGTGCCAGCGAGAATACGCCGAGGTTGTCAATCTTCATGGTGTGTCCCATCGGCAGATAGTTCTTCATCACCACTGCCAGTGTGTCCAGCACGCCCCTGATGTTTCCTTCGCTGAATGCCGGCGAATTAACGTGAATGAGTTCAACGACCTTGTCGTAGTCGAACTCGGTGTAGACCTGCATCTTGGGAAATACTCGTCCCTTTTTGCCATTGCCCATGCCTGCGGGCATCTCGTTAATGGTGTAACCTGCCATAATACTGATTATTGTATGTCGATTTCGTATTAAACTTTTCGTTTCTTATTGATTGCATTTTTACTACCCTGCCAAGCGATTTTTGTTTTCTCGCTGAGCACTTTTCCATCCCAAACTTTGGTACGTACATCCCAAACTTTGGTACGGCCATCCCAAACTTTGGAACGGAAATTTCTTGCAAAGGAACAAACTTTTTTCCAAATGTGCAAATTATTTCCCAGATAATACCAAATTTACCGGCAAATAACACTTTTAAAATTAGACGATACCATAGTGGCGGAGGGCATTGAGAACACCGTCATCATCGACAGAAGTGGTGACATAGTCTGCCTGCTGCTTTAACTCGTCAATGGCATTTCCCATAGCGATGCCGATGCCTGCCTGCAGAATCATGGATGTGTCATTGCCACCATCACCAAAAGCAATCGTCTGACTGATGTCGAGACCATCATGACGAGCAATGGCGACAATACCCTTTCCTTTATCTGCGCCGTTTGCCGTAATATCCGTAAACTCAGGATGCCAACGACCCGAGATACATTGGGGTAAGCGTGCCATCAGTTGCTGCTCATAATCAGCAGGGAAGAAGGGTGTCAGTTGCAGGATATCCTGCTTCAGAACCTCTTCCAAAGGAGAAGCCTTGTCCAGATTCTTGACGGCAAGCATTTTCCGGAAGATACGGTCCACATCACCTGTGGGGTCAAGTACGGCAACGTCTTTCTTGCCAACAACGATGAGGCTATATCCCTTAGCTTTTGAATCCTCAACGACAGTCATCACGTCACGCTTGGTAATGGGCTGGCAGGTCACAAACTCGTCACCGACGAAACACAAGGCTCCATTCGTCGTGATATATCCGTCAATAAGCTGTTCGATGGCACCAAGGTTCGTAATGATAATCGGCGGTCGACCTGTAGCAATATACACATGATGTCCGTTAGCCTTTGCCTGTGTCAGTGCAAGGATGGTAGACGGCGGTATCTCATGAGTCTTGAAACTAACCAGCGTACCATCGATATCGAAGAAAAGGGCATATCTTTTACTCATACGAAGTGACTATTAAAATTGGTGCAAAGATACGACTTTTTCTCCAAATAGTAGCATCTCCGCATCATGTTTTGGAGGAATAGACCCCAAGAACAGCAACACGCCAATGCTGCCAAACCGTTGAACAGATGGGTTGAGATGGTGATGTCGGTAGCTTGGAGCAGTCACTCTGACCTGAAGAGGACGTTCCCGTCGGCAGACTACGTGAAGAATGGCCGGTATGTCTTCAATATCGGAGGCAACAGCTATCAGTTTCGCGATGATGTGCTATTTTCATCCACTCTTTGCGCTCAGCTTCTGTCATTTTCTCTATGGCATAACGCAGTGTGGTGCGCGGCATGTCGTGGGCATGCTGGCGCAGGAAGTCGCGCAGCAGGTCCATGCTGCATTGTTTTCCCATCTCACGCAGCATCCAACCCACAGCTTTGTGCATGAGGTCGTGCGGGTGGTGCAGATGCTTCTCGGCGTAGCGCAGACACCATGAGGGGTCACCCTGTTGTGATGTCTTCCAAGTTGAGACCATACTCATGCGCTGGCGCCATAGACAAGTACTGTCGGCTAAAGCGTCAAGAATAGCTATTTTATCTCCTAAGTGGGAGGGCAGCAGCAGCCAGTGACCTAAGATTTTTGGTGCCGAGAGGTCTACTAGGTCCCAGTTGTTAGCCTGCTCAGCATATTTCAGGTACATCGCCACGATTTCATCGCGTTTACGGATAGCCTCAGCATCGTTATATAGTCGTTTTGTAGCCAATTTCTCAAATTGCGCAACCATGATGAGCAGTCCGCACAGCCTGACCTCATGCCAGCGCGACATCAGCAGTTCAGCCACTTCGCTGAGTGGTGTGTCCTTGGCAGCTTTTACTACCTCACGCGTCTGTGGCACTTTAAGTCCTAAGAACTCATCACCCTCGCCATACTCTCCAGGCCCAGTCTTGAAGAAGCGCATCAGCACCTGTCGCTGCTCGTCATTGCGTAGCGACTCCATATAGTCTATCATCTCCGTTGCTACTGTCATCATCTTTATTTCATTTCTTCTGGTTCCCACAAATGTCGCTGCATATCCACACGGCCGTTGGCTTTGAACGATACGCCTTCCTGCTCTAATAGCGTGCGCTGAAGGCTCCATCCTGGCGCTGTACGCCCCTCGCGGTTGACCACGCGGTGACAGGGTAGTGAGGCGCTTTCTGGCGAATAGCGCAGCACGCGACCTACCATCCGCGAGTGTGAGGGCCAGCCAGCCCAAGCGGCTATAATGCCGTAGGTGGTGACCCATCCCCGAGGTATCTGGCTGACGATGTTGAGCACATCATCTTGAAAGATATGAGCCTGCTCTGTCGACATTTTGTCAGGATATTCTCGCATAGTCGTTTTAGCCTAAAAAGATGTGAGTTAACTCAAATCATCCATTGAGTTAACTCGCAAGTACTTTTGAGTTAACTCACATGATAAAGAGGGATTATTTCCTCGTCCAGGTCTGGGTCTCGTAGAGGAAACCGATGTATCCGCGTACCTTCAGTTTGTTGCCTTCCAGCCAGATGGAGCACTTGTAGTCCTTGCCATTCTTGGGATTATAGATGCGGCCATCTTCCCACTTGTCTTTCTTCTTGCTGAGACCAGAGAGGATGTTCACGCCCATCAGTTTTCTGCTCTGCAGTTTCTTGTCCTTGTTGTGTACATCCTTGGTGTCAGGACCTTTCTGTAGCCACACAATCTTGCCGTTCACCTTGCCATTCTGTTCATAGATTTCAACCTGGGCATCGCCAGCCTCAGTGAGCCATTTACCTTTAATGTCCTGACCATAACCCATCGTTGCGATGAGGCCAATCATGATGCTAAATATAATTCTTTTCATAATTTTGTTGATGTTTTTTTAGTTTATATTATATGATCTGCTTCTGCTTTGTTACTTTACCTTCCAGACATTGAGCACGATGCCCTTGAAGTCCTTCACCCATTCCGGCTGACAGACAAACAGCGCGTTGTTCAGCCAGGCATAGCGGCTATTCTTAGGTGCCTCAAACTGTGGTGCCGCCTTAAAGTAATAATAAGGATTACCCTGCACATCTTTTCCGTCGCATACCAGTCCCCGGTTACGTACATGGATATCTTGAATAGATCAAACATGCGTCTGTAGGCTTCCACCTTTTCCACGATAGCCTCGAGTTGTTCAGATACGACTCCATTTCCTTTATTTCATCAGTTTCTTGATTTGCTGTTCTGACGCTTCAGGGAGCAGCTGGCGGAAGTGAGTAAGCATCCGTTCGTACGATTCCTCCGGTGAGCGTTCACAACGGCAGGCCTCTCCACCCAACAGCTGTTCTGGTGTTGTCAGCAGCGACCAGCCCCAGCCGTACTCTCGGTTGTGCTTATCAACAGGGTAGACAAAATCTTCCGTTACGATATAGCAGCCCATTTGCAGGCGAGTGACATAGCCATCGAACTTGCTGCGCATCTTTGGTCCTGTAAAGCCGCAGGCGGCTCTCAGTTCGCGTGTAATCATGCTCCCTTGTTCTTGCAGCGTCAGCAGGATGGCTTCCTCGATGCTGCCCTCTTCAGGTTGGGGATGCGTGCTGCGGCGATAGTTCATGAAGTCGGGCCACCACTCACGGCTTATAAAGCCCGCCTTCTGAGCGAAGAATTTGCCGTAGACGCAGTTTCCCTCTGTCACCACAGGACCTTTCCATTTCCAGAGCGGCCAATCCCAGCCACCATCAGGGAATACCACATATCGGCAGTCGGGGTCTGCCATCTCCTCTGCGGAATATCCTCGGATGCCGCTGTCTAACAAGGGCAGGAAACCAACCTGCTGTATCAGGTTCATCAGTTCTATCTCCGTGTGGAAAGGCTCGTCGGGCCAGAGTCTATTGTGCATATTCTTTGTTTTTTATCTGTCAGATGTCTTTATTATTACGTGAACCGTTCGAACATTCGCCTGTAAGCTTCCACCTTTTTATCGAACGCCAGAGGATAGGCACGTGATGAAGAGGGAAGGCGGTAGAGCACCACTTGTTGGCTGTCCCCATTGAGCGTGTTAGGTATAGGGACAAAGGTGTTCACCTTGGGTATGCAGGCTATGTTCATTGCGGCACAGAGTGTCTCGGTGGCTTTCTCGCCTGTAGTCACGATGGCGCGCAGCCGAGGCAGTTGGGCTATCAAGGCTTGGATGTCTGTAGGCTCCACCACTTCGAGGTATTTGTCAGAGGCGTTGTCCTGAAGCCGCCTGACGGCTGTAGAGGTGTCGAAGAAGGCAATACCCTTCATTTGGCAGAAGGTGACGATGTCAGCCAGTTTAAAGCACTTTTCCGCCTCATCCACGAAATGGTTGCGGTCAGCAAAGAATACTGCACCCTCAATGCGCCAATGGTCGTTGATGAAGTTAGGGTAATAGAAGTCCATGCACCACCGTTTGCGCTGTGGTGGAAAACTGCCCAGAAAGAGCACCCGTGCGTTAGCGGGCAGAAACGGTATCAACGGGTGATATTCCACTCCGTCTCTGCTACGCGCAATGTTTTCTTTATTCAGAAATGATACCATGATGTCCTGTTTACATCTGTGTCGCTGCTTTTTGTTGCAAAGTTAGTATTTTTTGATATAAAACACAAAAGGAATCAAAAATAATTCGTATCTTTGCCACCAAATCACCAAGAACAGTTTCACTTTAACGCCTTATCAAGTCAACATGACCTTCGTGCTGTTATGCAACAACTACCTGTTGGCACAGCGGCGCATTCTGAAGCAGTGTCAGCAGATGATGGATGTGAGCGATGACGAGCTGGCCACCTTCTTCCAGGAGCGCCAGCGATGGGAGGTTCAGCCTAACGCTGCTGAAGTTGAGAAAAACCTGAAGCAGATAAACGAGTTTAGCCGTCGCTTTCAGCAGGCAAAAGAAAAATCCATAGGGGAGTCCGGCCAATGAACACCAAACGGGTAGTCTCAGTCTTTTATTCCAAGCGGGTGAACCGCTTGGAACAGTATATGGTTAGGTAGTTGTCATCAAGTACTGTCTGGTAGTTGTGCTTTTCCATCCACTGCCGTAGCACCAGTTGTACATTTTCCTCGGAGTCGAATTGTTCCTTTTTTAAGAATACGACTACGGGGAGCTGTTTTAGCCGTGCTGCTTGTTTGTCCAGGCGACTGGCGAGTTCTTCGTCTGTGAAGGTTTCTTGTTGCGTGCTACCCAGATAGGGCAGTGTCTCGGTGGCATAGTACAGTTCAGATGCTTGATTTCCCACTACAAGCCACTTGTTGTCTGCTGTATGCTGGCGTATGGCGGTCAGGATGTGACGGTAGTCGTCAGCATTTTGTGGAGTGGTAAATGTGTTTAGATTGCTATTTCCCACTTGTTCTGTACACTCCCAGCGCATGGCAGTTTCGCCATAGGGGTAGGAGAGTGCTTTCCAAAGCATGATGCCAGCAATGTAGACAGTGCATATCAGTACTCCTTTGCGAAGGATGTGACTGATATGGTAGGTTCCCAGTGAGGCAGGAATGATGAGAAGAGCTGCCGTCCAGTGGTAGATGCTTGCGATGCTGCTCCCTGTGCCAAAAGGCACTGCGTAGGCAGCTAATAGGGCGAAGCCAGTTATCAGCTTGTCTTCTTTTGGTGTGATGGCGTAAAAGACAGGGGCGCACAGCAGCGTGTAAAGCGACAAAGCGCTGAGGTAGGGAAGACTGGTGGCAATGAGCACAACGGAAGCAACAATGAGGAAGATGCCTAATGCCGTCCCCCAAGGGGAAGGGAGTCGGCTGCTTTGAATGTACAGGGCACCCAGTCCTACGATGGCCAGCAGCTGCAGGATGATGTTGATGTAGTCTTTATAGTAGGTGGCGAAGACGTCGCCGACGGCAGTCCATAAGCCTTGGTTGCTGAAATAGGCGAAGGTTTCACCCATCCCATTGAGGAAATAGGACAGGTGTCCCAGCAGAGCCATGATGCCAATCATGACGACACAAGCTGCCAACATGCCTGCCAGCATGACGGCACCCAGTTTGACAGCGAGGCTTCTCTGATGAGTAAATGCAGCATGTCCCACAGGTACGAGTATAAGGATTGCCAATATGAGGTTTGAGCTATGGACAAAGAAGCTAAAGCCCAACACCAAACCAGTCAGGAAGAGGTATGAAGTATGAAGTCTGAGGTTAGAAGTTTGAAGTTTGAGCGAACTTGCGTAACACCAGACGGACAGTGCCAAGAAGAAGAAAGTCAGCGTATGGAAGTGAAAGGTGGTGACAACGGAGGGGAACAGGAAGCTCACCAAGATGGCGATAACCGACCAACGCGTATTTTGCAGCAATGGTTCAAAGGCTTTGTAAACCATAAAGATAGAGGCTGTCAGCGTCAGCGCCTCTAACAGTCGGAATCCCAGCAAACCCATTCCACCGAACACCATATGCCAGCAGCCACCAATGAGTCCTGTCAGGTAGTAGGCAGAGTGGAACGGGAATGCTTCCAGATTGCTGAAGAAGTTCTGATAGAACGTGTTGGAGTACCCCAGATCGGTGTGGTCGATACCCTGTAGGCTGATCAGCATCCTGTAGATGAAGCCTGCCAACAGTGCAAGTACAATTTGAAGTTTGAAATTTGAAGTTTGAAGTTTGACGTTTGACATTTGACGCTTGGCATTTGAAGTTTAACGGTTGTCGGGTTGCAGACGATCTTGCGTCATGCGTTCCATGTATTGCTGTATGATGGCTTTCAGTTCGCGTTCCATTTGCGGCTGTTCTGATTGCCGACCGATGATGTTGTGCTGCAGCAGCGAGTCTTGCAGGTTATAGACGGCACGGGTGTTGGTGCCATCGAACTGCAACAGCAGACCGTGCTTGACATACTGATAGATGCCGTTTTGGTAGTTGACAGCCCACGTTTTGTCAGCTGGGGTATTCAGCACATCGATGCCGAAGCCGAAGTAGGGTTCGTCGTAGTGTAGCATGCCCATCAGCGTTGGCAGGATGTCTATCTGCTGTGCTATCTTATCTTGTATCTCAGGCTGGCGACTGCCGTTAGGCTCATAAATAATAATAGGTGAACAGAAGCCGCCGAGGTCTGTCTGATAGAAGGCGTGGTCGCTCAGGTTGGTATGGTCGCTGGTAAGAATGAATATCGTGTTGTTGAACCAAGGTTGCTTGCTTGCAGTCTGGAAGAACTTGCGCAGCGCCATGTCGGTATAGCGCACACATTTGTGCATGACAAGGCCCTCTTCAGGAAAGACGTCCTTGTACTGCTCAGGAATGACATAGGGGTTATGACTGGTGGCAGTGAAGATAGAAGTCATGAAAGGCTCCTTCATCTCCGACATCTTCGTAGCATAGTACTGCATAAAGGGCTCGTCCCAGATAGCCCAGGTGCCATCGAAGTCAGCATCACCCCCAAAGCGCTTGTCGGCTACATAGTCTTCGCGACCATAGTACTCCTGGAACCCTGTGCTGCGGGCAAAAGCCATAAAGCCCATCGAGCCTCGCTGAGCTCCATGGAAGAAGGCTGTCTGATAGCCTTTCTTGTCGAGCAGTCCTGCTATGCCCGTCACCTGATTCATAGAGGACGGGGTGAGGAAGAAGGGTTCGACAAACATGGGTATAGACGAGAGGATGGAGGGCATGCCGTCAATACTCTTTCGCCCATTGCAGTAGCTGTACTTGAAAGTGACGCTCTTGCTGATGAGCGAGTCGACAAAAGGAGTATAGCCTTTGTATTGACTGTTGTCGAGCGTCTTGTTGAGAGCGCCAATGTATTCGCGTCCGAAACTCTCGATGATGAAAACCACTACGTTTTTCTTCACCATTGGCAAGCTGTCGTTAGGAACGTGAACAGGATTATAGACAGCTTGGAGTTCGGCTTCACTGGCGTAATAGTCAGGAACGACGAAGACAGCCTTCCCAATGGTGCGATACAGCGAGAATGGCGTGTTGAGCACCAATGCAGCCTCGACAGGTCGGTTGACATACTGGTTGGCATTGGAGATGGTGATGGGACGGACGGCAGTAGTGAAGCCTCCACGAATGCCTGCTACCACAAAAGGTGCTAATGCCGCTAGCGAGAGCAGTGTGGCCAGATCGTATTGCCACCATGAGAGGTTGCTGCTCTTGAGCCGAGTAGTACGGTAAAGCTTGTAGAGTCCCCACATGATGAGGGCGAAGGCTATGAAGAGGTAGAAGTGTTTCAGCGTTTCAGTGAGGAAGATGCCGCCCAGGTTGTTCTCGTTGGAGAACTCGCTGAAGACTGTCGTGGTGGTGCGACGCATCGTATATGGGAAGTAGACGGCATCGCACAAGTTGACGGCAAGGGCGAGACCGTTGATGACGAGGAAGACGAGTTTGCACACCTTTTGGTATAGTGCTGTTTCCTTGTAGTGCAGCGGGAACAACATCATCACGATGTAGGGAATGTTGGTCACCAAGATGGCACTGGTGTCGAAAACCAGTCCTCCGCCCAGCATCTCCATGAAGTGGGACGGTGTCATGTCAAGCGAGAAATAGCTCCAGTTTTCCAGCATGTAGATGATGCGTGCCAGGAAATACACGACATATACCAGCAGCAGGTTTGCCAGCGTGGCGATTAGAGCGGCAAAGCAGTTGTGTAATATCTTCTTATTTGTCATCATCGTCAGTAGTTAGTTGATTATTTCTCATGCGATTCATGTATTGCTGAATGACAGCCTTCACCTCTCGTTCCAGTTGTGCTTCCTCGGCAACAGCGCCCTTTAGGTTGTGCTGCATCCGATAGTCAGTGAGCCGGTAGATGCCGACAGTTTTCTCTCCGTCGAACTGTAGAACATAGTTGCCCTTGCAGTACTGATAGATGCCATCCAAGTAGTTTACGGCCCATTGGTCTTTTTCAGGTGTATGGAACAGGTCGCACCCAAAGGCCATGAAAGGCTTGTTGTAACCTACATAGCCAAGAATAGTAGGTAAAATGTCCGTCTGCTGGGCAATACCGTTGCGCATGCCTGGTGTAAGATTGCCACTGGGGTCATAGAAGATGATAGATGTGCTAAAAGTGTTAATGCCACTCTTGTATTCGGCGTGGTTGTTCTGGTTGACATGGTCGCCCGTCAGCACAAAGATAGTATTGTTGAACCAGGGTTCCTTGCGCGCCTCATTGAAGAAACGGCGCAGTGCGTTGTCCGTATACTGGATACACTTATGGATGGGTAACTCGCCTTCAGGAAAACGCTTCTTGTACTGTTCAGGAATATGGAAGGGGTGGTGGCTCGTCAGGGTAAAGAGCGTTGTCATGAAGGGCTGCTTCATGTCATTCATTTTCATGCGGAAGTACTGCAGGAAAGGTTCGTCCCAAATGCCCCACCAATTGTCGTAAGCAGCCTTTCCTTCAGTTCTGGAGTCGGCTTCAAAGTCTTCCTGACTGTAACAAGCCTGGAAACCTGTTGACTTGCAGAAGCCTTGGAATCCGAGACTTGAGGCTGGAGCCCCATGGAAGAAGGCAGTCTGGTAGCCCATGGAACTCAGAGCTTCTGCCATGCCGCTAAGGTGGTTTGTTGAATAGGAGGCCGCCACGAATGACTCGACGAACATTGGAAGGCCCGATAACGCTGACGGCATAGCATCCACGCTGGCTCGTCCGTTGGCATAGGTATAACGGTATGTTACAGAATAGTCCATCAGTGAGTCAAGAAACTCGGTGTACCCCTTGTAACCAGGTAGTATCTCTTTGTTAAGGCTACCGAAATACTCGCGTCCGAAGCTCTCCAGGAAGATGATGACGACATTCTTTTTAGTGTGTTGTATGGAGTCGGTGTCGTTTTTTAGCGGCCTGTGGATGGGGAAATAGACAGCCTCCAGTTCCTCTTGACTGCTGAAGTAGACAGGATTGGGGTATGTGTTTTTGCCTATAGTGCGCAGCATTGAGAATGGCGTGTTCAGAATGAGCGATGCGTCGTTAGGTCGGATAATGTACTGGTTGGCGGTACTGATTTTTATGGGGCGGTTGTCCCAAAAGCCACCCCGCATGCCTCCCCAGCACAGCACTCCGGCCAGCAGCAGAGAGACGGTCTGAACCAGATAGTAGTGCTTAAGGCGTTGTGTCATCCTGATGGGCGTGATGTAGCACTTGTAAAGCAAGGCGATGAGGGCAGCGAAGAGAAGAACCAAATACCAGTGATTTAGGAATTCATAGCTTACGATGTTACCTAGCTTGTCATCATCACCAAACTGGTTAAAGAAAGCTATGGTGGTTCGCCGTGAAGTGTATTTAAAATAGACACCGTCAGCCAGATTCATAGCCAGAGCGATGGCGTTGACCACAAGGTACAGGTATTTGCAGATATGCTGCCATACGGCACGTTCTTTGAGATGGCAGGGGAAGAACACAAGCAGAATGTAAATGGCATTGGTGTAAGCGATGGCTGAGGTGTCAAAAAGAAAACTGCCAGCCACAATGTTCCACATCTTTCCAGAAGAAGTGATATGTTGATACAAACCGTAGTTCTCCAAAAAGAAGGCGATACGAGTTACCTGATAGGCAACGTACAGCAATGCGATATTCCAGACTATTGCCAATGGATGACGAGCGATGTCAGTTTTCTTTAGACGCATCTTTTCTGTGTTATTCTAATTGGTTCATATGCTTAGCAGCCGTCTGCAAGATAGCCATGCCCCGCCGTATTAGCTTGTGGCTGTCGGTACTATTGTCAACAACGATTTCGTTGGCGTTAAGGTCGTAGACAGCAAACCCCGTGCTGTCCTTCATGGTGATGCCGTTGTTGAAGGTGTGTACGGCAAAGGGGTGAGTGTAGTTGCTGCTAACCACGTCGCGACTGAAAAGAAAATCGTCGTGTGGAAGAGCCATCTGTCCTAACAGCGTGGCTGGCAAATCGGTTTGGTTGCAGAACTGCTCTAAGCGCCGCGGCTCCTTGACAGCACCTCCCAGCCATAGCATGGGAACATGATCGTGCATCTCGTGATTTTCATCGACACCCAAATAAGAGAATCCGTGGTCAGGCAGCAGAACAATTAGCAGATTGTCCCACTGACGCGTCTTCTTCAGCTTACTTATGAAGTCGCCAATACATTCGTCTAAATAGTTAAATGCATTGAGAATCTCATCCTCCAATCGGTGTGTAGGCACGTCCCACGGTTCGTGGCTTGACAGTGTCGAGAAGCCTATCAGGAATGGTGGCTCCTCATGAGTTATCATGTCGTATAGCTTGTTAAATGTGATGTCATCGCGTACACCCCAATTGGCACTCTGCTGCTCTTGTATGGTGAAGTTCTTCTGCCATAACAGCTTCTCAAAGCCAGTAGTTACGAGATAGCTGCGCATGTTGGTGAAGTTGATGTCGCCGCCATAGAGGTAGCTCGTGTGGTAACCAGCTTCACGCAACGTCTTGGCAATACCTGGAAGATAGCGCGTCTTGGCGGGCATCTTCATCAATGACGAACGGGGGAAAGACGGGTATCCGCTCCAGGTACACAGTGTGCCGCGGTCGGTCCGGTAGGAGTTAGCGTAGAAATTGGCAAAATACACCCCTTCGTGTACCAGCTTGTTCAGTTCTGGCATAATATCTTTGCGCCCACCGATGTCTTCTGTGAAGATACCGCCGCAGCTTTCCAGCAGGATGACAACCACATTGGGGCGTTTACAATTGAGAAGCGTATCTGGATTCTCGCTTTTTGTGTTGTAAAGGTCTTCCATCTGAGCAGCCCTTTCCGTTTCGTCCATGAAGGAGTAGTCAGGAATGTAGCTGGCAGTCTTTTCAAACGACGACAGGAAAGAGAATACGGGGTTGACAGCGGAGTGGTTCAGAAATTGGTTTTGCGAATAGTACACCTGTCCGATGTTGGTTGTTGACTCGTTGACCCCACCTCGGATTCCTATCACGATGAGGGGGGCCAAAAGAAGGTAGAAAAAAGTCTCTGTGAGAGAAACGGCGTTTTGCTGTGAGAGAAACGGCGTTTTGCTATGAGAAAAACGGCGTTTCTCTCCTGGAGAATCGCAGAGGTGTATATACGCCAGTGAAATAAGCAGTGTGAAAAATACCACCAGCACTAAGCGTACCACAAGGTATAAGGTGCTTACGCTAGCCATCGCCTCTGTAGGCGTGCTGAGATACTCGATGCACGAGGAGTCGAGCTTGAACCCCCAAAAGGCATAGAGGCTGGTGTCAGCCACAAAAGCCAGCGAGAAAGCCAGCGCTATCACTGTGTAATAGCTTTTGAAGACAACCGACTTAATGGGGTGCCAGATGGTGATGATGGTAAACAGCCAGGGGAGGATGATGAAGTAGAGCGCCGTGGAGAGGTCGAGCGACACTCCGTGAGTAATGACTTGCCAGACATCAGTCAGCGTGAAGGGGTGTGCAGTATGGTAACAGCCCATAAAAACCACTTTGGCGATGACAAAGATTGCCACCGTCAACAGATAGGTTTTCAAGAGGTACCATGCACGTTGCTTCATAATGTTTCTCCTAATAAGGTGGCGCTGGTGCTGCCTGTTATTCTCACTCGCACGGTCTCGCCAATGTGGTGTTGCCCTTTGTCAAAGACTACCATCTTGTTTTGCTCAGTACGGCCACAGAGCTGTTCGCGACTGCGTTTCGAGAAGCTCTCCACCAGCACATCGAACTCCTTGCCCTCATCGCGTCTGTTAGCTTCTGCCGACAGCTGTGTCTGCAGTGCTATCAACTCGTTCAGACGGCGAATCTTCTCCTCTTCCGGCACGTTGTCAGGCAGGTGTTTAGAGGCATAGGTGCCTGGTCGTTCTGAGTATTTGAACATGAAAGCCGAATCATAACCAACCTCGCGCATCAGCGAGAGCGATAGCTGGTGGTCTTCCTCGGTCTCGTCGTGATAGCCCACGAAGATGTCAGTTGACAAGCCACAGTCAGGAATAATGCGGCGTATGGCTGCTACGCGCTCCAAATACCACTCGCGTGTGTATTTGCGGTTCATCAGCTTTAAGATGCGGTTACTGCCGCTCTGAACAGGCAGGTGGATGTGTTTGCAGACATTTGGCATATCGGCTATGACATGCAGCGTCTCGTCGCTCATGTCTTTGGGGTGGCTGGTAGTAAAGCGTACCCTCATGGTGGGCACCTCCTCGGCAACCCTGCGTAAAAGCTGTGGAAAGGCTGTTTGGGTGGATGCGTCTCCCTCAGTCCACAGATACGAGTTGACATTCTGCCCTAACAGTGTCACTTCCTTATAACCTCTGTCGCGCAGGTCTCTTACTTCGCTGAGGATGCTCTCTACATCGCGCGAACGCTCACGGCCTCGTGTGTAAGGTACAATGCAGTAGTGGCAGAAATTGTTGCACCCCCGCATGATGCTGACGTAGCCGCCAATTTTAGCTCCAAAGATGCGCTTGGGCAATACGTTGCGGTAAGTCTCTGTGGTTGACAGTTCGATGTTCATAGCCTTGTGGCCAGCTTCCGCCTGTGCTGTCAGGTCAGGGAGACTCAGGTAAGCATCGGGTCCTGCCACCAGGTCGGCAGCGTGGTTGTCAAGCAGGTCTTGCTGGGTACGTTCAGCCATACATCCTAATACGCCAATGATTAGCCTGCTGGCTTGCGGATTTGACTTCAGCCTGCGTCTGCGCTCAGCATCGAGCGCCTCCAGACGGTGGTAGATTTTCTGCTCAGCATTGTCGCGCACAGAACAGGTGTTCAGAAAAACGGCATCGGCGTTGTCAAGCGAATCCGTCTGCTCGTATCCTGCCATCTGCATCACTGAGGCCACGACCTCAGAGTCAGCTACGTTCATCTGACATCCGTATGTCTCAATATACAGTTTCTTCACTTACCTTTCAACTTAGAACTTTCAACTATCAACTTTCACCTTACAATTCTGCTTGTATCTTGGCAGCAATCTCACGAAACTCTTCCTCTGTCAGTTTCAACTTCTCACGACGGAAGTCGGCATCCTGCTCTGTCTGCATAGGAATGAGGTGAATGTGTGCGTGAGCAACCTCCAACCCCAGCACTACTTGTGCTACTTTCTTGCAGGGGAAAGCTTTCTTTATGGCAACAGCCACTTGCTTGGCAAACTGCTGGTAGCGGCCTAGTTCGTCATCAGCCATATCGAAGAAATAATCGACTTCACGACGCGGTATGACCAGCGTGTGGCCTTTTACCAACGGATTGATGTCGAGGAAAGCGTAGAACTCGTCGTTTTCTGCAACTTTATAGCTGGGAATTTCTCCAGCGGCTATCTTGCTGAATATATCCATAATGGTATTTTTTTTAGTGTGGGTTGTTGTCCTTGGGAGTATTATGCTATCGAAATCTTCTCAATACGAAGCTTGATGGTGCCGCGAGGAATCTGAATCTCAGCCTCTTCGCCCACCTTCTTGCCAAGCAGACCCTGAGCAATGGGAGTCTTGATACTGATTTTTCCTGCCTTCAGGTCAGCTTCGTTCTCACTGACAATGGTGTAAGTCATGCGTGCCTTCGTTGTCAGATTAGTCATCTCTACCTTTGTCAGAATCTGAACCGAATCTGTACTCAGACGCGATGTGTCAACCACCTTAGCATCTGCAATAGTGCTCTTCAAACGGTTAATCTTGTCTTCCAGATGAGCCTGAGCCTCCTTGGCGGCATCATACTCGCTGTTCTCACTCAAATCACCCTTTTCACGAGCCTCGGCAATGGCTGCTGAGGCTTTGGGGCGCTCTATCGCTTCCAAGCGATGTAGTTCGGCAATGAGCTTGTCATAGCCTTCTTGTGACATGTATGCCATGTTGTTTACGATTTAACGATTTGTTATTATTGTTTTTACGATATTCTCTTTTCGCACATAAAGAAAAAGAATCCCGACGCGTATGCTTTGTCGGAATGCTTGCATGCCCTGAACCTTTTATGTCAGAGAACCTCTCTTTATGCTTATGTTTTATCGTGCGCAAAGGTACGAAAGAATTCTTATATTTCCAAATTTTTGGCTCAAAAACTTCCTATGTTGATTGATTTATGTCAAGAAAGTGTAGTCACTACACCGTTTTATGTATATTTTCCTTGTATAATAATAAAAAACGCTGTAAATTTGCATCGTGTTTTTCATAGTATTAGATTTAAGGTTAACAAAGGTTAGGGGTTCAGCGGAGCCCCATTTTTTTTGCTTTTCTCGTTAGGAAAGGGAGTAATCTGTTAAAAATCTTAAATTTTCGTAGGGATAATAACGGGTTTTGTTGTAAAGCTTAAGATAATTGCTTAATTTTGTATTTTGTTAAACGATACTAACCAACTAATTTTTTTGTGATACGATGAATATAAAGAGATTGGTAAACTGTTGCGTGTTAATGATTACTAGTTGCATCGTGGCCGTAGCACAGCAGGGCAACGTGGATACGCACATCGCAGTAAACAGCAATCAAGACCCTAATTCCTTTGCGCTGATTATCTCCAACGAGAACTATCAGTTCGAAGAGTCAGTACCTTATGCGCTAAACGATGGTGCCACGTTTAAGTTGTATTGCATCAAAACATTGGGAATACCTGAAAAGAACATCAAATTCATTGAGAATGCCACCCTGAATCACATGAAGTATAACCTCTCGTGGCTGACACGCCTGGTGAATACCAAACAGGGCAATGCGCGCGTGTTCTTTTATTATAGTGGGCATGGTGTGCCTGACGAATCATCGAAGAAAGCCTATCTGTTGCCAGTTGACGGTTTCAGCACAGACCCCAGCACAGGTTTCAGCACAGAAGACCTGTATAAACAGCTGGGCAACATGGCTTCTAAGAACACCATCGTACTGCTTGACGCCTGCTTCAGCGGTGCCAAACGCGATGGTACGATGCTCGCCTCATCCAGAGGTGTAGCCATCAAAGCCAAAGAAGAAGCACTGAGAGGCAACATGGTTGTCTTCTCTGCCGCTCAAGGCAATGAGACTGCCTATCCGCTCAAGTCAAAGGAACATGGCATGTTCACCTACTACGTGTTGGAAGAGCTACAGCGCAAAGGTGGCGATGTCACACTGGGTGAGTTGAGCGACTATGTAACTCGTCAGGTGGCTGAGGTCTCCATTCGTGAAAACGAGAAGAGCCAAACACCCTCTGTCGCAAGTTCTGCCGAAGTTGCCGACTGGCGTAACTGGAAGTTTGCACTCCAACCGGCTACCAAATATGTCAACATGCCCAAAGCATTAGGCAAAAAGCAGCAAGCATCAGCACAAGCACCAGCAGCAACGACAACGCCTTCTGCCGTACCAGCAGTATCCTCAACACTGGATATGTCAACAGGAGGCGCCTTCTCGCTGGCAGGTGTCGTTTACGAGATGGTACGCGTAGAGGGAGGTACCTTTACAATGGGAGCACAGAAACTTGCCAACGACTATAGCACATTCAGCATGAACCAGCCTGCCCATAAAGTAACATTGAAATCATACGCCATAGGTCGAACGGAGGTTTCGCAAGAGTTGTGGCAAGCCGTAATGGGCAACAACCCTTCGCGCAATAAGGGTCCGAAACTCCCTGTCGAAAACGTCACCTGGGACGAATGCCAGCAGTTCCTGCAGAAGCTAAACGCTCAGTGTGGTACGCGCTTCCGTCTTCCTACCGAGGCAGAATGGGAGTATGCTGCCGACGGCTGTAATGATGCTATGAGCAATACATACAGTGGCATGACGCGCCCAAAGAATATTGCCCAGATAGGCGACAAGACAGGCGACTGTGGCTCCATGCAGCCTGCTGCCTTGGGATTGTTCGATATGTCGGGCAACGTAGCTGAGTGGTGTCAGGATTACTTCGGCCGTTACTCCTCTGCCAATGAGCAGAATCCCAAGGGACCTCGTACAGGACTGCAACGAGTGGTTCGTGGAGGTTCGTATGCCGATGTACAAGAGATGATGATCAATACTCAACGACACCACATGAACCCCAAGAAAGCCTCTCCAACAGTAGGATTCCGCTTGGCTCATGACATTTAAGATAACAATACAATGCTTTTAAATATTATTACAAAACAAAAATCAAATTACACAATGAAAAAATTATTAGTTTTGGCAGCAATGATGATGGCTGCAATGTCTGGTTTTGCTCAGGACGATAAGAGCTATGTTTGTGTAGCTGTGTTTGAAAATGCTACAGGTACCAGCAGTTACAAGTCTGTTACAAACACGCTGCGTAACGAAATCATGGAGGGTATCATGGCAACAACACGTATTGAGGTGCTTGACATCACCACACAAAATCTGCCAAGCAACAAAAACGCACTGTTGGAAGCACTGAAGGAGAAAGGCATTAACTACCTCTTGGAAGGCAAGCTGAATGCAATCACCACAGGATATACTACCGACGGCAAAAGCCGAAAGGCAGAGGTAAACAGCACACTGACACTGACAGATGTGGAAACTAAACTCACAAAGTCAACGGTCACATATAACGAGTCTGGTATTGGAAAAACTACCGATGCCGCCATTCTCGATGCTGTCTCAGATACGCGTAAGAATATGGAAAAATTCGTAGACGATAACTTTAAGGTTGCAGCTACCATCAAGACACTCGACCAAGTTGACGAAAAGAAGGGGGTTGTAAAGTCTTGTTACATCTCTACGGGTGGTGATGCCGGCGTACAGCGCGGACAGATTTTTGAGGTCTTCGCAGAGGTGGAAGTTGCAGGCGAACGCGTCAGCAAGAAGATTGGTGAGCTGAAAGCTAAGGAGGTGCTGAGCGGTACGCTGACCCTCTGTGATGTGAAGAATGGTGGTGATGTCATTAAGACTAATTTCGACCAAGGCATCCAGATGACCGTTCTTACTCGTGCCAAGAAAGATACTTTTGGCTTGAGAAAGATGTTCAAGTAAGCATAGTCTCCAACTTCCCTTCATTCATAATATAATAAGAAACAATAAAACTAACGATAATGACGATACGCAAAACCTTTATCGCTGCTATCTTGTGTCTGCTGACAACTCTGTCAGCAGCACAGGATACGCGCGAACAGATAGAACTGGTACTAATGGACGGCAATACTGCTATCTTCAGTTCTGAAGGCTTCTCCAACGACAAACAGGTAGCTGTCGATAACTCCTGCAAAGCAGTACTCAACAGAATACTTTACAATGGCGTTGAGGGATTCAACGGAGGGGAAGCTATCGTTACCAGCGGACAGCAAACCAACATTTGGTTAAAAAACTTCTTTACAGGAAAGTATCCTGCATACAAGTCTTTTGTAGGAGGCGTAGAGCTCTTAGGTGGTTTTGACAATACGCCGCAAGGTGAAATCCATTGTCGGACTCACGTTATTATTGATTTTGGCAAACTGATGAGTACTTGTCGGACACAGGGACTGATGGAAGAAGCTGGCGCTCGACCCATAGAGCAGCGCACCACTGCACCCCAGCAAATGAAACAGCGTCCTAAGCGTTCGTTCTAATATACGTGCGGTAGCCGTAGATAATAATAACGAGGAAGCAAAGCAGGGGAAGAATAAAGGAAACATTGACGGCAGGCCATCCAAAGATGGTCTGCTGATCTATTATAGAGGCTTGCAACGGCGGCAGTACCGAGCCACCTAAGATTGCCATGATGAGGCCGGCAGCACCAAACTTGGCATCGTCTCCCAACCCCTGAAGGGCTACACCATAGATGGTGGGGAACATGAGCGACATGCAACCCGAAATGGCTACGAGACAATAAAGTCCCCAACGGCCATCTATAAAGATGACTCCTAATGTCAGCAGCAATCCCAATGTTGCCAATGAAGCCAACAATCGTCCTGCGTTGATATATTTTAAGAAGTAGGTGCAGATGAAGCGGCTGCTCACAAAGATTATCATGGCTATGATGTTATACTGTTGTGACAGTACCTCGGCTTCACGCTCAGCCATTCCTTCTTCCATGAAGACGCGAGTGCCGTACTGTATGATGAAGGTCCAGCACATAATTTGTACGCCAACATAGAAAAACTGAGCAATGACACCTTCGCGATAATGGTGGATGCTAACAATACGCTTTAGGGTAGCCAATGGGTGGACATCGTGGTTTTTGTCCGCATTGTGTGGCATCTTGGCAAAATAGATGACGGCAAACATGACGGCAATCACTGCACCAATAATGAGATAAGGTGTGATGAGCACGCTGAGGTCTGCATCACGTATGGCGGCAAAGTCTGCATCACTCAGTTGTGCTCGGTCTTCAGTGGAAGCAGGATGCAGTTTGGCCTGAATGAAGTTCATGGCAACAAACATGCCGCAAAGAGACCCTAAGGGATTAAAGCATTGAGCCATATTCAATCGGCGTGTTGCTGTTTCCTCTGAACCCATCGAGAGAATGTAGGGGTTGCACGAGGTCTCTAGGAATGACAGCCCGCAGGTTAGAATGAAGTAAGCAAAAAGGAAAGGGTAGTACATGCCTGTCCATGAAGCAGGAAGAAAGAGCAGGGCACCAAGTGCATAGAGCCCTAAGCCCATGAGTACCCCAGCCTTATAAGAGTATTTGCGAATAAACATAGCCGCAGGGAAAGCCATAGCAAAATAGCCCCCATAGAAAGCGACTTGCACTAAGGCACCGTCAGTGACACTCATGCGGAAGATTTTTGAGAATGCTTTCACCATAGGATTGGTGATGTCGTTGGCAAACCCCCATAGGGCAAAGCATGAGGTGACAAGGATAAAGGGCACTAGATAGCTCACGCCGTCTTTGTGCAGGATATGGTCGTGTTTTAGGTGCATGTGTTTAGTGTATGGTTATGTTTATTTTGTGCAAAGGTACTAAAAGATTTTGAATTACAAAGTCTCAAGCATTCTTTTTATCACTACGGAGCATGAAATTTCTCGATTGGCAGCCTCTGGGATGACAATGGAGTTGGGACTTTCAATGACATCGTCCGTTACGATAAGGTTGCGGCGCACGGGCAGGCAGTGCATGAATTTGCCATTGTTGGTCCACGACATGTGTTCGGTGTCTACGGTCCACGACATGTCCTTCGAGGTTATCTTTCCGTAGTCGGCGGGATTGGTGACACCAGGGTTCGACCAGTTCTTTGCATAGATGAAGTCGGCACCCTCGAAGGCTTTGCGCTGGTTGTACTCCACACGGGCGCTGCCAACAAACTTCGGGTCGAGTTCGTATCCTTCGGGATGGGTAATGACGAAATCCACATCGGCGGCATTCATCCATTGAGCAAATGAGTTGGGAACAGCCTGTGGCAAGGCGCGGCAGTGAGGAGCCCATGTCAATACCACCTTGGGCTTGGCAGCAGGTAAACCGCTGCCCGCTGTATTCTTCCAATACTCCTTGATGGTGATGAGGTCGGCAAAGGCCTGAAGCGGGTGTACGGTAGCTGTCTCCATGGCGAAAACGGGTCGTCCGCTATACTTGATGAATTGCTGAAGCACGGTCTCTGCATAGTCATACTCTCTGTCTGTCAGTCCTGCAAAGCTACGAACACCTATCATGTCGCAGTAACACCCCATAACGGGGATAGCCTCCAGCAGGTGTTCCGACTTGTCTCCGTCCATGATGACACCCCGCTCGGTCTCCAGTTTCCAGGCACCAGCATTGACATCAAGTACTATAACGTTCATGCCCAGGTTCATAGCAGCCTTCTGGGTAGAGAGGCGTGTGCGCAGCGAGTTGTTGAAGAAAATCATCATCAGGGTTTTGTTCTTACCCAGATGCTGATACTTATAACGGTCGTTCTTAATCTCAAATGCCTCGGCCATAGCTTTCTCCAGTGGGCCGATATCTTCTACGTTGATGAATGTATGCATGATATAATTCTTATTATTTTAACTTCTTATCTGTCCTTCACCCTCAATGAGCCATTTGTAGGTGCAAATCTCCTCCAGAGCCATAGGCCCTCGGGGACCTAACTTCTGGGTCGAAATGCCTATCTCGGCACCCAGCCCAAACTGTGCCCCATCGGTAAACGAGGTGGGGGCATTCCAATAGACACAGGCAGCATCGACAGCCTGTTGGAAGCGGTGTGCCGTCTCTTCGTTCTGTGTGATGATAGCCTCGCTATGTCCTGAGCCATATTGGTCAATATGTTGAATGGCTTCCTCCAATGAGGGTACGGTGCGAATAGCCATCTTGTAATCCATAAACTCCGTGCCAAAGCTCTCGCTGGTTGCCATCTCAAGGAGCACACTCGGGTACTGCCCTTCAAGCAGCTGATAGGCAGGTCCGTCGGCATATATCTTCACCTTATGGTCTGCCAGTGGCGCTATCAGTTGGTACAGGTCTCCCAGCCTGCTCTCGTGAATGATCAGACAATCCAGAGCGTTACACACACTGACGCGCCGCGTCTTACCGTTATTTATGATAGCACGCCCCATCTCCAAGTCGCCATCCTTGTCGAAATAGGTATTGACAACTCCAGCTCCCGTCTCAATGACGGGGATGCGTGCAGTACTGCGTACAAAGTCTATGAGGCGCCGCCCACCACGGGGAATGCAGAGGTCTACATATCCTACCGCATTCAGCAGTTCGCCTGTTGCCTCATGGGTTGCAGGTAACAATATGACTACATCTGGGTCAACACCTTTTTGAACCAGCACTTCGTGTATCAGCTCCACAGCTGCCTGGTTAGAACAGTCGGCATCGCTGCCACCCTTCAGCACACAGGCATTGCCACTCTTGAAGCAGAGTGAGAAGACATCGAAGGTGACATTGGGTCGAGCCTCGTAAATCATACCAATAACACCAAAGGGAACGCTGACACGACACAGACGCAGTCCGTTGGGTAGTGTCTTCTGTTTTGTGATGTGTCCTAAGGGAGAGGGTAGCGAAGCTACGTTACGCATGTCACTGGCAATGTCAGCAAGTCGTTTGCTGGTCAGTTGCAGGCGGTCATAAAGCGGATTTTTCTCGTCCATCCGCGCCAAGTCCTTGCCGTTGGCGGCAAGTAAACGCTCCTCGTTCGCTGTGATGGCATCAGCAACAGCCAGCAGAATGTCGTTGCGCTGTTTGTCTGTCAGTTGGGTAAGTCGCTTGCTAGCCTGTCTGACGCGTTGGAAAGTCTCAGTCAATTGCATATATTATTGTAGTTCTACTTTACCTGTTTGGATTGAATTCTGTATGAGGCACGCTTTGTTTGTCTTGTACCAAGTCAACCAAGATGTCATCACGCTCACCATTCGCAATGATGACACGGATGCCTTGCTCTTGTACCTTTAAGGCCGTAGTGTACTTAGAGTGCATGCCACCACGTCCGAAGGCGCTCTTCTCTGGCTGAATATATTCGGAGAGGTCGCTCCCAGGCTTCACCTCACGGATAAGCTGTGCCAGCGGGTCGTCAGGATGACGGTCGTAGATGCCGTCAATGTTTGACAACAACACCAATGTCTCTGCATCCATCATCCGTGCTATCAGCCCCGACAACTCGTCATTATCTGTAAACATCAGCTCCGTCACGCTTACGGTATCGTTCTCGTTGACAATAGGTAGCACATCGTTTTCAAGCATTACCGTCATACAGGCACGTTGGTTGTTATACTGCTCCCCAGGCTGGAAGTTCTCCTTCATTGTCAGCACCTGACCCACATGGATATTGAACTCACGGAACAAATCGTAATACAGTCCTATCAGTTTTACCTGTCCTACTGCCGAGAACAATTGCCGTTGTTCTACACTGTCAAGGCTGTGGTCTACCTTTAACTCGCCGCGCCCTGATGCCATAGCACCACTTGACACCAGAATGACCTCAAAGCCATTCTTGCGCAACCATGCAACCTGATCAACCAGTGCAGACACACGGGTAACATCCAGTTTGCCATCCTGGCGGGTCAGCACATTGGAGCCCACTTTCACAACAATTCTCGTCTTCATTTAGCGTCTTTCTGTCTGATTTCCACACGGCGTATCTTTCCCGAGATAGTCTTGGGTAGTTCGTCTACAAACTCTACAATGCGCGGATACTTGTAAGGTGCCGTCTCTTTCTTTACATGTTGCTGCAGCTCCTTAACGAGTTCATCACCAGCCTTGTCCTTCCATTCCTTGCCTAGCACAACGGTGGCTTTAACCACCATGCCACGAATATCATCTGGCACACCTGTAATAGCACACTCCACAACGGCAGGGTGAGTCATCAGTGCACTCTCCACCTCGAAAGGACCAATACGATAGCCACTGGACTTGATAACATCATCAATTCGACCTTCAAACCAGTAGTAGCCGTCTTCATCGCGCCAAGCCATGTCACCAGTATGATATATACCGTCGTGCCAGGCCTCGCGTGTCAGTTCTGCGTCGCGATAGTACTCTTTAAATAGTCCGATGGGTTTCTTGTCTCCTACACGAACAACGATTTCACCCTTCTCACCATCTTCACACGGAGTACCGTCAGCACGCAGCAGGTCGATATGATATTGCGCATTGGGAATACCCATAGAGCCGGGCTTTGGGGTCATCCAGGGGAAGGTACCCAGTGTCATGGTGGTCTCTGTCTGTCCGAAACCCTCCATCATGCGGATGCCTGTCTTTTCGTAGAACTTGTCAAAGACGGCAGGATTCAGTGCCTCGCCAGCTGTAGTGCAGTACTCCAGAGAACTCAAGTCATACTTTGACAGATCCTCGCGAATCATAAAACGGTATATGGTGGGCGGAGCGCAAAAACTCGTCACCTTGTACTTCTCAATTTGGCGCAACAGCGTATCTGCATTGAATTTCTCATGGTCAAAGACAAAAACGGTAGCCCCGGCAAACCACTGTCCGTAGAACTTCCCCCAAACAGCCTTGCCCCAACCCGTGTCTGCCACTGTCAGGTGCAATGAACCTTCATGCAGGTTGTGCCAAAACACGCCTGTAGTCAAATGTCCCAACGCATACAGGTAGTCATGAGCAACCATCTTAGGCTCTCCGCTCGTGCCGCTCGTGAAGTACATCAGCATGGTGTCGTTGTTGTCATTGACAAAAGCTGGCCGCTTGAATTTGGGAGCCTGCCGCCACTCCGACTGCCAGTCGCGGAAACCTTCAGGAATGGGCTTTCCGTGGTCGGTAATCGTGATATACTGTTTCACAGTAGGACTTTCTGGCATTGCCAACCGTATTTGCTCTGTGACATAGGCATCATCAACGCAGATGATTGCCTTGATAGAAGCGCGGGTGTTACGGTACACAATGTCGTGCTTGGTCAGCATGTGGGTAGCAGGAATCACGATAGCTCCAATCTTACACAGTGCCAACATGACAATCCACCACTCGTAGCGACGCTTTAAAATGAGCATCACGGGGTCGTTCTTTCCGATACCTAACGTCTGCAGGTAGCTGGCGGCCTGATCCGACTGTTCTTTCAGCTGTGCAAACGTGGTACGAATCTCTTCGCCCTGGTCGTTAGTCCACAGCAGTGCTAAGCCGTCAGGCTTTTCTTCTGCCCAGACATCCATAACATCGTAGGCAAAGTTGAAATTCTCTGGGACAATGAATTCCAGATGCTTATTATAATCCTCTATGGAGGTAAAACTGGTCTGCTTTAAAAAACGTTCTATCATCTTTTACCTTTTTACTTTTTTACTTTTTTACCCTTTTACCCTTTTACCTTTTTACTTTTTTACCTTTTTACTTTTTTACTTTTTTACCCTTTTACCTTTACTCAACAGTAAACGCAAGAAATTTTACGGCTTTGTTGCCAACGGCCAGCATGCCGTGGGGTTTCGTAGAGTCGAAGTAAATGCTGTCACCTTCTTCTAATACGATGGTCTTGCCACCAATGTATAACTCCATCTTACCCTCCAACACCATGTTGAACTCCTGACCGCCATGGGTGTTCTTGTAAACTACGTGGGCTTCAGGCTTAGGTTCTACTGTAACAATGAAGACATCTGCCTTGTGACCAACGAAACCGCTTACCAGCGACTGGTACTTATAGGCCTTGGTTCGTTCAATGCTTACCCCCTGGCCATTGCGCACCACAAAGTAGCTCTTCATATGGGGGGTCTCCGCGAATATCAGTTCCTCGGTCGATATACCATACTTGCGGGCAATCTTCATCAGGTTTGAAATCGTAATGTCAGCCTCTCCCAGTTCTATCTGTTCGTACTTTTCTGCAGAGATACCAATAGTCTCGGCCATCTCGCTTACGGGAATGTCAAGAACATCGCGCAGTCCGCGCAGTCTTTCGCCTATCTGTTTTAATTGTTCATCCATAACTCTCAACTTTCAACTTTCAACTTTCAACTTTCAACTTTCAACTTTCAACTTTCAACTTTCAATCCTTTAATAACACTTGATGAAAAACCCGCATGCTCCATCTCGTTTAGTCCTTTGATGGTAACTCCCCCAGGGGTTGTTACCAAATCAATGGCAGCTTCGGGATGCAGACCAGTAGCTTGCAATAGCTCCACGGCACCTTTCATGGTTTGCATCACGATGTTCTTAGCATCATCGGCCTTGAAGCCCAACTCCACACCACCTTCTGCTGCTGCCCTGACATAACGCATGGCATAGGCAATACCACAAGAGGCCAAGGTGGTTCCAGCACCCAGCAGCTTCTCTTCTGTTATGATAGTCTGGCCCATTGAGTCGAACATCGCCTTCAGCCGCTCTGTCTTTTCAACATGTGAGTCTCCAGCTCCAGCCACCTCCACCAGAAATGTCATTGAAGCCAGCTGTGCAATGGCAATGTTAGGAATACACAGCCAAGTGGGAATCATCTTGCCGTCCTTGTCAAGCCATGTCTTCAGTTGCTCGCCCTTGATTCCGGCAGCTACGATGACGAGTTGTTGGCGCTCATAGACAAGTGCGTCTTTTATTTGACCCAACACTTGTTCTACCAGCCAGGGCTTGACTACCACAATGACAATGTCGCCCCAGATAGCTGCAACACCGTTCTCTGTCGTGATGTTGGCTCCACTGTCGGCAAAGCGTTCTATCGCCTTGCGCGAGGCATCGCTGACACAGATATCTTTGGCTTCTACATATTGGCTCTTGATGAGGCCTTCCACAATGGCACCACCCATGGCACCGGCTCCTATGACTGATATCTTCATAACTTCTCCAGTATTTTAGTTAGTTTCTCAATAAACAGATTGGCATCCTGTTTTGTTAGACACAACGGGGGGAGCAGTCGCAGAATGTTCGTTCCGGCACAACCAGTAAAACAATGTTCTTCGTAGATAAGAGGTAGGCGTACGTCCTTATGAGGAACATCCAACTCGATACCTATCATCAAGCCGCGTCCACGAACATCCTTGATATGGCTCTTGCCTTTTGACTTCAATTCTTCTTCTTTTAAGTTCTCTAGTTGTTCCATCAGGTAGGAGCCTACCTCATTGGCATTCTCCACCAGTTGTTCTTGTTCCAACACATCGAGCACAGCCAATGCAGCGGCACAGGCCAGGTGGTTGCCGCCGAACGTCGTTCCTAGCTGTCCGTAGACAGGCTGAAATTCCGGACTTATCAGCACACCGCCCATCGGGAATCCGTTAGCAATACCCTTAGCCACAGTAATAATGTCTGGTCTGATGCCGAGCCACTGGTGGGCGAAGAATTTGCCACTACGGCCGTATCCACACTGAATCTCATCGCATATCAATGTCACGCCAAAACGCTTGCAGGCGTATGCTAGGTCTTGCGCAAACTTAGGCGTAGCCAGTTGAATGCCGCCAACACCCTGGATGCACTCTAGGATAACGGCACACACACCGCCTCTGGACATCTCTCGAACCCAAGGTTCTATGTCGTTCAAAGGTAGGAAGCGCACGTGGTGGTTGTCATTTAGTGGCGATACTATTTTCGGATTGTTTGTTACTTCGACAGCCAGCGAGGTACGTCCGTGAAATGCTTTTTCACAAGACAAAATACGCGTTGCCGTGGGATTCTTAAACGAAGCCAGCTTCAGCGCATTCTCATTCGCTTCAGCACCACTGTTTATCAAGAACAACTGGTAGTCCTCATATCCACTAATCTTTCCCAGTCGCTCAGCCAACTGCCGTTGCAACTTGTTGATAACAGAGTTGCTATAGAAGCCAATCTGCTCCAGCTGCTCCGTTACCTTTCTAATATAGTGGGGGAGTGAGTGACCTATAGAGATGACAGCATGACCGCCATACAGGTCAAGATACTCCACTCCTTTGTCGTCCCAAACCTTACAACCCAGTCCCTTTACGATATTCACGTCAAACAGGGGATATACGTCAAATAGTTTCATGTCTAATACCTTTATTTATAAAAATAACGATGCAAAGGTACGGTAAAATTCTCAGATATCCTCATGTTTTTGTCATCTTTTTATATAAAAATAACGGCAGAAGCCACTTGCTCCTGCCGCCAGTAATCCTCCTCGGGGTGTTTTATTTAACAACAATCTTCCGTCCGTTGTTGATGTAGATGCCGGGACCGGTGGGCATTCCGTTGAGTTTACGACCGGACAGGTCGTACCAGTTGTCATTCCGCAGGTTAGTTGGCATACGGGTATTGTTGATGCCAGTGGTAACAACCGTGAAGGTCACTATCACCTTCTCGCTCCACGCACCTTTCGAGTCACCGACCAGCCATGTCAGTGTATGGTCTCCATCCTCCAGTGCCAGCGGCTCCAGGTCGATGACGAGCAGTCCGCTGTCGTCCGTGATGTCACCTGTGACGGCATGTTCTTTGTCATTGTCAATCCAGTACATGTACCTGGCGAGCGTGGCGGTAGGCGCAGGCAGCGGTGCCACATAGAAGGAACGAGCCATCTGGTTGCTCCAGATGCCCTTGTCGTCCTGTACACGCATGGTCATCATGTGTAGACCGGCATCCAACGCACTGATGTCGATGACAGCGGGCGTGTCGTCAATGGTCTGTCGGTGAACGATATCACCGTCCAGCCAGAACTCCCGTTTCGTGATGGTTGTCGCATCGGTCTGAGCACCTGGAGCCACAAAGAACGTACGGCTCATCTGGTTGCTCCAGATACCGAGGTCGTCCTTCACCCTCACGAGTACCTTATGCAGACCCGGTGCTAGGTCGCTGATGTCGATGACCTGTGAGTTGAGCGTGGTGTACTCTGGCTTCTTCACGCCGTCCAGCCAGTATTCACAGACTGTCACGCTGGTGGCGTCGGTACGTCCCGGAGGTGACACGAAGAAGATACGGCTCATCTGGTTGCTCCAGATACCGAGGTCGTCCTTCACGCGTACCATAATAGTATGGAGTCCCGGTGTAAGGCTGCTGATATCGATGGTCTGTATATTGAGCGTGGTGTATGCCGGCTTCTTCACACCGTCCAGCCAGTATTCGCAGGCTGTCACGCTGGTGGCATCGGTACGTCCCGGAGGTGACACGAAGAAGATGCGCGCTACCTGGTTGCTCCACAGCCCGTTACTGTCTTTCACACGCACGGTGAGTGTGTGCAGACCGGGCTGGAGGGTACTGATGTCAATGGAAGCACCCGACGATAACGCCTGTCGTGCACCTATTGCACCGTCTATCCAGTACTCGCCTCCTGCGATGGTTGTTTGTGCTGCAGCAGCAGTGCTGATAAACATCACCACGGCTAACAGCATTCCTTTGATTGCTTTCATCATCTGTTAGCGTATTTATGGAGTGATGTCTTGCTTATCGTGTCTCAGCATTGTAGGTCACCTTCAGGTTCGTGCCGTCAATCGCCAGTTTCAAGTCTGTAACCAATGGGGTATGAGGCATCTTGTTCCAAGGGTAGTTACCTCCGTTGATGCCAATCTGTGTGCCGTCGCCACCCATGTAAGTATTTACCAGTTCGTCTTTGATTTTGAAGGTGCGGGCATCATTGTAGCCGATACCGGTAGCGTCTTCGAAAACCAGATTATAATCCACACCGAAAATATTGTCTTCACTGCCGACATTGCTAATGCTTGATACACCAAATGTACAATTACGGGCAGTGCTGGCGGGAGAGATTCCATATCCAGAGTAGATCATACAATTGGTGAAAAGTGCTTTGGTATCGTTTCCAAAACTGTACCAGCCACTTATGATGCAATGATTAATCACAACATTGCTTGTGTTTATATCACGGCAATGATAAGTGGAAGAATTCTCTAAATAACAATTTTGGAAAAGAACATCGTCTAAGCCTGTAGCCCCAGCAAAATGACACTGGGTGACAACAACGTTCTTATTTTCTGCCGAAAAAGCAAGAGCTGGATATCCGGTATGGTTCATACATTTCATTATCTCCAATCCGTCTATCGCCTTATCAAATGCAAATCCTGTATTACCGTTAGGGAATCCGATTCCTTCAATATGAATATTGTGAGGAGCCGTCAGTTCTTCTGGAATACTAATGGTGATTCTGGAACTAATAATCGTAGGTAGGATACTGTTGTCAGAAGGATTGTCGTTATTTCTGGCAACCTTCTGCTCTACCCAACCAGCACCATAGATATTTACGCATTTGGTCATGGTACCGCCTGCGAAGGTTCCAGATGAGAGGGTGATGGTGGCACCACGGTCTGGTGCTGCCTCCAATGCTTCTACCAACGCATTCGTTCCATAGAAAATCTGGGCGTTGTCGCCAACTTGCAGGATGGCACTCTGTTCGTCAGTCACTTGTGCGTTGCCCATGATGGTGCAACACAGCATTGCTAAGGTAAAAATAGTTTTCTTCATAATATATATAGGTTTTAGTTTAACTTGTTACACGCCTTAATTTTTGCAAATATAACCATTCTTCGCCATTTTGCCACTAACAATTTTTGAAAATCGACTAACATGCAAAAATTATTAGTCATTTCGTCCGCTGGAGTTGTATAGACGTACTTCGGTGCCTGCCGTTAGATTGTCCAGCGACAGCTTGTTGTCCTCTTGCTTGACGAGCACGCTGTTGTCACTCTCAATGTTCTCAATACCTGTTTCCACACCAATATAGGTATAGCGAAGAACATCTGCCAGTGGATATTCCACAGCAGCATTGCTGGTCTTGATCACCAGTTTGTTGTCGCTAAACGTTGTCACAGGTTTCTCTGCGAAGGCAAAGAGCACGGTACTCTTGTCTTTCTTCCACACCTTCAGCTGCGGCTCAGCAAAGGACCAGGAGGTAATAAATGCCATTAGAATGGCGGTTAGTAGTATCTTTTTCATTGTATTTGGGTTATTAATTATCGATTATGATTTGCAAAGATACGGAAAAGAAGAGATACATCGACTAACACTTTTTGCAATTCGACTAACAATTCATAAAGTATCAGTCAATTCCTGCAAAAACGGGAGGAAAGAAAGAAGCAAGCGACCCACGAGATTCTTCCTCGCGAGCCGCTTGCTTGTAGCAGAGTAGGGGACGATTATTGGGTTTGACGATTGGGATGTCCGTAAGGCAATTCTCCTCCTCCGTCAGAACGGCGCAGACAGACATTGACCTGTACTGGGGCAGTATTCTCTGTACGTGTGGTAGAGGTGACACCAGTCTCTTCGTCAGTGCTAACAGTCACGGTAACGTCGCTGTAGTTCGAAACATATACAGGACGTGACAGCTCTTCTTCGCTGAGCCACCATGCTTCGCCACGATAGACCCAGTCGTAGCTACCAGTACCCGACCATGTCTGCCATACGCGTTCACCGAATCTAGTTGGTCCATTTCCGTTTTTGGGCATGCCATTGACAGTAAATGAAATAGTGTGAGTGACAGAATTCTTGGAATCCCCGGAAACGGTGACATACTTGAAGTTACCGTAGATGGCATCGCTGACAATGAACTCTGCGTCCCAAGACTTATTGCCTGTTTGATGCGATGAGAAATAAGAGGCGTTTTCATCAGCAGCCCCTGTTCCGTAGTGTCCGATATTCGGATAGTAATAGGGAATCCAATTGGTATAGGTATTGTTGTAGCCCATTATTTCATCGTGTGCATCACCATTGTAACGCAATCCGATGACAAAACCGTCGTATGTTTCTAATGGCTCGGGGATTCCTTGTGTGACGACAACTTCCTGTATGTTGTCGTATTCAGAATCACCATTCGAGGCTACGACCTTGATAGTAGCCGATCGAGGCTCACCCGTATTGTTTCTGGCTCCCCACATATAGAGGTAACCCTCATCTGCATCCCAGCTATAGGAGAGCCAACTTGGCTTGTCCTTAATAGTGATGTAGGGACAATCAGTGTAAATGCCAATGTTGTTCTTTTCTCCGTTTCCGTCTATTTCTATTTCACTATCCATGTAGAAATATGTGCTGACATATTCCGCACCCAGTTGTATAACCTCTATGATGGCTGTTACGTCTTTCTCACCAGCTTTGGCTGTAATGGTGATAATACCCTTTCGCACTTCGGAATATTTGTTGTTAGACAGGCATGTAATGGTAATGGACTTATCTGCAGCATAAACCCAGGTACTCAGCCATTTAACATCACTCGATGCTGTAACGTCAGTGATGTCACCCGTATAGGTAACAACTTCTTGGGAATAGGAACCTTCGCTGGGGAAAGATAGGCCCGAAACTGATAGTGTAATAGGTGCAATCTGCTTGATCTTGAGCGCTGCAGTAACAATATTGGTACCCTCAAGGGCTCCTAATGTAACAACACCTTCACGGCTTGCACCTTTGTTCTCGTCAACCTTTACACTTAGGAAAGTCCCGTTAAGTGACGGATGTATCCAAGTGGCTTCTTCATTGGTAGAGATATTGATGTTTGGAAGGTCGGTCATGATGGCTACCGTCTCCGTGCCACCTTCTTCGTCGAATTCAAGTTCGCTTTTTGCAAGGGTTATGCCTGCAAACTGGCGCACCTCAATCAACTCCGAGTAGGTCTTGCCATTATTATAGACACCCCTGACTTCCACATGCCCCTCGCGATAGTTGTCAGTAGAATTCTGCTCAACGCTGATGCTGACAGTTGGCGTGCTACCCGGTTTAATCGTTGCTGTTATCCATTGCTTGTCAGCTGAGGCGTATAGTTCATCTGTCAAACATGTAATAGAGACCTCGGAAGAACCGCCTTTTTTATCAAACTCTACGATGTTAGGAGAAACAGAGAGCGTTATGTCACCAATTTCAATCTCTTTCATCTTCTCATAGACTGGCACATCCAATCCTAAGACGGAGATAAACGGCATAATCTTGTACTTTCCAGGCTCTATATTGTCAAACTGGGCATTAACCGAGTTGAAAGTATTGATAGGACTATATACTTCAGTGCGCAATTGCTTGTACTTCAATTCGTCTTTCTCGTTGAAGAGAGCAATGCCAATGCTTTGGGGAATAAAAACTTCACCAGATGTGGATATGTTCGCCTTTACTGTGCGCTGGTCATCACCAACAATCTCGTATTCTGGTTTGCCAACGTCAGGGAACAGTTTGAAACTCATGTTGCCAAAACTCTTGCCGTAGGTAACCTTCTTTTCATGAGGCTTCGATGAGAAGAATCCCTGCATCTTCGCTGATACTTCTGAGTCTATGGAGAATAGCGACAAATCTAACTTTGACTCTTTGAAGCCAGAGTAGATGGAACGTTTGTCAGAGAAGGCATTGAGAAGATCGAGGGTAATACTGCCGGAAAGCTTAGGCCCGGCATACACCTTGCCTCCCACTTCGCCTTCAACGATGTTGCTCATCCAGTCTGCTGTCTTAATAACCATTGGCGCTTTAATACCGACCTGCACCATGCCGCTGAGCTCTGCCGTCAAATCAAATTTGCCTTCGCCACTGACATCGCGGGGAAGCCAAGGTGCGATGACGGATACCACGTCAATATAAGGCGACTTGCTCATGAGCGTGAACGATTGTTGAATGCACTTTGCCTGGACGCCGAGGTCAAGTCCTATTTTGAAAGCTGCTTCACCACGGAAGAACGGGATAGGAGCCGGTCGGAGACTCAGCAGCGGAAAAGCTGCAGGGAAGGGAATCTGGGCAAATTTCATCAGTAACGAACCTAGACCTGACGACTCTAGGGCGTTGTCAAGTTCTCCGATTTTTCCAGTGAGGGATACTCCACCCGCAAGCTCAAAGGCATTTTTTAACTGTGTTTTTATGTAGAATTCATTCCATGTGACTTTGTAGACAATGCTTGCGGTAGATGTCAAACCACCATGGATGTTCATCCCCAGTTCCCATCTGTCACTTAGTTGGTAATTGTCCTCTACGCTGAAAGGCAGATGAAAGAGCTCTACCTCTGTATTGCCCTCAACACGCCGCCAGATATTGTCCTTACTGCTGCGACGCCTGGCATTGCCTTGTTGGTCAACAGAGATCTGTTCAATACCGATGAATTGTTGGAAGACATCGCCAAACGAACTGACTTTTTCGCACATGACTATCAGCTTTTCATCGAAGGTGGAAACGTACTTGACCTTGCCGACAAAGCCTTCAGGATAATCTGCCAGCGAGAAACAAGCCAGCACATCACCAACTTTCGGACATAGATTGTTGGGCATCTCAGTACTGAAAGATAGCGTCAAACCGCTAGCAGCTACAAGGTAATGCTTTAAGCCTTTCTCGTCGATATTGATAAGCCTGGGATTATATATAACCTCAGGTTCTACAAAGCAAACGCTATCTATGTCGTTCAGCATGATGCGATAGACAGAGTCGGCCGTAACAATTTCCTGGGAGACATAATCACTGTGCTTTATACCTAAAGTGTCGAATGTGGAACAGCGTATCTCTTTAACCTGATCGTAGAAATACCCGTCAAGACGGTCATTTTTCTGATAGAGATAGAATGCTGTCTGTGCTTGAATAGTCAGCACGGTGCCAAGTAATAGGGCCAGACAGAAAAGGGTTTTCTTCGCTTGTTTCATCGCTTCATCAGTTTAATGGTTTCATTGCCGCTCTTTACGATATAAACGCCCTGCGGACGCGACGAGAGGGAGATGACAACGGGCTCTGTACCGTTGCTCTTCACGATTTGCAGCAGACTGCCGCTGGAACTGTAGAGGCGCACCTCTTCACCGGCTTTCAGATTCCTCAGCGACAGCTTGTTTTTCTCCTGCTTGACTAGCACACCATTGTCGCTGTCAATGCTTTCAATGCCAGTCTCTACACCTTCATAAGTGTAGCGCTGCACTTCTGCCAGCGGATACTCAACGGTAGTATTGCTGGTTTTGATAACCAACTTGTAGTCACTAAAGGTGGTAACGGGCTGTTCACTCAGCGCATAAAGCACCGTCGAGCCGTCTTTCTTCCACACCTTCAACTGCGGACCATTTTGGGCCGTAGCGGTCATGAATGCCATAAAGACAAATAGACTTAAGGTAATGATTCTTCTCATGATGTATAATGAATTAGGTGTTACTTAATGTCGCAAAGATACGGAAAACATAGAATAAGCCACTTACAAAAAACGAAAATCGACTAACAAAGCAAAAATTGTCAGTCGATTTTCGTCAGCCACTCCTTGGGGGTCATGCCCGTGTGGGCCTTGAAGGTGCGGAAGAAGGAAGTGTCGTTGGCAAAGCCCGAATTGATGTAAACCTCGGTCATCTTCATGGTGGGCTGCTGGCGTAACAGCTGCTGGGCATAGGAAATGCGGTAGGTGTTGATGAACTGTGCAAAGGTGATACCGCGTGTCACCTTGATGCTCTCGGATATATAGCGGGTGTTGGTGCCTAAAAGGGTTGCGACGTCGGAGACTTTCAACTCGCTGTTGAGGAAGGGCTTCTGCTCTTCCATCAGCAGACAGAGGCGCTGCATCAGCAGTTCGTTGGAGGCATGGGCTGCCTCGGCCTTTCCTTCGTTGATGACCAAGTCGGGAGGTGAGAGTCGCCGGCTCCTGACGTAATGATAGATAAGGTATGCCAGCAGGAGCAAGACAAGAATGCCCGTAGCCATCCAGGGCAACCAGGGTGTCTGCTGGTGTGTCGTGTCTGTGGCTCCCACAGGGAAGAGATAGGTGCTGCTGGAGGGCGAGTAGTTGTTGTTGGTCTGGAAATTGACGCCACCCACCATCATCAGATGGCCCTCTGGAGTCACCACTGGCAGACTGCACACATCGGGCAAGGGGTCAGTATAATATAAGGTGAGAGGGACACCCTTGTCAATGCGTTTGTTATAGTCGATGGCGAGGATATACTGGCGACAGTCCTTGTCGATGCCCATCATGTATCCCCGCTTTGACTGACGGTCGACTACCACAGGGGTGTAATAGCGAATATCGCCCCACTGACTCTTTGTGGGAATGGGACAGGCAGTAGGCAACAGGGAGAAACTGGTGCCCTCGACATGGGCGATGGCTACCTGTCCGTCGCCGTTCTGCACAGGTATTAGATAGGCAAAAATACCTTTCTCTGCATTACCGATGAAACTATTGTCGCAATGATGTCCGAAGTCGAATTGCAAAGGACGCCATGTCTCTAACAAAGGAACGTGGAGGGTATCGCCATGCAGACGATCGACAATACCGCTATGCAAAGGCTCACCATGAATGCCTGAACCTCCGAGAATGAGAATGTCATTCGGGGCGATGCGCAGCAGATGAGGGAGGGTACGCTCTTCTGTAACATTCTTGAAAAACGAGAACTTCTCCACTCCGTCGAAACGCTCAATAGCATCATCGTGATACCAGTTACCTGCTATATACACCTGACTACTGTCCAGCTCAATACCTGATGCCGACACACGCTTCTTATTCAGACAGCCGAAACCCGTAAAACTGTGGTCGGCGGGGTCATATTTCTCCACGACAAAGGTCTGACCGATGCCCAAGTGCTTCTCAAAACCTCCTGCAATGAGTACTTTCCCCGATTTCAACGGAATAACAGTGCCTCCATCGTGGGCATATACCATCTGCATCAGATGCCATTCACCGTCTTTGTAGTATTCTGCCGTTGGGGTAGGCAGAAAGCCAGAGGTGTGTCCGCCAAAGACGGTGAGTTCGCCATTGGCGTAAAGAGTGGAGTGCCCACTGCGGGGAACATGAAGACTGGCAAGCCGTTCTGCCACGATCTTTACCTGTCGGAACATGGCACCCTCGCTGTCAGAGCTGGCATATAATGTTGAGGGCAGTGTCACCAGGCAGAGGTACACTAAAAGGCGATGGGTGATATGGCGTATCTTTGTCTTCATCGTTGCAAAGGTAGTAAAAATGAATGAAGAAAGACTAACAAAAAACGGAAAACAACTAACAATGGCCAAAATTGTTAGTGGTTTTCCGCTGTAATGTTTAGAATGTGGAGCTTTTGATGCCTTAGAATGCGGAGGCCTTCAGCATCAGTCCGGCCTTCTCGTCAATGCCAAACATTAGGTTCATATTTTGTACAGCCTGACCTACAGCACCCTTCAACAGGTTGTCGATGCAGGAAATCATCAGGAGCTGGTCTTCGAATTTCTCTACATACACCACTGCCTTGTTGGTATTGACCACCTGCTTCATATCGGGACTCTTGGTCACGAAATGGGTAAAGGCGGCATCCTTGTAATAGTCGGCGTAGATTTGCTGCACCTCTTCTAACGACTTGTCGCATTTAGCGTAGGCCGTCACGAAAATTCCCCTGGCAAAACACCCGCGCTGGGGAATGAACAGTACACGTCCCGCATAGCCAGGAGCCAGCTCCTGCACGGTTTGGTTGATCTCTAACAGATGCTGGTGGTTGAAGGTCTTGTAGACGGAACAGTTGTCGTTGCGCCATGAGAAATGGGTGGTGGCACCCGGCTTCTGGCCGGCGCCGGTGCTGCCCGTAATACCGTTCACATGAATATCGCCGCTGATGATACCGGCCTTCAGGGCGGGTAGCATGGCCAGCTGAATACAGGTGGCAAAGCAGCCGGGATTGGCGAGATGCTGACAACCGGCAATGATATTCTTATGCGTCTCGGGCAAACCATAGACATAGTCGTGGTCGCCCTTGATGCGGAAGTCTTGTGCCAAGTCTATTATTTTCACATGTGACGGGATGTCATGCTCCTTGAGGAACGCCTCGCTCTTGCCGTGGCCAAAACATAAGAAGATGACATCCACCTGGTCGAAGGGCATCTGGTCGGTAAACTGCAACTCAGTTTCACCTATCAATCCCTCATGCACGTCGCTTACCGGATTACCAGCGTTGCTCTCTGAGTTGGCAAAGACTATCTTTGCTTCAGGATGGTTCAGCAGCAGGCGTATGAGTTCGCCACCCGTATAACCTGCGGCACCGAGTATTCCGACTTTTATCATCTCTTTTCGTCTTTGTGGATACCATAGTACACGCGGAGCGGTGTCGAGCTGACCTTAATGAATCCTTTGGCTTCGTCGGCTGTCCAACCAGTCTGAGTCTCGCCATACTCACCGAGTTTCGACTTTGTAAGGTCGTTGACAGAATCAATGCCGACAGTCTCGAAACCATAGGGGCGCAGCTTGAGAATGGCCGTACCAGTAACATTGCGCTGACTTGAGGTAAGCATAGCTTCTATATCAGGCATGACAGGCTCCAGATACTGGCTTTCGTGCAGGAACATACCATACCAGTTCGCTACCTGATCCTTCCAGTATTGCTGCCATTTGCTCAATGTCGACTTCTCCAGCAGACGGTGAGCTTCGATAATGAGTTTTGGTGCAGCAGCCTCAAAGCCTACGCGACCCTTAATGCCGATGATGGTATCACCGACATTGGCATCACGACCAATGGCATAGGAGGCACCAATCTCTTCAATCTTCTGAATAGCCTTGACACGGTCTGTGAACTTCTCACCATTGACGCCGACAATCTCACCCTTCTCGAATTCAATCTTCAGAATCGATTCCTTATCAGTGTTGGTGACATGTTTAAGATAGGCTTCCTCTGGAAGTCCTTGTGTGGGGTCGAGCAGTTCACCGCCACAGATACTGGTACCCCATATACCTACGTTGTATGAGTACTTCAGCTTGGTGAAGTCGGCGAAGAAGCCGTGTTCGTTCAGATAGTCAACTTCCTCCTTACGTGTTAACTTCTTGTCGCGCGTCAGTGTGATAATCTCCACACCAGGAGCCATAACGAGGAAAGTCATGTCGAAACGTATCTGGTCATTGCCGGCTCCCGTTGAGCCATGTGCAATGGCATCAGCACCTATCTCCTTGGCATAGCGTGCAATGGCAATGGCTTGGAAGATGCGCTCTGAACTGACACTGATGGGGTAACAATTATTACGCAAGACATTTCCGAAAATCATGTATTTCAGTGACTTCTCGTAATACTCCTGTGTCACATCGAGTGTCACGTATGCCTTAGCGCCTAGCTTATAGGCGTTCTCTTCATTGGTCTTCAACTGTTCAGCGCTGAATCCACCAGTATTGGCACATGCAGCATAAACATCCCAACCGTCCTGAGTCAGTTTCATCACCGTGTAGCTGGTGTCCAATCCACCACTAAATGCTACTACTACTTTCTTGTTTGCCATAGTTTATTATCTTTTTTATTTTTTTACTTTTTTACCTTTTTACCTTTTTACCTTTTTACCTTTTTACTTTTTCACCCTTACTTATTTCTCATCCAGTGCCTTGATTCTTTCAATGACATCTTCTGGAATTTTTACCGGCAGGTGCTCTTCAGGGTCATACAGCATTGCTGTGCAGATGCAGTACTTGCGTCCTGTCCGGTGCAACACATCAACATTGACACAACCCTCGCAACCACGCCAGAAAGCCTCGTCATCGGTAAGGTCGGCAAAGGTTACGGGCTGATAGCCTAGTTCTGTGTTCATTTTCATGACGGCAGCACCACTCGTCAACGAGAATATCTTGGCATGGGGCCAACGTGTACGGGCAAGAGAGAAGGTCATATCCTTAATCTTTTTTGCCACACCCAATCCTCGATAGTCTGGGTGTACTATCAGTCCTGATGTTGTCACATACTGTTTGTTACCCCAAGTCTCAATGTAGCTGAAGCCCGCAAAGCTGTCTCCACAGAGGGCAATGACGGCCTTGGCCTCCTTCATCTTTGTAGCTAAATATTCATGGGTACGCTTAGCTATACCCGTTCCACGTACTTTGGCAGCATCAGCAATAGTTTGAAGAATAGTGTCTACATACACCTCATGCTCCGGACCTGCCACAAATACCTTTATATCTTTCTGTTCCATTTCTCTTACTTACCTCTTACCTTTAACTTCAAATTTCAAACTTCTCACCTCATATTCGGTACAACTTCGTGCAGCGACTCGATGATTTCTTCCTTTGTCACCCCTTGCTTGATGACAATAAATATGGTGTCATCACCAGCAATGGTACCCAATATGCCTTCTATCTGGTTGTTGTCTATGTTATAAGCAATAGAACTGGCATATCCAGGACGTGTCTTGATAACTCCCATATTTCCCGAAAAATTGATGCTCAGGAAACCAGGCACCTGTAGCATTTCTCGAATAGAGTGGGGTGTCGACACCCGTTTGTACATGGTGTCATTAGGTAGCACGTAAACATAATTGCCGCGCATGGTGGCAGCTTTGGCAACCTTCAGCTGTTTAAGGTCGCGGCTTAACGTAGCTTGTGTGAGCTGGAAACCCTCTCGTTTGAGTGCCATCAGCAACTCGTCTTGACTACCTAGCTCCTGACTGGAGATAATCATTCTGAGTGCCTCAAGGCGGGTGTTTTTAACTTTCATATCGGTATATTTATGCGAATTTGGCTGCAAAATTATACAATATTTTGCATGTAGCCAAACAAATATGCAAATTTTTATTCAATGAATAGTAATATAGGACAATTTATTGGAAAAAAGTTTGAAATATCAAAAAAGTTTAACTATCTTTGCAAAGTGAAAATGATTTTCATACTAGTCGTTTACTATTAACTCTAAAAACAATCTGTTTATGAAACAATCCAAGATGAAGAACCGACTGCTACTCTTGTCATTTGTTGTGAGTAGTATGTTGTTGTGCGGATGTACTGATGGTGACTACAAGATATCATCGGTAGATGCTAAACTCGGCATTGGCAACGGTAATCTGACGCTACCCAGTAATAGCTCAGTTGTAGTAACGCTCGATGATATACTGAAACTAGGAGACACAGATGTCATCAGTATTGATGCCAATGGCGACTATCATTTCGGCAAGAATCCTGAATCGCTTAACGATGTGAGGGTACAGGTGGACAGGATTACCTCTAGCGGGTCATCTAGTACACTGTCCTTCCCAGGCATTAGCCTGCCTACTTCTATTCAGGCGCTGGCAGGTCAGACGGTCAAACCCTCCGACTACGGTATCTCACTGGCTCAGAACGGCGACATCTCGTTGATGGACTACCAATTCACCGTGCCTACCGAAGTGGAAAAACTGAACTATTTAGTGTTAGGTAACGGTACGCCCCTGAAGATTGAGGTTTCCTTGGCGGGAGTCACAAACCTTTCAAAACTGGAGATTACCCTGCCCCAACAGTTGGTGGTGACTAACCTGAATGGCGGCACCTTCGACTCCTCTACCAATAAGCTTGCCTTGACCAACTGGCCTGTCAGTGGCGGCAAGGTGGTACTGAACTTCTTGGTGACACGCATCAACACCACGCTGAATGCCAACCATACCGTTACACTGAACAGCAAGGTGCATATGAGTGTTGACATTGCCGAACTGACTGTTCCCAGTGCCTCATCGCTCTCTGTCAGTGGTGTTGTGACAATGGACAATCTGACTATTACTGCTGCCAATGGCCGGTTCAATCCTACTATCGATGTTCAGGAGGTGGGCTCTACCGTCATCAATTCGCTTCCCGACTTCCTGACAGATGCTCGCGTTGTGGCCGACATAGACAATCCACAGGTGTGGCTGACTCTCGAGTCGAACTTCCCACTTGGCGGCTATGTAGAGGCTAAACTCAGCTCCACAACTGCTTCTGCCGATGTTGTTCTAGATAAGGCTCATGGCAACGAACTGCCTGTTGTGGCCAATGGTACCACGCGGCTCGTCGTCTGCCGCAAGGCACCCGAAGGCTTGTCTGGTTATACTGCCGTCATTGCTCCTGACCTGTCAAACCTCGTTAAAAAGTTGCAGGAGGGTATGAAACTCTCTTTTGGCATCACGAAATATGAGGCCGACCGGAACAGTGACGTGACTGTTGATTTGGGACGTGACTATATCCTGAAACCCGGTTACAACTTCACTGCCCCCTTGGCATTGGGAGACCAGGCGGAGATAGTGTACAGTTCGACAGAGAGCAACTGGAACAAGGACTTGAAGAAACTGGAAATGACGAAGAACGCTTCGCTGTTTGTGACTGCCAGTGTCAATAACGGTGTACCTGCTGACCTCGAAATCAACGTTAAACCCATTGATGTCAATGGTGCAGAACTTTCGGCATTGACCGTTAAACCCATACTGCACACCGTGGCAGCCGGAGAGACCTCGGGCACCGTTAAGTATGAGATTGTTGATCCTAATGGTGTGGGCTTGAAGAATCTTGATGGCATCCAGTATGAATTGCTGGTGACATCTCCTTCCGCTGCTAGTGGTCAGAAAGGAAAGAAACTGAACAGTTTGCAGAAGATTATCATTAAGACCACTGACCTTCATCTGCAGGGTAGTGTCATTTATGATGCCAATTGATGTTAAACTTCCAAAAGATCATGTACTATGAATACTAAGAAATATATCATGGCAGCTGTAGCACTGCTTTCATTAAGTAATGCCACCATGGCGCAGTCTTTGAATTCTGCTTACTTTACCGAACGTTATTTATACCGCCACACCATGAATCCTGCATATGGCAATGATGCTGGCTACAGTGCTATTCCGGTGCTGGGTAACATCAACGTGAAGACCCAGGGTAACTTTGGTGTCGGCGATGTCTTGTTCAAAACCGGTGACTATGGCATCAACTCTGGCAAGTCGTTGGCGACATTCCTTCATCCCAATATTCCTATTGATGTCGCTCTGGACGGCCTGGCATCGGGCAACAACCGTGTTGTGGGCGATGTCAGCATTCCTGTCGCATCGGTCGGCTTCAACGGTTTCGGTGGTTACAATACGGTCGAAATAACTGCCAAGGCTTCGTTTGGCGCCTCTATTCCTTATGAGTTCTTCGAGTTTGCCAAAAACGTGGGCAACAAAACTTATAACATAGGCGACATCAATGCCAATGCCCAGGCATATGTCGAGTTGGCATTCGGTCATTCCCGCCAGCTGAATGAGAAATGGCGAGTGGGTGCTAAGTTCAAACTCCTCTTCGGTGCTGGACGAGGCGATGTGAAGTTCGAGAACCTCACTGCCGACCTCAAGGAGTCTAACCGATGGCTCATCTCCGGTAAGGCTACTGCCGACGCCTCCGTCAAAGGGTGGCAGTACAAGATGGAGGAAAAGGAGTACAAGAGTGACAACAGAGGGACCTACAACCGTGTCAAGGGGGTCGATGTGAAAAATAGTGGCATCGGCGGCTTCGGTATGGCTGTCGACCTGGGCGCAACCTATAAGATCAATGAAGACTGGAAAGTAAGTGCTGCACTACTCGACATCGGTTTCATCCGCTGGAATACCGATATGCGTGCTGAAAGCACCGGCAAACCATTCGAGTTCGACGGCTTCCGCGATGCTGATGTCGCTAAGAGCAGCCCTAATTCTTTCAGAAACCAGGGTAACGACTATAAGGACCAGTTTGCCGACTTTGCCAACCTGCAGCAAGTTTCTGACGAGGGTGGACGCACCACCGGTATTGGCACTACCATGAATCTGGGTGTGGAGTACAACCTGCCCGTCTACCGCCAGATAACCTTTGGATTCCTGAGCAGCAGCCGCTTCCGTGGACCCTATTCATGGACAGATGCTCGACTTAGTGCTAACTGGGTACCCCTGAAGTGGATTGATGGCGGTGTGAGCTTTAGTGTCAACAGTTTTACTGCTAGCATGGGATGGATTGTCAATATCCGGCCGAAAGGCTTCAATTTCTTCATCGGTATGGACCACATATTAGGCAAGACTACCAAGGAGTTTATCCCTAAAACCTCCAATGCCAGCCTTGCTCTGGGTATGAATGTTACTTGGTAAATATCTCGCGCGTATATATTATAAGGAGAACTTGCCTTTCCTTGAAAAGAAAGATTGTAGAAAAACAAAATAATTGTTAAATCTACAATTTTTCTTTCGGTTTTATTTGTGCATTAAAAAAATCTTCGTACCTTTGCATCCGCTTTCGCGCAAAAGCGCAGGGCTAATGAGATAAGCGATCTTTGAAAGACTTACATAAACAGAGAAGAAAGTAGTACAAGAAGCGGAAGACTCCGGTCTTCCGGGTAAAAATAGAAACCGTTTCAATTTCTACCGATACTACCGGATGAGCGTTCTGAGACAGAGAAAATAACGGAGATTATACAACTCTGCCAGGAGCGAGCGCAATGCCAAGCTATCTTGAGCATTGCCGAGCGACGACGCAGAGTGTAAATTTTCTGTTGAAAACATAAAATTTACAATGTAGAGTTTGATCCTGGCTCAGGATGAACGCTAGCTACAGGCTTAAC
>ERZ842401.875-NODE-875-length-44581-cov-7.592440_pt1 | contig 44581 bp, 37 predicted proteins | sample MGYA00521270_ERZ842401 | MGnify/ENA primary metagenome ERZ842401 (study PRJEB31892, sample SAMEA3878208) | bioreactor metagenome | biome: Moose rumen | place: Sweden | collected 2011-10 | study: EMG produced TPA metagenomics assembly of the PRJEB12797 data set... | reverse complement strand
GAGCGAATGCACGGTTAGCCTCGGCCATGCGGTGCATGTCCTCCTTACGCTTGAATGCGCCACCCTGCTCGTTGTAAGCATCCATAATCTCGGCAGCCAATTTGTCGGCCATTGTCTTACCGCCACGCTTGCGGGCGAAGGAAATCATGTTCTTCATAGAAACAGACTCCTTACGGTCTGGGCGAATCTCTGTAGGCACCTGGAAGGTGGCACCACCGATACGGCGGCTCTTAACTTCCACCTGAGGAGTAATCTTGTCCAGAGCCTCTTTCCAGATAGTCAGGGCATCCTTCTCCTCACTTGCCATCTTTGTCTTCACAATCTCCAGTGCGTTGTAGAAAATCTCATACGAGATAGTCTTTTTGCCATCGTACATCAGATGGTTCACGAACTTGGACACCTTCACGTCGCCATACACGGGATCGGGAAGGATTACACGCTTCTTTGGTTTAGCTTTACGCATTGTTGTGTTGTTTTGTGTTTTGGGGCTGCATTCTCGTGTCTTCAACTCTCCCTCCGGAGGTTTACTCAACCTTAGTTTACAACCAAAACGGTTAATTTACTCTTTACTTCTTTGCTGCTTTAGGGCGCTTTGCTCCGTACTTCGAACGACGCTGTGTGCGGTTGGCCACGCCAGCGGTATCCAACGTACCGCGAACGATGTGATAACGTACACCGGGCAGGTCCTTAACACGACCTCCACGAACTAGCACAATGCTGTGCTCCTGCAAGTTGTGACCCTCCCCGGGAATGTAGCTGTTGACCTCCTTTTGGTTGGTCAGACGAACACGGGCGACCTTTCTCATCGCCGAATTAGGCTTCTTAGGTGTGGTAGTATACACGCGCACGCACACGCCACGACGCTGGGGGCAGCTGTCCAAGGCAGGGCTCTTGCTCTTGTCTACCAACACGGTACGGCCTTTTCTTACCAATTGTTGAATTGTAGGCATTTTGTTTGATTTTTAATTTGTTATATTTTGTTTATTTTTGTTTTCGCTCATTCAAAATCGGGCACAATAAGCCCAATCGGACCGCAAAGGTACAAAGAATATTCGAAACTGCCACACTTCTTGTCTCCTTATTTATTATGAGGAGGTCCAAAATGCCAGATTTTAAGTTTATTTAACTTTTGTTAGTTTAATTAACTCCCCTGATTCTGGAATTTTCGTGTCTTTCTCCTAACTGATGTGTTCATCATCCCGATCGATTCGGCAATGATACCCGATCGATTTCGCATTGTTACACGATCGATTTTCGTTGATTGCTATAGGCAAGATCGGCCGTTCGTCGCGCACGCGCATAATATAATAAGGTATAAAGAGACTTTTTCTCCGCCCTTTTCCTCTGAATCCATGAAGCAAGGCATAGCCTTTGGCGCATACAAGAAACAATCACTAATGTTTTCGGGGAGTCAACAGGTCATTGAGCCACTGAAGGAAAGCTTCCTTCCATTGCCTGCATTCGGGAGTTCCCTTGTGCTCGCTTGCCCCAAATCCGTGTCCTCCGGTCCGATACTGAATGTAACGATGTGGTATGTTCCGAGCTGTCAGGGCCGAGTCCAAAAGTTCCGAGTTCCGATAGTTCACCACAGGGTCGTCCTTGCAGTTGACAAGGAAGACGGGAGGGCAGTGGGCAGGCACGTGAAGTTCGAGGGACAGGGAGTCACGCATGACGGGATTGCGCTTTCGTCGCTCACCCAACAGGGCACGTCGTGAACGCTTATGACAACATTCATCGGAGAGTGAGACCACAGGATAAACCGGAACCACAAAGTCGGGACACAGAGAGGCGGTATGCCGGATTCCATGAACAGCCAGAAAGTCGGTATCGGCATAGGACGCTGAGGACATCGCCAGATGACCACCTGCCGAGAAGCCCATTACTCCCAACGGAACAGAGGGAGACAGACCGTAGAGGCTATCGTTTTCCCTCACCCACTGAATGGCACGCTGCACGTCCTCCAGCATATCGGGATGCTGGCGGCCACGGAAGAGCAGACGGGAATGGGTGAGATAGGCCGGCACGCCCTGAACGCGATACTTCAGCACAAAGGCCGCAATGCCGTTTTGCCTCAACCATTGGGCCACGAGGAAACCCTCAGTCTCCATATCGTGCCAGGAATAGCTGCCCCCCGGGCACACAATGACGGCAGCGCGGGGAGCCTGCTGAGGCAAGAAGGGAGTCAACGAAACGTGATGGCGATGGAGCTCGGTATCTTTCCACAGCGATACCGTCTGCGATTCCATGCGGAACGCCAAGGCGAGCAGGCAAAGAAAAAACCACCTTCTCATGAGCAAAAGATTAGGTTTGTGGGCAGATTATGACACTTGCGATAGAGATGCCGAAGATTCTCTATGGCCTCGTCGTTATGAGGAGTGACGGTCTGTTCGGGATGTACCATAGCATATAACAGGGAGAGAACACCCGAACGGTCGCTATACTCCACCTCTTCCAACGTAGATCCGTCGGGCACATCCACTAAGGTTGCGTAGTCGGCATTCGCATCCAGCTCCCCCCGCACAGCACGCTTCATGCCAATGCGTGAGAACAGTCCGATGAGACAATGATGGAAATAGGTCGCCGTCTCCTCCCGACGACATATCTCGTCATAGTGTTCTACGAAGTAACGATGCATGGCCCTCGTCCGTTCCTTTGCCGTAAGTCCATAGGTAGAGTCGGACGGTGTTATACGCTTTCCTATCTCCACCGACAGCCCGCCTATATTCGCATAGTTCACCCCAACCGGCATCAGATGTCCAGGCCCGTGAATGAAGACAGGGAGCAGGTCCAGCCCCAGTTGCTCAGCTATCCAGAAGGGGCCCTGATGGAAACGCCGGATGTTGCAGTCCTTCGAGCGAAGACCCTCAGCGAAGACTACGACGGAATAACCCTTAGAAGTGTACTTACGGAAGTAAGCAAGCCTTCGGTTCATATCGCTGGCCAAGGGGAGGAAGCCCGCATATCGGAACACAAGGGAGACAATGGGGGTATGCCACACCTTTTCGTTCATGGCCATCAGTATGCGCGGAGAGAGCGGAAGGAGACAAAGAGGGTCAAGCGTCGACTGATGGTTACATACGATGACCGCCCCCTTCCCGAAGTTCTCGCCGTGAGGGTTACTAATCTTCAAGCTAAGCCATGGGTGCATGGAGATGTTGCGACAGAACACATGCTGGATACGCTGATGGTAACGCAGCAGACGCTCGTCGGTCACAGGTCCGCGGCGAAACGTAAACTGGCACAATCCCACAAAGATGGCGTAGAATATCTCGCCAAAGAAGACTATGGCGGAAAGTACCTGAATGACGATGCGTCGCGCATCTAACGGGACATCAATGAATGGGTTCGTTCTCATGCCTTCCCTCCTGTGCTTTCGCGGTAGAACTTTCGGTTCAGCTTGCCATTGAATGTTCGCTCAATGTGGTCCACCTCCTGGTAAAGGGCAGGCACTTTATGCGTCTCCAGCCGCTGGCTCAGCAGGCGTGCCAACTCGCGTTTGTTCAGCACCCCTCCCTCATGCAGCACCACCAGCAACTGCAACGCCTGCCCCGTAAGTGGATGGGGTACCGCCGTACAAATGCAGTCCTTGACAAACGGAAGGGACAAGGCGACATCCTCCACCTCTGCAGGAGAGACCTTGAAGCCTCCCACATTGATGATGTCGTCGTCACGTCCTTGCAGATGGAGCCTGCCCTCACCGTCCAGACGGCCAAGGTCAGACGTGTGTACAGCATCCTCGTACAACACCTGAGCCGTCAAGGAAGGGTTGTCAAGGTACCCGCTCATGAGCGTGTCGCCCCGGCAGACGATTGTGTGCTGAGGAGTTATCTCTATGCTGGAGTGCCTCATCGGCCGTCCCAAACATCCCGCAACAGGTCCTTCGAGACTATACTCATAGGTCGCAACAATGCCCGTCTCCGTTGAGGCGTATGTATTGTACAGGCGCGTATGAGGCAGCAAACGGCAGAACTCCTCCATGTCCGCCTGCGACAGGGGAGCGGCTCCCGTTTCCACAAAAGCGATTCTATCGGCCACCTCTTGAAGACGCGTAGAACAGAAGCGAACAAGGATACGGATGTTGGCAGGAACCAGGAAGGTAGCAAACTCAGTATAAGGGAGCTGGAAGGCACGGAAAAACGCATCCATGTCCTTCATCCCTTCCAAAATGATGAGCGTCCCTCCGGTAAGCAGGACCGGATAAATCTTAGACAGACTACCGATGTGATTGAGCGGACCTGCGATAACAAATGCCGTCTGCTGACGATAACCATGAGCCTCCACAAGATTCTCCGCATCAGCCACGATGGCCCGATGGCTCACCATCACTCCTTTGGCCTGTCCCGTGGTGCCAGTGGTATAAAGGATGTCGGCGGTTCCTTCCGCAGGCGTGCATGCCCACATCCAGTCGGAAAGCTGTCGAAGCTTATCCTCGGGTATGTCACGCTCCAACGGCGCGGCAACGGCACCAGAAACGTGAATGGCGAAGTAAGTTATCAGGAAGTCCACGTCCTGAGAAGACCGGAAAGCATAGATTCGGCCTTTCTCATAGTCGCCGACATGCTCCAACACCTGCCCATAAAGCTCACGATAGGTCAGCGACTGGGAGCCACAGACAACGGCTATTCGCTCGGGGAATCGCTGAGCGTTTTCTCGCAGATAGTCCTCCAACATCTTCATACGCCCCGCTCGGATAGTTTCCGTTCTACCATCTCCACGATGTTATCCAGATTCTTCAAGTTGCGAGGTGTGGCATCGTGTGCGTCGAGGCTGATGCCATACTCCTCAGAGAGTATCATCAGTATGCTGGTCACGCCCAGCGAATCGAGCTCGCTGAACAAGAAATCAGACTCAATGTCCACCAAGGGCAGTGCATTCTCCAGCAGGTTTTTGATTCTTTCACGCATAGTTATCTTTCTTTATTTGTATATGCTATTAAGGACTTTCAGGCAAACTTTTTCTTTGACTCCACCGGGCCCGCATAGATGCCGAGGTAGAGGTCTATGAGTTCCTCCAAGGGAGCAATATCCTCGTAGCGCAACAGGCTCTCACCCCGATGCAGGAACTCCTGTTTCTGTTCCTCGGTGTACTGGTCGCGATACTCCTCCCGTCCATATAAGAGGTCATGCGCAATATAGTTGTTTGGGGTGAGACGATAGGCCGAGCAGATACGTTTGTCCAACAAGCCACACACCATTCGACAGTATTCACTGGATGTAGCACCATCCATGGCTTGTAGGTCGGCTCGGGAGATAGGTTCGCAAAACTCTATATGTACTCTTCCCTTTGGCTGGACAATACCCGTGAGGATGCTGTTCAGGTCCTCACCGGGTTTCTTAATGTAAGGTCCCAGACGCCGGGCGTAAAGTTCCAGCGTCTTCAGTATATCGCACGACTCCCACTCATAAGAAACGGCCACAGGAACAATATGCAATTCGGCCAGGGCTTCTATTTTATCCTCGTGACGGCTCATGCCAAACATCTTTATAACCCCTTGGTCCGTGCGGTCGATGCCATCCTTGGTGCGGCCATTGCGCTGAGCTATCCACACCGACTGTTTCTTCTCGGTGATGACATATCGCATATACTGAGACAAGTGCAACGAGGCTTTGTAGAACTCACGGGCATTGGTTCCAGGCCGCTCCACACGAAACATCTTGTTCGACTTTCCAATGTCTATCACCAGTTGACCCTGCATAAGATTGGCACCGAATGTTATCTCTGTAGTTTCGAAGCCATTATCCACAAGGATATTCTGCATCAGCGAAGAGTCGAGCATGATGTCCCGATGATTAGAGACATAGAGATAACTTTCTTGAGGGGACAGCCGTTCCAGTCCGCCATACGTCAGCTGGGTGATACTCTTGTTGATAATCTGGTTGTTCACCGTCCACATCACCTCATGCTGGAAATCGCGGATGTTCGTGTAATTCCTCACTCTCGTCCGCACACTCTCCACCTCCTCGTTGGGATAAACGTAGGACGCCAGCAGAGGAAAGGATACGTTGTCAGCTATGCGGTTCATCGCCGCCGGTATCTCGTCATCCCGATAGGGACGGATGTCGTCAAAAATACTTTCTTCCATACTTTCTTATTGCTCTATATCTCGAGTCCGTTTATACTTTGTCTAATATCGTTCCTGCTCCCAGCAAGGCTTCTGCCGTGACGATGCTTGTCAGAGGGACGCCACAAATTCCGTGCAGATAGATATTCTGCCCCGTAAGTAGCAGGTTGCGCACCTTGGTTGCTATATGTATCTGGGAAAGCATCATATTTTGGCAGTCATGCTGATAACCATAGAGGGAGCCATCCTTCACACCATAGTAGTCCCGGATAGTAAGTGGCGATGCAGCAAAACTATACTCAACACTCTCCGATATGCCGGGATGGAGTTGCTCTAACTTAGCCATGACCCGCTGCACATTTCGAGCTTTCCATTCCTCATATTCTGCTCCGCGATGTCCTACCGTCGTATCTTCCCAGCGTCGCACTTCATCAAAAGACATGAGGCAATTTACCGTCATGCGGGATGCAAAGGGGCCTTGTTCACGGGAGGGAGGGGTTATATACATGAACCCTTGTGGCCAGTCAGCCGCATCACAATGCTCGGCATGATGCCACACCTGCCCATAATGCTCCTGATAATATCGGGGATGATTGACATAGGGAACCTGACCTTCCTTGAACTTCAGAAAGACGATGAAGGCCGAACATGAGTTGGGTATCTCACAAAGCCTGTTACGGAACGAGGGAGGAAAGGCATCCTCGCCTGTCAACTGAAGAAGCGATACGGGATGTATGTCTGAAATGTACATGTCGCCCCTATAAGTGCGTCCTTTACGTGTCACTACACACTTGACCATCCGGTCCTCAACCTGTATGTGTTCTACGCCATCGCCCGTCACCACGCTCCCCCCGTGCTGACGAATCACTTCCCCCAAAGCATCGGCCAATTGCTGCCCGCCATCGTTAAACTGGCATGAGCCCTCAATATACAGCACGTTTATCATCGCGTGAATGTATGCCGGGGTATGTCCTTTCACTCCACCATACATCGGATTCATGTACGCCAATACATCTCGTAACCTCTCGTCTTTCACGTAACTGGCTATCAATTCATCGGCAGCCATCAGGAACTTGGGACCATGGTCAACATATCCCATTGACGGACGGCGCAGATTGAAAAGGTCTATCTCGTCGGCCATGCGATAAAGTGCCTCCACATATGCTTGAATTCCTTCGCTCTCTTGAGGGAACTCACTGGTGAAATAACGGGTAAATGCCTCTTTCCCATGAGGGATTCGATATTCTTTTCGCCCCTCCGCCAAATAGGTGATACTGTCAATAGCATCATCATCTGAAGGACGAATGGAGAGTTTATCCATTACTCCCAGATAGGAACAGATGCGGTTGAGACACCCTCCCTCTTGAAAACCGCCCAGAATGTGCATTCCCGTCTCAAACAAATCGCCATGACGACGGAAACATTGCAAACCACCACCTGCGATGGCATTCTTCTCCAACACCACCACTTCACAATTGTTCTTGGCAAGGAACGCACCTGTGAATAGTCCTCCAACACCGCCTCCTATAATTATGATTCGCTTATTCATCGGTTTGCCTCCATTATCTGATTATACACGTTATCTGTGCCAAGTATCTCGGAACAGGTGACAATGGTTCCGACCAACACCCCTAACATGCCATGAGAGTTGATGTTCTGGCCAGAGAGTAACAGATTGGGGACCTTAGTCTTGTGGGAGACTCGCCCTGTAAGTCCCAGGGCGACGCCCTTAGCCACGCCGTAGATGCTTCCCTCCTCCGTACCCGTATAGTCACGATAGGTTAAAGGCGTGGCCGTGTAATAATAGGCAATGGCATTACGAATTCCCGGCATATCCTTTTCCATGATGTCCAACAACCGTTCAGCCTTTTGACGCTTAAACTCCTCGTAGTCCGCTCCCCTGTGTCCGACAGTGGTCCCCTGCCACTGACGGACATCATCCATCTTCATATAGGACAGTACAACACCACTTCGGGCATAACGTGGGTTCTCTTCTCCACAGAAGTGCATATAAAGATACCCTTTCGGCCACGACAGGGTGTCGTATTTCTCACAGTCCCAAGGTGTTCCCTGATTGTACGAATAGAAATTATGGTTCATGTAAGGCATAGCCCCATCCTTGAACTGGAGGTATAAGGAGAAATTGGAGATGGTATTGGGAATAGACTTGATGCGCTCCCTATAGGATTGGCGTATCAACTTCGTTTGCAGAAGTTCTAACGTACGGACTGGATGGATAGCAGAAATAACAATGTCGGCTAGCAATACCGTTTCCCCGTTCACCTCGACAGCCGTCGCATGGGTTTCGTCACATAGGATGCGAGTGGCCTTGTTGTTGGTCAGCACCTGCCCACCAAAGCGTTCTATCTGTCGTTGCAATGCCATGGCAACCTGCTCGCTTCCGCCAATAAAGCGATAGGCTCCACGGTTGTAAAAATCCATGATAAAGGCATGTGTGGAGAATGGTGTCTTTTCTCTCTCTGCCGCATATAGAGGAAGATTACCCACCAACACCTTGGCCAGCAGAGGATCGGTAATGACTTCATCTATCACCTCCGGTATTGTCCGCAGCAAGAACTCCACACTCATTGCGCTCTCCGCAGTAGAGAAACATACCGAGTGTAAAGACGAGGCAGAAGCGACGCGCTCTACCAAATCGAAATACGCCGCCAGGTTATCCTTCTGATGTGGGAAGTAAGAAGCCATCTGCTCAATGAACGCCTCACGCCCATTAGCGAAACAGAAACGATTTCCATTGATGGAAATAACATCATAGCAGGTCTGGTCAAGAGAAGACAAGCGAAGGTCATCCTTTATACCTAGGAAACGGAAAAGTTTGTCCAACATCTGTCCCTCGCCAGCTGACCCGATGAAGTGCATCCCTGTCTCAAATCGCTCGCCACGACGACTGAAACATTGCAGGCAGCCCCCAATCTGAGAGCCCTGTTCAAGAACGACAACCTGATACCCGTTCTTTGCCAGCAACGCTCCACAAGACAAACCGCCCAGACCGCTTCCTATAATGACTACCTTCTTCACTTCTTTTCCTTAATTATCAAACACCCTTGTACATACGCTGGTATCTGCGCATCGGGGCAAAATACTCTTCCGTCTCACGCTGTTGGCAGATTTCTGCATAATGCTGTTTGAATGCTACATGCTGCTCACGTGTCAACACCAAGGGTGTTATATGCTTAAAGTTTTCATAAGGTATGCGCTCGCCCACCTCTACATACATGCTGCCTTCTCTGAGCATGAAGTCCAGTTTGGGCAGGACATGGCCGACACCATGCAGGTAGACAGGTAGGATATCCACTTCCAGGCATTGTGCCAGCTTGAATGCTCCCTGGTGGAAACGATGTACCTCAAAGTCGGACGAGCGGGTCCCTTCTGGGAATATCACTACAGAATAGCCTCGCTCAACCAGTTTCTGTATACGTTTGAAATTGCGGTCGAAGCCATCAGACACGGGATAGTACTCCGCATATTTTATGAACTTCCTGTAGAACCAGTTGTTCCATACCCAGTCGTTGGTAAGCAGCACAACCTTCGGAGAGAGCATCAGCATACACATGAGGTCAAGATGTGACTGATGGTTCGCGATAATCACCGCAGGCTTATCGAAATCTTCACCATCTCTTCCTTTTAACGTGAAGGAAGCTCCCGGCACATGCCGTATGGTAAAGTTGGATATTCGCTGTATCAACTTATGGTAGAACGTACGCTTTTGTTCCGTGACCTTCCCAACATGGAAATAAATCCAGGCAAACGGAACTAACAACAGCATAGTGCCAAGAATGAAGAAGAGGATGGAAAACAAGGAGTAGGCAAAACGCTTCAACGTCAGAGGCACCTCACGTCGTTTACCGTTCTTCTCCGTCAACCAACGAAATACGACAGGAGGCAGGAAGTAAGCCATGACAACCACGGTTATCATTCCCACAATTGCAACCAAAGCCAGTGAGCGAAGTGCAGGATGTTTGGCCAGTATCAATGTACCGATACCAATGAACATGATGATACCAGACAAGGCTACGCTGTTCTTGTAACTCTTCAACACTTTCTTCCCAGTACCATATTCGTACATCAGACCCTCAGTGATGAATATCGTATAGTCGTCTCCCTGACCGAATATAAAGGTAGCCAGAATGATGTTCACGATATTGAACTGGATTCCGAACAGACTCATCAATCCCAGAATCCATATCCAGCTAACCGCCAATGGAAGGAACGACAAAAGACTCAGTTCTATGCTTCGGAAGGAAAGCCAGAGGAAAAAGAATACCACAAAACCGCAGACAAACCCAATGTAGTTGAAGTTGTCTGACAGGAGGCTGACAAGACTGGAGCTAACCTGAGCACTGTCAAACACAAAACTTCCTTCGGTCAGTTGCGGTTGCAACATCTGTTTTACCTCTTCAATCTCATCCTTGGACACCTGAACAAAATTCACAACTCTTGTCACACCCGCCAGGCTGTCTTTCACAACAAACCCTTTCTCCACATCCAGCAAGCCTTCGATGGCAGACGTTGCCTCATCGAAGTGTTCCACTTTCTGAAAGAAAGGAGAAAAAGCCTCATTAGAGAACCCATATCGTATAGCCGTCTCTTGCAACTGGGTCAAAGCATCAGGGTGTCTCGCCCACAATTCCCTCCACCTCTTGACACGCTCCATCCGGGCTTCTGCAGAAGGCATCAGACTTGAGATACTGGATACTTTCTTTATTGCGGATACTGAACATATCTGCGACAACAAATGTTCGTTGTTCTGTAATGCAGTCTCCATATCCTCTCCTTGGCTTACTGCGAACAAAGTCTGCGAACTATCGTTCGCCTCCAGACTGGTGGAGAGCATCCTCAGGTTCTGCCTTTGTTCACTCGTCATGTAGTTGATGTGCTGCATGTCGGAGTCAAAAGAAATGCCCAGACTATAATACCCCAACACACAAGTAATGACCATCACAACGCCAAAGAGCGTCTTTCTGTATCTACTCCACGGAGCATTAAGTATATGGGGGACAACAGAATAGGTATTCCCCACATCCTTCCGAGTCGGTACCAACACAGGCAGGGCTATTAACACAAACAAGATAGTGCCTACCAACATCAGCGAACCAAACAAGCCAAGGTCCTTCATCGCATCGGCATCCAAGAACACAAGGCAAAGGAATGCGCTGACTGTGGTGATGTTGCCTATCAACAACGGAGGAACCATCTGTTTCAATGCTTCCCGTTTGTTATTCTCATGCTTCAAATGGTCAAGATAGTGAAGCGGATAGTTAACTGCTATGCCGATAATGACTGACCCTATACCTATTACTATTATGGATATGCTTTCCTTAAATAAGGCGAGGCTGCCTATGGCAAAAAGCCATCCGAAGAGAATGGAGATGCCTATCCAAGCAATATCCTGCCATCGGCGAAAGCTGTAGATGAGTACGGCAAAGATAAGCACCACGGCTATTGTCACGGCCAGCATACTGTCCATCCTTATCTGCCGGGCGTTGGTAACGGCTATCAAGGGGGCTCCGACGGCCGATATCTTCACACCGTCGTGGGAAGCCATTGTAATAGTCATCACTTCATCCAGCATGTCAGAAAGCACCGCATTTCCCTTACTTTCACTGATACTGTAAGGAGAGGAGAGGAAGACCAGCCCGACGTCACCTTCCCTGCTGAAGAGATAACCGTCTGATATCACATACTGGTCGCTCACATTCAGGTCACGCATTGAGGTCGTTATCCTTTGACTAAAGTGAAGAGGGTCATGGGGAATAGACTGAGACATCACGCCGCTCGTAGGTAACATCAACATTTTGTAGTTTTGTTCCATCTGCGACACGACAAAAGAAGAATCAGAAAGTAAGGAATCGGCTCTGCGATAATCATCCTCTGTCATCAGCAATGGATAGTCCTCCCATACATTCTCCAACATAGAGAACATTCGAGTCTCATCAACCTGTATCTGCAAGTCCTGAACCAGATGGGCCGTGTCCTTTGAGAGAAGATTCTCGCCAAAGTCCTCCATGGCATCCTCCAGCTCTTCAAGACCGACATTGTCTCCTTGGAAACTAACCACGATACGATTCTGTCCGGCCATATTGTTATATACAGAGAGGTACTTACCGCTTTCCTCATTTTGTGGTAGGAAAGCAGAGATGTCCTCCTGATAGTCTAAACGCAAGGCCAAGACTATACACGCTGCGACAATCAGGCCTATCACCATGCACAGCAGACCTCTCCGGACGGAGAACCAATCGTATATGAAGAGAAATACCTTCGTCATCGTCTCAGTTTATTCCATAACATCCTTGGCCCGCCATACACTATTGCCAGAATACACAGCACCGTGTTTAAGAGCGTTATACGCAAAAAGTCCCGTCTGGGACGAAAATGGGTAATACGTTCTCCCATTGGTGGGTAGTATACCTGTATAGGGATGGGGTGCAGTTCAACTCCCTTCCAGGCCGCAGACACCAAAAGTTCAAGTTCGGCCTCATAACGGTTCGTCAGCCACCACAGCCGTCGGAAATGCCTTAAGGGATAGAGACGATAACCGGTCTGGGTATCGGGCAGGTTTTGGAGCGTCTGAATGCGGAACCAGAAATTGGAAAACTTATTGGCGAAAGTGTTTCCCCCTGGCATATTCTCTGCCTCCAGATTCCGGCTTCCTACAAGCAAGGCATCGGGTCTGCACCCATGGGCCTCCAGAAAGGCAGGGATGTCAGAGGCAAAATGCTGACCATCCGAATCCATCGTGAGAACATGGGTATATCCCCGTGAACGGGCTTCCTCAAATCCTTTCTTCAACGCATAGCCTTTTCCTTTGTTCTTCTCATAGGAGATGACCTCGATATCGGTTCTGTCCGCCAACAGTTGCGACGTTCGGTCTGTGCAACCATCGTTTACTACCAACACGTCGGGAACATATCGCTTCACGTCATTGATAACCTGAAGCAAAGTCCCCTCATTGTTGTAGGTAGGTATGACTACACAAAGTTTTTCCATCATTTCTATATCTCTTCGTAGACAAATGTGAGTGACAACTTCGTGTACACCTTCTCCCCATACTGAAATACAGCAATTAGAGACAACGAATCTTGATTACGTTGTAAACGCTGGACGTTCAATGCCAGGCGAGGAGTCTCGTCGGGTGTCATGACTGCAAGATACTTGATGTTCTTTATCTCTCTCAGGTAGAGCTTACACTGTTCTACTGTCTGCATGGCTTCCAACAATATCTGTATCTGACATACTCCAGGGACTATCGGTTGCCCTGGGAAATGAGCCTTGAATATCTCATGCTCTGGGTCAAGTATCAGCTGAAAGAAAGGTGTTTCACCTTTCTCTATTCTATCAATATGGAAGAATTTATTCAGTAGCATCATTCAATGGAGAAAATCGATAAGTCAGTTTATACTTCTCATTCGTAAGTGTTATCACACCCGCACTATCCTTCTCTACCCTCCGTTTTCCCCGATGACAGGATGTCGTTGCAGAAAACAAGAAGGAGAGGTCTTTCTTCAACACACGCTTAATATACCACTTATCCAAGAAACTCACCACGTTGCTCACTTTCGTCTTACCCGATGCATAGACAAAGTCAAAAGCCTTGATACCAAACTCGTTGACAAGGCTTCCCCGAAGTTCGTTAGTTGTAAGACGCATAAGGGAAAGACTGGTAACCTCATGTCCACGCATATTCATCTCCACATACATCCTATTCATCCCCTCTTCGTCAAAGGAGAAAAGCTTCTGCGCCTGTACACAGAAGGAGGACCATGCGAGCACAACAAAAACCAGTCTTCTCATTTTCCTATACTGAAAATGTTGTCAGCTATGGGAGCGTTCTCTTTAACCTGCTGAAGGTATATGTCTGTCACGTCACCCGTACGTTCCTTCATCTCCACACGGGTAACCCGTTTCTCCGTAGCGTTGATATGCAAGGTGATAAGAGAAAACATCTTCGACATTTCTTTCTTCAAAGGCGTAAGCCTGGCTTCCCATTCCTTGTCAGACTTATACATGGCCACAGAAAAGTCTTCGTGTCTCGACAAACACTCTCCCGTGATGCTGTTCATCATGATTCGCGTAATCTCCTGAAATAGCTTACTCGACTTCACGTCAATGACGTTAGTCTTGTTCCCTGCGTCTTTCAACATCACCTTGTTACCGTTCAGTACGAAACAATACTTGTAAGGCGACGTATACTCCCACCGCAGCATGTTGCCGTTTTTGCAGTACATCTTACCCGTGGATTTCATCTCGTTATTCAGCAAGGAGAGATGCTTTATCTGAGTGAAATCGCACTGCATCGTCTTGATACCTGCTGCAGCTTTCTCCACTTGAGCCACCATCTGTTTCTGCTCCTGCGGAGAGAAGGCTTTTTGCGCCCTACAGGTCAGACATAGGAGGGAACTTAGTAATATGAAGGTCAATCTGTACTTCATGCCTTTACTTCAAAATTAAGAAACAACCACTCATAATCAGAAACACACCTATCCAGCGATACACCGACACCGTCTCATGAAAAAAAATGATTGCGGCAAACATTCCCATCACATAACTTAGACTTATCATCGGATATGCCATGCTGAAAGGAAACTGTTTGATGATGTACATCCATAGCAGGGATGCTGCGGCATAGCACAAGCCACAAACCGCAAACTGCCAGTTGAGGAATACACTCTTCCAAAACGCTCCGTTCCACCCAAACGGGAGCATCTTTGACAGGGCGAACTTCAGCAACACCTGCCCACTTGTAAGCAGGATGCTTTGTATCAGTGCCAAAGGTATCAGTTTCCACATACGCTGTTGTTTTTACTTTATAAGTTAAGAGGTGCCAATATGTTCATACTGTCCAGTTGGGAGCTCAGCGCATCCATGTCGAACGGACACAACGCACCATTTGGATTGGTACTTAAAATGACAGAGACAGAACTTTGTCCCACGGGAATCTCTACACCCGTAAGTCGTCGGATAAGGGACGAGAAAAGTTCCGTGGCCTCATCATGACAACCCACTAAGATGGTTTCTGCATCAGTAAGTTCGAATTGCAAGAGTGCATCCAGAAGTGCCGCACGTAACGAATGGTCACGCTGTGTGAAAGTAATGTTATAACCATGTGCCTTTGTCTTAATACCCAGCATGCCACCGATAGTATTATGGGTACTCTGCATAAACAGAGTGGGGCCCAAACACTGTTCGCCCTCCTGACACATTTGCAGGAGGAATTTCTCTGAGTTCTCCAGCATTCCTAATGTCGTTTCGGTGATTATGGCATCAGGGGTGTCCACTCCTGCCTCTCGCAATGCCGAAAGCGAAGTCACCAAAGCAGCTTTCAACAATTTGCACATACGACGAGCTTCCATCGGAGCGACAAACTCCTTGACACGGTCGTTGGTCTGATTGGCCGCAAGAGTGGAAATGGCTTTCACATAGACGGGCCGTTTGGAACGAACCTCTTCAATAGGAGCACGACTACCCACCTTGCTAAGAAGCAGGCTGGAGTCATTACCGCCAAAGCCAAAGCTATTGCACATGACGTGTGTCAGCTCTACGTTCTGCTTGCCCGACGTGGGCACAATACCCTGCTCCATCGGATGCAGGAAGCCTAGGTTGGCTGGTATGAAACCATACTCCAAAGCCAACAGACAGATTACAGTCTCTATGGAACCCGAAGCAGACGTGGTATGCCCGGTAAACGATTTCGTACTGGAAACAGGAGGCAAATGGTCGCCGTAGACCCGCAGAAGAGCCACACTCTCACTCTGGTCGTTATTGGGAGTTCCCGTTCCATGGGCATTGACGTAGTCCACTGATTCCGGATCCAGTCTCGCCATATTCAGCGCCTGCGACATAGCTAAGAATGCGCCCTCTCCATCATCGGATGAGGCGGTCTGATGGTGCGCATCACAAGCATTGCCATACCCGCTCAGTATTGCTTTCGGAGTCACTCCCCGTTTACGGGCCGACTCTTCGCTCTCCAGTATCACATAACCTGCACCCTCCCCCAGATTCAATCCACGACGTGTGGCATCGAAGGGACGACATGGTTCGTGGTCAAGTATCATTAACGTATTGAACCCGTTGAGATGGAAACGGGACAACGACTCCGCTCCGCCGGCTATCACGATATCGGCACGTCCTGTCTTTATCAGATTGGCCCCCATGATAATGGCATTGGCAGCCGAAGAACATGCCGTAGACACCGTATAGACATGCTCCCTCTTCACTCCCACAATGCGTGCCATGAGGTCAGAGGTTGTACCACAGTCGTGGGATGCCAAGGTGGCCAAATGCTCATCGCTATGCTGCATCTCCAAGAAGTATTGTTCGGTATTATCCATACCACCGACAGTGGTGCCAGAGATGAGTGGGACTTGAGCTATGTCTTCTGCTGAGAGTCCTGCCTCTTCCATTGCCTCACGAATGGCCACCGCACCAAGTAAGGCCGTTCGGCCAGCTAACAGGCTATCCGAGACACCCAATAGCTTTCGCAACTCCTCGTTTGTCTGCCTGACCTCACCTACTGGCAACTCAGTATGCTCCGTTTGCAGATGATGGATTCTTCCTATTCCGCTCTTTCCTGAGAGCAGAGACTCCAGCACCTCCTGCTTGTTCGTACCAATAGCAGAAATAATGCCACTTCCTGTTATGCAGACGTTAGCCTTCACTTCGTACGGTTCTTGGTAATAAATTCAGCCATTACGTTCACGGAACGAAACACTTCCTTTCCTTTCGATGCGTCGCCAAGCTTGATGCCATACTCTTTCTCCAGCAAGACAATCAGTTCCAGCGCATCAATGGAGTCCAGCCCCAATCCCTCACCAAAGAGGGGTGCGTCGTTGTCAATGTCTGCTGGAGTCAGGTCCTCCAAGTTCAGTACATCGATGATTTGTTCCTTCAATTGTTGAATCAGTTCTTCCATAATTGTATATTTGCTTCAAAATTATCTTTTCCTTTATAGTCTATCCACCCACCCATGACGGAACGAATGGAGTTATCTGTCATCACAGTCCTTATTAACTGTTCCACTCCCTCCCAATTCTTGGTGGGCAACACATAGTAAGCCGTTTCACCATAGTAGTGGTTTCGCATGGCAATCTCACCCGTCACTATGTTAGGCAGAGTATACACAAATACGGCTGGACTGGGGAACCACTCCCTGGAGATGGTAGCCGTGAAAGCCTCGTCGGAACATTGTGATGCATGGCTACCTACCAACACCACAGCCCGGTCCTCCCTGGGGGTGAAACGTTCTGCTCCCTCTGCCTCTAATAATAGTTCACTTGCCATGAAACCCAACTTGCAAAGGCCATCCATCTTGAAGAATTTGGGATAGTCACTTACATGCTGACGGTAAAGTTCCTTAAGCATATCCTCCCCTTGCGATAACGTAGCCAGTTGCACGCCATCCAATATCACCTTTTTCGGGTCGATGCAGACGTGATGCATGGATGTCATACCCTACCTCCTTTCTCAAACAGCATGGCGGCATTACTCCCCCCGAAACCAGATATGGCTTTCACGAAGCGACGGCCACGAATGGGTCTATGCCCATTGGTGACAGCCAACGGACGACTTATCCCCTGGATTCTATACCCTCTGGTTCCCAACAACAAACCGTCATCTGCGCCCTCCATAGATATCAGTGTCTCTATGATGCCCGCTGCACCCATCGTGTGCCCCAGATATCCCTTCAGAGAATTTGCAGGAACCTCTGTCAGTCTGGCGCGCCACATGCCCACAGCTTCCATTTCGTCGTTATACATGGTTGCTGTTCCATGCAGGTTCACGAAATCTATATCAGAAGGAACGAAGCCTTCGGTAACCCGTTTCAAGGCACGGAAACACCCTTCGGCCTGTTTCGAGGGCGAGGATATGTGAAACGCATCATTGTGTACCACCCCCCTGACGGCTTGCCACATATCGGACGGCACCGTCTCAACACGCCCCATAACAATACAAGCCGCAGCATCACCCAGATTCAGACCCGTACGGTCTTCATCGAAAGGACGGCACGGCTCCGCAGACAAGGCCTTCAGGGACAAGAATCCACTCACAACGAAAGGGGTTTGCAAGTCAGCACCGATAACCACCACGTGGTCGTAAAGCCCAACTTCCAACATGCGCTTAGCCTCTATCAGCGCATGAAGTCCCGATATGCAGGCGTTGCACACCACAAGCGGCTGTACATCGTTGCCAAACCAACGGGCTATACGTGTGGCGGTATGTCCCAATGGTGTGCCAATGTCTCCCTTGGTCGTAGCCAGCACAAACAGCGTGCGTACCGCAGACGCATCCACCGCAACTTTGGCTAATGCACGGCAGGCGGTCAGTATACAAAGTCGCTCAAAACGGGTGTAATCAGCTGTTATTCCATCCTTCTCGGCTTCTGTCTCAAGCATGTCTTCGGGAAAAAGCGAGGCCACGAAAGGCTCGGGAACGCCCTGCCACCCTTCGTAACGACGAAGACAACTCTTGCCGTCCTTCAAAGCCTCATAGGTTTCGTGTGTACCGAACGCCAGAGGTGATGCAACGTAGTCTGCTAATCGTACAACCATTTCCGCTTCCATTGTTCGAAAAACTCGGGACTGAACCACACAAGCTGATAGTCATGGTCCATAAACACCTGTACGCTACGACCCGTGGCATATACCTCACCGTCGTCGGGGTTGTATATCTTGTAGTCGAAGACTATCTTTGCCGCCTCACAGGGAACATAGGTTATCTGTATGCGTGGCCGCATGCCATAAAGCAAGGGCTTGCGATACTGGAAGTTCAACTCTACGAGTGGAGCGAAGAAACCCTCGTTGAAATAACGCTGATATGACAATTCGTATTTTGCTCCGAAAGCCTCACGCGCATCCTCGAAATACAAAGAGTATGACCCATGCCACACAACATTCATCGAATCCACCTCGCTGAACCTTATCTCCAATTCCCTATCGGCTGTCAAAGTCTTCATCTTGTCCTTTTATTATGCATCAGCCAAGGCTATCTTCATCTCTGCCTCAACCAATGTCTCGTTTCCGCTCTTCACCACGGCATCCACCAGCGTCATGCCGAAGATTTCCTCTTTAACGGTGATGCTGGTCTGCAACAGTTCTCCCTCGCACGGTGTGCGGTGGATGTGCAATCCACGTACAGCCCCAATGTAACCGATGCGCACGGGCTGATGGTTTATCCAACCCACATAACCTATCCGGGCCGCACAGGTCTGGGCGATATTCTCTATCAAGCCAGCGGCCAACAGACGACCGTTCTCGAAGAAGATGTTTGAGGCGCGAATCCTAAGTTCCGTAGACACTACCGTTTCCGTAAACTCCGTCAGATAGTCCACCATTACGAAAGGCGGACGCTGCGGAAGCAACTCTTCTATGGGTATCGAACGTAAATCCATCAGTCCCAAAATTCGTAGAAATTAAACCACTGGTGAGGATATTTCCTTATCATCTCGCCCATGTGAGCGGCAAAAGTCCGCGCCATCGCGTTCGCCTTCTCCTTCCCCGTCGTCTGGGCTTCGTCTGATACTTCTCGCACGTAGATTCGGTAACGTGTTGTCCCTTCCTTCATGACGAAGACGGCCAACATCGGAGCCTCACGCTGAGCAGCCAAGGCGAAGGGGCCTAAGGGTAATCTGGCTTTCCGCCCCAACAGCTCACACTCCACGTATCGGGGAGAACCAAAGATACGGTCGCCAGGCATACTCACGATATTCCCGTTTTCCAGTTCTCCGCTCAAGGTAAAGATATGGCTCAGGTCTTCCTGTACGGGAACCATCGTCACACGTCCTGTCTCAAACATACGCTGACGTTGGCGCATCACAGTCTCCGTCTCACCCTGGAACACCAGAGCGAAGAAACGCTTGTGCTTGGGAGTAAGCGAATAGCCGGCCAACTCATAGTTACCCATGTGGCAACTCAGCTGGACAAAGCCTTTGTCCCCCGACTCCAAGGCATCAAAGAGTTCCTGCCCGTCCACCTCGATGTGGAAGGTCTTGCCTGCGAACATCGCAAAGCGGTCGACAATGACCTGCCCGAAACGAAACTGCTGGCAGTAGACGTTCCAAAACGCTTTCAGAGGTCCATGTCCCCAACACCGACGAAAATAATGGTAGGAGGCCAGATACTCACAATGATTCTTCAGCATATAGAACGGCACCATCCATCCCATACAGAAGTAGGGAATGCGCAGGTCGGTATGGCGAAACCATCGGATCAACGTCCGCTGCATCCATGGTGTGCCACCCGTGTCACCCTTCCATTGGTCGTGCTGATAGGCCATCCCGTCGTTTAGGCGTTCACCTTGCTCTCAATGTAATCGCAGAATTTCTTCAGCGTGTCCACACCAGCCATCTCCTCAGGCTTTATCTTAAAGCCGAAGTTCTTCTCAACGATGACCACGATATCCACGAAGTCTAGGCTGTCGATGCCCATGTCGTCCTTCAACTTGGCATCGTCGAAAATCTTGTCCTCCTCTATCTCCAAGTCTTCGACGAGGAAATTTCTTACTTTTTCTTCAATCTCTTGTCTTGTCATGTCTTTAATCTTCTATTATTTTAGTTCTTCAATTCTCTTACACACCATGATGCTGTGTCCATAGCCGATGTGGTCATGAATACACTCTATCTCCAGACCTGCCTCACGCACCAGCCGTTCCATATCGTCGCTATGGTACATCTTGCTGTTTCCATTGGCCAGAGCCGTAAAGTAGAGGCTGGTCATCGTAAGGGCAAAGGCCGCACTCTCGTACTTCTGGCGATCCCAGAACGTCTCCATAATGTAGAGCCGGGTGTCATCTGTCATGGCTGCACGGGCACGGCGCAGAATGCTCACTATCTCCTGTTCGCTGAAGCAGTCGAGGAACTGCGACATCCATATCGCATCCAGTCCACCGTCACGCTGGGGGAACAAGGCGGCAGAATCAAGCAGGTTGATGCCACATCCTTTAATGCGTTCCGCTCCCTGTTTTCCCGCGATGTTGGCTTTCATCAGCCCTATCTGCTGGGGAAGGTCCAGAATGGTGACCTCCACCTCGGGATCGAAGGCTACACACTGCAACGCCCACTTCCCTGTGTTGCCTCCCACATCGTAGAGCGAACGGGCCTTATGCTGGTGAAACACAATCTCCAGTGCCTCAGCAAAGGAGTTATCGCTATAGAAATGGTCAAACCCGAACCAACTCTTCTGCACCTGTTCGGGCAGACTGGACAGCCCCTCATAGATGGTGGGCCAAGGGCCGAAATGCTCCAGGCCGGCAGGCCGTCCCTCTTTGAGCGATTCCTCCAGACGGAACCATCCAAGGTAGTTGACATCATGATTGAAGTCCATGTCCACCTGGTGCGACGGGTCTACCAACAGATACCACCCAGCCTTGGTGAGCATGTATCGCTCCGTCTCCGGGTTGACGATTACCGTGCCTATGCCGAGTGAGGCCTCCAGCAATACCTTCGCAGCGTAGGGCGAGAGGTCGCACTGCCGGGCCACCTCGGCTTCAGTCAGCCCCTCGGCACTCTCGCGCAGGGCTTTCAACACACCGAACTTCACCATCAGCCGTGTGGCTTGGAACACCACAGGTCCCCACACAATGAGCTCAGACAGTCGCTGAGCCTCGTGTGAGGACATGTGGTCTTCTGCGTACGCCTTGCGCAGATTAGGGAACAAATTCATTCCTTACTTCTGCTTTTTCAGATATTTTACAAATTCCTTTGCAAACTGGAAGTACGCATTGGTACGGCGAGCCGTATTCGAGACGTCACCATCGCCAATAAAGTTGTCAATGTGCATCACGGCTACGGGAGAAGCATTCTCACCATTCTTATAAACATAGATGTCACCTGTGAATGATGCGCCACCAGCCTTACGGGCAAAGCCGCCAAAGGCCAAAGACATAGCTACTGAAGCTCCTGTGCTACCGTAGTCAAACTCCGTGACTTTAATCACAACGTTGTAGTCAGCCTCGTCGGCATCATCGGTGATGACTGCAGACTTGGTCTTCTTATTATAGAATGCTGAGAACGATGCCTCGGCTGCGGCAATCTCACCAGGATAGTCACGAACCCAGTCGTCACCCTTCGACTTCAGGAAGGCATCCACACTCTTCCCCTCAATTTTGCATTCACTATAGTCCCATTTCAGAGTCATGCGAACTGAAGGATCATTCAGCAAAGAAGGCTGACCACTTACAGTTGATACATCATTTTTTGCAGATGCACTTACGCTTAGGCATATAACTGCCAGCAGTGAAAATAACTTTTTCATTTTGTTTCTTTTAGTATTAAATTAATAAATAATAAGGTTGGAAAATTACTTTGCCTTGTTTACGACTTTGCAGATATCCTCTCCAAGGTCATTGAAGATACGCAATATGCCGTGCTCTCCACGATATACCGTACCCATGATAGTACCGTTCATTTCCAGAACCTCCAAGGTACATTCAAGACTTTCGGAATCTTTCTTGACAATATCCACATACCCAGAGATGGAGGCCCCTCCACCTTGCACGCCAGACCAATTCCAGTTACTACCGGAACGACCACCTGCAGCATCCATTCCGTAGTTGAACTTACGGATGCGAATGCGCACAATGTAGTCGGCCTCATCGCGGTTGCTTGTCAGCGACATGCCACGTTTCATATCGTCCTCCCACTTCTCGCTGAAGTAACGAATACGCTCTGAATCGTTCTCTTGGAATTGCTTCATCGACATTTTCACAGAGTCCAACCACTGCACCAGTGGCTTCCCCTCAATCTTTGTCTTCGAGTAGTCGATTTCCACAAAGCCTTTGGCGTTCACATCCTTCAGGGCTGCGAGCGTTCCTTTGAACAATCTTACGGGATTATTGCTTTTCCCACATACGCTGATGAAAGGAACAACTGCCATCAGCAATATCATAAAGAACTTCTTCATATATATATACCTTTTTCGCAAGTGTTTTTACACTTGGCTATAATATCGCACAAACTTTTCTTTTCATATCGTCAACCTCTTAACGTTCAGCTATTTCTTCACCAAATTCAAACATCATCTTCACATAGCTATCTTCCTTTAAGAAATCTCGGCCACCTTCAAATTCTTCAACTTCATATACACAGATAATACTGCTGGTAGCAACCTCCTTTACACTTATTGTAGCCCACACTTTGTGACGACAACGTCCAAACCAATAGCGATCAAAATTGTGGAGAGACACAAGAATAGCATAATCTGTACTATCTGATCCTCTGACAATCCTCACTTTTTTCTTCGCATTATTATATCCCCTTATAAAGCTTTCCTCCCCTCTTTTCACATAGATGTTATATTCGTCACGCCACTCATGTTCAAGAGGAGCCCAATTATCCCATAGGGCTTCACTCCAGTCAAATATGATGCTGGCAATACCTCCCTGTTTCATAAAGGATTTGTTTCCCTCCTTTATTTTTATCGAAGCGAAGGTGCTGCAGCATAGGATAAAGCAAAACAATGTCAAAAATAATCGTTTCATAGCGTTTCTTTTTATAGTTTCCGCAAAACGAGGGCCGAATTGGTGCCGCCGAAGCCGAAGGAGTTGGAGAGGACGAGGCGGAGGTCGATGTCCTCTACCGTAGAGGCGGCCAAGCGGAGATGCTCGGCATACTCGTCGGGATGCTCCAAGTTGATGTTGGGAGCCACGAAGCGGTGCTGCATCATGAGAATGGAATAGACGGCCTCACTGGCTCCTGCCATCCAACATTCGTGACCCGTCATAGACTTCGTACTGCTTATCCAGGCTTTCTTGTCACGGAACAGGCGATCCAAGGCCATGGCCTCGTACATGTCGCCCTGATGGGTGCTGGTGGCATGGGCATTGATGTAGTCCACCTCGTCGGGCGTGATGCCCGCATCGTCCATGGCACGCTGCATGGCAATGAGGCTGCCCTCGTCGCTGGGTTGCGATATGCCAGCGCCGTTGGACGAGAATCCATAGCCCACCACCTCGGCCAAGATGGTCGCGCCACGAGCCACGGCATGGTCATAATCTTCCAACACCAGTGCCGCAGCACCTCCGCTGGGGATTAGTCCGTCGCGGTCACGGTCGAAGGGACGACTGGCCTTCGTAGGCTCGTCCATCCGTTTCGAGAAGGCACCCAAGGCATCGAAGGTGGCCATGGAGTAGTAGTTCGTCTCCTGGGCACCGCCACACAGCACCATCTCCTGCAGTCCCTGCTTTATCATCATGTAGCCCAGACCTATCGAATGGCTGCCGCTGGCACAGGCTGCGCTGACGCTGAAGTTCACGCCACGCAGATGGAAGATGGTGCTCATATTCATGTTCACCGTCGAGTTCATGCACTGGAAGATGAGTCCCGACCCCAACAGGGCCGAGTCGTGCTTCTCGTCCATGATGTTGGCAGCCTCTATGACGGGCTTTGCCGAAGAGTCGTTGCCGAAGATGACACCCACTTCGTTGGCCAACAGATAGGCCTCATCGATACCGGCCATAGCAAAAGCCTCACGACTGGCCATGAAGGCATACTCTGCCTCTTCCGATAGTCCCACGCGCAACCGTCGGTCTATGACACCCTTCAGCTGAGGGCGTTCTACTACACCTGTCAGCCCACTCTGGTAACCATATTCCAGTCGGGCCTCGTCCAGACTTATGCCACTACGTCCCTCGCGCAGCGACTGCGCCACCTCTTCTGTATTCTTTCCCAAGCACGACCATACGCCCATGCCCGTTATCACTACTCTATTACTCATTTTCTCATTCTCTCATTTTCAAGTATACAGTCCACCGTTGACGCTTATCACCTCACCCGTGATATAGGATGCGGCATCCGAGACCAGGAAGCCCACCAACTGGGCGACCTCCTCGGGACGGCCAAAGCGACGCATGGGAACCAGCTGTTTCAACTCCTCTACGGGAAGGTCCTTCGTCATGTCGGTCTCGATGAAACCCGGGGCTATGGCATTCACCGTCACGTTGCGGGCAGCACACTCCTGAGCCAAGGCCTTGGTAGCTCCGATGAGGGCAGCCTTTGCCGCACTGTAGTTGGCCTGACCGGCCATTCCCTTCAGCCCGGAGAGCGAAGCCATGTTCACGATACGACCTCCGCGCCCCCGCCTCATCATGCCAGGAAGGATACGCTTGGTGACATAGTAGAAACCGTTGAGCGAGGTATTGATGACTGCGTGCCAGTCGGCCGAAGGCATCATGAACATCATGTTGTCCCGTCGTATGCCGGCATTGTTCACAAGACATGCGACATAGTCATCGGGGTGTGCGGCAGCCCATCCGTCCAAAGCCTGTTCCACGGCCTCTTCGTTGCCTACATCGAAAGGCAGCAACTCCACCTGCCCGCCACGTGCCACTATCTCGTCCTGCACCTGCCGGGCAGCCTCGACATTGGACTGGTAGTTGATGATAACGGGATACCCCATCTCAGCCAGTTGCAGGCAGACGGCTCGTCCCAACCCACGGGAACCTCCCGTCACGAGTGCATATTTCATTCGTTCCTTTGCTTGGTTGACATTAGTTCTGTAACGCGTAACGAGGTATATTCGCCACGTAGTGGCAAAGTTACATAAAATAACACAGATGTCAAAACATTCTGGTCGAAACTTAGCGGACATCAACAGATGTTGATACGGTTAAGTGTTGCAACGCTAAATGCACTTAATTCGATGCTTTTTACACTTAACGGGAAAAATGAGCTCTGGAAAACACAAATTCCTACGCAAAAGTGCATTTTACCTTTCACATCTTCATCTGAGGCAAAAGATGGTTGACAATCAGGCGAATGTGGTGAAGATTCTACCCCCAAGAATGTTCATCAGATGAAGATTCTCGTGCAGAGATGGCCTTATATTGGGCTTACGTTGACTGACCATTGTCAAACAAGTGTTTGACAATGGTCGGACGATCGTTTGACAATAGTCAGTCATACGTTTGACCTATGTCAAACACCTCAGACATCGGGACGTTGAGACTTAGGTAACGGGAGGTTACGGCCTATAGGACAAGACGTTGCAACCTATGCTTCCATAGGTTGCGGGCAGAGTGACAGGTAGAGGGGATTAGTCCTCCTTGCGTCCGGCACGCTTACGCTCCAGATGGTCGAGGATAATCTTACGCATGCGCATGGACTTGGGAGTGACCTCCACGTACTCGTCTTCACGAATGTACTCGAGAGCCTCCTCGAGGCTGAAGACGGTGGCAGGGATGATGCGGGCTTTCTCGTCGGAACCCGAGGCACGCATGTTGGTAAGCTGCTTGGCCTTGGTGACGTTGACCACGAGGTCGTTTTCGTGGACGTGCTCGCCGACGACCTGACCTGCGTAGACCTGTTCCTGGGGCTGGATAAAGAAACGGCCGCGGTCCTGGAGGTTGTTGATGGAGTAAGCGTAGGCGTTGCCACTCTCGAGGGCTATCATGGAGCCGTTGACGCGACGCTGGATGTCGCCCTTATAGGGCTGGTACTCCTTGTAGCGATGGGCCATGATGGCTTCGCCCTGGGAGGCAGTAAGAACGTTGGTGCGCAGGCCGATGATGCCACGCGAGGGGATGCTGAACTCGATGTTGACGCGCTCGCCCTGGCTCTCCATGCTGACGATGTCGCCCTTGCGACGGGTGACCATGTCTATCATCTTGGAGGAGAACTCTTCGGGCACGTTGATGGTAAGTTCTTCGATGGGCTCCTGACGCTGGCCGTCGATTTCCTTATAGATGACCTGGGGCTGACCGACCTGCAGTTCGTAGCCCTCGCGACGCATGGTCTCGATGAGCACGGAAAGGTGCAGCACACCACGGCCGCTTACTATCCAGCGGTCGGTGCTTCCTTCAACGGCATCCACGCGCAGGGCCAGGTTCTTCTCCAACTCTTTCTCCAGACGCTCGGCAATGTGGCGGCTGGTACAGAACTTGCCTTCCTTGCCGAAGAAGGGGGAGTCGTTGATGGTGAAGAGCATGGACATAGTGGGCTCGTCGATGCTGATGGTGGGCAGGGCCTCGGGCTCGTTGTAGTCGCAAATGGTGTCGCCAATCTCGAAATGTTCAAGGCCTACGATGGCACAGATGTCTCCGCTGCCGACCTCGTCGGTCTTCTGACGGCCCATGCCCGTGAACGTGTGGAGTTCCTTAATCTTGGCTTTCTCCTGCGAACCGTCGCGATGGACGATGGTGACATTCATGCCCTCGCGCAGGGTGCCGCGATGGACACGGCCCACGGCTATGCGTCCGGTGTAGTTGCTGTAGTCGAGACTGGTGATAAGCATCTGGGGCGTTCCCTCCAACTGGACGGGAGCGGGAATGTGCTTGAGAATGACATCGAGCAGATAGGTGATGTCGGAGGTGGGGGTGCTGTAGTCGGGACCCATCCACCCGTTCTTGGCCGAGCCATAGACTACGGGGAAGTCGAGCTGCTCCTCGGTGGCATCGAGGTCGAACATGAGGTTGAATACCATCTCGTACACCTCCTCGGGGCGACAGTTGGGCTTGTCGACCTTGTTGACCACGACTACGGGCTTCAGGCCTATCTGCAGGGCTTTCTGCAGCACGAAACGGGTCTGGGGCATGGGACCTTCAAAAGCATCGACGAGCAGGATGCAGCCGTCGGCCATGTTGAGGACACGCTCCACCTCACCACCGAAATCGCTATGCCCCGGGGTGTCTATGATGTTTATCTTCGTCCCTTTATAGTTGATGGAAACGTTCTTAGACAGGATGGTTATGCCACGCTCGCGCTCCAGTTCGTTGTTGTCGAGCATGAGTTCACCCGTCTGCTGGTTGTCACGGAAGAGGTGACCCGCTAAAAGCATCTTGTCGACCAAGGTAGTCTTACCATGGTCGACATGAGCTATAATCGCAATGTTACGAATATCCTGCATTAAAGAATTTAGAAGTTATACTGATAACCCACGCTCAGGTCCACACGCATCTGCTTCATGTGAGGACGGAAACCGAAGCCGGGCAAGAACTCCTTCTTGAAGACGAACTGACCGAGAGGCTCACAGAAGATGGCCATGTGCTTGGTGAAGTTGTAGCATACCTCGAAACCTCCAGCCAGACCCAGCGCACGCTTGCTTGCCAGTTCAACACCGGCAGGCTTCTTGACGATGGTGGAGACTACGGGGCCAATCTCGGTAAAGACGTTGATGTGACGGTCGGCACGACCCTGGTAGACGTTGGTCACGTTGGTCATGTAGATGAGACGGTAGTCCATCAGGCGATACTTGTAACCTTCGTACTTGGTCCTGTAGAAGGAAGGCTCGAACTGCACCTTGGCAGCGTGAACGGGCGTGATGTTGTAACCCACGTTGATGGTGAACGAACCAGCCGTACGGCCGCCATGGTCGGGCTTGTAGCCGTTGATGGCACGATAGCCGCCTGCGCTGAGGGCCAGGAACCAGTCTTCCTGGAAGCCAAGAGGCTTGTTGCGACGCTTCTGGGCCAACGTTGCACGGGTGACGCGTACACCGGCATTGATGGTAACGATATGGTCGTCGCTGTGACCGCCAAAGAACTCGGGCGTATCGTTGTAGTACCAGGCCTTCATGAACTCGTAGCGAGGCTCAATGTAGAGAGCGCAGGCATTGGTAGCATTGTACAGCAACTGAACGGCAGCCGTAACACCGTAGATACCATAGTTCTCCTGTCCCTTACCATAGATACCCTCACGGCCCATGCCGTCGGCATACTTCTTACCGATACCACCGAACTCGATACCTGCTGCCAGGTTGAGGTCGAACTTACGAGTACCTGCCTTCTTGCGACCCGAGGGAGTGATGTTGAAGGGGTTCAACAGACCCTCGATGCGCATCTTCAGGGCCATGGCTCCAGCATAGCCGTCGGACTCGCCTGCATCGTAGGCTGCCTGAGAGGCATAGTGCTTGGAGTAGTAATAGTTCTCGGCCACGAAGCTGGCACGGGCACCGAAGATGGGGTCGAACCAAACACCGGCACGGCCATCGAGAGAAAGACCTGCCATGTGGTTGATGCTTCCGGAACCCGTGGGGAACATATAGCCCAGAGAGCCCTCGAAGAAAGGACCATGGTTGAAGTCAATCTTCTCCTTACCCCAAGGCTTGTAGAAGTCGAGCAGGGTAACCACGAAGCCAGAGTTGACTCCCATATAGAAGTCGAGGAAGTCTTGATGGTTACCTGCACGTACAGCTCCTACGTAAGGCTCAACGAAGAAGTTGACGTTACGCGTGATGGCGAGAGCAACGTCAAGACCGGCATTACCCTGCAGACGCAGGTGGCCCTTCTGGGTGTATCGACCATCCGACTTCCACTGGTTGCTTTCGGGAAAACGGGTTCCCAGACCGATAAAGCCAATCCAGTTGATGCGACGGTTGGGGTTGTACTCGTTCAGGATGTTGGTCAGGTTGAACATATAGTCCACGTTGCCGCTCAAATGGTAACGTTGCATGGTCTTGTCGTGAACGGTCTTGTTGTAGTTAATCTTTCCGCGCAAGGCATGGATGGGCGAGAAACGATAACCTGCAAAGAAAGCGGCAGGATAGAGGTCCTTGTCGTACTGACGTTGCAGGCGCAACCATCCGAAACTACCTCCGAAGAAGAGGCGTTCCTTGGTCTTCTGGTTCCACTTCTCTGAGGGATGACCAAAGCCTGGACGGTAAGCGTAGATGGGATCGAAGTCGAGCGCAAGACCTGTGTTGGCTCCATAATACATGGTGTAGAAACCGTCGTCATGACGCTTGGAGACGGCCAGGAAGGGCTCGATGTAGGCACTGAGTCCGTTCTTGATGCGTATCGTCAGGTCGGCACCCATCGTTGCCATGGGAGAGAGCTTTCCGTTCTTGTTCTGCCCCGTTCCCTCAACCAGGTAGTTGGCACCGATACCGGCATAGACAAAGGTGTTCATCCAACGCTTGGGGTTGTAACCTGCCAAGGCATTGGTGAGGTTCAGCATATAGTCGATGGTTCCCTGAAGGTGACGGGCACGCTCTTTCGTCTCGAAGGTCTTGACATAGAAGGCACGGGCACGTACCGACTGGTTGGGTGAGAAATGGTAACCCATGAAGATGTTGGTGGGCAAGGTCAGGTGGTTGTAGGTGTCCCATCCCTTGACGTTACCAGCCTTAAGTTCGTCGGTATGGATACCCATCACGCCACCACCGGCACCTACGAAGAAGTGACGCAGGAAGTTGGTCTTCCACAGCGGAGAGGGAGTTCCCATCACACGAAGTCCATAGAGGTAGGCATCGTCGAGATTGACGGCAACACCACCATTCACACCATAAGTGAACGTATAGAAGTGCTGTCCCTTACCGCGATGCAGACCTGCCCAAGGCTCTGCAAACAGACTGATACCGTTGTAAACGCGGAAGGAGAGATTGGCACCTGAGGTGACCATCGGAGCCAGTTTAACCTTGTCGGGCGTATCGTCGTAGTATTCCCAGTTGGGCTCCAGATACTTCAGACCTGCTCCCACGTAACCGATGACGTTCAGCCAACGCTTAGGCTTGTAACCATAGAACAGATTGGAGAAGTTCACCATATAATCCAAATGGGCCATGATGTGCTTCGAGCGGGGCTGAAGCAGCTTCTCCGTCTCGGCCTTGGTGTATGAGGCTTGAACGCGGAAAGCCTGTATTGGCGTGAGACGGTAACCCAAGAATACATTGAATGGCATTTCGGTGTGGTTGATCTCCACTTCCTTGTGGACACCCATCAGACCCGTGCTGGCACCGAAGAAGAAGTGCGACATCGGACGACGACGCCATTGCATGGCCACGCTCTTTTCATCGTTAGTCTTGGCATAACGGGGCAGATAGATGTAGTTGTCGATGAAGTCAATCTGGAAACCTCCACGCAGACCGCCGAAGAGGGTGCTCTTCTGTCCGTCGGCTATGGGGAATGCCATGGCAGCCCACGGCTCTGCGAAGAAGCTGACCTGACGTGTGATATAGTAACTGAGGTCAACACCCAGGGTGGCATAGGGAGCAACCTTGTCGTCATACTGCTTCAGGTGTGTAGCACCCTTGCCGTTGTTGGTGTCGAGATAACGAGCACCTGCACCGACATAACCCGAAACGCGGAAACGACGATGAGGATCATATCCACCCCACATGGTACGGAAGTCGAGCATATAGTCGATTTCGCCCATCACATGGTGCTTACGTTCCAAAGGTTCGGGACTCTTGTTATAGTCGGCCATCAAACGCAACGACTGGATGGGGCCAAAGCGGTAACCCACATAGACGTGAGAGTCTACCCACTTCTTGTCCAGTCCCTGAACGGTGGCAGCATTGGAGAACATTCGTCCATAGCTGGAACCGATATAGAAATTCTGGAACCAGGCTTTGGGCTGGTACAGGTCGTTCTGGGCGTTACGGATGTGGATGTATGCGTCACGCAACGCGTTCATGTTCAGCAACAGACCACCACGGATACCGCCAATATAGTCGAAAGCATGGTGCTGGTCGTGCAGGTCGTAGTTGTCGGTGGTGATGCCCATGTATGGCTCGGCGTACAACGACCAGTTACGCCAGAAGCGGTAGTCGAAAATCAAGCCCAACTCTGCACGGGCAGCATATTCCTGCTGGTCCTGATAGTTGACGCGAGCACCTGCTATGCTGGCAGAGGCCGACACATGGAATCGTTTCTTGGGGTTGTATCCCTTGAAATAGTTCGTAAAGTTGAAGGTGTATCCCAACATTACCTCGTCAATCTTGATGGGGTCAACATTGAAGGGGTTGTTGGTGTACTCGTTACTCATGTAAGCTGCACGCACACCATGCAAGGGTGACCACTGATAACGCAGGCTCACACCAAACGTACGTCCGCGGTCCACAGGCTTGATGCCACTCTGGTTTACCGTGGGCTGATTGCCGTGGAAATTCAATCCAGCGAACATTCCCAAAGAAAGGTGTTGCAACCATCGGGCACTATCGTTACGATAGGGCTCTCCATACTCACGGTGACGGCCTTGAAGACGATAATCGTAGGGGTCGAAATCGAGTGAGGCCGCAATAGGAGCAGACTGGTCAACAGCGGTGCTTTCCACACTTGCTTCGGGCTGAGACAAGGTATCCTCCGGTGTTACATCCGACACACCGTACATGGGTACCCTCTTAGCATCCATAGTGGATGTCCCCAAGAAGAGGGAAATCGTACAAACGTATATTGAAATCTTATTTAGCATACCTTGTTTTGTTTATCCTTAAACGAAAATACCATATGTCGTGTTTCTATCCTTATTATTCTTCCTTATCCTTCTTTTTCTTCTTCTCCACAGGAATGATGTAAGCAAAAGAGAATCCCAACTTATAGGGCAGAATGGATATTCCGCTCTCCGTGAAAGGAGCTCCGGCATAGACATCATCCACAAATTCTGCCTTGTAACGAGACTTCTGGTGATAGAAATAAACACCGAGACCGGCATGAAGTTCCATCACCCAACGATTGCTCTTGCCCAAGTCCCAGACATAACCAAAGGTAAGACCTGCACCTCCTACGTTACCACGGAAGCTCTTTTTGTCGATACGGTCATCGTCCGAGGGATTGCGATAACTACCACCCATGACGCTCAAGCCAATGAACTCACGCGTCAGAGGACGACCGCCAAACCAGTAGCGGAACTCGGGCATGACAGAGAACGAACGTATGTTTGTGCCAAAACTATGATAAGCATACTGCATGGTCATGTTGACACTGGTCTTGTTGCCGGTAACCAATTCGGCATTCAGATTAGGCACCAGGCAAAGGTCGGCGGCAGCATCGGTCTTTATGGCTATCTGCTGCGCACGGGCGACGTTCGCAAGCGCCAGGAATATGGTTAATGTCAATAGTAGACGTTTCATCAGTCCTATGATACTATTTGTTAACAGAATTCAGATTCACTTCCTCAGCATTGTCGGGTGCTTCTTCCCATACACTCTCCTTCACCGAAGCTCCTCCCTCTTTGGGATCGGGCTCCAAATCAACTCCTATGCTGCACGAGGCAAAAAGCAGGGCAGCAAATGCGACTACATATATATATGCGTGTTTCATATCTTACTATCTGCGTTATTAATCACCTGACTTGTTGTTGAGGTAGTATCTCGAACGTATGCGGTTATATTCCTCCGCAATCTTGTCCATACTGAGTCCATCTTTCTGACGCTTGTAGAAATACCAGACGAGCAGACGATAGGAATCATTGAAATAACCATCTGAACTGATGTACTCTACACTCGACGGGTCGAGACGGAATGCTTCCAACATGGGAGCGCCGAAGTCCTTGGGAGCTTCTGTTTCCGAAGGATCGGGATCGTAACAGTTGTTGGCAAAGAATGCCATAGCATCGGGACGCGTGTCTGCCTCCAACTGGAAGCGACAGATGGCACGCATGTACCAAACATTGGCGTTATTGTTGTTGATGGTCGTGTCGTTGTTCAGGATGTAAAGTGCATCACGATAGCCGTCCTCGTCGTTCTGAGCCATGGTGACTACTGCATTGTTCAGCGGTGAACTTTGTGCAATATAGTCGCGAACCTCGGGATTATCCCATTCGCAGTCCATACAACGGACGAACATCTTCAAACGGTCGAACTTGGGATCGTCGCTCAAGTGACGCATACACATATCGTGAGCCATGTAGTAATCGTGAGCCTCACAGTACATGAGAATCTGCAGCACAACAATAGCCTCATCATTCCACCAACCGGCATCCTGGTTCTTCCACGTCTTATGGTTCTCCAAACCATTGTTGCTCCAGTCGATATAGTCTTTCAACATAACGGTATCCACCTCGTGACGCATAAACTTGGCCTTTGCCACACAATAAGCTGCCAACGGGTACTGACGGCGATACCACTCTGAGGGGTCGATGTAGAAATCCAACGTACCATCCTCGTTATGTCCCGTGACAATACGCTCGTGGCGGATTGCATTCTGGGCAACAATGTCTGACTTATAAGCCACGTTGGCCACACGTTCCAGTTCTTCCTCCTCTTCGTCATCGATGAAACGCTTCAACAACTCGTAGTACTCATAAGCCTTGGCACTCTTCAAATAACCATCCTTGTCGGCCATGTATGCCTCATAAATCTCCTGGGGAGACTTCACACGATTTGTAATGGTGGTATACTCGATGTCCACACGACGCATGTGAGGAAGCACTTGCTCGTTGACGAAGGGATACCATTCTTTATCACGAATGCGGGCCCACTGGCCATCAAGCGAATTGCTGGCAGCGATAATCTCACGCAGCTCCAGAACTATTTCATGGACATATTCATCGTCCGCAAAGTTCTTCTCCAAGTAAACCGCAACCTCTTCCCAGGGCACGATATCACCCTCGAACTCAAAATTGTTCTGCAATTTGCTGTGGTCGGGGAAACGGCTACGTACCCAACGACCGATGGAGGCTGAACGTGCCTTACACAACTTGCGGTTGCTGGCCTCATTTCCTTCGGGAGAAGCATATCCACGAATAATCATGCGGTCGATGAAAGAATCGTCATCATCGTAGAACGAAGAGATATTCTCAATAATCTTCTCGATACTTGCGATAGTAGCCGAGTCTGCCATATCTATTTGGTCGGAACCTACAGCAAAGTTCACATGCAGTCCCTTAATCTCACGAGAGGTCTTCTCGGCACGACCTACATACTTATAGCGAGTATAGTCGATAGGTATGCTTCGTTTCACATCGTCCCAATCAAGGAAGCGCATGGGGTCCTGCGTACGTCCATCCCACCATTCATAAGTATCCTCGTGGTAGATGGCATTGTAGTTCTCGAACGAGAAACGGGCAATTCCTTTGTACTTTGCGCTCTTGTCATAGTTCAGGATGGAGAAAGCCTGAGTGTAGACCGTGTCTTCCTTGAAGTTCTCCATGTAGTGGTTCACCAGGTAGGGATTCAACTTGTCGTTGTCGTAGTTATAGCCCATACGACGGTACTGCGATTCATGATAAGGGAATCCGTCGAGAACCGTAGGAGCGAACTTCTGGTCAATCTTTCCGTCTTTATAAATTACGGGAGCCACGATGTAACGAGCATCAGCTCTGGTATAGGCAGAATCGACACGCACCTTAACAGGCGGGAAGAACAAACGGTTTCCACACGCCTTAGGCGTAACCATATCCTGTCCCTTCATCAGTTTCTTCTTACCCAAACTCTCTACCTCACGCATCTTCTCCGTCTTCTCTTCCTTGTTACCACTATTGGTTCCCAGAATGTACTCGACGTCACCGTTTGCGTTTGTGGCCTTAGTGGATACAACTTCAATCTCCAGTTCTGTGTCCGTGATAATCTTGATGGGGTCCACAACCATGTAACCATCCTTGGTCATCTTCACATAACATGCACCATCACTCACGTCGGTGACCGAAGAAGCGATGAAACCTGGCAGTTTCTCAATGCTTTGGGATGAGCCTGTAGAAAGAGCCTCCGCTGCACGGTCGGCCTGAGCCTTTGTCTTATACGTGTAAACTGAAACGTTACCAGCAAACAAGACGGCTTTTCCCTCACGGTACTTGATGTACACCGTACGAAGTTCCTGTGCACCTGCTGCCATATTCACGCCCATAAAGAAGAGCATGAACAAAGCAATTCTTTGAACGAATCTATGATTCAATACTGTCTTCATATTTCTTCCTCTTCTTTTTGGTTATTCTTCAGACTTGGTCTCCTCGGACGATTTCTCTGCATCCTTGGCCTTCTTCTTCTCTAATTTCTCGGTAGTCTTGTTTGAGCGTTCGAGAATCCTGTTAGCCATCTTCTCCGCCTTCTTCTCCAAGCTGGTCTTCTTGCCAAGGTCGAGTTTACGACGCTCTGCCTCCTCCATTTCTCGGATGCGGCGTTCTTCCTCTTCTATCTCGCGCCTTGCACGATCCTGCTCTGCCTTAATAGCCATGCGCTCCTTTCTCATCGCATTCTTGGCTTCCTCACGAGCCCTCTTGGCTTCGGCACGCTGTGCTTCCTGTTCAGCCTGGATAGCCTCCTTCTCGGCCTGGATACGAGCCTGCTCCTCAGCAAGTATAGCCTTCTCTATAGAGTCGGCAATAGCCTTCTCGCGACGGAGCGAATCCTTCACGGCACGCAGGGAGTCGCGGGTAATAGCACGCTGGATGATAGCCAAGGAGTCGGCAATCAACTTAGCCGTACGTGTAGAATCCTTAACGAATGCACGGCGAACAGACTCTACGGAGTCAGTATAAGCCTTCTCTATCTGACGAGCTTCCTTGACCTGAGCTTCCTTAATCTTTCGGTATTCCGTCGTATCCTTACCCAGAATCAGTCGGATATAGTCTACAGAGTCACGGCCATGGAACTGAGTAGTGTCGGGATCCATCTCCAACATTGCCTCCAGACGACGCTTGATGTTATAGTCTGCCCATTCAGCCGAGTCGGCGCGATTCTTTTCGACAACAGCCAGCGAATCCATGCGGTTCAACGACTCCTGCAGGCTTCGGTTGATAGCCTCTTCCAGACCATTTGCACGATCCTTGAACTTCTGTATCTCCTTCTCCTCGTACTCATCAACAATATCCAGAGAAACCTTCTTGCCGATTGAACGGAAGCGGTAAACTAAGGAGATATGTACATCCTGAAGAATATATTTGGGATTCAGTTTCCATTTGTCTGAACTCTTGTCTGCCACTCTTTGGTAGTAGGGATCACGTGTGCCTTCAATGCCATAGTCGGGTACATCCTTGCCTACATACTTATATCCATCCCACTTGGCAAAGGGAAGGCCGACATTCACACCCAAGTCCAGGTCAAGACCACCTTCACGAGGATAAGAGGATGCCATCAAAGGTATACTCCAACCTCCCGTGGCACCCACTGCCAGGATATGTCCCTGCTCGCCGTGCTTGCCCCAACAATAAGAGTATCTGTCATAACCCAAAAACGCACCAGCATAATATGCACGCCAGTTGCGGGCATTGTTGATGGTACGTCCGGATATGATACGACGGATATTGTGGTAGCGGTTATACATCATGTGACGATACGAGTCACCGTTGTATTTGCCAATCTTCAGCGAGTCCTTCGGTGAGAAATAGGGTTCCCAGTGGTACTCCTCCTGACCAAACTCATTCACGGTGGTGACCTCGCGGAACAGGGTGTCAGGCTTCACGATATGAAGCAGTTCGTAATCACTGTGATAGTAGTTATAGCTGACCTTACCCGTACGCCAGTACTTGCGGAACTCTGCACGTACGGCTCCGATGTTAAATACGAAACGAGGTTTGATGTCGTGTTTTGTATTCGGATTGTACTTACCAAATAGCAAGACAGAACGGTTGTTCATCTTCGTCTCATCCAGGTCGAACTCCACTCCAATGTTAGGAACAGTCAATGCCCACTCAAAGGTGTTGGCGTGCAAGGAGAAACGCTTGCCGAAGGTATCCCAGATGTACACCTGATTTGAAAACGCGGTATCCTTCTTGTGAACGTATGATCCGAAGAAATCCTCTGGTGATTTGTTGAAATCGACACTTTGGGCAGATACTTTCTCCGAAGCCAGGCCAAAGAGTATCAACGTCAACAAACCAATTATCTTATGTCTCATTACCTTATATATAATATATAATATGACTTTTTACCTTAACCATTATTTCTTACCCCAGAAGGCCTCTTCCTCCTGCTGACGGCGACGCTGCTCGGCCAGTCGACGATTATAGGCATCAATCTGTGCCTGATTAGCCAATCGGGCACGATAGGCTTCGTCTTGTTTCCGTTTGTTCTCCTGTCCTGTCTGTATCGAAGTCCTCATGTTCTCGAACCGTTCGTCCGAGAAAGCGGGATAAGTCACTTTTGTCAGATTGAGACTGGCCAAAGCCTGGTTGTAGTCCTGTGCAATACGGTAGCAGTTAGCCAGGTTGTAGTACACATCGGCCAGATATTGTCCTTGCACCGAGGTCTTGGCAGCATAGTCCAACGCCTCATTATAGTAGACGCATGCTCCGCGCATCACGTTACGCCACTCCTCGTAGCGCTCGTTGAATGCACTGTTGCTCTCGTTCTCTTCCTTCTTTGGCGCAGGGGTCTTAGCCAGTGCGTCAGCAGTGAACTTGGCAGCCAGATAATGCTCGTTGGCATTAGTAGCCAGGCTTCGAGCCTCATCAAAGTATTTCTTCGCACCTACGCGGTCGTTATCAACGTCCTGACTCATCAGCCCCATTCCAATGCAGTTCTCATAGTTCGGCTTTATCAGATAGGCTGCCTCGCAAGCATCGTAGAAGACATCCTCACCGATACAGCCATTGGCAAACATGATATGAACGGCATTATTCAAGTAATTCGGGTTCTTCTTGTTCTCCTTGATGCGGGGCGTATAGAACTTAACCAAGTTCTCTGCCTCACCTGCACCTGTCTGGGAGAAGTACACCTGAATGTTGTTACGTGCTCCTGCATAACCGCGCCACTTCAGTGTATCGCTGTCGTGATAAACGTCCATCATCTTATCGCAAGACTCCAGACAGTTCACATAGTCGGTCAAAAACTGTTCAAGGTACTTATCCTTATCGCTATCATAGAGATCGCGGCATGCCGTAAAGTATTCCTCCAAATAGAATGCGTCCATCTCAGCGTCAGCCGCCATGCTCTCCTCACGAATCTGGGAGAAGGCATCCACGAAATTCTGATAGGCCGTTTCCTTCTTATAAGCCTTTTCAGGTATCTGGTCACGCAAGGTCAGATAGAAATGGGCCTTCCAGCACATCAACACTCCCTTGGTGTACATGGGGTGCTTCATGTCATCAATGCTATTCAGTGCCTTGTAGTTGGCAATGGCAAAGTCACACATGTCCATCAAGTCACGGAAATAGAGGAAACGCTGAATGGGAGCTTTCTCTTCCTTCATCAAGGCTTTCATCATCGTACCACCACTTCCATAGTATGTGAGGTTAAACGTGCAGAATGGAGCACGATTCAACAACTCTCGCCAAGGACGATAACAAACTTTCCAGTCCTGAGCCTGGAACGATTTTACGTAGTCATTAAAAAACTGACGATTACGGATGCTATCCTGCCGATGACCAAGACGATCTTCAACTTTTGTTCCCGCATATTGCGCGCGAACGCCTAACCCACTCATTATGAGCAGAAAGAAGATACCTAAAAACCGTGTTCGCATACTATTATTGTGACTTTTTTCTATTAAGGGGTACATAAAACACGGCAAAGATACAACTTTTTTCTTGCTTAACCGCAAGGTTTCCAAAGGAAATTTAGAAGAAAGATAAAAAAACATAAAAAAACGCAAAGAGGCATAAAAGTCGCCCCTTTGCGTTGTCCAGTTGTCAAAATATGATTTTTATTCTTCGGGAAGCATGATTACGGTGATGGAGTTTCCCGAATTCAAAATGCGCTGAGCCATATTCCGAATATCATCAGAGGAGGCTTCCTGAACCACACGTTCGAAATCCGTGTATTCATCTACCCCCTGACGGTAATAACTTTCAAAGTAGCCCGTCCAAGTGGAATTCTCGCGTTCCTTCTCTTTGTAGGTTTTGAGCATATACTCTTTTACCTTACTCAGATACTTGTCTTCAGTGCCATTGACAGAGATGCTCTCCAACTCCTTGTCGATAACCACACGGCTTGAGTCAAGCATCTCGGGCTTCACCGGAGCATATACCTGCAATCCTACACGATAGTTTCCATCGGACTTCATCGACACGCTGGCACTGCTGCCCACACTGTATGCGGCACCCATTTCTTCACGGATGACTTCCAGCAGACGCATAGTCAGCACCTCACCCAGCATGTCACTGACAATCTGGTTCTTCAGCGTGTTTTCAACAGGAGCATTCCGAAGCATGACGAACTGGCAAGTAGGCTGTTCTTGTTTCTTGGCAAACTTGGTCTGATGCATGCCACGCTGGATATCAAAGTGGTTGTCCACGGGTGCGTCGTTACGCTTTACCTTGGGCAAGGTAGCCAGATATTGCTCGGCAAATATACGGATGCTGTCGTTGTCGAAGTTACCAACGAACACAAACGTAAAGTCACTGGCATCGGCATAACGGTCTTTGTAGATTTCCAGTGCACGGTCATACGAAACCTTGCTCAGGTCCTCCTCTTTCAACAGAACCAAGCGAGGATTGTCGCCATAAATTGTGGTCTGCAAAGAATCCTGGAAGGCCTTCATCGGATTGAGCGACTGGTTACGCAATGCCTGAGCAGTCTGGGCCATCACCGAGGCCACCGCCTTGTCGTCACGCTTGAGGGGTTTGAAATGAAGATAAATCAGTTCAAACATCGTACGCAGGTCCTTGGGAACGGCCGAACCCGAGAGATACTCGCTGCGACTGCTCATCTGCGTACCTACGCTCACCTGCACACCAGCCAAAGCCTTCTGCAGTTCGGTCGAGGTGAACTCACCCAGACCAGAGGCACCGATAAGTCCCGATTGCATAGCCAAGGTGTACTTGTCCTCCACACCATAGCGTCCAGTACCTCCATCACTATAGGCATGCATGATAATCTCGTTGTCCTTGAAGTCGGTCTTTTTCAGAATAACCTTTACACCATTATTCAACGTCAGGATGGTAGAGCCATACATACCCTTCTCCTCTTTCTTTATCTTTCCTTTCTTGGGCAGAACGGGTATCAGAGGCTCATTCTTCACGTTGTCCACGTAAGGCTGTAAGTCCATCTGCTGAGCAGCATGAACGGCAGCAAGCAACTGTTCCTCTGTGGGCTGCACATATCCTTCCTTCTCTGGGTTCATGTTCAGAATCACCAAATTCGTATCGCTCAAGCTAACCAGATGTGCCAAAAGTTGATTAACTACATCTACTGGTATCTGAGGTGCCATGGCATTGTACAGCGTGTACTCTGTTTCGATACCTGGCATGGGCTCATTATCCAAAAAGTTGTTTATACACTCATCGATATAGCCTGATGTCTCTGCTGTCTCACGGTTATTGTATTGAGCCTCAACCTGGCTTAGGAATTCCGTACGTACGCGATTGTACTCCGATGCCGTGAAACCATGCTTGGCGGCACGGTAAACCTCGGCCATCACCTTCGTAACAGCCTCGTCCAGCCGTCCTTCCTTCGGAATAATGGTGGTCTCAAAGTTTTTGGTTACCTTGGAAAGCAGGAAATCGCCATCATCCACACCAGCCTGAATGTAAGGTACATCGGGGTCCAAACTGAGTTCGTGCAAGCGTTCATTCAGCATCTTCACGGCCATGTCACGCGCATAGGAGGTAATCAGATAGGGCACGGTATTCTTGTACTCCGTGGGCATCAGGTCTTCATGTTTGTTGCTTATCATCACGATGGGCATGGTCTGCTCCTTGTCGTGGTCGCTGACTACAATGGGTTCGTTGTTGTCGGGCACGCCAAAGTACTCACGCGCAGCAGCATCGACAGGCATCTCGATGGGTGAGAACAGGTCCTTTATTTGCTGTTCCGTACGGTCCACATCCAAATCACCCACCACAATGATGGCTTGCTGGTCGGGACGATACCATTTCTCATAGTATGCCCGCAATGCCTCTGGCTTGAAATTGTCCACAACCTCCATCGTACCAATGGGCAGACGGTTACCGGGACGACTGTTACTCATCAACTTAGGCAACTGACGCTCGAAGATACGCATCGTGGCAGAACTTCTCATGCGCCACTCCTCGTGAATCACACCACGCTCTTTGTCTATCTCCTTGGGGTCCAACGTCAGGTCATGGCTCCAGTCGTGCAGGATGAGCAGCACAGAGTCGATAGTGGCCTCACGACCCGTAGGCACATTGTTGATATTGTACACCGTCTGGTCCACACTGGTATAGGCATTCAACTGAGCACCGAACTTCACGCCAATGGTCTCCAGGTAACGAATCACCTGGTTGTCGGGGAAGTTTTTCGTACCATTGAAGCACATGTGTTCCAGGAAGTGGGCCAGTCCGCGCTGGTCGTCTTCTTCCAACACCGAACCCACCTTCTGTGCAATGTAGAAGTTGGCCTGACCTTTGGGGTGCTCGTTGTGACGAACATAATAGGTCAAGCCATTGGCCAGCTTGCCATAACGCACCGCCGGGTCTAAGGGCAGAGGTTGCATCATCTGTTCCATCTGGCAGAATCCCATGGAACAACTCAGCAACGTAACAAACAAAATAAAAACTCTTTTCATCTTTGCTAAACGTTATTGATTGATTTAATGATAATTCTTCTTTCCTGTCTCCAGCCATCCCACATAGGCCGCAACGTCCTCGTTATAGGAGTAGCTTTTGGCCAAAGGCCGTCCGTCGTTGTCCACCAACACATAGAACGGCTGTGCGTTGGCACCGAACTTTGAGCGTTGCAGGTAGCTCCATTTGTCGCCCACGGTACGCAGTTTCCGCTCTTGCCCGTTCTCCATGATGGTCACGGGCTCCGGCAGCGGAGTCTTTTCGTCCACATAGAGAGAGATGACCACATAGTCCTCGTCCATCAGCCGTTGTACCTCAGGATGTGTCCATACGGCAGCCTCCATCTTGCGACAGTTCACACAGCCGTAACCCGTAAAATCCAACAAGACGGGTTTACCACTTTTCTTGGCATAGGACATGCCCTCCTCATAGTCGGTGTAGTGGTGACGCTGCTCACCGTTGAGGTTGAAATCCTGGGTATTCATCGGAGGAGCAAAGGCACTCACCGCCTTACAAGGAGCACCCCAAAGACCAGGAACCATATACAGGGCAAAGGCAAAGCTCATCAGAGCCATGAAGAAACGGGTAACCGAGGTACGGGGATGCGGTACGACCTCTCCCATCTCGTCGTATTCGTCTTCGTCGTGAGGGAAACGAATCCAGCCTATCAGATAGGCACCGAGCAGCGCAAACAGTACTATCCAAAGCGAGAGGAACACCTCACGGTCCAATATGTGCCAACCGTAGGCCAGGTCAGCCACGGAAAGGAACTTCAGTGAGAAGGCCAACTCAAGAAAACCGAGGCATACCTTGATGCAGTTCATCCAGTTGCCGCTCTTCGGGGCACGCTTTATCCACGAAGGGAAAAGCGCGAACAACGTAAACGGCAACGCCAATGCCAAGGCAAAGCCCAACATCCCCACCGTAGGAGCCACCAGGCTACCGCTTGTGCTCACCTCCACCAGCAGGAATCCAATGATAGGACCTGTGCAGCTGAAGCTGACAAGCGTCAGGGTGAAAGCCATCAAGAAAATGCTCAGCAGTCCCGTGGTCTTCCCGGCCTTACTGTCTACAGCATTACTCCAACTCGATGGCAAGGTTATCTCAAATCCTCCCAGGAACGATGCGCCAAACACCACCAACATCAGGAAGAAGAAGATGTTGAACACGGCATTTGTGCTCAATGCGTTCAGTGCGCTGGCCCCAAACAGCAGGGTCACCAGCAAGCCCAGCGTAACGTAGATGACCACGATGCTGATGCCATAGGTCACGGCATCGCGCACACCCTTTCTCCGGTCATCCTTGCTGCGTTTCAGGAAAAAGCTTACTGTCATGGGGATTATCGGCCAGACACAAGGTGTTACCAGCGCAGCCAGTCCGCCTAACAGTCCCCACAGGAATACAAGCCACAATCCCTTACTGACCGGAGAACCCGTACCACCTCCCTCGTCGAGGGCCCGAAGTTCATCGATGACGGGTTCCCAAAGCGCAGCCCCTTCCTGACCTCCCCGAGGGGAGACATCGGCCTCCTGTAAAGAGTCGGTCGTCTCCATGCTTGGGATATTGGCATCTTCTGTCTTGCCCTTTTCCGTTAAGGCAATGGCTTCTCCCCCTCCTTGGGAGGGGGCTGAGGGGAGGTTTCCCTTGAACGAGAACTCCACATCCGTCGGCGGAATACAGTTCTCGTCGTTGCAAGCCCCATAGGTCAGGTACCCTGCCACCTCGTAAGAGGGGGCCGTTACCGTAAACTTCTGACTGAACGCTGCCGTACCCTCCATATAGGTCACTTCCATGCCAAACATATCGTCCATGGCTCTGTGTACCTTGCCCGTCGCCCGCAGACTGCCCTTGGGCTTCACACCCTGCTGCCGCTCCAGCGTCAGCTCTGCACGCGTGGGACCACCATCGGCTATGTCGGTTCCATAGACATGCCAACCGGCATCCACCTTACCCGTGAACACTACCTCAATCTCCGTTTCCGACAGTTTATTCTGCTTGACGGAGAATTGCACAGGGTTGTGGAACTGGGCATAGGCTGCGCTCAGCCGAAAGTTCGTGGACAAGCCAAGCGGCAAAGCCGAGCGGAAAGTTGAAAATAGAAAGTTGGCTACGCCGATGAGGCACAGTAACGATAGTCTCCTTCTCATATCTTCTTACACCTTATTATATATATATACGAAGTTCAAAGGTACAAAAAAGACGGTTCCCCCGAAAGGGAACCGTCAAATATTTGGAGTAAGTTAAACTTCGTTAACCTTTTTACAACTTCGGACCTGCGGCTACGAGGGCCTTACCAGCCTCGTTGGTAGTGTACTTGCCGAAGTTCTTGATGAAGCGGGCTGCCAGGTCCTTAGCCTTCTCTTCCCACTCGCTGGCGTTTGCGTACGTGTCGCGAGGATCGAGAATAGCGGGATTCACGTTGGGCAGAGCTGTGGGAACCTCGAAGTCGAAGTAAGGAA
>ERZ842401.874-NODE-874-length-44654-cov-6.455974_pt1 | contig 44654 bp, 34 predicted proteins | sample MGYA00521270_ERZ842401 | MGnify/ENA primary metagenome ERZ842401 (study PRJEB31892, sample SAMEA3878208) | bioreactor metagenome | biome: Moose rumen | place: Sweden | collected 2011-10 | study: EMG produced TPA metagenomics assembly of the PRJEB12797 data set... | reverse complement strand
CCTGCACCAAGATGCTCTTGGCAACCCACCGCGTAGCGGCTACCCAGAGCAATGCATGTAACCGTCTGTATCTCCGTCCGAAAATTGAGCGCAGCACGCAGCCGTCCGCCAAGGAACTGGCTATCCGTGAGCGCTTCACCGAGGTGCGCGCGATGGTAGCGACCCGCCGGAAAGATCTGAACAAGATCTCGCAGGACCAACTGGACTTCATCGCCCAGAAGGATCTGGCAACCGGCAAAAAGACCATGACGGCCTACCTTTGGTTAGTCTGTGGGCAGGAATATGATTCCGCCCACAACGGTTAAGCGCAAGCGGGGCTTGCTGTTGAGCGAGCTCCGCTCTGTGTAGCGCTTCGCTGTTTAACCGCCGCAGGCACTCAACCGCGACGGAAGGTCGCACTAAACCAAGAAAAATCGTCCTCGGGCGATTTTTCTTTGCTTTTTTTGCTCAAAAATTTGCGTATGTGCAATTTTTGTCGTAAATTTGCAGCGCAAAATCATATAACTATTCAAATTTATGCCAGAAGTTAGTCGTTTTTATGGAATCATCATTAAGATGTTCTTTAAGCCCAAGGAGCATGAGCCGGCACACATCCATGCTCTCTATGAAGAATATATGGGTGTGTTCGATATCAATACTTTAGAGATGACGGAGGGAGATCTTCCTAATCGTGCCCAGAAAATGGTCAAAGAATGGCTAAACGAACATAAAGATGAACTACAGGAGATGTGGGAGACTCAAAAAATATTTAAACTTCCACCATTGAAAGACTAATATGATACCTCGAATTAAGTCATATCAACCGCTTGCGGATTTTCAACTGCTCGTTTCTTTTGATGATGGGCGGAAGGTTCGTTATGACGTAGCCGATGATATAAAGACGCTACCTGCATTCCGTGATCTCAAGACAGAGCATGGTTTGTTTGAGAATGCCCAATTGGATGCAAGCCGTACATGTATCTATTGGAATGATCAAATAGATTTACCAAGCGACGCTATTTATGAGTATGGCGTAGCATTGTAAGAAATACCGTCACTCACTGACGTTAAACAGGGGGACAAAAAAACGAAAAAAGCGCGCGAGCGCTTTTTTTTGTGTTTGGGGGCTATATTGGAGTTGGTGCGGTTGTACTTCGAGGGCACCGACACGGCTAAAGCCGTCCCACCTCGAAAGTACAGTCGCGTCCTGCAGACCATACGCAAGAATGAGCGGGATTTTTGAAAAGGGCAGCGCCCTCTCTTTTAGTGCTATATAGCCGCCCCTTATGCAAGCATAGTGCCTGCTATCTATCCCTAAAAGAAGTAGAGAATTTCTACTTTTTTCAAAAATTATCGCTAAAAATTTGCGTATGTGAAATTTTTGTTGTACCTTTGCAGCCGAAATGAAAAACCATCTACTCATGAAACGAATTTTCTACTTATTTTTTGTGCTAAGTGTGGCATTGAGCGCTCAGGCTCAAGTTGGTGTCGGTTATTATCGCAGCGGTTATGGTTCTGTACAGAAGACCCAAGACGTAGGTCCGTTGACGCGTGAAGGCAATATCTACTATTATCACGGCAAGCCGATGAAGCGTGCAGAAATGGTTCAGTTGCTGAATGATAACTGCAAAGAAGCGTATGACTACTACCGCAAGCAGCAGAAGATAGAGAAAGCCGGTTGGGGTCTCTTTGGCGCTGGTGCAATTATGTGTGTAGGTTTGGGTGTGCCTGTGTTGTTTATTGGGGAGCACAACAAAGACCAAATTGCGCATGATTGGTACAATCACCCTGAATACAATTATAAATATGGTTATTATCAAAACACTCCAGAATATAAGAGTGCCGAAGCTACATGGGGTGCCGGATTGGGATTAATATGTATTGGAGCTGTATCTTCCGTCTTGATCGGTATTCCTATGGTTATTGCCGGCAACGTACAGAAGAAGAATGCGCATAAGGTGTTCAATACATGGTGCGGGTACAAGGAGTTGGAACAAGAGACCAGCCAGATGGAACTCCGGCTCAACGCGGGTGCGAACGGATTAGGAGTAGCTCTCGCTTTCTGAGAAAATGCAAACACAGCAACGTGTAAAAAGTGCTTAAAGCGATCAAATCAATAGAATAATTACTAACCTTTTAAAATCCAATTTTATGAAAAAGATTCAACTCGCTCTTGCAGCAATGATTGCTGTTCTTTTTGCGTCCTGCGGAACGTACACCTATCAGGAGTCAACGGCTCGTTATGTAGAGCCCTCTCGTGCCGGCTTCATAACCCCCGTGGTAGCCGACATGGAGGTACAGCCACAGAAGATTTCCAACGAAGTAGAGATCTTTGTCAAACTCAAGAAACGTGAGATAAACCAGATCATGGCAGCCGAGATTCGCGGTATAGAATCTCCGTTGGTGCTCAGCTGGAAGAAATATGCGTTAGCTCAGACGCTGAAGAAATTCAAAGCGGACGACATCGTTTCTCCGAATTACGAGATCGCTCCGAGCCGCATGAAGAAGGATGTGTTGGTAGTAACTGTAACAGGTCATCCGGCTGTTTACAAGAATTACCGCACGGCGACCCAGGCCGATGTAGAGCTGATGAAGCCCTTTATAGAGCAGAAGAGCGATATGAACCTGAAGGGCGGTTTGCTACTCCAACGCATAGGCCGTTAATCGTTATGAAACGTAGAAGCATTTTACTCCTGGCAGCGCTGTGTCTGTATGGCATAGCGCAGGCTCAGGTAGGCGTATATCGTTCTTCTGGTTGGGGTGCGGTACAAAAAGAGAGGAAGGAGCGTCCGAAGCGTGAGTATGAATGGACGAATACTATTATAGCCAACTACGCGATGACTTTATCCGGTCCTTCTCACAACGTAGGATTCACGTATGCGCGCTGCAAGTTAGCGGGGTTCTATGTCAATGCGATGGTCGGCATAGAGTGGAACTTTGCTAACGCAGGGAGTACTGATAAACATTTCGTGACGAATGAGACCTCGCATCCGCGCATATCTCTTGGTGGCGGAGCGGTGATTAGGATGGTAATTCCTTTGTATGCGTATGTTGGGGTAGGCTATGCCTATAAGGAACTCAATTATAAGACAGTAGATGGTCAATGGGCAAAATATAGTTCCGATTACGAGCGTTGTATCGGTCATTGCGCGAATATAGAAGCCGGTTTGATGGGAAATATCAAGGGTTTCACCATTCTCGCCGGCTATTCCGTCTTTCTAAATCGGGCTCATGAGCACGAGATCAAAGTGGGTTTAGGATACACCTTTAAGGATAAGAAGAAAGGAGGCACGCAATGAGAAAATATATGAAGATGCTGGCATGTCTTATGGCAGCAATATATATGGTCTCCTGTCAAAAGGATCCTATTTTTGAGGAAGTGTCCTCTTTAACCACTCTGGATGCTACCGATGTATCCATTAACTCGGCAGTTTTGAACGGAGAGCTGGATTTGACATATTGGCGCAGGGACAATATTCAAGTAGAATATGTCGGTTTTTATATTTCTACCTCCAGCGATTTTAATTCTGAAGATACAGAGTATTATGAACAAAATAGTAGTTCGAGTTCGTCTCCTAATTTTAGTTTCTCACGAGAGGCGCGCGGATTAAAGGAAAATACGACTTATTACTACTATGCGTATGCTCGTAAATGGGCGGACGAAGCGGTAATAAAAGGCGCAGTCAAGTCGTTTACGACCAGACCTTTAATTGCGCCGCAAGGAGCTATTAGAGGACTGTTCTCGGTTAGTAGTACCAAAAAAGTATTCTTCTCCAAAGGAAATCTGCAATATAAAGCCTCTACCGCCACATGGCGTTTCGCAGAAAATCAATACGATTATGTTGGCGATGGTAACCTCAACGTAAGTGCTACCTATTCCGGGTGGATTGATCTCTTTGGACAGGGCACAAGCGGTTATAATGGTCGTTACCCTTATAACACATGGGACGATGACACCGAATCATATGGTAATCCTAATGGGGACTTAGATGGCACAAACTACGACTGGGGAGTCTATAATGCGATTTCCAATGGAGGAAACCAAAAGGGAATGTGGCGTACTATGAGTAGTGCAGAATGTAACTATTTGTTTCAAAAACGAGCAAATGCTTCACAATTATACAGCAACGCACGAATAGCGGGTACTAATGGTATGATTGTTTTACCGGATGATTGGATTTTACCATCCGGATGTTCTTTTAACCCCGGTCAAAAAAACTACTCTTCCAACGTTTATACGCTTGAAAAGTGGGCGAAAATGGAACAAGCAGGTGCTGTCTTCCTGCCTGCTGCAGGCGGCAGATGTTTCCGCTTTAATAGTCCCTATTCCGGATTCAATGATATAGAAATGCGAGACGTAAATGTCGAAGGGAGTTATCGATTATCTACATCTCACTGGTTTGAGAATAAACCTTCTTTTGCATGCATATACGATTTTGATGAGTCTTCTATTTTAATAACCGGCTATAATTATGGAGGTTTAGAATGGGCTTGGTCCGTCCGGCTGGTGCAGGACTATCAATAATAAGAAAAACAATGCAACAATGAAAAATTTACTGAAAACAAGTTTGTTAGTCATGCTGCCGCTTATGGCCGTAGCATGCACCCAACAACAGACTAATTCAACCACGTTGGCTTCAGTCATTACCGGTGAGTCAACGGTGAATGCAGACGCCAAGAGCGTAGTATGCGAAGGATACGTAGAGACGACCGGCGGTGGCACGGTATATGACCGCGGCATATGTTATACCTCTGCGGATCATACCCCTACTGTAGCCGACAAACGCTCCAGCGGTGGCAACGGAATAGGTAGTTTCTCCTGTACGTTGGAGAACGTTGAGGACGGGGACTACCAATATCGCGCCTATGCAACGAATGAGGCCGGTACCTCTTATGGCGAGACGTCTATGTTTACCATGAAAGCCACTAATGGTGGCAATGAAGGCGGTAATGGCGGTAATGAAGGCGGTAATGGCGGCAATGAAGGCGGTAATGGCGGCGGCAATGAACTTAGCGGCAGCTACCTGAAGCAAGGCGACAATATTACCAAGTTGTCCGCCGGAAACTGTAATATCACCTATAGTTATCAGACATATCCGTCGTTTTGCAGTTCCCGCGTAGTGCGTTTGTATAGCGACACAGGAGGATTAGTGTTCTTTATTGTGACCCGAACCATGGCAAACCTGACGACAATCGATTTAGGCGGCTGGAGTTATGAGAGTGCATGGACGTACGGAACAAATATTTATAGTTTGTATTCCATCAACGGCTCTCAGTACGAGCAGAGTATGCAGTCGTTTATAGTCACAATGCAAAACGGTCTTTATGTAATAGATGCGAAGATAAACAATAACACAACGCTGCATTACGAAGGTGCTATATCCATTTCAATAGGCTAAATCGCATAAAAAATAGAAAAAAGTGCTGAATTATTTGGATAATTCAAAAAAAAGCAGTACCTTTGCAGCGTGAATTGAATGAGGGGACCCGAAAAGGTCTCCTCGTTGTTTTAAAAAATAAGGAAGCCTACCCCCGGCCCCTCCCTAAAGGGAAGGGGGAAAAGTTATGCTAAACAAACAACAGATTCAAGAATGGATTGAGGAGTACCTGAACGGTACGGAGTATGAGTTGGTCACGCTGGAGATCTCGGCGGAGAATGATATATTAGTGGAGGTGGACCGGCTGGAAGGCGTGGATGTCGATTTCTGCGCGGAATTGAATCGGTATCTGGTGGAGAACATAGAAAAAGCCTACCCCCAACCCCTCCCTGAAGGGAAGGGAGGTTTGGACTACTCGCTGGAGGTCGGTTCTGTCAGTCTGACGGCTCCGTTCAAGACCAAGATGCAGTTTCAGAAGAACCTCGGGCATGATGTGGAAGTCATGGTAAGTACCAAGGGACAAAGTACCAAGTACAAAGGGCAACTTGTTTCCGTGGACGAAGAGACGTTCTCGGTAGATTGCGAGGAGAAGGTAAAGCCTACCCCCGACCCCTCCCTAAAGGGAGAGGGGAGAGCGGTTACGGGAGGAAAGACCAAGCGGCCGAAAAAGCAGATCGTGACCCACACCTGGCGGTACGACGAACCGAAGTACGTGAAGTACGACCTGAAATTTTAAGCCCCCCACAAGGTCTTTGAAAGATTAAAACGAAAATGCGCAGCCTACCGAGCCAAATGGCTCTTGCGCCCAAGTCCCTGCATGCCGGTCAGTAAGCAAGCTTCCTGCCGCCATCCATGCCCTTGGTCTCCATCGACTGCCTAAATAGGCGTCGCCGGGCTGCTTACAAAAATATAAGAAAATAAGAAAAATATAGAAGACAAAAAACTAAATATATATAGCAAAAATGGCAACAAAGCAAGAAACAATTAACTTGGTGGACATTTTCAAGGAGTTCAACCAAGACAAAAGCATTGGCACACAGACCTTAATCACCGTACTGGAGGACTCGTTCAAGAGCGTGATCTCCAAGATGTACGGTCCGTCAGCCGACTACACTATCATCGTCAACCCGGACAAGGGTGACTTGGAGATCTACCGCAACCGTCTGGTAATGGAAGACGGCGATGTCGCCAATCCGGATACGCAGATCTCGCTGAGCGACGCCCGTCTGCTGGACGAGGAAGCCGAAGTGGGTGACGACGTGACGGATCAGGTGTCCCTCGCTTCTTTCGGAAGGCGTATGATCCTGAATCTCCGCCAGACCCTGGCTTCGAAAATCATGGAGCTGCAGAAAGAGGCGCTGTACCAGAAATACAAAGACATGCTGGGTCAGGTAGTGACCGGTGAGCTGTATCAGGTATGGAAGAAAGAGATGCTTCTTCTGGACGAAGAGGGCAACGAGCTCTACCTGCCGAAGCAGAACCAGATCCCGACTGATTTCTACCGCAAGGGCGACATGGTCCGTGCCGTAGTGATCCAGGTAGAGAACAAGAACCAGCAGCCGAAGATCATCCTGAGCCGTACGGCTCCGCTGTTCCTGCAACGTCTGTTTGAGCAGGAGATACCGGAGGTGAAGGAAGGTCTGATAGCTATCAAGAAGATCGCCCGTATCCCGGGTGAGCGCGCCAAAGTGGCGGTAGAGACTTTTGACGAGCGCATCGACCCGGTAGGCGCATGCGTAGGTGTGAAAGGTGCGCGAATCCATGGTATCGTACGCGAGCTGCGCAACGAGAACATCGACGTGATCAACTACACCCCGAACGTCAACCTCTATATCCAGCGTGCTCTGGCGCCCGCCAAGATCAGTTCGATGGAGATCGACGAGGAGAACAAGACGGCAAAGGTATATCTGAAACCGGACGAGGTGAGTCTGGCAATCGGCAAGGGCGGCTACAACGTGAAGCTGGCAGGCATGCTGACCGGTTACGAAGTAGAGGTTTACCGTGAGATCGACGAAGACTTGGACGACATCTATCTGGATGAGTTCAACGACGAGATCGACCAATGGGTGATCGACGCCTTCAAGGCAGCCGGCTTCGACACCGCCAAAGAGGTTCTGGAGACCGCCAAAGAGGATCTGATCAAACGCACCGATCTGGAAGAAGAGACGATCGACGACGTTTGCCGCATTCTCGCAGCTGAGTTCGCTAACGACTAGGAGCCCTCTCCAACTCCCCCATGAAGGGGGAGAGAAACAAACCATATTAGTAACCTGAAAAGAGAATAGTATATGGCGATAAAGTTAATCAAAGCATGTAAAGAATTGAATATAGGAATGGCTACTCTGACCGCATGGTGCGAGAAGAACGGCCATCCCGTTGCGTCTGATCCGAACGTGCGCATAGACGACGACCTGTATCTTCTGTTAGCGAAGGAATTCAACAAAGACATGGCCGTCAAGATCGAAGCTGACCGTCAGGCGGCGGAGCGCGCAGCAGCAGCGGAGGCGGAGAAAGCGGAGAAAGCAGCTGCCGAAGCCGCCCGTAAGGCCGCCGCCGAAGAGGCGGCACGCCAGGAAGCAGCGCGTAAGGCAGCAGAGGCTGAGGCCCAGGCAGCAGCTCAGGCAGCCGCAGAAGCCGCCCGCAAGGCAGCCGCTGAAGAGGCGGCACGCCAGGAAGCTGCACGCAAAGCAGCCGCTGAGGCAGAAGCGCAAGCAGCCCGGCAGGCGCAAGCCCAAGAGGCGGCAAAGAAACCATCCAAGCCCGAGATCTTCACCCTGGGCAAACCCGAGGTGACCGACGGACCGAAGGTGGTAGGCAAGATCGATCTGGATGCCATCGACACCTCCACCCGTCCGGCGAAGAAGACGAAGGAGCAGAAACGCAGGGAGCGCGAGGAGCGTCAGGCGGCTCAGGCAGCCCAACAGGCGCAAGCCCAGGCTGCGGCAGCCGAGCGGCGCAAACGCGAACGCATCAAAGGCGCCAAGGTCGATCCTACCGACAAACGCAACCAGAGCGGCAAATCTAAAGGCAAACAGGGCAAACCGCGCGAGGCTACACAAGAGGAGGTAGAAAAGGCACTGAAAGAGACGCTGACACGTCTGTCACAGCCCAAGAGCAAGAGTACGACCGCCAAACATAAACGCGAACGCCGCGAACAAGAACGCGAACGTCACGAGCTTGAGATAATGGAGGCTCAGGAGCAATCCAAGATCCTCAAACTGACCGAGTTCGTTACCGCCAATGACCTGGCAGTAATGATGAATGTGCCGGTGAATAAAATTATCGGTACCTGTATGAGTCTCGGTCTGTTCGTGTCCATCAACCAGCGTCTGGACGCCGAGACGATCAATCTGGTGGCAGAGGAGTTCGGTTTCAAGACCGAGTATGTGGCAGCCCATGTGGTAGAGGAGATCAATGCCGACGAGGTAGTCAACGACGAGGACATCGAGTCCCGCTGCCCGATCGTCACCGTCATGGGTCACGTCGATCACGGTAAGACTTCGTTGCTGGACCACATCCGCAACGCGAACGTGATAGCCGGTGAGGCGGGAGGAATAACCCAGCATATCGGTGCCTATAACGTCAAGCTGAAGAACGGCCAGCATATCACGTTCCTGGATACTCCGGGTCACGCGGCGTTCACCGCCATGCGTGCGCGCGGAGCGAAAGTGACGGATATAGCCATCATCATCATTGCCGCAGACGACGCCGTCATGCCGCAGACGATCGAAGCCATCAACCACGCGCAGGCTGCCGGTGTGCCCATGGTGTTTGCAATCAACAAGGTTGACAAACCGGGTGCCAACCCCGACAAGATCCGTGAGCAGTTGAGCAACATGAACATCCTCGTAGAGGACTGGGGCGGCAAATACCAGTGCCAGGAGATCTCTGCGAAGAAAGGAACAGGCGTATATGAGTTGCTGGAGAAAGTGCTGCTGGAGGCAGAGATGCTGGATCTGAAAGCCAACCCCAAACGCCGCGCCAAAGGTTCCGTGATCGAGTCCTCTCTGGACAAGGGCCGTGGCTATGTAGCTACGCTGCTGGTACAGGACGGAACGCTGCATATGGGTGACATCGTTCTCGCCGGTACGTTCCACGGACGTATCAAAGCCATGTTCAACGAACGCGGACAGAAGATCACCGAGGTGCGTCCGGGCGAACCCTGTTCGATCCTCGGTCTTAACGGTGCGCCGCAGGCGGGCGACGAGTTCAACGTCCTGCCGACCGAGCAAGAGGCGCGTGAGATAGCCAACAAACGCGAGCAGCTGCAACGCGAGCAGTCTATCCGTACGAAGAAGCATATTGGTCTGGAAGAGATCGGCCGCCGTCTGGCAATAGGCGACTTCAAGGAACTGAATATCATCGTCAAAGCCGATGTGGACGGTTCTGTAGAGGCAATCAAGGACTCGCTGCTCAAGCTGTCCACGGAGAACATCCAAGTCAACGTGATCCACGGCGCCGTAGGTGCTATCAGCGACAGCGACGTGATGCTGGCTGCGGCTTCGGATGCCCTGATCGTCGGCTTCAACGTCCGTCCTACCGGTACCGCCCGCAAGATGGCGGAGCAGGAGGAAGTGGACATCCGCATCTATTCCATCATCTACGATGCGATCAACGAGATCAAAGACGCTATGGCGGGTATGTTGGCACCGGAGGTGAAGGAAGAAGTGACGGCAACCCTGGAGGTGCTGCAGACCTTCCATATATCGAAGGTAGGTACTATCGCCGGCTGTATTGTGCGTGAAGGCAAGATCAAACGCGGCAACAAGGTACGGGTTATCCGTGACGGCATTGTGATCAAGACCGCCGAACTGGCGTCTCTCAAGCATGTGAAAGACGATATCAAGGAGGCGGGTGTCAATACCGAATGCGGCGTGAGTCTCAAGGCATACGACGACCTGCAGCCGGGCGACATGCTGGAGTCCTTCGAAGAGGTTGAAGTGGCAAAAACACTCTGATAAAATACCAGATTTCGAAAATAAGAAAATTTGAAAATGAATAAATATGAAAATGAATAAGATCCTTCGTACGTTGTACTTAGTACCTTTGTCCTTTTTGCTGACAGGGTGCTGGACAAGTATTTTTACGGTCGCTCCTACAGTAGAGCCGGTAGCTCCGGTGAAGACCGTCTATACGACCACCGTAACGACTCCGACGCCCAAGCATACGACAGTGACGACGGTGACCGTGAATAATTATAACAGCGATCCGTCTTTCTATCTGGATCTGAACGCCGTAGCTGCGGCTTTCGCCGAGAGCCGTTCGGTGAAGGAGTTTGAGGAGCTTTTGAATTCCAGCCGGTATATGATCAACAACCTGGATCTGAACGGCGACGGATGGATCGACTACCTGCGTGTGATAGAGACCCACAGCGGGTACTATCATACCCTGCTTATTCAGGCGTGTGTAGCCCCGGGTATGTTCCAGGACGTAGCCACGCTGATTGCGGAGCGCAGAGCCAGCACGCTGTATGTGGAGGTGGTGGGCGACCGCTATCTGTACGGATACAATTATATCGTACGTCCGGTGTTCGTGAAACGTCCGCCGATGTGGGATGTCTATGGTCGCGCAACGTATGCCGTATGGAGTTCGCCTTATTATTACGACTACTATCCGTCCTATTACACGCGTCCGAGACCGATCTATCTGAACCACTATCAGGCATACGTGACGACGTATATGACGAACCACCATTACTGCCACCGGTGCGAATACCCGACAACGGTCTTCTACACCAATTATACGAGCATGACGCAGGGTGCGTCGCGTAACGACTACGCCACCCGCAACCCGAACGGTTCGTTTGAACAACGCGTGACGCGTTCAGCGAGCAGCACGAACGGTGTGTCGGTCCGCAATGCCGGTCAGTTACGTACGGAAGTAGCCAAGACGGCAGCCAAAGAGGAGACGAAGAGCACGACTACATCGACTACTACGTCCACCAGGACATCCGCTTCTACCAGCACGGCTACCACCGGCAAGAGCGCCACTTCTACAGGCGGCACTTCGGCACGTTCGACAAGCACCGGTTCGGCTACTTCTACGAGCAGGACGCCTGCCTCGACAAGCAGTACTCCGAAGACGGACAGGACAACAACGGCTCCGACCAGTTCACGCTCGACGAGCACTACTGCTGCTTCGTCATCGACATCGACCAGGGCCACGACCTCAACCGGCGGCACTTCGGCACGCTCTACCTCTACCGGCTCTACGACGGCTACTAAAAAGACCTCCTCTACCGGTACGAGTACTACCCAGCGCCAGCCGTCCACGACGATCGAGACACGCGTGAACAAGAGCGGTACGACACGTACGACCGTGAGGACGACCGACGCTACGGGTAAGACGACCACCGTGCGCCGCGAGAGCAGTTCCAACACGCGCTCCTCAGGAAGCACGAGTAGTTCTACCCGTTCATCGTCCGGCTCAACCCGTACTTCCACCTCCACCGGCGGGACGAGCACCCGGTCAAGGTAATGGTAATTATTAAAAAATAGGCACCCGAAGAGAGTGCCTATTTTTTTATGCGGATTAGAAGTGCTATATTCGTTCCAGAGAGCGTACGGGGATCCAGCCTTCGTTGGAACCGACGTGAATATTAACCCATTCGCCGATCGTTTCGCGGATAGTCACTTTGGTGCCTTCGTGAAGGGTAAAGAGATCCGTTCCTGAGCGGTCAGGCGAAGACTTGGCATTGACAATACCCTGTGTGATGACCGCCTCATTGCGCAGGGTATCTCTATTATGCAGCGAAGCGGCATTGAGCCCGGTAACGAGCGAGAAGAGCAGGGCAATCCAAGCCGTATGAAAGGCTGTCTTGCGCAGCCATGTAGCGCGCCCCAGAAGGAAAACAAGCAGTCCTGCCAGCGCCAGGATAAAGAGCGTGACAGACAACACGATCCACGTATGTTCGCTCAATTGGTTGCGTACCGTACGCGCCCAGGAAGAGAGGAAAAAGTCCTGATCGGGGATATTGTCCACAATCCTGCTCTGCGCAAAAGCCAGGTTGTATTTGGCGTCTTTATAGTTCGGCTTCAGACGCAAGGCGCGCTCATAATTGAGGATCGCCTGCGCCAGTTCGCCCTGTTTGAACCGGGCATTGCCTAAGTTATAATAGACCGTCGCGTCCGGCTGCTCGTCAATGAGGGACTGATAGATGGTAGCCGCCTCCTCGTAGTGGCCGTCTGCATAGGCGGCATTAGCCTCGTCAAAGGCACTCTGGCGGTCTTGCGCGAAACAGATCAACGGCAAAAAACTTATCGTTAGAAACAATAGGAGTCTTTCGACTTTCGACTTTTGACTTTCGACTATTCTCATATCTTTTCGTTTTCAAGGTTGTTAATCAGGTTCGTTGTATCACGATAAAGATCGTCCATGGCATGGTCTGTAGCCGGTGCGTATCGAGCAAACTCGGCTGTAGAGAGCACGGACATCACTTCTTGTATCCGTTCCTCAGCCACTCCTTTCTGGCGGAGAATAGAAGCGATATTCTCTTTATTGAGGTCCGCCGTAGGTATAGAGAGACGGTCGGACAGGTATGTCCATGCCGCGCGTTCGATCTCTTCGTAGAAATGGTCTTTGTCGTTTGCCTTGAGTGCCGCGGCAGCCGCTTTCAGACGCTTCTGCGCTACTTTGTTGGCGTGTTTGTATCTCATGCGGGTGATATCCGCCGCCTCTTTGATCTGCTTGCGTAGCACGACAAGCAAGACCATGGCGATAATGAGCGGAATGACATACCACAGCCAAATCAATTCGTAATTTTGAATTTTGAATTTTGAATTTTGAATTTGTATTGCTTTCGTGTCAATATAACGGATGTCGGATCCGAGTTGCTTGATGTCCTCTTTCTGTGTGTACGAAACAACACCGGAAGGCTGCTCGCCGGCGGCAGACGGCTCTCCCGCACCGCGTTTAACCCGAATCGTGTATTCGGGCGTAGAGAGGGTCTTGTATTTCTTCTCGTCGATGTCGAAATAGCTGAAATGGACAGCCGGGATCGTGTATTCGCCTGCAGAGCGCGGGATAGCGAGGTACTCGATGGACTTGGTGCCGCTCACGCCGGCGGTAGTGGTGTTGAAGTTATTGGTCACTTTCGGGTCGTAAGGTTCGAATCCTTCCGGCCATTCGATAGCGGGCGTCTTGAGCAGTTTCATGTTGCCCGATCCGGAGATGTCCAGCCGGATGGTGACCGCGTCGTTGGTCTGCAGTTCGGTCTGGGAGATCGTAGGTGTGAGTGTGAACCGTCCTACGCCTCCGCTGAACCCTGCCGGCTTGCCGCCCGGTAGGGCCGCTACATGGATCGTTACGCCCGGAGCGGTCAGCATCCTTGTCACATTGGTGTAGGAACCGAAGAAATCATCAAAGATTGACCGCGGTCGTTGCTGCACCTGTACACGCAGGACCGCTTCGAAATTAGCAGGATCGATCTTGATGTCGCCCGAGTGCTGCGGGTAAAGGATCGTGCGGTAGAGTACCGCCGTCTGGTAGTTGCGGCCGTTATAGTGCTCCAGCTCTGTCTGTATCTCGCCTTGCTCCAACTCTTGTTTGAGGAAACCGGTGAACTCCGGCAGCTTGGTGTTGTTGGTCAGTTGCGCTACGTCCACATTGGCGAAATAGAGCTTATAGGTCACCATCAGCGCCTCTTGCTCATGCACACGTGTCTTCGAAGCGATCGTGCGAACGAAGAGGTTCTCCGATGAGACACTTCCGCCTTGATTAGCTGATGACTGACTGCTGCTTTGGTCGGAAGACTGCCCCCTCCCTTGAGGGGAGGGTTGGGGAGAGGTTTCCTCATCTTCCGGCAGCACCTGAATACGCACGCCGTTAGACTGAATGTTCTCGCCATCGACCTTGACCGTAGCCGGACCGATCGTGAATGTACCTTCTTTTTGCGCCATGAGCATGTAGGTGTAGGTCTGCTCAAAGGACGAGGTGCGCTTGCCGTTGACAAACGAGGTGCTGCTGCTGGTACTGGTGTAAGGTCCGGAGAGCACGTCAAAATCCGTGAACTCCGGTGCCCGCAGGTCGCGGCTGCGCTGGTTGACAGAGTAGGTCAGCTGGAACGGTCTGCCCACTACTACTTGTTTCGGGGCATTCGCCCGGAATACCACCTCATCCGCAAACACCGACAAGGTGATACCGACAAGAAGGAATAATATGGAAATTCTATGTCTCATAAAATAACTGAATATCTCAATAAATGATTAAATCCTAAATGACCAAATAAAAAAATGTCTTTACCATTCTTTTTCTACGCGGCGTTTCTTGCCTTGCTGGCGCTGCAGTTTCTCCTGGGTGTCCTGTTCGTCCTGCTCCAGAGCCTGCAGGATCTGCTCGGCTGTTTCTTTGTCCATCTGGTCTTGCTGCTCCTGTTGTTGCTGTTGTTGCTCTTGCTGTTGGTCCTGATTTTGTTCTTGTTGCTGCTGTTGCTGCTGCTGTTGCTGTTGCTGTTGTTGGTCTTGTTTCTGATTCTGGTTTTGCTGCTGTTGTTGCTGTTGCTGCTGTTGTTGCTGCAGCAACTCCATTGCTTTTGCCAGGTTATACCGTGTGTCGTTATCCTTCGGGTTCGCGCGCAGCGACTCCTGATAAGCGGCTACCGCCTTGTCGTATTGCTGCTGCGCGAAGTTGCAGTTACCGATATTGTGCATCGACTTGGCATACCGCTCTTTGTCGGATTTCTTGTCCAGCATCTTCGCTGCGGTCTCAAACTCGGTCTGCGCGTCCGCATACTTGTCCTGCTTGAACAATGCGTCACCTAAGTTGTAATGCGCTTCGTAGCTGTCTTTGTTGGTCTCTATTGCGCGCCTGTAGTCCACTTCCGCCTCGGTAAACTCCTGCTGGCGGTAATGACTGTTTCCTTTGCGCACGTCGTTCGACTCTTTCTGTGCAAAGAGTGACATCGTGCACCAAAGCAGACCGCCAAATATAACTAATATCTTCTTCATAACTGATCTGTCTTTATTCTTGATTCTTGGCTCCTGATTCTCCGAAAATGTCCAAACGGGTGATTGCTTTGTTCTTGCGATTAAAGATAAAGAAGTCAATCGCAAGCAAGAGCAATGCGATCAGCGCAAAACTCTGGAACTGCTCGTTGTAATCGGTAAAGACCTGCGTCTCAATCTCCTGCGTGCCGAGTTTGTCCAGCTCTTTCTGGATGGCTTTGGTGGCAGTATTGGTGTTGTCGCAGCGGACGTAGATACCTCCGCCGGCTTGTGCTATCTCGCGGCACATCTCTTCATTGAGCCGGCTGACGACCACATTACCGCTCCGGTCTTTGATAAAATTATTGGTTCCCGGCACGGGAATAGGACTTCCTTCCGGTTTTCCGATACCTACCACCAGCACCTGAATACCTGCCTCCTTGGCGCGTTTGGCAACAGCTACGGCGTCGTCTTCGTGATTCTCGCCGTCGGTGATCAGGATGATGGCACGGCTGGCGTCGCTCTGCTCTCCGAAACAACGGATAGAGGTGCTCAATGCTGCGCCGATAGCCGTTCCTTGGGTCTTGATGAGTTCCGGTTTAATGGAATTGAGGAACATCTTCGCGGAGACGTAATCGCAGGTGATCGGCAGCTGGACGAAAGCGTCGCCGGCGAAGACGACCAGTCCCACTTTGTCATCCACCATACTGTCCATTAGTTTGGACAGCATCTGTTTGGCACGGTCCAGACGGTTGGGGGCTACGTCCTCCGCCATCATGGAGTTGGATATATCGAGTGCCACAATGGCTTCAATGCCTTGGCGTTTCTCGGTGTGCTCGCTCTGACCGAACTGAGGACGTGCGGCGGCGATGATCAGCAGAGTCAAGGCTACCATTACGATAGAGAACTTGACCGTCGGACGGATACGGCTGGCATTAGGCATCAGCTGCTCCATCAGTTCCGCATCGCCGAACTCTTCCAACTGCTTCCTCTTGCGGCGCGTGTACCAAAAATAGGCTACTGCGAGAACCGGTACCGTCACCAGCAGCCATAGCATTTCCATATTTGCAAATCTAAACATGAATCTTCAAATTTTCAAATTTTCAAATCTTCAATTGCTAATCGTGCGTAGCACGAAATAGCGCAAAATCACCTCCAGCAGCACGCATATGAGTGCGGCGTAGAGGAACGGCGCGAAGTTCTCCGTATGTTTTGAATACTCGCGCACACGCAGTTTGGTCTTCTCCAACTGGTCGATCTGTTCGTATATCCGTTTCAGGCTGCCGTTGTCGGTTGCGCGGAAATACTGGCCGCCTGTGGTCTCGGCGATCCGGCGGAGAGTGCCTTCGTCGAACTCCGAATCCATCGTCACGTACTGGCGTCCCATAGGGGTCTGTACCGGCACGCGCGTCTGACCGTAACTGCCGACGCCTACGGTATAAACGCGGATGCCGAAACTGCGGGCGATCTCTGCCGCTGTCTGCGGGTCTATGTCGCCGCGGTTATTGCTTCCGTCCGTCAGCAGAATCACTACTTTGGACTTGGTCTGGCTGTCTTTCATGCGGTTGACTGCGTTAGCTAGACCCAGACCGATTGCCGTTCCGTCTTCGATCATGCCGTATTCAACGGATTTGAAGAGGTTGACGAGCACCGCGTGGTCGGTTGTCAACGGACATTGCGTGAAACTCTCGCCGGCGAAGACGACCAGACCGATCTGGTCGTTAGGACGTGCAATCACAAAATCCGAGGCTACCTGTTTGGCGGCCTCCAGGCGGTTGGGCTTCAGGTCCTCAGCCAGCATGGTACCCGAAATATCGAGCGCCATCATGATATCGATACCCTCCGTGCTCTCCGACGACCAGCGGTTGGTCAACTGCGGTCGCGCGAGCGCGATACTTAATAAGGTAACGGCGGCTACACGCAGCCCGAAAGGCACATGAAGCAACCATATACGCCAGCTCTTCGGCTGGGCTGCAAGCGTCCGCGTGTCGCTGATCTGCACGCTCGCGTCGGCTTTCCGCAACTCATAGGCGTACCAGACGATGATAGGGATTAGCAGCAATAATAAGAATAAATATCCCGGATTAGCAAATGTCATAACAATTTACCATTTATTCATTTACCATTTATTCATTTACCATTTGTTTATTTATGCTTGGAGGGCATCTTCCTCCCCTCCTTCCGGAGAGGGTTGGGATGGGGTTGTCCCCCTCACGAAATCGTACGCGGTGGTCAGAGACTGCTCGTTCTCGTCCGGCGTAGTGTGCCATTTGGCGAACTTCACCAGATCGGCCGTCTGCAGCATCTTCTTCAGCCGCTCGTAGAGCGCTTTGCCCTCTTCTATGCTTTCGACTTTCGACTTTTGACTTTCGACTAAAAGGGGCTTCAGCTCCTTTAGCGTCTCGTCGCTCGTCTTCTCCGTGCTCTGTACACCGAAACGGCGGCTGATATACTCGCGTACTACGTCGGTCAGTTCGGTCTGGTATTCCTTCACCTTGCCGTCCTTCCAAATCTTCTGCGCCTTGATCTCATCCAGCTTCTCCAGCGCCACCTCGTCCGCCGGACGCAGCAACTCCGGATCAATAGGCTCTTCCTGCTCGCGTTTGCGGTAACTATCATACTTGCGCCAGAGCCAGAAGCCCAGGGAAATCAACCCGCAGCACAGCAGCACGATCAAGATCCACCGGATAATTCCCCACCAATAAATCGGTGCGTTCTCAATATCTTTGATATCCGTGATAGCGAGCGTCGTGTCCAGTTCGAACGGCTGGACGACATTCAGTGCCATGGGGTCGGTACGGAAGGTGTCTTCGCCGCTCACTACGGCAATAGGACGGATGGCGAAGAGGCTGTCCTTGAAACTCGTCAGCTTCAGGTCCTGATGAATCCGGAGCCGTCCGTCGGGAAGGGTAGTGGTGTCTATGGCGGAGCGATCGACGATCTCGATCCCGTCTTGCAGACTCTCTCCGAAAACCGGCCACTGCACTTGCTCGTCCGCCTCATGCGTCACGCTCAGGTGCATGTCCGTCTGGTCACCGATCATCAGCATCGTCGAGTCGATACTCGCGCTCACTACTATCGCTAATAAAATATTAAACATTGTGCATTTTTCGCGCATCATTGCGCGAACATTAATTCTCAATTCTCAATTCTCAATTGTGAAAAAGCATCATCAGCTTTTTCACATAGTCTTCATCCGTCCGGATCTCGACATGGTTCATGCCGGTCTTGGTGTATATCTCCTCCAGCGCGTTCTGCCGGTTTCGCCATGCCTCGGCATAAGCCTTGCGCACACTCGCCACAGACGTGTCGGTCCAAACGCGTGCACCCGTCTCCGGGTCTTTCACTTTCAGCAATCCCACATCCGGCAGCTCCGCGTCCCGACGGTCATAAATCTGAATAACACTCAGGTCGTGTTTCCGGCTCGCAATGATGATGGGATCTACAAGGCTTTGAGCGTAGCGGTCTTTCGACTTTCGACTTTCGACTAATTTCGGGTCCATCAGATCGCTTATCAGGAACGCGGTGCACCGTCTCTTCTGCGCATTGGTGAGAAACTCCAGAGCTGCATTGACGTCCGTGCCGGCGTGTTCCGGTTCGAAACTCAGCAGCTCGCGGATGATATGCAGCACATGGCTCTTTCCCTTCTTGGGAGGTATGAATTTCTCTATCCGGTCGGAGAAAAAGATCACGCCCACCTTGTCGTTGTTTTCTATGGTCGAGAATGCGAGCGTGGCGGCTACTTCGGCCATCGTGTCGCGTTTCATCTGGCTTACCGTACCGAAATTACGGCTGCCGCTGACATCGACGAGCAACATTACCGTTAACTCGCGCTCCTCTTCATAGACTTTGATGTACGGCCGGTTCATGCGTGCGGTGACGTTCCAGTCGATCGAACGTACGTCGTCGCCCGGTTGGTACTCGCGCACTTCGCTGAAAGCCATACCGCGGCCTTTGAACTGGCTGTGATATTCGCCTGCGAAGATATTCCGGCTCAACCCGTGAGTCTTGATCTCTATCTTACGAACCTTCTGTAATAACTCTTCTGAAGTCATAAAAAATTGGATTATAGACCGTTCGCTTCGCTCACTGACAGAGTACAGATCGCAGGCTATGCCTGCTGACAGACCTATTTACCATCCGCATGGTGTAATTCGGTCTTTATTCTGTCAGCGAAGCGGTCTGTACTCTGTCAGCGAAGCGGTCTTTTAAGGTACTTGTACCGCGTTCAGCACCTCCGTAATAATATCCTCGGTTGTCATGTTGTTCGCCTCGGCTTCGTAGGTCAGGCCGATACGGTGACGGAGCACGTCGTAGCATACGGCGCGCACATCTTCCGGAGTCACATAACCTCTCCTATGAATAAACGCGTACGCGCGCGCCGCTTTCGCCAGGTTGATACTTGCACGCGGACTGCCGCCGAAGGCGATCATCTGTTTCAGGTCCTTCAGACCGTACTCTTCCGGATTGCGGGTGGCAAAGACGATATCAACGATGTATTTCTCGATCTTCTCGTCCAGATAAACCTCCTCCACAATCTTACGGGCTTTGATGATATCGGCGGTGGAGAGGATCGGCAGAACGGTTTTCTTCTCGCTGGCTATGTTCTGTCGGATGATAGCCTGCTCCTCCTCTTTCTTCGGGTAACCGATCACGACCTTCAGCATGAAACGGTCGGTCTGCGCTTCAGGAAGAGGATAGGTGCCTTCCTGCTCGATCGGGTTCTGGGTCGCCAGAACCAGGAACGGGTCGTCCAACTTGAATGTCTCGTCTCCGATCGTCACTTGACGCTCCTGCATCGCCTCCAGCAACGCACTCTGCACTTTAGCCGGAGCACGGTTGATCTCATCCGCCAACACAAAATTAGCGAAGATAGGACCTTTCTTGATCTTGAACTCTTCGCTCTTCTGGCTGTATATCTGCGTTCCGAGTACATCCGCCGGCAGCAGATCCGGCGTGAACTGAATACGGCTAAAATTCGCCTTGATCAGGTCACTCAGTGTTTTAATTGCTAAGGTCTTAGCCAAGCCCGGCACTCCTTCCAACAATATATGCCCGTCACTCAGCAGACCGATTAGCAAACTCTCCACAAGGTGTTTCTGTCCTACAATCACTTGGTTCATGCCCAGTGTGAGGGCATCTACGAATGAACTCTCGCGCTCCACGCGCTCTTGCAATTCTCTGATATCTACTTGCATAATTTATATGGTGTGTTTATGAATTATCTTACAGCGTTAGCGGTCCTACAGTGTAACGGTCTTGCAGCGTTAGCGGTCTTTCAGTCCGTAGGACGGTCTGTTATTATATAACAAATTTCGTGCCAAACTCCCCTTTCTTGGTAGTTTCAGGGCAATATAATTGCCCGCCCTTTTCTTCCTTTTGCCTGCACTTCAGCACTTCTGCACTTCTCCCGTTTTCGACTTTCTGCTTTCGACTTTCGACTTTTTTTCAAAAAAATCCCTCCCAAATTTGCATATTCCGCGAAAAAGCAGTACCTTTGCACTCGCAAATGTTTTTTATTGCGTAAGAACCGGGTCTTGGTTGTTTGAAAACTGGACACTTTCAACAATTATTAACTCAAGCATGGTTTTATGTACGCTCACGTTTCAGCGTGAGTTTTCCGTGCATAAATTTGAGTTAATAAGGTAGTCCAGAACCTCAAACAATCAAATGGAAGCATCAGAAAGCGCACGCTTTCTTTATGGTTATATTGCCTCGCGCTTTCTCTGACGGCTGCCCTTCTTTGTGCTATTGAACTTGCGGCATAGGCGTGTGGCATCATATCTTTTGTATCTTTATAGAGTTAACCCCAAGACCACCACCTATGCCGCTTTTTTTTCAAAAAAAATCTCTCCCAAATTTGCATATTCCGAATATTTTTTATATCTTTGCACCGGAAATTGATCAAATCTACAGTATTATATACTATGTATATAATACCAAAGGAAACAAGAACTGAAATTAGTGCGTGATAAGTGCGTGATAAGTGGGAGATAAGTGCGCGATAAGTGCGAGATAACAAGGTTAATCGAGACTCCGCCCACTATCCCCCGATGAACAGATGGTAAATGACCGACTAATCCTGCCCCTTCGGGGCTGAGAAATCATAAATATTCTAATTCCCCACTCAAACGCGAATATGGCTAAAATCAAACACTCACCTGACATTGAGGAAATCAGAGGTGCCCGAGGTGGACTCGTGGAACGCCGCAAAACTTTCTATCTGTACGATGGGACGGTGGCAAAAGTGGGGCGTCTGGAGGCATATACTCCCAGACCCCGTAACTACAAAGCCAGCCCCATCTATGCCCGGGAAAGAGCGAACATGACCGCTTTCGGGCAAGCCTCGCATACCGCACAGGAGTTCATTGATGCGCTCAAAAACAAAACCCCTCTGCCGCCCGAGAAACAGGCTCTACTGGATTCTTATGTGGCTCGTTTCAAAGCCCAGCTCAAAGGCAAACCCGATCCTATCGCTCCGCGTGCCAAAGACGGGACGTACACCATCTATGTGCGCATTGATAACTTCATACGTGCTGTCATCCGCAAAGAACCGCCTGCCGTTTTATAGCCGTCTGCATAGGGCTGTCCGGCATTTTTCCCCGGAGCGTCCTTCCATTGAATTGGAAGGAGCGGCTTCCGCCGAGAAAGGTATAAAAACAAGAATCCCAACATTTTTCCCAACTATATTATTTGCACATCCCGCAAAAAAGCACTACTTTTGCACCGGATTTCAAAATCAATGCGATATGAAAACGAAATTTTTAACATTCTTCAATGCGCTTCTGACGTTCTGTCTGACCCTTTTGGGATTTAGCAGTTGTAATTTCATGGCAGAATACGGTGTACCTTACGCCGAATTGGAAGTGTCCGGCATAGTAACCAATCAGGAGGGTCAACGCTTGGAAGATATGCGCGTGACGGTAAAACAAGAAGGTCGTCAGGCCTTGCCTCGTACATACACCAACCAAGAGGGCTGGTATGAAGAACAAGGCAATATCGATGTGCCACGACCTACTGTGGATATTATCGTGGAAGACCCGTCCGGTGTGTATGCACCCGATTCCGTGCGGCTTGAGGTCACTTACGACAAGACCAAAGTCTCCAAAAACGACCATTGGAACGAAGGAAAAGCTACTGTCAGACAAGATTTTAAACTCAAAAAGAAATAGAGCCCGAAATTCAGCAATAAATTTGCACATCCCGCAAAAAAGCAGTATCTTTGCACAAAAATTTTACAACTATGCGTAAACTAATTGACACAACCCTCCGCTTCGGCATAAAACTCTGTATGCTCACAGGTGTCGCTTTCACATTTGCGGCTTGTTACGGCCCTGCACCCGAGAGGCGTATGCAGAATGAACCGGATTACCAAAAGGCTCAGCAGAAAATGGAGCAGCAGTTGCAATCTGCCGCACAAGAAGAAGCGCAAGCGGATTGACGGACAAAACGGATTGATTAAGGTACTTCAAATAGGGTGTTTCGCCCTGCTCGCAGCCATTTTGACTGCTTGCTCGTCGCCTTCTGCCGAGGCGTTATACGAACAGGGCAAACAGTTCCGCGAAGCGGATAAACCGGTGGAGGCTATGCGCGCTTTCACCGCCGCAACACGCGTCAAATCCGATGAGTTTGCCCTCAAAGGGCGCTCCTTCAGCAATATGGCTACCATGTGCCGGAAAGCCGAGCAGCACGAACTGGCTTTTTCTTTGTACGCGCGGTCGCGGGAGCAGTTCCGCCGTGCGCACGACACCCTTGCGGAAGCCTATGCACTCAATAATATGGCGTGGGAAAAAGCCGTTCTCTTCGATAAAACCGCGGCGATGAGTCTCATCGATTCTGCCCTGTCCCTCTCCCAGGATCCGCCTGTGCTGGCGAAAGTGCTTGAGTCCCGGGCTGCGGCATATCTGTATCATTCAGACTTGGACTCGGCGCTCCTTTGTACGGCTTCTCCGCCCGAGGAATCGGTTTATCTTGATATGGTTCGTGCATTGGCTTTTGCGTTACTCGTCCAGAATGATTCGGCGGTCGTTTATGCCCGTAAAGTGTTGTCCCGGACTGATAACCCGCGCTATCTGGACGATATCTATTATATCTTGACGAACTGCGATTCAGCGGCGGTGGCGGATGATATACGTCTTCTGTCTTCCAAACGTGCGGACGTACAGCGCTCGCTTGAACGCAACAACCCCGAATGGATAGAAGCCATGCTCCTTGCGCAGGAAGCGCTTGTCACACCTCGGAAAACGCTTGCTGCACGCCTGGCACTCTTCTTCGGCGGCGTAGCGTTATGGTTCTTGGTGGCGTTGGCGATTGTCCTTTTCCTGCGTTACAGGAGTAGAACCGGTTCCCTGGAGCAGCAATGCCGATCGCTGCGCAATGCACCGGATGTGAAAGCGGAACTGTGTTGGAATGACTATCCGCTCTTCCGACAGACCTGCAACGCACGGCTGTCGGGAATTGTGGATAAACTGGAACGGAAAGACTTCACGGAACGAGAAATTAGGATTGCCGTGCTGGTCTTAATCGGTTTTTCGTATGCCGAAATGGCGCAGATACTCTTCCGCGCAGAGAACGGTATAGGAAAAGATAAATACTTGATTGCCAAACATTTGGGCGTGAGTGTCCGGGAACTGCAACCGACCTTGCGCAAAATAGCGAATAGCGATGTGTAAACGCCTGATATACATAATCTTCTTGTTCGTCTGTGCTCTTTCTACGTGGGCGGATAACACGATCTCTATACCGCTTACCATGTCGGTCTTCAAAAATATTCCTATGGACGGACCTACAGGCAGTACGCCTGATCCCACCGACCCGAACCAGTTCAGAGCATCGCTTACCGGCAATACACTCTTGATCCAAACGCAGAAAGATGCTGTTTCCTATGTCGTGATACGGGAGGAGCAAAGCGACCGTAATAATGAGGATTATTTCTACGGACTCAGTTATGGCGAGATCTCTTGTCCGATTACGCACGCCGGATTATATACGATCCGCATCGGATATTGGAAAACCGATTTCACCGGTTCTCTACGGGTAAAACGAATCATTATTGCCGATTTGAACGGGCATTTAATGAATACCTACTACCAGCAGAATGTGGATCTCAGTCAATTACCGCCGGGATATTATTTACTGCGGGTGGAGACAACAGCAGGTGCTACAACATATAAATTTTACAAACGGCCATGAGAAAGAATATATGCATATTGTTCTTGATTGCGTTCTGCGGCATTTTTGCCGGTTGTGCGAAGAGCGAGGCTGCAGATCCGTTGGAAGGAAATAATGGATGGTGGATCACGAATCCGGGTACGGAATCAGGATACTATAGTCCTGCCAGCCCCCGGCTGATTGTGAACGGCACGGTTACGAATACGGCCGACCAGCCGCTCAGCGGAATATATATCGCTCTTCCCAGCGTCTGCGAACAGAACGAACCGGATATTCTGACCTATAATTATTCGATCACGGACTCACTCGGACAATATACGATTATCCGATATCGGGGACGTGAAGTGCCTACGGAAATAACCGTCGTAGCTACCGATTCAACCGGGCTCTATCCCGAGCAATATATCTTTGCTCCCGTTACCTATGATTCAGCCTATATAGGAAAAGACAAAATACCGTATAACGGCTATGCCACAGTTAATTTTAAATTATGAAAAAGAAAATCTTAACCCGCGCTAATGCGCTGATTGTCATGTTGTTGGGAATGCTCGGTTTTGCCGGGTGCGAAGGTCCGCTTGTGAAATACGGTGCGCCCGACCCGGATCCGGCGGTGCTGTATGGACCGGTACCGGAGTATGGTGTGCCCTTACCAGAGGAGGTGCAAGAAGAAGTGCCGTCAGCATCTATAGTGGAGGAAGCCGAATGAAACTGCGTCTTAAAATAGCCCTTTGGCTGGAGTCGCTCCGTCGTAAGAATCTCAAAGAACTGCACCCCCTCCGCCAGCTCTTCTGGGAATCGACACTCCGCTGTAACGTCCATTGCCTCCACTGTGGAAGCGACTGTGTCTCGTCTGTTGAAACGCCCGACATGCCCGCGGAGGATTTTCTGCATGTCATAGATACGGAGGTCACGCCGCACGTGGATCCGCATAAAGTGCTGATCATCATCTCCGGAGGCGAACCCCTCATGCGCAAAGACCTGGCGGATATAGGACGAGCCCTCAAATCGCGCGGCTATCCTTGGGGAATGGTCACAAACGGTCTGGCGCTTACCAAAGAGCGCTTCGATGAACTGGTCTCCGCCGGACTTCGTTCCATAACCGTCTCGCTTGACGGACTCGAAAAAGACCATGTCTGGCTTCGCCAGCATCCCTTGGCTTTCGAAGGTGCAACCCGTGCCATCAGACAAATTGTGGACTACAATAAATCACAAATAACAAATCACAAATTACAAATAACTTGGGATGTCGTCACCTGCGTCAACCAGCGCACGATAGACCACTTGCCCGAGATCCGCGAGTACCTCTGGTCCATCGGCGTGCGGGACTGGCGCGTCTTTGGCATTGATCCTATGGGGCGTGCCGCTTCCAATCCCGAACTCCTTCTGACGGACGAACAGTTCCAGTATCTGATGAACTACATCGCCTCCGAACGTGAAGCCGGGCGTCATGTCTCCTATTCATGCGAGGGCTATCTGGGTACTTACGAAGGACGCGTCCGCGACCACCTCTACCAGTGCGCAGCGGGAATCTCTGTCGCTTCAATCCTCATTGACGGCTCTATCTCCGCCTGCACCTCTATCCGTGGCAAGTATTACCAAGGTAATATCTACCGCGATTCGTTCTGGTCCGTCTGGGAGAATGGCTTCAAACCCTACCGGGACCGCTCGTGGATGCGCAAAATGGAACCATGCAAGGACTGCAAAGCGTGGACCTTCTGCGAAGGAAACGGTATGCACCTCCGGCGAGAGGACGGATCGCTCATGCTCTGTCATCTGCACAGGCTGGGACAATAGGATAAAAAAATACATAATTTAGGAAATTCTTAAAATTTGAATGTTCTAAACCCGAAATTTTGCCTCACTCTTATGAGTGGGGCTTAATAATTGTATACTTTTTCGTAATATACGATATTGTGGGATTGACAAAATAGCAGTAATTTTGCACCCGATTAAAAATGGGCTCTTTTGAGAGCCTGAAAACCGCTTAAAATGAATAAAAATAATAATATGAGTAAATTTTTGCAGCGTGCATGGGCGCTTGGAACGGCGATCTTGGTTTCAGCTACCCTTTTTGCACAACAATTGACCAACGCGAATTTTGAGGATTGGTCCGGAACAGCTTTCAATGGTGAGGCGCAGCCGAAAGGATGGAACGCTTCGAACGTAGAGCAGGTGGGCATGAAATTCAATTTCGCACACAAGGAAGCTGGCCGCAACGGCGGCTATTGTATGATGGTGCAGGACCAGTCGGTGGGCGCTATGGGTATTACCGAGACCTCGCCGGGATATTTCGCGATCGGTAAACCATGGGCGTACCTGCCGAGTATCACCCAGATCAACAACGCCACCGCAGGTACATCCGGCGGTCAGAGCAACTGGCATTACCGCCCGGACTCCATGGAGGTATGGATCAAACGTACGGGAACCAACTGGAACAAGGAGGATTACTACCTCCTCTATTATGCCTGGGTGAAAGAGGCGAAAGGAACATCCTATAAAGGCAAGAACGGTTCCTGTACCAACCACTCGGAGACCAACGAGGAGTCGGATATACGTATTGCGATGAACGGCAACGAGTGTAGCACTACGGTTCCCGGCGAGCAGGTGTGCGAAGGTATGTGGCGTGAGCGCGCTAACTACAACAACTGGACGAGAATCGTACTGCCGATATATTATTTCAACGACAACAAGCCGAACTACATGAATATCATCTTCTCGGCTTCCAACTACCCTAACTTCCGCGCCAATGACGGATTGTACGAGGGGAACTCGTTGTACGTGGACGACGTGAGTCTGATCTATTCGTCCAAGATCCAGAAGCTGTATGTGGACAACAAGGAGTGGAAGGGCTTTGACCCCAACAGCACGGAGATTCAGTATTATTCGCTTGGCGAGAACGCCACCGCGATTCCTACTATCGAGGCGATGCGCGGAGCAGGATCGCTGACAAACGCGAAAGGAACGACCAAGTCTTTCCCCGGACGCAAACTGAGCGGAAACGAGATCACTATCGTTCCTGGAGACCTCAACAACACGCCGACGGTCATCACCGTCAAAGCCGAGGACAACTCTAGCACAACTACCTATAGAATCCAGTTCCAGAAAGCTGCCAGCAGCAATGCTAAGTTGGCAGGTATATCCGTTAACGGCGAGGCGTTGACCGGCTTCAGCGCAACGAAATACAACTACAGCGTGGATCTGCCGTACGGAACGACTGCCGCTCCGGTAGTGGCTGCCGAAGGTCAGGAGGATGCCCAGGTCATCAACATCACCCAGCCTACGTCGGTCAACGGTACCGCAACGATCAAGGTGACCGCAGCAAACAAAACAGCCACCCAGACCTATACCATCAACTTCAAGGTGGGACTATTGGCGGATAATGAGTTGCAGGATATCTTGGTGAACGGCAAATCCATCCCGGGATTCAATCCGTCGCAGACGATCTACAAAGTGTCGCTGCCGGTAGGAACGACCCAGATGCCTACGGTGACCTATGTGTCCAAATATCCGGCGGGCGAACAGACTGTCGTAGCTACTGCGCCGTCTATCATTGATGGCGGACAATACACCCTCGCGGTGACTACACCCGGTAACCAGATCGCGAAGGTATATAAACTGAACTTCAAACTGGAGGAGTCCTCTTATACCTACCTCAATACCTTGCAGGTGGCAGGAGGTTATATCACGAATTTCCAGCCCGATAACTTCACTTATTACATCAATCTTCCGCTCGGAACCACCGCCATACCTGACATTACTTATACGGTAGGCGATGAGTTCCAGACCGTAGCTGTAACGCCGCTGGGCGCAGGAGTGCTGGATGGTACGGTACGTGTGACGGTTACCGCCGGTAATGGAGACCAATCGGTCTATAAACTTGTCTTCTCTACGGAGAAATCGGACCGCTCTACGCTGAATAATATCTTCATCGGAGGTGTGGCGCTTGAGGGCTTCAGCCAGGATGTGACTTCCTATAACTACGTCCTGCCGGTTGGTACAACGAACCTTCCTGAGATCACATGGGAGCAGGGCGATGAGTTCCAAACCGTGACACCGACCTATGCCGGAACAAACGGTAAGAGCCGTATTACGGTTACTGCCGGAGATGGTAGTACTACGATTTATATCATCTCTTTCTCGGTAGAGACTTTCAGTGTCAACACCCTGGCTTCTCTGGCGGTGGAAGGCTTTGATATTAACTTCCAGCCGGAGACCAATGAATATTGGGTGAACCTGCCGCAAGGAACTACCTCCCTACCCGCAGTAAGCTATACGCTGGTTAATGAGAACTTCCAGTCGGCGTCTGTCCGCCCGCTTAGCAGTACTACTCTCGCCGGAGACTACAAGATCACGGTGCGTCCGAGCAGCGGCGCCAGCCGGACCTATATCATCCATTTCTCGCTCGCTACTTCTACCAATGTCAACCTCTCTATGATCTATGTAGGTGGTACGGCATTGGAGAACTTCGACGCGGAAGTGACGGAATATGAAATCACGCTGCCGGAAGGCGTAAGTAAGATCCCTGCTGTCACCTTCGACAAGGCGGAGACCTCGCAGCGTGTCCTCAGCGTCCTGGATGGCAAGGTGCAGACGATCACGGTTACTGCCCAATCCGGCGCTACACGCACTTATACCCTTGAGTTTATTGTGACGGTATCGGAGAACGCGTATCTCGAGATGATTTACTTAGGTGCCGACAGCGTGCCTCTGCCGGACTTCGTTCCTACGACCCTGAACTACGAGGTGTTGCTGGAGAGCACCACCTGCCCGTTGATCACCGTGAAAAAAGCGGCGGGGCAGCAAGTGACGATCACGGCTCCTTACGGTGCCGGTGTGGCGCAGATCAAAGTGCAGCCGGAGCAGGGAGCAGCGAATATCTATGAGATTACGTTTAAGACCGGAGCGGTAGCTACAGCGCGTCTGAGCGGCATTCTGGTAAACGGTACGACTCTCGCTACTTTCTCTCCTACGACGCTGGAGTATGAGCTCTCTTATGCCGGCACGCTACCGACGGTAGAAGGTGAAGTAGCGGATCCGTCGCAGACCGTACAGGTGCTCTGGAAAGGCGATACGGCTTCGCTCCATGTCTCTGACGCAGAGGGAAACAAAGCTACATATGCTGTCCGTTTCACGCGTGAACTATCCGCGAACAATGCTCTCGAAGCGATTTATGCCAACGGAGCGCTCATCAACGGCTTTGCTCCGGAGATAAAGAATTACGAGGACTCGCTCGAAGCAGGAAGCGCTTATCCTGAGATCAGCTACAAGGCGGCTGCGAATGCGCAAGTCGTTTATTTCGGACAAACGGAAAACGGCAAATGGGCGATCACAGTGCTTGCCGAAAACGGTACTTCTGCTATCTATACAGTCCGGTATGTGATCAAGAAATACAATGACGCTACGCTGAAGAACCTGCTGCTGGACGGCGTGCAGATAGCCGGTTTCGATCCTGCTACACTGAACTATGTGCAAGACATCGACGAGGGTGCCAGACTGCCGAAACTGACGGTAGAGGCACGCGAGGGTCAGACGATCATGCAGGGTAACATGAATGACACTCTCCAGCAGGTGATCGTTCTCGCGGAGAGCGGTGCTACCAAGACATATACCGTCACCTATAACCGCGTTCAGAGTAGCAACGCCCTTCTGGCGGACATCCTCATCAACGGTGTCAGCATTGACGGCTTTGACCCGAATACTATCCACTATGAGGATTCGATTGCATGGCGCAGCCGTGTCGTGCCCCATGTGTTCCCGGTAGGTCAACTGCCTAACCAGACGATCACGACGTATTTCAGCCGCCCGAACGGCACGACGAAGATACATGTAGTAGCCCAGGACGGCGTGACGAGCAAGGATTACTTCGTTACGTTCCCCGTTCGCAAATCCAACAATACGGCTTTAGGCGATCTTTACCTTGATTCAGAAGATGCGGAGATAGCGTTCCGTGCCAACAAGACGGATTATGAAGTGATCCTGCCGTATAGCACTGAGGCTTGTCCGCAGATGGTGTTTGAGAAAGACGAACCGGAGCAACGGATAGACGTGATCTCACGTCCGATTGGTCAGACCAGCCAGATCATCGTGACTGCAGAGAACGGCGACACACGCACCTATAACATCCTCTTCAAACGCGAAGTGCTCAAGACCAAGAACCTGCTCTCCATGATTCGAATCAAGGAACTGGATCAGGAACTGAGCCTGAAGGATAAAGCAAAACGCGACTTTGATGTAGAGATGCCGTTCGGCTCTCGTTCACTCACGGTGGAGTATGAGAAATCCTACGAGGCACAAACGGTATTCATCCAGCCGGGTGGAGTAAACAACCCCACGATCATTACCGTCAAGGCGAACAACGACACCGTTGCCGATGAGATTTATACCATTCACCCGATCGTTCCTACTGCTGACCCTGCTGTACTGACCGATATACGCGTGAAGATCGGAGACGGCGCAGAAGTTACGATCCCGGGCTTTACCCCCGAGAAATTTACTTATATCGTTCCTGTAACAGGAAAACCGAAACTGCGCTATACGCTTAACAAGGGCGCAGAGATTAATATTATCGCGCAAAGCAGCAAGCATTGGGCTGCTGAAGTGACGTACGGTGAAGGTGTTAGTGCCCGTACGAATACTTACCATGTGTGGTTCTACTATCCTGATGAGCAAGTTCCGAATGCAGAGTTTAAAAATTGGGAGGCGGCGGCAACTTATACAAGTTCACAAAAACCATCAGGTTGGTATACCGTTACGGATGTGTTAGGTAAGCATACTGGTTTCTTCTCATTCACACCTGACAACCTTTGTATGAAGAACGGTACGGATGTGGTAGAACTGAATACGAAATACAGTACACCGGGTGGTGGTCTGATTCCTGGATTCATCACCTTAGGAACAATTTCCAACTCAGGATGGGGTATCGCGGGAGGTACATCGTTTGACGTATCAGGAGGTATCTCGTTCCACAATAGTCCGGATGTTATGCAGGTTCGTTATAAGTTCAGTAATGTACGAACCAGCAACCAAATTCAGTATGTATTAACCGGAAATGACGGACAAAGAACATTAGAATGGAAAAATTCATCCAACGTAAGTAGTTACCAAACCTTTTCGTACGATTTGACTGACGCAAATACGGTTGCAGGAGAGCCGACGTTATTGAATATCATTATTAACTCGTTCTTCCAAGTGGACGGAACCAAGGATGAGTCGCTTGGTCTATCAGGAGAGCCGAATATGTTAGTTGATTGGATTCGTTTCTCTTACAACCACAAACTCGCTTCGATGAAGGTTGATGAGTTTGACGCAGCGAAAGACGACAACGCTTTCTCTGCTACCCTGACGGATCCGGAGCGTATAGAACTTCCTGTACTCTCCTTTACCGGTGAGGTAGCAGACCAAGCGCAGGATGTAACATGGGCTGCTCCTGTCAAGGATGCTGACTTCGAGACCCGCACCGCTACTATCCGTAACTGGGCGGAGAACGGAGTGGACTACACCGATTACACGCTGACCGTCAAACGTCCGCTCGACACGCGTAACGAGTTGGCTAACCTCCTGCTGGACACCGTAATGATCAACGGCTTTGCTACCAACAAGACCGATTATGTTGTGACCCTGCCGGCTTCGCGTCGTAACTTACCGGACATTCAGCCCGTGCCCTCTTCCTCCTTACAACAGGTAACAACCTCCTTCAACCCTGCTGATTCTACCGTAACAATCACCGTTACGCCGGAGAAGGGCGACGCAATGGTTTATACCGTTAAGTTTACCTCTCCGCGCAGCAACGACGTTACGCTGACAAATATCATCGCAGACGGCTTGACTTACAACCCGGATGTCAAGACCTACGAACTGGCGGCAGAGCAAATGCCTGTTATCTCGTTCGTTAAGAAATCCGACCTGCAGGAAGTGTCGCTGCAGAACGGCGTACTGACCGTAACCGCTGAAGACGGAACGAAAGGTACCTATACTATTACGCGCGTAGATCCTGTTATCGCGCCGAATGGTACAATCCATGAGTTCTCGCTCGGAGATAACGTGTTAGCTGACTTTGGTGCGGCTAACTTCACAAAAGACGAGGTGAGACCGGCTGAGGCCGTGTCCTTCATCCGTGAGCAGGATGCAGACTCCGTGATCTTCGTCCAGACCGAGACACAGATGACATGGATCGTGCCCGGTACAACCAAGACCTATACCTGGACATATCCTTCTGCGCTCTCGAATAACACCAAACTGGCACAGATCCTCTTGGATGAAGCGAACTATAACGACTTCGTTCCGGAGCTCAGTGAAGATCCGTATGAGATTTATGCCGACACGACACTGCTCTTGGAAGCAATCGCTGCGGAAGATAACCAGCATATTGTTACAACCCAGACTATCGTGAATGAGGACGAAGGCGTGACGGAAGGCGTGGAATATACCATTGCTGTTACAGCAGAGGATGGTGTCGCTACCCGTACTTACCGTGTCCGCGTTCTGCGTCCGAAGAGCAATGATGCTTCGCTGGCAGGAATTATGCTGGATAGTGTACTCATCGACGGCTTTAACCCTGCTACAGAGTCATATACCGTTACCCTGCCTCTGCCGGCTGACGGTGTGAAACGTGTTCAGCCGCAGATACCGAACGTATCCTATGTTGCCGCTAACGCGGGACAGAAGATCACGGTAGAGCCAGCCTCTCTGGGCGAGCCGATCGTCTTCACCGTAGAGTCGGAGGACCGCAAGGCTACCAAGTACTATAATCTCACAGTGAATGCCGAGCCGAGCCACTGCGTCGATCTGACGGGCATTACCGTGAACGGTGAAGCAATCCAAGGCGATAAGGACGAGCACTTTGAGCCGGGACGTCACTTCTATTCGCTCTCGCTCAAAACGAGCCAGATAGAAGTGGATTACACCTCTGACGACCGCTTCCAGAAAGTGACGGTTGTACCAACCGAACTGGAGGCAGGCAGCAAGTACCGTTACGTACTGCATGTGGAGGCAGAGGATGGTATTACTACAGCCGACTACCAGGTGAATATCTATGTCGAGAACAAATCCAACGACCGTACACTGGCGAACATTACATTGGATGGCAAGAACTTCGTGGACTTCGAGCGTGCTCTGAATGAGGACCTCTCGTTCGACCCGGATAATAACAACTATACGATCTATCTGCCGTCCGGAACAACGCTCCTGCCGGAGGTTAATGCACAGTTGAAGATGGATGGTCAGACGGTTGTGATTGATCAGCAAGGCGACTCTGTGCTGCTGAATGTAACCGCGGTGGATGGCTCTACCAATCAATACGTGCTGCATTTCGTAGTACCTCTGTCCAAGAACGCGAACCTCAGTATGATCTTCCTCGATGGCGAACCCTTGCCTGAATTCGATCCTGCCTATTACTTCTACCAGGTGGACCTGCCGGTAGGTACGTACGAACTGCCGGAAGTAGTGGCGCAGAAAGCCGAGGTGGCACAAACGATCCTCTCTACCGACGTGGATAATACGAAAAAACAGGTGACGATCAAGGTACAAGCGGAGGATCCCGCTACACGCGAGAATACCTACGTGGTAGTCTTCCATTTCACCCAGTCCGATGCTGATACGCTGAACATGATCTATCAGGATGGTAAGGAGCTTGATGGCTTTGCTCCGCAGACCAAATACTACGCTCTGACCCTGCCGGTAGGTACTACTGCCTTCCCGGATCTGGGTTGGGAAGAAGCTGACGATTGGCAGACCGTAACGATGGACACCGTCGAGACCACGGCTAACCAGCTCATCCGCCAGATCATTGTTACTTCCGAGAGCGGAAAGAAGAATACCTACACGGTTTCTTATACGATTGAGAAATCGGATGTGGACTGGCTGCAGATGATATTCATTGACCAGAAGCAACTCGCTGATTTCGACGCGGCTACCTATGAGTATTATTACGAACTGACCGCATCGTATGCAGCGGAACTCAATGGTCAGCTGCCTGCGGTTGAGTATCTCAGCGGAGACGAATACCAGAGTGTGCTCGTTTCGCAGGTACGTGACTCCTTGGAGAGCAAGTCGCTTGGTTACAAGACGGTTATCACAGTAACAGCTGCTACAGGCGCTACGAGGACCTACACGATCCACTATCCGGTTCAGAAGTCCGGCGAAGCAACGCTGAATATGATTAACCTTGCCGGAAAGCCGCTGGCTAACTACGATGCTGAGCGCTTCAACTACAGAGTGGAGATAGATGTGGAAGCTTCCGTTCCTGTTGTCACGGTTATCAAGAAAGAGGAGATCCAGGTGGTGGAGATCACGATTAATGAAGACGTTGTTACCGTGCTGGTAACTGCGGAAGACGGTACGCAGGCTACTTATACCCTGACCTTCGAACGCATCATGTCTTCTATCACTACTCTCCAGGATATCATCCTCCGCGACGAAGAGGGCGTTCAGCTGCCTGCAGCGCAGTTCCCATTCCGCTATGACAAATATAGTTATACGATCGATATCCCGTACTCGGCGGAGAAACCGCTGGAGGAGCAACTGCCTTCTGTGGAGACCATAGTAAGAGACCCGCAGCAGATGACGGATAGCGTTCATTACCTCCTGCCGAACGGAGATATCCAGGTGGATATTACCGTCACGGCTCCTAACGGGGAAAACCAGGCTATCTATTCGCTCGTCTTCCATTTCCTGAAGCCGACGGATGCTACCTTGGTGAATGTCCTGATCAAAGACGAGGAACTGCCCGGCTTCCTGCCTCTCCAGACCGAGTATATGTATGCGCACCCGTACGGATCGGATTCGACGGACTTCTTCTCCGCTGCCGATATAGAGGCGCTACTCAGCGACCCGCTGGCTACCTATACGATCACGGAGAATGAGGAAGGAACGATCTTCATCCGCGTTGTGGCGCAGGACGGCAATACGGAGATCACCTATACGATTATGCAGTCTATCGCTAAAGATAACGACTGCCTCCTGAGCACGATCCTGCTGGACGGTGATACGATCAGTAATTTTGCATCCGATATTACCTTCTATACCTATTATCTCCGTGAGGGTGCTACTGCGCCGGGCGTAGAGGCAATCCCGCATTCTGAGAACGCCGAAGTGTCGGTTCGCGAGGTTTCGGCAGGAGACACCTGTATGATCATTGTCACTGCCGACGACGGATCCGAGATGCACTATTATATCCATTTCGCTATCTCGTCCATCAATGAGAATCTCGAGCCTACTGCAAACGATGTAGTGATCAAACGTCTGCCAGGTACGAACCAACTCTTTGTCGGTACGATCCGCAGGGATGTTCATTTCGCCCTCTTCGACCAGAACGGACGCCGTCTCTACTACAACAAAGTGCCTACGGCAGACCCGAACGATGTAGATCTGGTAGAAGACCTGGTAACGGGAGAACGCCTTAATGACGTACTGAATACCGGCTCCGGTCTGATAGTGGATATAAATCCGGGGCAGATATATTTCTATACCTTCCTCTACGGTGATAAGACCTTCATGCAAATGCTCAAGGGTGACACCGCCAAGAGACTGGTATCCGGCAAAATTATCTGCCAATAAGCCTGAAAATAAGTTATAATTTGGAAAAAGTCCCACATATATTTGCGTATGTGGGATTTTTTTTGTAACTTTGCACACTCAACCGTTAATCATAACTGCCGGATACTAAATCGTACAACGAAAACCAGCAAATCGTACATCGCATGATCGGAATCTTCAATGATAATTTCCCGCCTATCTTGGATGGAGTAGCGCTGACGGCGCAGAACTACGCCTATTGGCTGCATGAGAAAGGAAATGAGGTAGCGGTTATTACACCTTATGCCCCTGATTCCAAGGAAGTGATACAAGCCGCACAATATCCCATTTACCGCTATCCTTCTATTCCTATTCCTTTCCGCCACCCCTACCGTTACGGACTGCCGTATATTTCGCCGGTCTTCCTGCACCAATGGAGTAAGATGCATTTTGAGATTGTCCATGCCCATTGCCCCTTTACGACAGGCGACCTCGCTCTGTCCGCTTCACGGCGGCAGCAGATTCCGATGGTGGCTACTTTCCATTCCAAATACCGTCAGGATTTCGAGCACAATGTGCCTAACAAGAAGGTGGTGGACTGGATGGTGCGTCATATCATCCGTTTCTTTGAGCAGGCGGATGAGGTCTGGATTCCGCAGGCGGCGGTGGAACCTACACTGCGCGAATACGGTTTCAAGGGACACGTAGAGGTGGTGGAGAACGGCAATGATTTTTATACGCCTGTGACGGAGATAGAACAGATGCGCACGGAAATGCGCGATGAGCTGGGAATGTTGCCAGAGGAGACCATGTTGCTCTTTGTCGGACAGCATATATGGGAGAAAAATATCGGTTTTATCCTCGACTCGCTGGAGCTTATTAAGGACAAACCCTTCCACCTCTTCATGGTCGGAACGGGTTATGCGGTGCGTGAGATACGCCAGAAAATCAGCAAACTCAGTTTGCAGGACCACGTCACCTTGTTAGGGAATATCCATGACCGCGAGCGTCTCAAGCGTATCGACGCAGCGGCGGATCTGTTCCTCTTCCCTTCGCTCTACGACAACGCACCTCTGGTGGTGCGCGAGGCGGCTGCGATGCATACACCAGCACTGATGCTGCAGGGCTCTACCGCCTCGGAGGTCGTCAACCCCGGCGTCAACGGCTTCCTGACACCTAATGACATACAAGCCTACGCAGACCAGATTGTCTCCCTCATGGAGCACCCCGATATCCTCAAGCGTGTCGGGGACAAAGCCTCTGTTACCATCTCGCGGTCGTGGGAGAATGTGATAGAAGAGGTCATCCTCCGATACCGCGATATACAACAGAGTTATAAACTGAAACACGGCATTATCGTACCATAAACCATCAACCCTCTATGCTGACAATGATTCTCTTGATGTTGCTCCAAACGGCAATGCTGGTATTGGGGCAAGTGGCGCTCAAATTAGGAATGCGTACTATGCCGGACTGGCAATGGTCGTGGTCGTTCCTGTGGCATGAAGTCCTCCTCAACGCATGGTTGATGGCGGCGATAATACTGCTGGTGGCGGCGAACCTCTTCTGGCTCTGGTTGTTGGACAAATACCCGTTCTCGCAGATATACCCCCTCACCAGTCTGGGGTTTGTGTTCGGCATGTTGTCTGGGGTATTTATCTTCCATGAGTCGGTGGGGTACCTGCAATGGATTGGGGTTGTGATGGTGATGCTCGGTTGTTATTTTATTGCTAAAGCATGATGGATAAGAAAGACAGAAAAGCCAGCTGGATTATCTTTGGTCTCTTCACGTTGCTTGTCTTCGTGCAGACGCTTCTGTTTGACCATTTCGCCTTCCGCGAGATGGAACTCCAGCCCTCATGGCAGAATATCGTGGCTATGCTGCTCTCCAAACTGGCGGCGGCCGTGCTCTTCGGTTCCCTTACTTTCCTTTTCCGTGACAAACGCTGGCTCATCGCCCTCTCGTTGGTCATTGATACATGGTTTGTGGCGAACCTCATATATATGCGCAACAACCATATTCTGCTGGACGCGGAGGCGTTTAACATGTCAAGCAATCTACACGGCTATTTCTGGTCGGTGCTGATTTATATAGAGTGGGGGATAGACCTACTTTTTTATGGTCTGACGGCGCTTTTCTCGCTCGTCTATCTCTATACCAAGCAAAGCGCCGCACGTTACTGGCAGGGATGGGTCATTACGTTGCTCGTGGCTGTCGGACTGAGGCTGGGAGCGGAAGCGGTTTACGTCGATGTCAAGAAGAAAACGGTACAGCCGGAGCTCAAATATGACGCAGTGCCCTTTATACGCGAGCACCGCGAACCGGTCTATGGCACCCATTTCCCGACAACGGTAGCCAACACCAGCGTTCTCTATTCGCCCCTTTATATCACCTCGGATTATTACCTGATGAAGAATGACATCCAGCCCGTACGTCCTCTCACTCCTCACGACTACGCGATGATGGCGCACCTTGACGAGGGCGAAGACTCGGTCTCGCTTTCTTCGCCGCTGCTGATTGTCCTCTTGGAGAGTCTGGAGAACTGGGTTCTTACGCCGCAGATTATGCCGAACCTCTACCGCCTGACGCAGAACGACCATGTCTTCTATGCCAACCGTATTCACACCCAGATTGTCGGAGCACCCTCGGCGGACGGACAGATGTTGGTTAACACCGGGCTCCTGCCTATCAATGCCGGTGGCACCTGCCTCCATTACTGGCAGAACACCTATCCGGCAATTATGAAACTGGCGCCGGACAGTACTGTTTGTCTCCTCCCGCACGATACCACTGTGTGGAACCAGACGCATATGTCCCCCGCCTACGGATACGACACCACCATTTGTTATTGCGACATAGATACTATCCTCTTCAGAAAACTCGACAGCCTTGTCGATGAAGGATGGCGGTATATACAATGCATCACCCAATCAACCCACGCGCCTTTTGTCAACGAGCAGTACTCGCATCTCGCGCTGCCAAAGTCCATGCCGTGGGTGATGTATAATTTCATTCGCGGGTTCAATGCGCTGGATGACGGACTCGGTTATCTCGTCCGCAAGATTGAGACGGACCCGGTGCTCCAGAACTATACCATCGTCATCACCGGAGACCACCGCATTCTTCATTACGAGAAACGCCGCCAGATGCAGCGTTACGCCCGCCACTGGGCGGACAAAGTTGCCGGTACGGAACTCGCGTGGATTGCTTCGCTCACGCCGGAGGACGACTGCTTGCCCCTCATCATCTATTCGCCCAAAATCTCCGGCAACCCGCATTATACCGGGGACTGCTATCAAATGGATATCTATCCCACCTATAGGACCTTGGTGGGCGCGGATAAATACAGTTGGAAGGGGTTCGGCATCAACCTTATGGACTCGACACAAAAACGCCCCATCGAAGAGGATGAGGCGTTCCAGTTGTCCGACCGGCTGATACGGAATAATTATTTCCAGCGGTAGCCTATTCCTAAGGAAACCGATTGCGGGTAGATAAGCGCATCGGCTATCTCTTTGCCTTTGTTCTCGCTGTAGAAACCTGCTATATCTGACAGGCTTACTTTGTATTGTGCATTGATCTGAATACCTATCGGGAATTCGTATCCCACCGTCAGGCAAATACCGAAATGGTTGTTGTGAAGGCTATAGAGACGGCTGTAGTCGTATTTCGGCTCTTCGGCTTGTCTTTGTTGGGGAGCCGGAGACGGACTGGAGGTGCTCTGGTCGTCCAGATTCTTGAATTTGTTCGCTACATTGGAGGCGAAGGTGAAATGAGTGAATATGCCTCCGCCGAACTGGATATAACCCTTCTCCATGTTTCCGAAGCGGCCGAGGAAATAAATTGGAATCTCTGCGCCGAACGACCATAGATGGTTCGCGCTGTCGGTCACGGCGAAATAGTTCTGGTGCGCGGTGAATAGCACCTGCGGCTGGATAGCAAAATGTCTGGTCACGGAGAAATCCAAGAATCCGCCCAACTCGCCGCCGATGCGCATGTAAGAACTCATCATATGGTGGTCGCGCGTGATGATGAAATTGCTCATGTTTACGCCCGCAAGCAAACCTCCGGACACTAATTTCGGCAACTTCTCCTGATCCAGCGAATCTAACATCCGTTCCGTGTTGAACTCCTCAAGACGCTGTTTGGCTTCGTCCAGTTTTATTTGTATCTTGGTGTCCGTGCTCTGGGCGGACAGATGCATTGCCATGACGGCAAGCAGAAGTGTAATGACAAGGTGTTTCATGGTTTTATAGTGAAAATCTGAAGGTTATTTTTACACCGTTGCGTCCCCATGCGCCGATTCTACGGCGGCCGGGTACCATCACGGGGCTGCCGTCCTCGTTCACTGCGGGCCGGAATCCGAGCGTTGGACGCTCCGGGTCCACCGGCTCCATCTTCTGTATCATGTACGGCAGCTCATAGTCGTTGTAGGTTAGACGGCGGACGTAGTCGATACGGATGAACTTGAGGATGTTCTCAAATCCCGCCGTCAGCTCCAAGTACGGCAACTTGCCGATAGGCGAACTCGTCCGGTAGCCGTCTTTGATATAACCGTCGTGGTCGAACGCGTTATCGACAATGCCGTTCTCCCATTCGGTGTGAGGGAAGGCGTATAGACCAGAACCGCTCTCCAAGTACGGGTTGTTTTTCTTCGTCAAACCGCCGTATATACCGCTCAGAGAAACTACGCCGCGAAGCTTCAGTTTGTTGATGCCCGGAATACGGTTCATAATCCAGCCCTTGAAGAAATAGGTGGCGAAAAGCGACACGTAAGCATCCATCATGAACTCCATCGGCTTCATCTGGTTGAAGGCGCGCTGGGCAAGGAAGATACTCGTACTGCTCTTCGGGATGTATATCTTTGTGAATGGCACTTTCTGCCAGATCATTCCAGTTTGTACGCGCAGGTCAAGGTGACCGAATGCGGACAGCCAGAACCGTTTGTCGAACAGGAACTCCGTCCTGTTGTATAGGAATCCGTCGCCGCCGTTGTGACGGTCGTCAAGGTAACCTATATAGTGCGTCAACTTGAAGGTAGGAGCGTCCTTTTCGATAGCAAAAGGACTGCGGTTACCCATGCGGTCTATATAGATACGGCTTCCCGGAGAGTACTCCAACTCCACCATACCTTCGTAGTTCCGGTACGAACCGATGTTCGTCTGGCTGTTGCTCCATGTCGAATCGGAGTTCATCGTCCAGTTCATCTTATCGTACCGCAGTACGCCTGCCGCCTCGTTGTTGGAGAAGTCGAACGACGCACGGATACTCAGTTTGTTGCGCCATTCTTTCATATATTCCGCTTTCGCGTGGAACACATATTGGTAGAATCCCATGGTCGGGGTGCTCGTCGGGATGGACATCAGAATATGGTCGCGTCGGATGACATCGGTCAGCTGACCCGGTTCCTCCACGTCATATTGGGCACTCAGCTGGAGGTGGTGACGTAGCCCGTCGTACGGCTGGTTCTTGTGCTTGTCGAAGGTATAGACCAGCGTCGCGTTGTATTTCGGGCGAAGGTCTTTCGTGCCGAAGGCGGCGTAGCCACGGAAGAAGAACTGGTCGTGAAGCTTGGCGGTACTTGCTCCGCCGAAACGCAGACGAACGCCCTCCAACATGTTCCAGCTCACGAAGTTATAGATGGGACCGATATCAAACTTGCTGTTATACATCACTGCCGAAGGCATCGTCGGGATGAACTCTGTCGTCACGGCGTTGACGAACAGCGCAAGGCTGTTGAAAATGGGGGTGGACGTGAACTCGTGTACCAAATCCACCACCGAGTTCTCGTAACGGGTCAGCGGTTCGGGACGCAGGTCGTCCCATAACTCCGAATCAAGACGCACGGCTGTCGAGTCGTTCGTCTCCACCTCATCTGCCGTCAGGCTCGAAAAAGTCTCTTTCGGGATGGGTGTCTCCATATCCCAGTCCGTGTATATCTTCGTCTGACGGGCAAGCATGCCTCGTTTGTTGTTCATGATATAGAACTTGGCATACGTGCTCGTCCGGTCCGGTGCCCATAAACCGTTTTCCAGCTGCTTGTAGCTGTGCTCAATAGAAAAATTGCTGACAAAGTTCATGTTGATGTCCGGTGGCACGTTGATGGCGTATTTCTTGAGCCTGTACGTGCTGTCGTTCACGATATACAGGTGCCCTGTGAAACCGTAGCTCTCCGAGTTCACCGGCACAAACGCCAAGTCGATACATGGATAACCGTCCACCATGATGGTGTCCATGATATAATACTGGTAGAATGTCACGGCGAGCGTGGAGCTCAGCGGAGACACGAAACGGTTGAACAGCAGGTTCATGTTGTTGTCGTTGATATCCACGTCTTTGAAGATGGCGTTGATGTTCTCTTGGAACGAACCCGAGGAGATGATGTCCTCCACGCCGAAGATGCGTTTCTTCTGCAGAATTTTTTTCTCGCGGTGGGGACGTTTTTGGTAGTATTCCGTGTTCAGGTGTTCGCGGATGCTGACGGTCACGTTCGGGTACACGCCCGTCGTGTCAACGTATTTCTTCACGAAGGCGAAATCTTTCCAGAACGGTTTTTCCCAGTTCACCTTGATGTTATCCAGCGCAAAAGACATACGGCTGTAACTCTTGGCGGTATATTGGTCAACGGTCTTCACGCAGAACGAATCCTTGTGTGCGATCACGTTCTTGATCAGCTCTACCGCAGGGTTGCCTTTGCGTTTGTAATCCCGCTTGCGGTGCTTCGGCGTCACGACGATATCTTGCAGACCGTAAACGTCCGGAGTCATCTTGACCTTCACGTTCTTGCGGTTCTGACCCTTGCGGAGGGTCAGCATTTCGGTCTTGTAGCCCAACATCTGGAAGTTCAGCGTGTTGTAGCCGGCACTGTTGCTGATGGAGAAGTTACCGTCTATATCGCTCGTCGTACCTATCTCCGACGGGATCATGCCTTTGCTCGTCGTGGATTTGAGAAAATATATCTGCACGAACGGCAGGGTCTCACCTGTGTCGCCGTCCACTACCGTACCCGATATACTTGTCACCTCCTGCGCACTCGCCATCCCGGCGAAGCACAAGATCAAAATTACTATGTACCTTAACTTTTTCAATTCGTAATTCTTAATTTTGAATTTTTAATTCGTCAGCTTTGCTGACGCAGGCTCTCCTCATGAATTAACTCCCATAACGCCAACTTAAATTCCGTCCGCAATCCTCCCCCTTTAGGGGGCTGGGGGGCTTTTAGTCTTTCAACTATCTCCTCGTATCTCTCGGGCTGGAGTGGTGCTACGCCGTTGGCTTTCTTCCATTCTCCTATCCGCCGGCTGACGTCCATTCGTGCGGCTATCGTGTCCCATAGTTTCTCGTCCAGCTCGTCTATCTCCGCCCGCAACCAATTCAATTCGGTCTTTTTGCTTTCGACTTTCGACTTTTGACTTTCGACTATCTTCGCTAACGAAGAAGGCTCTATCTGCTGCTTGGCGTCCGACAGCGCTTGCTCCGGATGGCAATGCACCTCTACCATCGCTCCGTCCAGACCCAGCTCGTATATCTTGTTCATCAGTTCCGGCACTTTGGCGGAATCGCCGCTCATGTGGCTCGGGTCCAGCAGCATCGGTATGTCCGGCCGCGCCAGCCGCACCTGATGCGCCATCGCCCAGCAGGGACGGTGCCCGCAACCTCTATGTACCGCCAGGACGGGTATCCCTGTCTTCTCCAACCGCTCTATGTTGCCTATCCATAGCGCCGCGTCTTCGTTCACCGGGTTCTTAATCAATATGCCCTTTATCTGTCTTCCCTCTCTTGAGGAGAGGGCCTGGGTGAGGTTTTCCACCGCCATCGGGTTAGCACTTGTCCTGGCGCCAATCCACAGGTAGTCAATACCGGCTGCTATCGCTTTCTGTACGTGTTCCGGCGTCGCTACCTCTGTAGCAACATCCATGCCAAACGCCTTCTTCACCTCTGCCAGCCATTCCAATGCCTCTTCGCCTACGCCGCGGAACGTGTGTGGACTCGTGCGCGGCTTCCATGCGCCCGCGCGGAAAATAAAAGGCGTCTCACCGCAAACGGCCTTTATCTGCCCCGCGGTGAGTACTACCTGCTCGCGGCTCTCCGCTGAACAGGGACCTAATATGTAAATCGGATTACGGATTACGAATTACGGATTACGGATTACGAATCCTTTAATAGCTCATCTGCAACCGGAACAGCATAGGATCCGGTGTCCAGTCTTCCTCGTAATAGAAATCGGAGATGGTGCAGAATACCTCTACGAACCCTACACCTACGGCATAGTCGATATGTTGCTGGTAGAAATAGGGGGTGGTGGTGCTGTCGGTATCCTGGATCTCAATCTGCTTGTAGATCGTCTCCGGAAGCGCTACCTGGTAGGCGTTGTTCTTGCCGCTGTTGTACTCGTGGCTCACGCTCACCTCGGCGTAGTTATATACGTTCTCCGTGAGTTCGGGAATGTCAAAATGGCAGAAGAACATGTTCGCGCTCTGGTCAAAATCCCATTGCGCAGAAGTCACCGTCAGGTCAATGGTCTTCTTATGGAACGGCTGGCCTTTCTCGCATCCGGAGAGCAATACGCCCATTACTGCCATCATACAGATAAATAAGTATTTTCTCATAATCGTTTTTTAGTTAAAATCCCAATTTGGCTGCAAAGGTACAACAAAAATTGCACATACGCAAGTTTTTGAGCGGAATTTTTGA
>ERZ842401.872-NODE-872-length-44722-cov-22.993194_pt1 | contig 44722 bp, 39 predicted proteins | sample MGYA00521270_ERZ842401 | MGnify/ENA primary metagenome ERZ842401 (study PRJEB31892, sample SAMEA3878208) | bioreactor metagenome | biome: Moose rumen | place: Sweden | collected 2011-10 | study: EMG produced TPA metagenomics assembly of the PRJEB12797 data set... | reverse complement strand
GGCGGCCCGCGCGTCGGCATCTACTACAACGAGAAGGGCGCGTCTCAGCGAGGCTCAAAATGCGTTTACGACCGCGCAGGCTCATCAATCCAGCTTGCAAAGCCCGAGGAATTCAACTGGAAAGAAATCTTGAAGGGCGCGAAATGGTTTCACATCACGGGAATCACGCCGGCTTTGGGACCGAACATGGTCACGGCTTGTATCGAAGCATGTAAAGTCGCCCGCGAACTCGGTGTCACCACTTCTTGCGACTTGAACTATCGCGGAAAATTGTGGACAAAAGACGAGGCTCGTGCCGCAATGACTGAAATTTGCAAATACATCGATGTCTGCATCTCAAACGAGGACGACGCAAACGATGTATTCGGAATCAAATCTGAGGGAACTGACACGACAAAAGGCGAGCTCAACAACGACGGCTATGTCTCTGTCGCTCGGCAGCTCAAAGAGAAATTCGGCTTCAAAAAAGTCGCGATTACGCTCCGCTCTTCAATCAACGCGAACCGCAACGACTGGCAGGCTCTCCTTTATGTGGACGACAAGGACTATGCGTTCTCAAAGAAATACGAGATGTGGATTGTTGACCGCGTTGGCGGCGGCGACTCATTCGGCGGTGGCTTGATTCACTCACAGCTCAAAGGAATGAACACTCAGGACTCAATCAACTGGGCGGTCGCGGCTTCTTGCTTGAAGCACTCAATCATCGGCGACTACAACATGGTCAGCGAGGACGAAGTGAACAAACTCGCAGGCGGCGATGGAAGCGGACGCATTCAGCGATAAAAAATTACGGTGCTGTTACAAGATGTGTGCTGGAAGTGTTGGTTGAGTAGACCATAGGTCGTATCGAAACCACAAAAAACTAGGGAAAGGTGGTTTCGATGAACTCAACCACCGCAAGAAAAATGCTCCACTCTTTTTGGGTGGAGTTTTTTTGTGCAAAATGACTGACAGTGTGGTGGTTTCGACGAACTTAACTATCGGCAGAAAGCTAGATTTCTCCATTTCGCTCGTTTCATTCGCTCCGGTCGAAATGACAATTTTTTGCTATTCCTCTATTTGTGTTTGAAGAAAGCCAGCACATTTATAATCAAGCTCAAAACAGCAATGACAGGCATCGCAAGTTCATAGTCCGACATAATGCACCGTCCTCCCAACATTACATTAGGAGACTGCCCACCGTGTACGATGTTTCCAATAGTCACAAATATATAGTATAATTTTTGTTTTGTCAACCCAAACTGGCTATCTCACCCTTGACAAACTAGCTATCTCGGTGTAGGCTTAAAGAGCAAGGGAGGTCGCTATGAATACAGTTCCCGTTTTTGAGGCAAAAAACCGATTGCCATTTTTCATTCATCAGGCGGAAGTTTCCGGGCCAGTGTTCATCTCCCGACGCAACAAAAATGCGGCGGTGCTCATTTCTTTTGAAGAATACAACGCGCTCGTTCACAAAGCAAAAAAGCCAAATTTTCTCGAAAAACTCGCCGAGTTCAAAAAACAAGAATACGGAAAATTTTCAGACGAGGAAATCGAAGCAATTTTTGGCAATGTCCGAGATACGACGATGGACACATACCAAACAAATGTTTTTGAAGGAGTGTTTGACGAATAATGCAAAATATAGACGATGAAGAACCCCACTATCTTTTGGACTCAAATATCATCTCAGAATTCATGAAGTATCGGGCAAATTTTAATGTACTTCAAAATTTTGGTATGCACATTTCTGACTGCGCAATTTGCACAATTGTCTGGCAAGAATTGTTATTCGGACTGAATTTGCTCGATGAAAGCGTAAAGAAAACCGCCCTTGCAAAATTCATAAACGAGGAAGTGCCTTCAGAATTTAAAATGAAGCATTATACGCAAAAAGCCGCAGAAATTCATGCTGATTTACGCGCAAAGCTTTCAAAAATCGGAAAACCGACCCAGCTTTCTGACAGTATGATTGCCGCAATCGCCCTCGCAAATCACATGGTTTTGGTCACGCGGAACACAAAGCATTTTGAAGCGATTGCGCAAGTGAGCGAATTGCAAATTGAGAATTGGTTTGAAGGGTAAGCCTTTTTCGGTTTTACGGCAATTTAACGGGATGGGGAGAGAAAAATTATTTGCCTTGATAGCATGTTACACACCAACCGTCATATTCATCTTCATATAGTTCCACCTTAATATTAAGACATGGGTGTTCATTAAAAAAATAAAATTTCCAACTTTTTGCTACTGTTTTTGCAAGTTCACCTGCTATTTTGTTATCACAAGGAAACATGGATTCAATAAAAACACAGTTGATATATTTTTCTAAGGAAACATCGTCTTTGAATTTTTTCAGAATATCCATAATTATACCTCGACAATTACTACACTCGTCTAAAATGTAATTAAGAGCATTCCCGACAATATCTGTAAATTCTGTTCATGGAATTTTTATTGAATAAAATGCTCCGCTTCGGCAGGGCTTTTTTTATGCACAACGCAAACTGGCGACTTCTTCTGCTCAAAAAGACCTCTTGTAAAAATACTTTTTTTTTGTAGAGTATGACACAATTTTTATCTGAAAGTCATCTCTATCGAGATGGAAGGAGTTTGTATGAAAAAGATATTGGCTTTTGCGGCATCGTTGGTGGTTGGAGCAACGGCAGCGTTTGCAGAAATGGAAAATGCGGGCGAACGGTCGGTACACGCGCTTGGTTTTGATGTGCCAGTTTGGGGACAGACTTGGTATGATACAGAAAACTCTGACGATTATAATGTTGACGTATACAATAAGTTTTCTGCAGTGGGCTTTAACTTTATGTATCATCACTTGAACGTTTCGGAGAATCGATTTTCTTCATTTGTTAATGTGGAATTTGGTTATTCGAGTTGGTCTTATGATGAAATCGAAATTGACGGTCATACAGTAAGTGTAGCAAGTGTTAATAAAAATACTGCTAAGATTTACGATGGTATGAGCGGCTTTAACACTCGCTTTTCTTTTGGTTTGGGAGGCGCTCCGATTAACATTGACCGCGTGATACTGGCTGTACACGGAACATTTGGCGTAAATCTCTCGTATGGTGGTAATTCAACATCTGCCGTGCTTACTGAGGACAATAATGATTACAACGCAACTTTTGACACCTGGATTTTTAACTGGTGGACGACGATGGGTGTGAACGTAGAATCTGCGTTTAAGTTGACCGACCATTTTGGACTTTTTGCAGGCATGAATATGTATATCAACTTGATTGGTTTTGGTGCATATGGGTATGAGGCAACGGCATCTGCTGCTGGCCAATCTGTGTCTGTGGATGACGGTTGGCTTGGCATTATTTACCCTGGTCGCTTTAATATTGACTTTCGCTTTGGCGTAGCGTTTATTTTCTAAATCTATTCGAGTAATGCAAAGACCACCTGCGGGTGGTCTTTTTTTTGTTTTTGTCCGTGCGCGTTTTTTTTTGATGAACCCGTCCACCAGTTCCAGCCGAAAATTGATTCTCATTCCGCGCGAAACGTGCTATGATTTTTTCGGAGGTACAAAATGGAACACGTCACATTCCGTCCGAGCGGGGTCTGCTCCACACTGATTGACTTTGACCTTGACGGCGGAACGCTCCGCAACGTCCGATTCACGGGCGGCTGCGACGGAAACCTCAAGGCAATCGCAAGGCTCGTGGAGGGCAGGGACGCGGCGGAGGTCGCAAAAATCCTCATGGGCAACGAGTGCCACGGCAAAGGCACGTCATGCGCCGACCAGTTCGCCCGGGCGATTTTTGAGCGAAGGTGAGGAAACAGGTCTAAGACACGTTCGCCCTGTTCGCCCCGAAACAGCGGCTAGACGATAAATTCTTCCTTAATCGTACCGCGCAATCACTATCTCGCCCGACTCCTCAAGGCGGCGAATCAGGTCGACAATCTTGTTCTGCTGTTCCAAAATATCCGAAACCCGCATGGGCCCCATGAACTCCATCTCCTCCTTGAGCATATCCGTCGCCCGCTTTGACATGTTCTTGAAAAACTTGTCCTTCACCTCGTCGTCCACATTCTTGAGCGCCTTCGCAAGGTCAACTTGGTCAACTTCCCGGAGGACTTTTTGAATCGAGCGGTCGTCGAGAAGTACGATGTCCTCGAACACGAAGAGCCGGCTCTTGACTGCCTCGCAAAGCGCAGCGTCCGCCTCCTCAAGGGAGCTGATGAGTTCCCGCTCCTTGTGCAGCTCCATGCGATTGAGCACGCCAACCACGAAGTCGATTCCGCCCACCGTAACGCATCTTCGCTTTTCGACAACAGAAACCTTCTCAAGAATGTCCTTCGCGATTATATCCACCAAGTCCAGGAGAACTTTCTCGCCTTTCAAAAGCTCAATCGCCACGGGCAGCCGCAGCTCCTCTGGCAAATTTCCAAGGACGAACGCCGCCTTGTCGCTGCCCAAAAGCGAAACGACGACGGCGACCGCGTGGACGCTTTCCCTCGACAAGACCTCAAGCACAGCGTTCGCGTCCTTCGACCGAAGCTCCTCCGCCACGCATTCCACATTGTTCTTTTCGATTTCCTCAGCCATAAAAACTCCTTATGCAAAACCTGTATGCTTTATTATATGGAGATTTTCCTGATTTGTAAAAAAAACGCCCCGAACTTCAAAAGCACGAGGCGTTTTGTTTTAACGTTTAGCGAAACAAATTACTTGTCAAAGAATTCCGTCGTATAGTACGCATCCTTGAGAATCTGCTTCATGTCGTCAATCATTGGAACGCGAGGATTTGCCGGAGAACACTGGTCTTCGTAGGCAAGGAACGCCAACTTGTCGATTGCCGCAAGATACTCTTTTTCGTCCAAGCCCTGACTTTGGAAATTCATCTGGATTCCGAGTCGTTTTGCAAGGTCGCCGCACGCCTTTGCGTAGGCCTCCACGCCCTCTTCAACTGTATTAAACTGCAAACCGATTGCTCGCGCCAAATCCGCGTAACGCTCCGCCGCCTTAAAGTAGTTGTACTTTGGCCAAGTTGAGAGTTTAGTCGGCTGCGTACCATTGTAGCGGATTGTGAACGGCAAAAGGATTGCGTTTGCCCGTCCGTGCGGAACGTGGAACTCGCCTCCAATCTTGTGCGCCATCGAGTGGTTCATGCCAAGGAATGCGTTCGCGAACGCCATACCCGCCAAGCAAGACGCGTTGTGCATCTTTTCCTTTGCCTCGTAGTCGTCTTTTCCGTTGTTGTAACTTCGCTCAAGATACTGGAAGACCATTTTTACCGCCTGCACCGCAATGCCGTCGGTAAAGTCGCTTGCAAGTTGCGAAACATACGCTTCGGTTGCGTGAGTAAGAACGTCCATTCCCGTGTCCGCAACGATTTTCTTTGGAAGAGAAAGCGTAAACGTGGGGTCGATGATTGCAATCGTTGGAGTGAGCGAGTAGTCCGTGAGAGGATATTTTTTGTGTTCCTCTTTGTCCGTGATAACAGCGAACGGAGTTACTTCCGACCCCGTACCACTCGTTGTTGGAACGCAAACGAGTTTCGCCTTTTTTCCAAGGTCGGGGTAGCGGAACGCGCGTTTTCGGATGTCCATGAACTTTTGCTTGAGGTCGTTGAAGTCAACTTCAGGATACTCGTAGAAAAGCCACATTCCTTTTGCGCAGTCCATTGAAGAGCCACCGCCAAGCGCGATAATCGTGTCTGGCGCAAACGAACGCATAAGTTCCACGCCCTCGCGCACGGTCTGAATCGATGGGTCTGGCTCAACATCGCAGAAAAGTTGGTATTGAACTGGGTCGCGCCTGCGTTTGAGTTGCTCGGTGATTTTATCAACAAAGCCCAAGTCAACCATTGAACGGTCAGTTACGATGATGACTTTGTGTACGTCCTTCATTTGATGGATATATTCAATCGAGTCGCGCTCGAAGAAGATTTTTGACGGAATCTTAAACCACTGCATATTGTTGCGTCTCCTTCCCAATTTCTTCACGTTCAAAAGATTGATTGCGCTTACGTTGTCGTCCGTTGAGTTGTGTCCGTAAGAACCGCAGCCGAGCGTGAGCGACGGAATGAATGAATTGTACACGTTTCCGATGCCACCGAACGTTGACGGACTGTTCCAGATTACGCGGATTGCAGGAACGATGTCGCCGAATTTTTCGGCAAGTTCCTTGTTTTTTGTGTGAATCGCCGCCGAGTGTCCAAGACCGCCAAATTCGAGGAACTGTTTTGCCTTTTTGATTCCGTCGTCGGTGCTTGTCGCTTTCAAAAGCGCAAGAACAGGAGAGAGTTTTTCGCGAGTCATCGGTTCATTCACGCCGACTTCTTTACACTCAACGAGGATGATGCTCGTTCCAGCGGGAATATCAAATCCTGCATTTTTTGCAAGAACGACAGGATTCATTCCAGGAACAACAGCGTTCAAGCGCGCAACCGATGGGTCACCATCAACTCCAAACATATATTTTTCAAGGAGTTTCTTTTCTTTGCTGTTACAAAGATACGCTCTGTATTCTTTGAACGTGTTGACCGCTTCGTCGTAGATTTCCTTGTCGATGATTGCGCCTTGCTCGCTCGCGCAAATCATGCCGTTATCGAACGCTTTTGACATTACGATGTCGTTCACCGCCTGCTTCAAATCGCACGTTTTTTCCACATACGCAGGAACGTTTCCCGCGCCCACGCCGAGCGCGGGCTTTCCCTGAGAATACGCAGAGCGAACCATTGCGTTTCCGCCCGTCGCAAGAATCGTTGCCACGCCGTCATTTCCGATGAGAAGGTTTGTCTTTTCCATCGACGGCTCTTCAATCCACTGAATACAGTTCTTTGGTGCGCCCGCCGCCACCGCCGCGTCGTACACGACTTTTGCCGCCTCAATCGAGCATTTTATTGCACTCGGATGGAACGAGAAGATGATTGGATTTCGCGTTTTAAGACAAATAAGCGACTTAAAAATCGCCGTAGAAGTAGGATTTGTAACAGGAGTAAGACCCGCCACAACGCCAACAGGCTCCGCGATTTTTACGATTCCCGTTACGTCGTCGTCTTCGATGACACCAACCGTTTTCAAGTGTCTCATGTGGTTCACCACGTATTCGCACGCAAAAAGGTTCTTTGTAGCCTTGTCTTCAAGAACGCCGCGCTTTGTTTCCTCCACAGCGAGTTTTGCAAGGTATCCGTGCTGGTCAAGGGCAGCAACGCTCGCCTTCGCCACAATGTAGTCGATTTTCTCCTGGTCAAAATGTGCGTATTCCGCAAGCGCTTTCTGCGCTTTTTCAACCAGACCGTTGATTTCTTTCTGAGATTCAGAAAGTTCCGTAGTTTCTTCAGCCATGAGGAATCTCCTTAACTAAAAATTGCCTAATTCTAGCACAAATAATTTTTCAATGATAGTAGGCGCAAAAAAGACGGGCAAAATGCAAACTTGTTTTTGATATCGGTGGTTGAGCAAAGTCGAAACCCCCGACATCTGAAAATGCGCGAAAATAAAAACAGCAAGAGGAGAGGACATTTCATAAAATCTCTTCAGAAAAATAACTTTGAACCAAAGAAAAAAGCATTCCCTGCCGAATTGCTCCAGAACCGAGCGCGCGTTCAATCGAGCGATGTTCTGCACGAATATCACGCGCACAGATTTTGAGCATACGCAAAATAACATCGCGATTCAACCCAAAAAGGTGTCCAAATTCGCTTGCGCTAAAAGCAATCACAACGCTATCTTCTGCGCACATTGCCGAATCTTCATGCGGAACGCCTGCAAAAAAAACTCGTTCGCCAAAAAACGAACCTGCTAAAACGGATTTTTCTTTTACCCCAACAGAATCGTGAGAAAGAATAACTCTTCCAGATTTCAAAACAAAAATGCGGTCGGCACGGGATTCAGAAATGTATACTACCGAACCTTTTTTGAGATTTAGAATTTGAGGCATAAAACACTCCTCGAAAATAGAGAAGTATTTTACCCCCTCGTGTATATTGTCAAGATTGTTACGAGAAAACGCTCAAACCGACCATAAGCGATTTTGAGTTTTTACGCTAAACACTGCCGAGCCAGAAAATCCGCGCACAAAAATGCCGAATCTGCCGCCAACCCAATGCGCTTTTTCAAGATGAAAAAAATCTGTGGAAGCCACTATTTTGCCAGAGGATTTTTGAAGCGTAACACACGAATTCCCCGTTCGCTCGTCAATTTTTTTGAACAAAAGCGAAAATTCCAAACCGTTTTTCAAATCAAACGGAGCAATATTTCCAGTTTCAAGGATTTTTTCGCACCGCTTATCATCTCCGCTTCCGCTTCCTTCCAAAACTCGCCAAAAAAATTCGCCATTTTTGCAAAAAATCTCAAGCGAGCGATATTGCTCCCCAAAAAAGAACGCACCAGCAAAAGACTCTTCGCTCAAATCGGAAACGTCGAGGCAAAAACAAACACGAAAATTTTCTGCATCAATTTTTTTTGAAAGCACGTTCGGCGTTTCCCAAAGCGATTTTTGACCATTTGCCGCAAAAAGCCGAACGGATTTTTCTTCAAACTCAGCGTACTTTTTTGGATTTGCCGAAAACTGAAAATCCGAAAAAAATCCGCCAAATCCGACTTTTTGACTTTTTGCAAAACGATTTTCTTCGCTTTCTTTGAACGAGATTTGAGGAATCGAAAACGCGATGAGCGGCTCTCCACATTCTGCTTTTGAAAAAAACGCATCGCCCATTTTGCACCAATCGTCGTCTTCCCAAAAAAGCGGCTGCACGTGAACAATTCGCCCAAAAACTCCGCGCTCTTGAAAATGAACAAAAACTCCCATTTTGTCGGTCAATTCCACAAACGCGCCTTGATGAGGACCGTTCACGCGCGATTTTCCTTGACGCAACACAATCCGCTCTTCCCAATTCCCAAAAAGCGAACGCGACCTCAAAACCGTTTGCCAACCGTCCGTAACGCCACCTGCGGGCGCAAAAATGTAAAAAAAACCGTTCCGCTCGTAGACTTTTGGTCCTTCGATTGTAGGCTGAGTCTTTGAACCGTCAAAAATTATTTTGTCTTCGCTTATCGCCTTCAAAGAAACGGGGTCAAGTTCAAGAATGCCAAGTTTTGAATTAAAACCGATTCTGCTTTTTACATAAGCGTGAACGAGAAAAACGCGCTCTTTTCCGTTTTCGTCTGTAATCCAAATAGGGCAAGGGTCTTCAAAACCTTTTCCGCTCCAAACACATTCAACTTCGCTCCATTTTCCAAGAATGTCGTCTGCGCTCACAAAAAACAAACCTTCGTCTGGCGTTCCAAAGAAAATGTAACATTTTCCGCCATGCGCTCGAATCGACGGTGCCCAAATTCCACGCGCATTTTGAACGTCGTCGTATTTTTTCAGCGGAAACGAAGGGCACGCATAATTCACAAGTTGCCAATCTTGCAGATTTTTTGAAGAGAGAATTGGAAGCCCCGGAAAAAAATTAAAACTCGAAGCAACCAAATAAAACGTTTCATCAATACGAATCAAGTCGGGGTCTGAATAATCGCACAAAATGACAGGATTTTTAATTTCCATTTTCTTTTTCCTTGTTTTGCAAAAAAAATCCCGCAAAAACAGCGGGATTTTTGTAAAATCGAATTATTTTGCCGAAACGACCAAAATGTCAAACGCAATATACGCGCCACCTGGGATTCCAGCCTGCGGGATTCCGCGAGAACCGTAAGCGAGTTCTGGCGGAATGACGATTTTTCGGGTTTCGCCCACTTTCATGTCTTGAACTTGAATGTCGAATCCTGGAATCATTTGTCCGCCGTTCGTCTTAAAATCGAGCGGTTCGTGTCCGCCTGGAACCATTTTCGCCGAACCGTCAAAAATCGAACCGTCGGCAAGATAGCCTTTATACTCGACTCTCACGTTTTTGCCTTTGCCGATTTTGCTTCCGCTTCCCGCTTTTAGAATTTTGAAATATGTTCCGTTCGCGCTTTTTTCGCAACCTTCTGTGAATGCCGCGATTTTTGCTTTTGCTGCATCTTCGTTTGCTTTTTTTGCAATCGGAACACGTTTGTCAAAATCCGCTTGCGACGCGCCAAACGCCTTTGCTTTTTCGCCGTTACGAATTATTTTCACTGACTCGATTTTGTCGCCTTGCTTAATCGAGTTGACGACTTCTTGACTTTTTGAATCGACGACCGTTCCAAAAATCGTGTGCTTGCCGTTGAGCCAACTAGTCGGAACGTGCGTGATAAAAAACTGACTTCCATTTGTTTCAGGTCCCGCATTCGCCATTGCAAGAAGTCCGGGGCGGTCAAACGTCAAATCGTCCCGAAACTCGTCGGTAAAGCGATACCCAGGTCCGCCTCGCCCGCTTCCTTCGGGGTCGCCACCTTGAATCATAAAATCGTCGATTACGCGGTGAAACGTAAGTCCGTCGTAAAACGGTTTTCCTTTTGCCGCAGCAAGCGTTCCTTCGGAAAGTCCCACGAAATTCGTTACCGTAAGTGGCGTGTCTTCGTAGAACAATTCCAAAACGATTTCCCCTCGGCTCGTATTCATAATAGCAAAAATGCCTTCCGCCGAACCGTCTTTTACTTGCGCTACAGAAACGTCTTTTCGAGTTGCCGCAACGCTTGCTTTGTTTGTACTCATTTTTTCACATCCTCCAAAAGAAACAAGCAGGCTCAGAAAAATACCCGCAAGAATCAGTTTTTTCATTTTGACCTCCATAAAATCGCACTCTTTTTATTTTGAGAACGAATTTTTGAACCAATCGAACATCGCCTCAACACGCGCATTAAACGAGCGAGTCATTCGGCTTTCCAAAAATGGAAGACTCGGATAGTGCGCCCGAACGAGCATATACACAAGATAGTACTCTCCTGCGTCCGTTACAGTGAGATTTATGTTCAAATTTCCAGTTTTGACAGCTTTTATAGGTCCATACTTAAAAGCCGCCGCATTTTCAAAAAAAGCAGAAACTTCTGTTTCGCTTTCGTGATAATCCACGCGATAAATGCAATCTCCAAAGGAATTATCTTCCAAAAGACAAAAAAGACTTTTTCCGTCCGCGCTCCCGTCCGTTTCATCAGGAAGAGCCGTTTTATCTTTTGGCGATTTTATAACTTTTGCTTCGTGATAGAGCGTTTCCCATTTTTTATCGCCATTTGAATAGTACTGGATTCCTTTCATCGTAGAAATCGAGCGGACAATTTTTGAAACGGCAGAAAGCGAATTATCGCCGCCCAAATCGGATTTTTTTACAAGAAACAAATTTTCCGACGCAAATTTTGAAGAATCGTTTTTCCAGGTTGTTGCAGAACGTTTTGAAAATTCCGTATTTGGAGAAATCGCTTGCGAAAAATCCGAAACGTTTTTGTACGTCCGCTCAATTCTTCCGTTGGAAGATTCCAATTCCAAAAGCACCTCTTTTGAAATCAACGAATCAAGCGCGCTTTCTTGCGCGTGAACAAACGAAATTGTGGCAAAAACAAAAGCCACACAGATTTTTGGGATTTTCATAAAACCTCCATAAAAATCAGCAAAACAAGGGATTTTTCCCTTGTAGCCAATCAAAAATTTGTCCACGCACGTTTTTTGAATAAGATTTTTAGAAATTTTTGAGCATGACGCGGACTTGTTTATACAAACCCTCGCCCTCGCTTTTGGTTTCTACGTCTGGAATGTCGTTCAATGTTGTATGGATAATGCGCCGCTCAAATGGATTCATCGGCTCAAGAAGAACCGACGTTTTCCGAATACGCACTTTGTCCGCCATGCTGTACGCCAGTTGCACGAGCGATTCTTCTCGGCGAAGGCGATAATTTTCGATGTCGAGAATAACGCGAATATCCTCGCGTCCAAGATGCCCCGCGTAAACGTTTGCAAGCAGTTGAAGCGCGTCAAGATTTTTTCCTTTGCGTCCAATAAGAATCGAAGAATGTTCCGAAGAAAGTCGAAGTTCGATTTTGCGCTCATCTCGGAATGAAAGTTCAACGCTCGCGTCGTAACCCATTTTTTCAATAACCGATTTTACAAAATCGATTATTTTTTGCTCAACCTCGCCTTGCGGAATGAGAGGAGTCGAAGAACGGTTAGAAACGTTCAAAGTCGAATCTTTTTCCGCCGTTGTCGCAGATTCGGATTCGGATTTTGGATTATCCGCAACGTGAATCCGAATTTTCACGTGACCGCTCTTAAAAAGCGTCTTTTTTTGCGACTCAAGGATTTCCACATCGAATTGGTCGCTTTCGATTCCAAGTTCAGCGACGGCCTTTTCGATTGCCTCTCTGTCATTTTTGCCTTCAAATTCGTATGTCATAACAAACCCCTTTGTTTGTAAAATTTCAGGATTTAACGCCTTTTTCCGCCTTTTTTTGTATGCGATTTTTTCGCGGCAACAGTTTTTGCCTTTACAAGCGTTGGTTCAGTTGGACGATTTTTCATCATCCTGTTTACAAAAAGTTGCTGAAAAAGTTGGAAAACGTTACTCACAGTCCAATACAAAAGAAGTCCTGACGGCGCATTGTAAAAAACAAAGAAAAACAAAATCGGCATGGCATACATCATCATTTTCATTTGCGCGCCATTTTGTCCCACAGCCGTTCCGCCATTTTGCGTAATAACTCCGTAGAGCAGTTGAGAAATAAGATAAATTATTGGAAGCAAATGCAATTCATTTCCAAGCCACGGAAGTGAAAACGGAAGAGTCGTTACGGTGTCCGTGGAAGAAAGGTCTGAAATCCAACCGTTTATAAAAGACGCTCCTCGGAATTCAAAATAATTATTAAAAAGATGATACATCGACCACAAAATCACAAATTGAATTATGAGCGGAAGACAGCCAGCCATTGGATTATAGCCGATTTCGCGGTAGAGTTTTGCCGTTTCTTCTTGCAATTTTCGCGGGTCGCCTCGGTATTTTTCTTGAATTTCTTTTACGCGCGGCTGATACGCTTGCATTTTTTGCGTTCCTTCAAGACTCTTTTTTGTCAGCGGAAAAAGCGCGAGTTTTAGCAAAATCGTCATAATTATGATTGACACGCCCCAATTCGGAATCACGCGGTAAATCAACTGCATTATCGCTTTTAGAATAATCTCAAGCCAGTTAAGGATTCCAGAAGTCGGCAAACTTTCGTTGTAATGAAACCCGTCCGTCGCGTCGATTCCCCAGGCATTATCTTCGGATTTCACGTACTTTTTCAGTTCCGACTCGCTCCGAGGACCAATGTAAATCATGTACGAATCGCGCGTTTTGCCACCAGAAAGGGATTTTCGTGCAATGACTGCTTGATTATCCATAATGCCATTTTTTTTAGGAACCACAAGTTTCATCGAAGAACTTAATGGCACGGAATCTGACGGAGAAACGAGTATTTCAAAATATTTTCCCGCCGACGCAACCCATTTCCAATCGCGCTCTTTCATGTTTTTTGGCGTGAATTTTTTGTCTCCGTCAAAAGCAACAAATTCTCGAATATCGTATCTGTCTTTTGGGTCGAATTTTGGACCAATTTGAGGTGCGGTGCGAATCGTGTAAGAAAGTCCGTTTGTGTCCAACCCGTCAAAACCTTCGCCGCCGTCAATCGCAATATCAAGTTTGAAAAAATAATCGTCGTCTTTGAACGAATACGTTTTGACAAACGTAAATTTTCCAACGCTTCCGTCGGCATTTTTTTTGGAAAACTCACGAGCAAAGCCAATCGTCCGCTCGTCTATCCGTTTTGCAACAAAAATGTCGTTCACAATCGGAGAATCGAACCCACCTAAAGACACGGCAAAAGCGCGGTTCGTTGCCGTAACGTTGTTAATCATCTCAACGCCACGAGCAGTGTCGCGGTCAAGATGTTCTTTTAACTCATAACTGATTAAATCGCCGCCACGATTCGTAAAAACCGCTCGAACTTTGTTTGTTTCAAGCACAAACGTTTCTTCGATTCCAGACGATTCAGAAACGATTTCTGAACCATTTTGAAAAATCGAATCGGAGGACTCAGATTTTTGTTCAAAATCCGTCTTCGTTTGTTCAGATTGAATGGCTGACGAAGCGTTTTGCTCCGCCGATTGCGATGCCTGCTTTTTTGCAGGAAAAAGAAACACCTGAGCCGCAAACGACCCCGCAAGAACTAAAGTCGCAAGTCCAATAGCCCATTTTGTATTGTTTTCCATACTTTTATGACTTTTATAACATTACCGCGATTTCAAAACGCAAAAAAATCGCCACAGAAATTACGGCACAGGGTCAAATCCTCCGGCGCAATACGGATTGCATCTAAGAATGCGGCGGGCGGAAAGCAAAAAACCTTTCCTTATGCCATGTTTTCCAAATGCTTCAAGAGCGTAAGCAGAACACGTAGGATAAAAACGGCAACAAGCGGGAAATAACGGGGAAATGAAAATTTGATACACTCGAATCAAAACGCAACAACAAAATTTCATTCCGTTGCGTAAAAAACATAAAAAAACGAAAGGTCTAATCATCATGTTCCTCTCGTTTTATTTGTTTTATCAAGGTGGCCTTTTCACAAAGGGTACGAAGTTGAGCGCACCGTGCATCGAACGAATCTTTGTCTGGGTCTGGATAAACAAGAAGCAACATATCAAATCCTAAATTCAAATGCGCTTTTAGAAGTCGATATGCTTCTCTGCTAAATCGCTTTGCGCGGTTTCTGGCAACAGCGTTTCCAAAACCGCGTGGAAGCGGAAATCCGATTCGATTGAAAGCCAACTCGTTTGGAGCAAAAAATAATTTTGCCCCAGAAACACTCACTCGCTTCCCGCTTTTAAACAAGTTCCTGATGTCTTTTGCGCGTTTTACGCGCTCTAACCGAGAAAAACCGTTTTTCTCGATTTTCTCGCTACCATTTTCACCGTAAAATCGCGCAGACACAGAAACGTCCTAAATCAATATTTTTTGCCTTCGCTACAAACAGAAAGCTTTTTGCGTCCTTTTGCACGGCGACGCGCAAGAACCATTCGTCCGCCACGTGTTTTCATGCGTGCGCGAAAACCAAACTTTCTATTTCTCTTAACTTTGCTCGGTTGATACGTCCTTAACATATTTTTCTCCTTCTAAAATAATCCAAAAATCTTGATTCTAAAATCTATTTTTCAAAAATCGCGTTTCTTTAAGAACTGCATTTTGAATAAATCTTGCAAAGAGCAGATTAAATGAATAGAACCGACTATATCAAATTTTGCCCTCATTGGTCAACATATCCGCTCGGATTTTGTCAAACAAATCCTTTAAGACGGGCGGAAGCGGCGGAACGTCCTCTTTTGACACGTCAAACCCGCGCTCGGAAAGATATTTTTCCTCCGCTTCGTAACGACGCGCTTGTTTTTCTCGCTCAATTCTCAGATTTTCTGAATAATTTTTTGAAGAATCAACCAATTCTGCCTTGCTTCCGCGAACTCGAAATGCGATTGTAGAAATCGAAAATTCTGGAAACCGCTTATTCAAATTGGCGAGAATGTATTTTTTGTGGATTTGCAAAATTTGAATCCAAGCAGAATGGTCAGCCTCCACAAGAAGAATGCCATTTTTTATATCTATAATCCGCGTATGAGATACCAAATTTTTCCCCATTTGCTCTGGCGACTCGCCGTCTATTGGCGTTGTTCGTATAGATTCCAAAATCGCTTGCCACGAACGCAAAACCTTGTTTCCGTCTTTGATTCTTTGAGCATTTTCAGGATGCATATTTTCGAGCAAACTAGAAATAACGTCAGTTACGACAACTGCATCTTTTTTTTCATCGTCAAAATTCATTTCCATGCTCCATTTTTGATTGTGTAGACTTTTGTGTCCGTTTTGGCATATCGCTCCCACGGCTCGCCTGGCAAAAACGTGCAAAAAAGTTGCTCGTATTCAGGAAGATTTGCCATTACCGCTTGCCTTTTTTCTGGGTCGAGTTCTAGCAAAACGTCGTCAAACAAAAGAATCGGAAGCCGTTCCGTTTCTCGTCTAAAAAAAATCGACTGCGCAACTCGAAGCAAAACAGAAAGAAGACGAATCTGTCCCGTTGACGCAATTTTTATAAAATCCTCGCCGTTTTTTTCAAAGCGAATTCTATCGCGATGAGGTCCGCTCGTTGTGGTGAGAGCGTTTTCGTCCGAAGTGCGTTTTTCTTCCAAAATCGAAACCGCGTCTTTTTCGCATACTGTGCCAGCATTTTTTTTCCAAGATGGCACATACCGAATCAAAACGCCACTAACGCCAGAAATAGATTCGTATAAAGAGCCAAAAAACTGATTGAAACGAAAAACCGCGTTTTCTCTTTTTGATTGAACCTCAACTCCATAATGCGCTAACTGAAAATCATAAGAAGAAATCAAGTCAAATTTGCCTTCACGTAAGCAAAGATTTCGACTTTTTAGTATTTTTCCATAATTTCGCACAGCGTCCAAATGAAGTAAGTCATACATAGAAAGACACTGGTCGAGAAAAAATCGTCTGCGCTCAGGCTCGCCTAGTATAAATTGCAGGTCTCCATGACAAAAAACAACACAAGGTATTGTTGTTATAAGGTCGCGTCTATCTTTTATACTTTTGCCGTTTTTTACGATTTTCTTTTTAGAGCCGTCAAAAAAAATATCAACCGAACCAGAAAAATCGCCCTCCCCACGAAAAAGCGAGCGAATATGATAAGAATCGCCCCCTTTTTTAATCATATCCGCGTCGCTTCGAGTTCTAAAAGACGAGCCGTAAGCAAGGCAATAAACGCTTTCAAGAAGATTACTTTTGCCTTGCCCGTTATCTCCCACAAAAAACACTTCGCGAGAATTTACGTCAATATGCTCGTCGCACACATTTCTAAATCCAGAATAAGAAATTGACAGTATACTCACTTTTACTGTTGCATTGGCATAAGAATATTAAAATATCCTTGCGCAGGCTCTGGACGAAGCGTAACTCCGCGCAACGCTTCGCTAAACTCAAATGCTACGCGCTCCGTATCCATGACTTTGAGCGCGTCCTCAATGTATTTTGAGTTAATTGCAATCGTAATGTCCTCGTCTGCGTATTCGCACGGAATTTCCTCGCGCGCTTCGCCTTGTTTTCCGTTTGCCGAAATCGAAAGAACGCCAGGTTTTATATCAAAGAAGATTTTTCCTTCGTCAACCATAACGTTGATTCGCCGAACAGCGTCCAAAAATTCCGAAAAATCAACGATGAATTTGTGCGGCTGATTATCTGGAATAACGCGGCGATAATTTGGAAACGAACCGTCAATAAGACTCGCGGAAAGAATGTAATTTGAGAATTTGAACGTGATGCTCCGCTCATTTGCAGAAATCGAAAGAGAGCCTTCGTCTGGAGCGTGTTTTGCCACGATGTTGAGCATTTTTGGATGAACGATTATCGGAGAAAAAGACGCAACATCGCCCATAAGCGGTTCTGCGTCAAGCGCAAGGCGACGGCTATCCGTAGCAACCAAAATGAGTTTTTCGTCTTCTTTTTCAAAGAAAACGCCGTTCAAAAAATACCGTTTTTCTTCGGTGCTTGTAGCATACGCAGTGCGTAAAATCATTTTCTTAAAATCAGCGACGGGAACATCAAAAAAATCCTCTGCGCCCGAATCTGGAATTTCAACAAAATTGTCGCGGCAACGAATTGTATATCGAATTTTTTTTGAAGAATGTTTGATTAAAGCAACTCTCAAACCGTCTTTTTGTTGCACTTCAAAATCAATTTCTCCATCTGGAAGAGAAGTCAAAATGTTCATAAGTTTTGAACAAAAAACAACAGCCGTTCCTTCATCTTCCGTTTCCACTGGAATTTTTGCCTGAATGTTCATTTTATTGTCAGCCGCTTTTATGATAAGTTCTCCGTTCGTTGCTGTAAGCGATACGCTTGAAACAGAAGATTCAGCATTTCTTCCAGTCAATTCTTGTGCAATCGAAATCTCATTGATAAGTGCATTTCTTTCAAATGAAAATTTCATTTTTTTTCTCCTTATACTTTTATCTAAATTTAAATTTTTTAATAATAGTAATAATAGTGCTTGTGAATTTGTGGAATAATTGTCAGAAACCTTGAAAATAAAAGATTCTTTCGGTGGAAAAATCAAAAGAAAATGTCCACTCGTTTTCCACTAATCCACTTTTGGATTTTGTTTTTCGTGTTTTTTCACACTTAGACCACAAAACTCCCATTCAAAATCCACAGAATTTTTCGTTTATCCACAAAACCATGTGGATAAAAATTTACTAAATTCGAGCAAAATTTAGCAAATTTTTGACGAATTTATTTTTCTTCCACAACAAAACTCAAATTTAGCAAATTTTTGATGAATTTGTTTTTATGCCTTTTTGAACGTCATAAATTTACTAAATTTCACAAATTTTTTCAAAATTTCTCATTTTCATCTTTCAAAATAGAGAAAAATCAAACGAGTTCGAGTTCTTTTCTTGAATTTTACTTCATTTTGACCAATTTGAGAAATAGTTTCTCAAAGTTCGCGCTTTTTTGCTTTGGAGGTCAGATGTAATTGTACGCCTCCTTTTCGAGTTGGCGCACGACTGCGGCAACTGCTGGGTTTGTTTTTATCTGCGCGTCAATTTTATTGATGGAATTCATAATTGTTGTGTGGTCTTTTCCGCCAAACTCGCGACCAATGTCTTTTAGAGAATATTCTCGAAGCAGTTTTCTCGAAAGATATATTGCAATGTGCCGCGGAAAAACGAATTGCTTTGTTTTTGTTTTTCCCGTAATGTCTTGGATTTTTATTCCAAAATATTTTGAAACTGCTTGCTGAATCGCGTCAACCGTTACCGCGCCCGCGCTTTCTTTGTCGTCTATTCTGTCTTTTAACATATCTCGAACCACGTCGAGCGATAGCGGTTGCCCTGAAAGGTCGCAATACGCCATGACTTTTAGAGCACACGACTCAAGGTCTCGAATATTTGACTGAATACTTTGAGCGATGTATTCGATTACGTCCTTTGGAATTTCTTTTCCGTGCCCGTTGATTTTTCGCATAAGAATTGCGCACCGAGTTTCAAAATCGGGAAGTTGCAAATCGTAATCGAGTCCGCGTCCAAAACGAGTGCGAAGTCGGTCGGTAAATCCTTGAATTTCTTTTAACGAACGGTCGCTCGTAAAAACGAGTTGACCTTTTCTGTCGTAAATCGCGTTGAATGTGTGAAACAGTTCCTCTTGTGTTGCTTCTTTTTTTTCAAGAAATTGAATATCGTCCAAAAGAAGCACGTCGAGATTTCTGTATTTTTTTTTGAACTTTTCGGTCGTTTTATTTGAAAGCGAACTCGTAAATTCGTTTGTAAACGACTCCGCGCTGATGTAGCAAATTTTTGCTTTTGGATTTCTTGCGTAAATTTCGTTTCCAATCGCTTGCATTAAATGCGTTTTTCCAAGTCCAACGCCACCATAAAAAAGAATCGGATTGTATTCGTTGCTTCCTGGGTCTTCGGCGGCTCTTTTTGCCGTATTGTACGCAAGCATGAGATTATTGTCTGGAATAAAATTTTCAAACGTATAATCTTCCCGAAGTTGCGGGTGTTGAGAAGGTGGTTCTTCTTCGGAATAAACTCCTTTTTGAGCCTGACGCAAAAATTCGGCGTATTCTTTATCAACATCTTCTTGATTTGCGTTTGACTGAGGATTTCCGCCTTCGATTTTGCTTCTTTCGTCTATCATGGACTGCAAACCGCTCATCGCACGGCTGAATCGATTTTCGTCACCTTTGTTTCGCGTTCGTTTTTTTTCGACTTCGGGTGGCGGTGGCGGCGGATTCCCGTTAAAAAATTCCGTTTCTGGAACTCCCATTATGGAAGTGTCTACTGGCGTGGATTTTTTTTCGCGCGACTTTTCTTTTTTTGCAGAGCGTGGCGCGGGAGTCAATTTGATTTCCGTGCCTGTAAACTCATTGATTTTTTGTTGAATTTTTTCCACAATTCCGTTTTTGTTCATTAGTTTCCACATTACGTCCGACTGAACCGTAACCGTTATGGAATCGTCGGTTTCTCCAACATAATTGAGGTTGTACCAAAGTCGGAATTCTTTTTCGTTTCCGAGTTCTTCGCGGATTTGATTTAACGCCTCCTCAAAAAACTCTTTGTAAAATTGTTCAGCCATAAACGACATTTTACCCTAACTTTACTTTTCTACGCAATACTATTATAATATGGAATATTTTTTTAATCGTTTTGCAACCTAATTAAATTAAGGATTTTATATGGAATCGTCTTATTCTGCTGGTAATATTCAAGTATTAAAAGGTTTGGAAGCTGTACGGAAGCGACCTGGAATGTATATTGGCTCTACAGGACCGCGTGGTTTGCATCATCTTGTGTACGAAGTCGTTGATAATTCGATTGATGAAGCAATGGCGGGTTTTTGCACAAAAATCACGGTCGCGTTGGAAAAAAACGGCGTGGTTCGCGTGGAAGATAACGGGCGCGGAATCCCCGTGGACAAACATCCAACTGAAAACGTTTCCGCGCTTGAACTCGTTTTGACGCGCCTTCACGCGGGCGGAAAATTCGACAAAGGAAGTTACAAAGTTTCAGGCGGACTTCACGGCGTGGGCGTTTCGTGCGTGAACGCGCTTTCTGAATGGATGGAAGCGACCGTAAAACGCGATGGTCAAGTGTATAATCAGCGATACGAAGTTGGAATTCCAAAAACCGCAGTTGAATGTGTGGGCAACACGCCAGAACACGGAACTACAATCAGATGGAAAGCGGACGGCTCGATTTTTACTGAAACAACGGAGTACGATTACGAAACGCTCAAAAAACGGCTGCGCGAACTCGCTTTTTTGAACAGCGGAATTTCGATTTTCTTTCGTGATGAGCGCGGGGACGATGTAAAAGAAGAAACGTTCACATTTGAAGGCGGAATTGTTCAATATGTAAAAGAACTCAATTCTCAAGTTCAAAGTAAATTTTATTATCCTTCAGAGCCGATTTCGATTTCTGGCGAAAAAGATGGCGTGGTTACGGAACTCGCGTTCCAGTACAATTCGGGATATTCTGAAAATGTAAACACGTATGTGAACGACATAAACACGCGCGATGGCGGAACGCATCTTGACGGATTTAAGGCGGCTTTGACTTACGTTTTGAATAAGGCGTTGGACGCAAACGAAAAACTAAAAAGAAAACTCGATAAAGATGAGCGACTGACTGGCGACGACGTTCGGAGCGGAATTGTTGCGGTGCTTTCGATGAAAGTTCCAGAGCCAGAATTTGAAGGGCAAACAAAAGAAAAATTGGGAAATACCGAAGTTCGCGCAATCGTTGATTCGCTTGTCAAAGAAAAATTGACGATTTTCTTTGAGTTGAATCCTGCCGTTCTTGAAAAAATCCTTGAAAAAGCGGTCGCTGAAGCCTCTGCTCGAATTGCTGCGCGGCGCGCAAAAGACGCAACTCGTAAAAAAAATCTTTCCGATTCGTTTGGGCTTCCCGAAAAATTGGCGGATTGTTCTCTCAAAGACCCCGAATTGTGCGAGGTGTACATCGTGGAAGGCGATTCTGCAGGCGGTTCTGCAAAAAAAGGACGCGACCCAAAAACGCAGGCGATTCTTTCGCTTTGGGGAAAAATGCTCAACGTTGAAAAAGTGCGAGCGGACAAAGTGGTGAGCAACGACAAACTTGAGCCGATTATCGCTTCGCTTGGCGCGGGATTTGGCGCGGATTTTAATATCGAAAAATTGCGTTATCACAAAATCATCATTATGGCAGATGCCGACGTTGACGGAAGCCACATTCGTACGCTTCTTTTGACATTTTTCTTTCGCTATATGCCGCAGATTATCGAGCGCGGTTACGTTTATCTTGCAATGCCTCCACTTTTTAGAATTCAAGTCGGAAAGCAAAAACCCGTTTACGTTTACACAGACGAAGAAAAGGCGTTGGAACTTTCTAAACTTGGCGATATGGCGGAGAAGGCTGACGTGCAACGGTACAAAGGACTTGGTGAAATGGACGGAAAGCAACTGTGGGATACAACGATGAATCCTGCGGTTCGTAAAATGAAAGTCGTAACAATTCCTGATGCAGAGGCTGCCGACCGTATGTTCAGCGTTTGCATGGGTGAAGAAGTCGAACCGCGTCGTCAATTTATCGAAGAAAACGCTGTTTACGCAAATCTCGATTTTTGATTTTCTCAAAACAGATTTATTAAAATGCAACCGTTCAAAATCGTGTTTTTTAGCGGTTTTGAACTCGTCAACCTTGAGATAACGCGCGTTATCGAACAGGTCTATTTTTAGAAAAAAGGATTATATAATGGAAGAAATTAAAACTTCTGAAGGTGGAACGGTCATTCAAATTCCGATTCAAGATGAGGTTCGGCAAGCGTATATCGACTATTCGATGTCCGTTATTGTGCAACGCGCCCTTCCTGATGTTCGCGATGGATTGAAACCTGTGCATCGGCGTATTCTGTACGCAATGGACACGCTCCATCTTTCGAGCGGCGGAAAAACAAAAAAATGCGCGACGATTGTTGGCGAAGTTCTTGGACATTATCATCCGCATGGAGACGCTTCCGTTTACGACGCGCTTGTTCGTCTTGGACAGGATTTTGCCCAGCGATACGCGCTCGTAACTCCCCAGGGAAATTTTGGAACGCAGGCAGGAGACCCCGCGGCGGCTTATCGTTACACCGAGGCAAAAATGGCTCGTCTTGCCGAGGATATGGTTCTCGATATAGACAAAAATACAGTTGACATGATTCCCAATTTTGACGACACCACAAAAGAGCCGTCTGTTCTTCCTGCAAAATTTCCATTTTTGCTGTGCAATGGCACTACGGGAATCGCTGTTGGTATGGCGACGAATATGCCGAGCCACAATTTGCGGGAAGTCGCTTCGGCGATTGGCGCGTACATTGAAAATCCTGACATTTCAATCGACGAACTGATGCTTCATATAAAAGGACCTGATTTTCCGACGGGCGGAATCATTTATGGAACGAGCGGGTTCAAAAAGGCGTATAAAACGGGGCGCGGAAAAATTGTTGTTCGGGCAAAATTTGAAACTGAGCAATCTGCGAACGGGCGGGAATCTATTGTTTTTACGGAAGTGCCATACGGCGTAAATACCACGTCGATAATTAAGCGCATTAAGGAACTGGCTCGTGAGCGCGCGATTGACGGAATTACTGGAGCGAATGACGAAACGAGCGACCGCACGGGAATGCGCCTTGTTGTTGACTTAAAACGTGGCGCGATTACAAAACTCGTTTTGAATCAACTGTTTGCAAAAACCGAACTCCAGTCGAATTTTAATGTAATAAATCTTGCTCTGGTAAACGGAAAGCCTGAAATCCTTGATTTGAAATCGCTTGTGCGTCATTTTGTGGAGCATCGCGTGGAAGTTGTTACTCGCCGAACGCAATTTTTGCTTGACAAAGATTTGGCGCGGGAACATATTCTTGAAGCATTGATAACTGCGGTTGACGCAATCGACGAAGTGATAAAACTCATTCGCGCTTCTCGCGATGTTCAAGAAGCAAAGGCTTCGCTCGAAAAAAGATTCAATTTTGACGATATTCAGTCCACGGCAATCGTTGAAATGCGACTTTCTCGGCTCACCAACCTGCAAATCGAAGAACTCAAAAAAGAAATGGAAGCATTGAAAGTGCATATTGCGTACTTGCGCGATTTGCTTGCGAATAAACAAAAAATCTACGCACTTGTCAAAAGCGAAACGGACGAACTTGCCGAAAAATACGGCGACGAGCGGCGCACGGAAATTCACGTTGAAGAAGCGGCGGAAATCAACGTGGAGGACATGATAAAAGAAGAAAATGTTGTTGTTACGATTTCAAAATTTGGCTACATAAAGCGAATTCCGCTTTCGCTTTACAGAACTCAAGGCAGAAATGGAAAGGGGAGCGGGTCTGCTTCAAGTCTTGTTGAGGACGATTTTGTAACGCAAGTCATAACGGCAACGACTCATTCGTACATTACGTTTATCACGAGCGCGGGAAGAGCGTATTGGATTCGCGCCCACGAAATTCCAGAATCAGGAAGAAGTGCGCGAGGTTCAAATGTAAAAACGCTCGTTCAACTTGCCGCCGACGAAGAAATTACAGCAATCGTCGTTTTGCGCGATTACACGGACAGTCGCTACATCTTTATGGCAACAAAAAAAGGAATCGTAAAAAAGGTAAAAACGACCGAATTTGCAAACGCTCGCACTCGTGGCGTAACTGCGATTTCGTTTAAAGATGCAGACGATAAACTCGTTTCTGCCGTGCAAACGGGGGACGGAGATTCTATCATGCTTGTAACAAAAAAAGGTCAGGGGCTTTTGATTCACGGGGATTCGGTTCGTTTTATGGGAAGAGCGGCTGCGGGCGTTGGAGGAATTCGGCTTCGGGACGGAGATGAGTTGGTTTCCGCGATAAGCGTTGAAAAAGGATGCAACGCGCTCGTTGTTACAAAACTCGGTTACGGAAAGCGCGTCGAATATTCCGATTTTTCTGAACACGGGCGGAATACAGGCGGGCAGCGCATTTTTGGAAATTCTGAAAAGCGCGGAGAAGTTGTTGGTGCGGTGTCTGTTTCTCCAGATAACGAGTTGATTTGTGTAACGAGCATGGGAAAAACCCTTCGCGTCAATGTTTCAGAAATTCCTCTGCAAAGTCGAATTGCCTCTGGAAACAAACTTGTAAATCTTTCCGAAAACGACTACGTAGTCGGCTTTGACCGCATAGTTCCCGAAAATCTTTCAGAAAAACAAGACGAATAAAATAAAAGACGGAAAGCAATTTGCTTTTCCGTCTTTTTTTTGTTTCACGTGAAACACTTTTTATTTTTTGTTCTTTTGAAATTCAAACTGTTTCACGTGAAACAGTTTTTTTATAACTGAAAGTAAAAAGTCTGGAGAAAAACTGATTTTGTGGTTGGGGTAGCCTGTCGAAACCACAAATTAGCAAATACAATTTTCAAGAAATTTCTAAAAATGATAAAAAAAACAAAAATATCATCAAATTGCTTTTCCGTTCAAAAATTTTTCAGAAAGAAAACCGTTTTTGTAGACGAGTTTTAATGAAAAAAATGGCTCATTTTTTTTGAGCATTTCCAAAAAGATTCGGTCGCCTTCCCATACATTAAGGGACTCTATTTTGTCTTTTTCAATCCATTGCAAAGTTCCTTCGGTGCAGCGGATTTCGTTTCCCGAAAAATCGTTTGACGTAAAAATGTGCATATACTCTGTTTGGGTATTGTCAGAAACGAATGTAACAATGCCTCGGAATGTGAACGAGTTTAGCGTGTAGCCCGTTTCTTCCTTTACTTCGCGGAGCAAACATTCGTCGGGACTTTCTTCTTTTTCAAAATGTCCGCCGACTCCAATCCATTTTCCTTCGTTTATGTCGTTTTTCTTTGCGTCGCGATGCAACATGAGCCATTTTTCTTCGCGCTCAAGATAGCAAAGCGTTGTGAGATTTGATTTCATGGCTCTTATTTTACTTCGCGCGTTGAGAGGCGGCAAGCGTTGTCCGATAATAAAAATATGAAAAAAATCTCCGCGTTTTTTATTTTGACTTTTGTTTTTGCTTTTCATATTTTTGCTCAAAGCATTTCTCTTTCGTATGCAGGCGGCAGGAGTTATTCTCTTGTGGAGCGCACAAATCTCCGACGGTACGAAAATGGGCGGTACGTTGGACTTTCAAATCGCGAAGTGCGTTCTTTTATTACGCCTGGATTGGACGGCGTGTACGATGGCAATTTTTACGTTGTGGAAAAAACGCTTAGAAATCAAGCGAGCACGTTTGCGGGCATTTACGACGCGATTCCTGCAAAATTCCGACTTGGCACTGACGGCAAAATGGAAATGAAAGAAGACAACGGCTATCCGACGTTCCGAAGTTTTCCGAGTTTTCCTGCAGAAAAAATCAAACCAGGAGATACGTGGACGAGTCGTGCGGAGCGGTCTGTTGACCCGTTGAATCAAGGCGTGTTTACTCGTCTTAAAATCGAAGTTCTTTACAATTTTATAGGTGAGGAAATCTACAACGGACAAGCAGTTTACCGAATTGGTGCAATGTGGCAAACGAATTACGGAATGAACTGGCGCGACCCGAATGGCGACCCCGACTTAAAAAAAGCGCGCGGCGGACACAAAGCGGAAATCCTTGTTCTAAAATCAACGGGTGCGCCGCTTTTGATAATCGATAATGTTGACGAGTCGTTTGAATTTGCGGGCGGAAAAAACGTTCAACTCAAAGGAAAAATCTCTCTTTTTGTTGAATTTCCGCCAGCGATTGACCGCGGAACGCTCATTCCAGCCCTCGGAGAAATCGCGTCTGTTTCTGATTCATTTTCCGAAGCCCTTTCTTTGGATTCCGAAGGTTTGGGAAGCGGAAGTGCGTCAAAAGAAGAAATCGCGCTCGCGTCGCTTGATTCTTCCGTTCCGAGTGGCTCTGAAAGCGAAAAAGAGAGAATCGAGCAAAATCTTTCTGTTCTTGAGGACGTTGAAAAATCGCGGGCAGAACTTGCGTCTTTTTCGCCTCCAGCGTCCGAAAAAATCGGCTCTGACGGAAATCCGCTTGATGGCACAAACGAAGGCGAAAACGGTTTGGGCGGAAATCGAGAAAATCAAAGCGGACTTGCTTTGGGCGGAGAAAATCGCGGGGATAAAAATGGCACATCGTCAGAGTCGAACAATTTAGAAAGCGACAAAACGACTCGCCGAAACGAAATTCTTTCAATGCTGGATTCTGGCATTGGTTCAAACGGCTCTTCAAACGAATCTCGAAATGCTCAAAACGAAAATTCGTCTGCGTCTTCTGATTCTGAAAATCAAAAATCTCCAAAAAATGATATGGTCGTTGAGCAAACGAACGCGGGAATCCGACTGAGCGTTAGAAATTTGCGGTTCAAAGCGGATTCGAGCGAACTTATTGCTGGAGAAAGTTCCCGCCTTGATGAAATTGCGCACGTTCTCGCGCTTGTTCCTGGTGGCAAATTCCTTGTTGAAGGACATACGGCTCGCGTTGGCGATATTACTGACGAGCAAGCACTTTCGGAAGAGCGGGCAAAAGTTGTGGCGCAAGAACTGTCGCGCCGTGGCGTGAGTGCGGACAGTTTTATTTGCCGAGGGTGGGGCGGCTCAAAACCGATTGCGCCAAACACAAATGAGCGCGGAAAGGCTCAAAACCGCCGCGTTGAAATTACCATTCTTGAGTAATCGTTACGGACGCTTTTCTACGCTTCCGTCTTTGTGCGCAATAAACGCAGTTGGACGCAAGAACGTAAAAAATCCAACTTCCACAACGCCGGGGATTTTTTTGATTTCCTCTTCCATTTTTCTTGCGTCAACGCCGCTTTTCCAAAGGCAGTCGAGAATTTGGTTTCCGTTGTCTGTGATGACAGGCCCGCATTTTTTGACTCCTTCGCGGAGAGTGCACGTTGCGCCGAGTTTTTCGAGTCTTTTTTCCACGCTCCGTTTTGCTTCTCCGATGATTTCCACAGGAAGCGGAAATCGACTTCCGAGCGAACTGACCGATTTTGATTCGTCGGCGACGATTGCGTATTTTTTTGAAGAATACGCGACGATTTTTTCAAGAAGCAACGCCGCGCCGCCGCCTTTTATCAAATTGTTTTCCCCGTCGATTTCGTCGGCTCCGTCAATCGTTAAATCAAGAACGCCGTCAATTTCTTTTGAATTTAATGAAAAAAGGTGAATTCCGTTTTTTTCGCAAAATGTTGCCGTTTGCAAACTCGTTGGCACGGCTTTTATGTTTGTGATTTTTTTTGCGTTAATTAACTCGCAGATTCTTGAAATTGCAGGAAGCGCGGTGCTTCCCGTTCCAAGCCCGATTTTCATTCCGCTAAAAATCGAACCATTTTCAAAAAGCGTGTCCACCGCCGTTTTTGCCGCAAGCACTTTTTGTTCATCTTTTGAAATTTCCATTTTATTTTCCCTTAATCTAAAAAACTGTGTGATAACAAAATGCTCGAACGTATTTATTGATTTATTCCGTATGAATTTCTCAAAAAATTCGTCATTCTGATTATTGCTGTCCTGTCGCGTTGTGGAGTGGAATCCGTGTACGATTTTAAGAATAATTCCATTTGCTCAAGCGCTTGATATTGTAACATCGTCCAGCCGTTGCAAATTTTGCAACCAGAATCTTTTGCACGTTTTAAAAGTGGCGTTTCTTCGGGTTCGTAGATTATATCGTACACGAGTTCTTTTCCGCTGAACTCGTAAAACCAAATCGGGTCGTTTAATTCGTCGCTTGGATTTGAATCTCCCATTCCTTTTGAAGTCGTTTGCACGATTATGTCAGAATATTCGTTGATTTTTGAAACCGACTCCGCGCTTAGTCCGCCCCAAGAAAAGCCGAATTTTTCTGCAATTTTTTGCGCTTTCATTATTGTTCTGTTCAGTACGCAACCGTCCGCGCCGAGCGTTTTGAGCGCGTAAAGAATCGCACGGCTTGCGCCTCCCGCGCCAATGACGGAAACTTTTTTTCCTTGAATCGATTGTTCGCCCGTTGATTTTTTCACAAATTCCAAAAGCGCAGTTGCAAATCCAGTGCAATCCGTGTTGTGTCCAATCCAATTGTTTCCTTCGCGAATGACCGTGTTGCACGCGCCAATTTCTTTGACTTTTTCGTCAACGTCTGTCAAATATGAAATGATTTCTTCTTTGTGCGGAATCGTTACGCTGTAACCGAAAAATCCCACGGTTTTTGCAAAATCAAACGCTTCTTTTGCGCTTTGTGAACGAAACGGAATGTAAATTGAATCTATCATCAGATTTTTTTGCTGCCCGTTGTGGAGTTTTGGACTCGACGTTACTTTGAGCGGATAGCCCGTAATTCCAAAAATCCGCGTGGAAGAACCAATCGAATGAAATCGGTACATGGTGTCGAGCGTTTTTGGGTCGCAATGTCCAAGTTCTAAAAGATTTGTCGAAAGTTCCGCGGGCGAAGTGTAAGAAAGATACGAGTTGAGAATTGGCGCAAAAATCCGTGACGGAAGACCAAACTCGCCCATTGCGCAAACGATTTGCTCCGTTCCATGGAATTTTGACGCTTCTGCAAACAAATTCGTTACGTCTTCAAGTCCATGTGGCATAAAAGCAACCTTTGGAATTTCGTAGCCTGTTAATCGAAGTTGATTGATTTTTTCAGAAATATTTTTGATTGGATTTTTCATGTCGTGAAACGAGCGAATTATTTTTGTTCCAAACGCGAGCGCGGCATCTTCAAGGCTTGGAACTCGGAAATCTTCTTCAAAATCAACGTAAGCAAAATTTTTCCGTGAGTCCGAATCCGCAAATGCAAGCGCGCGGGCAAAAAGCGTCGTTCTGGACCCTTCGCCTTCTTCATATTTTCCGCCGTCGCACACGCGCCGAATCGTTAAAATGCACGGAATCCGAACGAGAGCGGGAAATTCGCGCACTCGAAGTCGCTCATCTTCCAAAAGAAAATCCACGCGAAGTTCCACTAAATCAATGTACTGGCGATATTTTTCAACGATTTCCAAATCTTCTTCAAGCGTTTGCCCGGTAAGGCAAAGGCAAATCAAACTTTTTGACATACAATCCTCCAAAAAAATCCTTTCAAAAAAAATAATACCATTTTTGGTAATTTTATCAAAAGTATGCTGAAAATTGGTGGTTGAGCCTGTCGAAACCACCGTAGCGGAAACATACTTTTCATAACATTTTTAACTTTGAGTTTGAGCGTCAATTTTTGCACATTCGGAACAAAGTCCGTGAAAAACCGTTCTAAGCGGATTTAATTTGAATCCGTGCGATTCAAGTAAATGCGAGGCGATTTGCGAAAGTTCCGAACATTCAAGATGTATGAGCGAATTGCATTTTTCGCATTTTAAGTGAAAATGTTCGCTTTCAAGGCAACCGCTTCCCGTGTATTGAAAACACGCGGCTTCGCCGTTGCCATTTTCGTATTTTGCAACAAGTCCTTCAGAAACAAGCCGCTCGATTCTTCTGTAAACGGTGGCGATTCCGACTTTGTTTCCATTTTTGAGCAAATGCTCGTGGACTTCTTCGACGGTAAAATGTCGCCCCGCCGTTTGCTCCAAAAAGTGAATAATAAAATCTCGTTGTTGCGTGCGGTACGTTTTCATTTTTTGACCTCGGAAACGTCTTCAAACCACCACGGCGCAACGCTTTTTATTCCTTTTTGCTCCAAAATCCACGAAGCGTCTTCGTAGCCTTGTCGAATCAACAGATTGATTCTTTCGCTTGTAAAATTTGCCGTTCCTTCCAAAATGCCACCCAAGTCGATTTTTGGAATAATCTCCACGAGTTCAATTTGTTCGTAGTCGATTGCGCGGATTCTTCGTGACGGTTGGTGTTCAAGGTAAACAACGATGATTTTTTTGACTTCTGGATGCTCTTCGATAATCGGAAAAATCGGCGTGTTGTCGCCGCCCATTGCTTCGTTTCCGCCGTCTTCGTGCCTGTGTCCGTCGGAAAGAATCACGGGGTCGGTCAAAATCGGAAACGCGCTCGTTGCAAGCAAAAGCCTTCGGATTTCATCTTCGCTTTCGCTTTTGTTGAGCAGAAAACGGTGCGCGTAACTTCCTGGCGTTGCCGTAAGGAGTTTTAGAATAAAAAGCCGACTGCGAACCGTCGTAACGTACACGTCTGGAGAAGCGAGGTTTTTGAAACGAGAAACGTTTACGCTTTCAACGATTTCCGAAAGTCCTTCTTGCGAAATGAGCGAATCGTCTTTTGTCAATTCGTCTGGAACGATTGTGCGCCAAATCTCTTCCGCTTTTTCGATTCCTTCACAAACAAAAAGCGCGGAATTCAACGCGCCCACGCTTGAGCCAGAAAGGGCAAGTGCGCGTTGAGCAATTCCTCGCTCACAAAGTGCTTTGTACACGCCCACTTCATACGCGCCTTTTCCGCCTCCGCCAGAAAAAACAATTCCCCACGGCTCAAAAAACGCGGGTGCACACAAATGCAAAAAAAACAAAATCAAAACAAAAACGCGATTCATTTTTGCCTCCAAAACTCGCCTGCGATTTCCTCGTCATCGAATTTTTCGGAAAAAAGTTTGAATTTTTCGTTTATTTTCAAAATTGCTCCGTCGTCAGAAATCAAAAAAATCCCAAGATTTTGCATTGCCACGATTTCTGACGCAAGAATTGACTTTTCGGAGAAAATCCGTTTTTTTGAAAGAAAAAGCCGTTCGCCTTTTTGCGACTCGTTTGAATCCAAAACAGGAAAATTGTCGATTAAAGAAAATCGTTTTGCCCAAGCGTTTTCTTTTGAAAGCCCAAATTCGGTTGCTTTTTTCAAAAAAGAGTCCGTTACGTCGAGTGGCGGGCGCGAATATCGAAAAAATCGTTTTTCACCAGATTCAAGCGGATATTCGATTATTTGTCCGTCGTTTGAAATCCAAAGCCCTTCGAGTTCTGAAATCGAGGAAACTTCGTGGAACGTTACTTTTGTTGACGAGCATGAAAAAAATGCTATCAAAAAAAATACCAAAACTGGAGCAAAAAAAATCCTCTCATTCATGGAAAAATTGTAGCACTTTTCTTGAATTTCTTATAGTTCTATTCTTTTTTTTGAATTGACAAAATGCGCAATCGGTTGCACAATGATTTACATGGACGTTTTTGAACAAATTGACCGACTTGTGTCATACGGGATTTTGACGGGGCTTATCGAAAAAGAAGATGCGATTTTTTCAAGAAATCAGATTCTTATGCACCTTTCGCGTGATTCATACGAGGGTGCGGGGGAAATTCCTGCTGTTTCTGAAGCAGACCTTGAAGACATTTTGACGTTTCTTTGCGACGATGCCGTTCGGCGCGGAATTTTTGAAGACGGAACAGAGGCTAGAGACCGCTTTACGTCGCTTCTTATGGCGGTTTTTGTTTCAAAGCCGTCTGAAATTTCAAAATCATTTTGGGAAAAATATAAAAAATCTCCAAAGGAAGCAACCGATTGGTTTTACAAATTCAGTCAAGACACAGATTACATAAAACGATACCGCATCAAAAAAGACGTAAAATGGAAGTCAGAAACGCCGTGGGGCGATTTGGACATTACGATAAATCTTTCAAAACCAGAAAAAGACCCGCGCGATATTGCGGCGGCAAGAAACGCTGCGCAAATTTCGTATCCAAAATGTTTGCTTTGCGCAGAAAATGTTGGCTACGCAGGACGTTCTGGACACGCCGCCCGCGGAAATCATCGCGTGATTCCGATTGTGCTTTCGGGCGAGCCGTGGGGATTTCAGTATTCGCCGTATGTTTACTATAACGAGCATTGCATCGTTTTTAACACGCGGCACACGCCCATGAAAATTGAGCGAAAAACGTTTGAGCGGCTTTTGGATTTTGTGCGTCTTTTTCCGCATTACACGCTCGGTTCAAACGCGGATTTGCCGATTGTGGGCGGTTCGATTCTTTCGCACGACCATTTTCAGGGCGGTTCTTACGAATTTCCAATGGCACGCGCTCCGATTGAGCAAAAAGTCGAGTTTTCGGATTATCCTGAAATTGAAGCGGGAATCGTAAAATGGCCGATGTCGGTTCTTCGCTTGCGCTCAAAAGACTCGCAAAAACTCGTGGAACTTTCCGAGAAAATCCTTTTGCATTGGCGAAAATGGACTGACGAAAGCGCGGGGATTTTTTCAGAAACGGACGGAGTGCCACATAACACGATTACGCCGATTGCTCGTCGGCGCGGTTTGGATTTTGAACTCGATTTGGTTCTTCGCAACAACATTACGTCAAATGAGCATCCGCTCGGCGTTTTTCATCCGCACGCGGAGTTGCACCACATCAAAAAGGAAAATATCGGGTTAATCGAAGTCATGGGACTTGCTGTTTTGCCGTCAAGACTTAAAACGGAACTTTCTCTCATTGAGGATTTTGTTCGAGCGGGAAAAATCGAGGCAATCGAAAATGACGAAACGCTTTCAAAACACGCTTCGTGGATAAAAGAAATATGCGCTCGGCGTGAATTGAACGCGGAAAATGCTTCAAAAGTGCTTCGGGAAGAAGTGGGCGCGGTTTTTGGACAAGTGCTTTCTCACGCGGGCGTTTTTAAGGAAAACGAGGCGGGACGCGCAGCATTTTTGCGATTCGTAACATCGCTTTGAAAAACTTTGACGTTAAGATTTTCAAAATTCGGATAATAATATGGAAGTTTTTGTAAAAGAAGGCGGAATTTCTGGCTCAAAAAGTTGGAGTGTTTCTTCAAAAAAAATCGAGTTTGTTGCAATGGAACTTGGCGCAACACTCGCAAAAATCTTTGTTTTTGACAAAAACGGAAACAAAACCGACGTTCTTTTGGGGTACGACACGGCTGACGGATTTTTGGCAGGAGTTGGCTCTCACGGGGCGATTGTGGGGCGGGTTGCAAATAGAATTGCCAATGCTTCGTTTGAGTTGAACGGAAAATCGTACAAACTCGATTCAAATGACGGAAAAAATTGCCTTCACGGCGGATTTTTTCGGTGGGAAAAGCAAATCTGGAATTCGCGCGCACTAAAAAATGGCGTTGAGTTTTTTAGAAAAAGCGTGGCTGGCGAGCAAGGTTTTCCTGGAAATCTTGACGTTTTTGTGCGCTACACGATTTTTGAAGAAAATACGCTCAAAATCGAATATGAGGCAAAATCGGATGCGGACACGCCTTTTGCTCCAACGAATCACGCTTATTTTAATTTGAACGGAAGCGGAAGCGCGTTGCATCACGTTGTGAAAATTTTTTGCAAAAAAGTCGCGGAAGCGGGAGCGCATTTAATTCCAACGGGAAAATTGATTTTGGTACAAGGAACTCCGTGGGATTTTTTGAACGGAAAAGAAGTAAAAAAAGACATTTCGCGTCTTGAAGGCGAGCCGAGTTTTGGCTACGACCATTCTTTTGAAACGAATGCGAACGGAAAAATCGTGCCAGTCGCTGAAGTTTTGGGCGAAAAAATCAAAATGAAAATCCGCACAGATGCTCCCGCGCTTCATTTTTACAGCGGAAATTTTCTTGAAGGCGTAAAAGGAAAAGGCGGAGCGATTCACAAAAATCGCGACGGACTGTGCTTTGAAACGGGCTTTTTCCCCAATTCGTTGAACACGCCCGCATTTCCGTCGGTCATTTTGAAAGCGGGCGACACATTTAGAAGCGTAACGGAATTTTCGTTCGATTTTGTGTAACGGCAATTTTGAAATTGATTGAAAACATTTTTTATTTTTAATGGAGGAATATATGGCAAAATCTCTTACTGATGCAGAATATACGGCGGAGGGATTGCTTGCGTCTTTTTACAAATTGTACGGCGGAAGCGACGGAGCGCATGTTTATTCGTCGCCAGCGCGTATAAACATAATCGGCGAACATATTGACTATAACGGTGGCAAAGTTTTTCCCGCTGCAATCGACCGAAGCCTTTTTGTTGCGATTCGTAAGCGCGCGGACAGAAAAGCCGTGTACGACGATATTCGTTTTCCGGGGCGACTTGAGTTTGATTTGGACGGCGAATTCAAATTCAAAAAAGAGGACGGTTACGCAAATTATTTGAACGGCATTATTTCGCAGTTGCTTTCGCGCGGACTTCGTTTTGACGCAGGATTTGAGATTTTGATGGCGAGCAACATTCCCGCAGGAGGCGGCATTTCGTCTTCGAGTGCGCTTGAATGTGGTTTTGCTTGGGCGGTGAGCGAATTGTTTGGCTTTGGGATTTCCCGAAAAGACATCGCGCTTCTTGGTCAACAAAGCGAACATGAGTTTATGGGCGTAAATTGCGGAATCATGGACCAATTTATAATCGCGAATGGAAAAAAAGACACGGCGATGATGCTTGACTGCGCAACGCTTGATTTTGAGTACGCGCCGCTCGTTTTGGGCGATTATCGCTTTGTTGTGATGAACACAAATAAAGTCCGCCGTCTCGCTGATTCAAAATACAACGAGCGAAGAAGTCAGTGCGAAGAGGCTCTCAAAATCCTGAACGAGGGTGGAATCAAAATAAATTCGCTTTGCGAGTTAAAAAGCGAACTGCTTTCAAAAGCGGAAGAATTGATTTCCGATTCGATTCTCAAAAAGCGAGTTAGACATTGCGTGAGCGAAAATGAGCGCGTGATTGCTTCGGCGGCGGCTCTCAAAAATGGAAATCTTGAAAAACTCGGACAACTGCTAAATGCTTCCCACCGCTCGCTCAAAGAGGATTACGAGGTTACAGGAAAAGAACTTGACACGCTTGCGTTCGCGGCGCAAAACGAACACGGCTGCCTTGGCGCACGAATGACGGGCGCAGGATTTGGCGGTTGCGCGATTGCGCTTGTGCATAAAGACGCGCTCGACTCTTTTATTAAAAACGTTCAAAAGGCGTACACAAAAGAAATTGGCTACGAAGCGGGATTTTTTGCCTGCTCTTCTGGCGACGGCGTTTCGCGTGTGATTTAACAAAAATGTGTTGTTCCCGCGTTTTTGCGGGAATTTTTTTGCGCAAAATCAAATATATAAAAAGTCGCTTTTGTTCAAAAAAAATGTAAAAATTCAAAAAAAAATAGTTTGACAATTTGCGCAATCGGTTGTACATTGAATAAAAATAAGAGCAACCGATTGCGCAAAACGAAATATGGTTGCAAAAAAGGGAAAAGGGGGAGCGATGAAAAAGTGCATCAGTGCGGCAGCGGCTCTAGTTTTGGCGGCTACGGCATTTCCTGCTTTTGCGGCGGTGGGTGCAAAAGCGTCTGAAGCCGTGTCGCAGAAAATCCTCGTGGAAAAAGTCGATGGCATTTCCGACGACTTTATGCGGGGCGTTGACATTTCGATGATTGACCAAATCGAAAAAACGGGCGGCAAATTCTACAACGCGCAGGGAAGGGAAGCCGACATCTTTGAGATTCTCAAGGAAAACGGCGTGAATTATGTCCGAATCCGCTTGTGGAACAATCCGACCTACGAAAACGATGTGAAAGACGTGAACGGCAAGGTCATCGCAAAAAAAGGCGAGAAAATGGGCGGGGGCGACAACACGATTGAAACCGACTTGCGCATTGCAAAACGCATCAAAGCGGCGGGCTTAAAATTCATGCTCGACTTTCATTATTCGGACTTTTGGGCAGACCCCGGAAAGCAGAAAATGCCACAGGATTGGAAAAATCTCTCCGCGAAGCAACTTGAAGCGGAAGTCGAAAAATTCACGCGCGAAACGATTGACCGCTTCACAAAAGAGGGCGCGACTCCCGACAGCGTTCAAATCGGAAACGAACTCAATTCTGGGTTTATGTGGCCGATTGGTCAGACTTGGAGCGAAGACCCAAAAGCAAAAATCGGCGGAATGAAACAATTTGTGCGCCTTCTCGACCGCGCGTCAAAAGGTGTGCGTGGCGCAAAAAATGGCGACAAAATCAAAATTGTCATTCACTTGGCTGACGGCGGAAAGCAAGATTTGTACAAATATGTCTTTGACAACGTGAAAAAAGCAAAAATCGACTACGACATCATCGGGCTTTCGTTCTATCCGTACTGGCACGGCTCAATGGACGACCTCAAAGCGAATCTCGAATTCATCTCAAAACGTTACGGAAAAGAAATGGCTGTTGTGGAAACGGCGTATGCGTTTACCGAAGAAAACGGCGACGCGCAGGGAAATGTGTTTCAAGTGTATTCGGACGAAGCGCATGGCTATGTTCCGAGCGTGCAAGGTCAGGCGAGCGAATTGCGCGACATCATTGCGACGGTGGCGAGCGTAAAAGGCGGAATCGGCGTGTTCTATTGGGAAGCGGACGCAATTCTCACAAAAGGAGCGAATCTTTCTGCGACCGAAGGAAACACGTGGGAAAATCAAGCCTTGTTCAGTTTTGACGGAAAAGTGCTTCCTTCTCTTGCGGTTTACAATCTTGTGGGAGGAAAGGGCGAAGTTGAAAATGCCTGGGGCGGTTCTGCCAAAAACGGAAGCAATTTTTCTCCCTACGCGCTCGCGGAAGAGTTGGAATTTACGGTTCTTCCAGGAGAAACTCCCTCGCTTCCTCAAAAAATCAAAGTGATTTACACAAACGACAGCGAAGGACTTGTTGACGTAAAATGGGATTCGATTGATTGGAAAAATCAAAAAGTTGGAAAAGTGAGCGTAAACGGTTTGATTTCTGGCGTTTCGTTTGTGGCAAAGGCAACTGTTACGGTAACGGACAAAGTAAACGTTCTTGAAGACCCGTCTTTCGAGAGCGGCAAATTGGGTGCGTGGAAATTGAATGGACCTGGCGCGGCATGTTTTATGGAAAACAACAAAGGCAACGCGCATACTGGAAAATGGACTTATAAATACTGGCTCGACAAAGGATTCCAGTCTGTTCTTACGCAAGACGTTTCAGGGCTTTCTGACGGGACTTACGAACTTTCAGTTTGGGCAATGGGCGGAGGCGGCGAGAACAACATTCGCTTGTTTGCGGCAAATTACGGAAACGGAAAAAAGCAGATTACGTCAAAAATCACAAATACTGGCTGGAACGAATGGAAGCAGTACAAAATTCGTGTTCCTGTGAAGGGCGGCAAGGCAACGGTTGGAATCTACCTTGACGCAAAGCCCGATTGTTGGGGCAACTTTGATGACATTGAGTTTATCAAGGTTTCCGATTAAAAAATAAAAGGGATTTCTTATGAAGAAAAAAATGAGAATCACAAAAAAGACAGCCGCGTTGCTTGCGTTTCTTGCGATGAGTACGAGTGGCGGGTTTGAACTTTGGTCGCAGGAGGCAGACGACGATTTTGTTGTGCCGCTCGACCAAGATTTTTCAAAACCCATTGAAACAGTGGCGGCGGACGCTCCTGCTTCTGGCGGGGGAAATTCCGTGAAGATGGGACTCTGGACGGAAATTAAGAGTGACAACGTTTCGCTCATCAGAAACGTTTCTGACGGAACCAAAAAAGGCTACGAGTTCGATAATTCGCATTTTTATGGCGAGATGAACTGGTGGTTTTGGGGAAAACCGAATTCGTGGTTTACTCTTGACGCTGAAGTGGGAGTTCTTAATTTTGACAAAACGCTCTATCAAGCAAACTCGTATGGCGCAAACGTTCCCGACGTTACTTGGGCAGACGGATTTCAAGAACTCGTTTCAATGCCGTTTAGTTTAATAAAAGGCGGAAATGATGAAACTCCTGGCGTTTTCAACAAACTCGGACTCAATCTTGAAACGTCGTTCATTGACGTTCGATTCGGTTACGGAAAACTCAAAAAGAACGGAATGAGTCAATTCGCGGGAATTTACAACGTGATTGACCAAGAAGAATATGTGGGCGACGGCTACACGGAACTTAAAAACGGAAAGAACCTCCGCGAATTTGGCGACGTAAAAATCGACGCGCTCGTGGCGTTTAGCCGAATGAATGTGGGCGGAAGTACTTACGGAATGTACGATTACATTGACGCAAAATATTCTGACCTTGCGGAACTTGCGCTAACTTTTGGAAGCACCACAACGGAAGAGCAACTTTTCTTTTATGACCGCACAAACAACAACGCGGGTTCGGTTTATGCTGCGGTAACGCCAATCGACGGATTAAAAGCAGAGTTCCACGCGCTCGGATTTTTTAATGCAGAGCATCATCTTAGCGCGGCAACTGGCGCGATTGCGGGACGCATTTCTTACGAAGCGGATTCTTGGAAGGTAAGCGTAAAAGAAAGCGCGGCTGGCGAGTTTGCCAATTCGGTTTGGGGAAGCGACGGAAAAGCTCACGACGACATTAACGCCGACACATTTACAACGCAAATCGACCTTTGGAAGCGACTCGATAATCTTCCGCTTGGTCTTTCTTTTGGACTTGACCAAGGAATTACGTTCTACGACACGGACGGCGACGAGCCTGATAAGCGCGATTATCGCTTTAGGACTGAGCCTTACGCGGATTTTGACCTTGACCCGATTTTCTCGCACGGTTTGACGTTTGGAACGTATGGCGTTTTTACGATTGACAAAATTGCAGAAAAAGTGAGTGCAGACCAAGAAATCGCAACGGCTCTTCACGAAATCGGCTTTGAGGTAAAAGCGGCAAATCTTGCAAAATATCTCAAGAAAATTACGTTCGATTACGCAATCAAAAATAAATACACAACTGAAGACTCGTTTGACGAAAAATACACGCAGTGGACGAGCGGAAATTCGTACTCGCTTAATAAATCGTATCATTCGATTATTGTGGACGCGGACATTACCGACCGACTTGGACTCAACGCGGGCGCAATCGTTCGCGCGGGAAATGACGACGATACGAATGTTCCGTTTGCGTTTAGTTTGGGTGCGCGATTCAAGCAACTTCCCTTGCCAGGAAAGCCGATGCTTTGGGCGCATTTTACATACGGCATGAATCCGTATGAAGACAACGGCTATTCGTTGTATCGATACGACGAAGCAAACGAAAAATATCAACATCGCACGTATCGCTTGAACTCGCTTGATAGTGAAGCCACAAAAAGCCACATCAGCGTTGGCTTGATTTGGGATTTGTAAGGAGGACGGTATGAAAAAGATTTTTGTAAAAACCCTGGGTGCCGTGCTCCTAAGCCTTGCGCTCGTTGCGTCATTTGCTTCTTGCGCGGACGAAAACGGCTTGCACGACCAAAATGCTGCTAAAGTGACGATTAAGTTCACGAACTTTAGTGCGGCGGAAGACGGCGACTACGCTATTCCCGGTGATTTTAATGGCGACACCGAATGGGAATACAGCAACAGCGATACGCACATTACGCTTAAAGACGGCGAAGGCACGTCTTCCGTAACATTCAACCTTACGGCAACATGGGTAAAGTTTACGCTGGTAAAAAAAGGGGAATGGACTCGCGCTTGGTGTCCCGCGCTTGAAGGCAACAGCGAAGATGAAGGCAAGTTGCAAAACTTCTACATTGGCGAACTTGACCCCGATGCAGGCGAAATTACTTTGGTAATTGACGGAAATTATTCTGGCACGGATGACGTGATTAGCGTACAGTAGCAGGAGGCAGACGATGAAAAGAACGATGATAAAAACATGTGTTGCAGCCGTTGCAAGCATAACGCTCCTTTTTGCGTTCGCTTCGTGCGACAGTTTGCAGGACGAACTTTCAAGCGAGCAACTCAAAGACCAAGTGGCGGGAATCGGCTCGGTGAGCGCGGAAAGCACCGTTTTTTATTACAATGAATCAAAGGATAAAAGCGTAAAAGGCAGCGACGAACGCTGGCTTACGCTCAACCTTTCGCAAATTGCGAATGCTGATAAGGCGAGCGTAAAATACGCGCTTGAATATACGATTGGCGACATTGTGTACAAAAGCGAAGGCTCTAGCGTGGGACAGTTGAGCGATTCAAAGACAAAATACTACGTTGATTTGTCGCCTGCAATCAATCTCATTGACGGCACGGGGAGTCCTTCTTCTAGTGTCATTTCACTTTCTGTTACCGTTTCGGGCTTGACGAACGCCAGCGGAAACGACTACGACGGCAGAAGTTTCCCGACGTTTAGCAAGAAAATCAAATTTGAGCCGTTGTATAATGCTGAAATTGAACCATTTTCAACAAAATCCGCTCCCGCAGGAACGACTTTTGAAATTCCGCTCAACGGAAAAATCACCGCCATTGACGAAGCCGTAACAGCAACAAAAACTGACGGTGATGATGACATTCCCGAAGGCGCAGAGTTTACCGCAAGCGTTTCTGATGACGGAACGAAAATCATTTTGACATCATCGGAGGAACTGACGGACAGAAATTTTACGGCGGATTTTACCTTTACGGGAATCAAGCCAGTCGGCGGAAAAGAAAAGTATGATTACACCGTAAGTCTTTCATTTAATGCGGCGGAAGTCCATGCCGTTACCAAAGAAATTACATTTGAATCAGAAGCGGTTGATGTGATGACGGCGGAAAAATTTGCAACTTTTGGAACTATCCAAAAAATCACCGCGACTTTTTCTGGCGATTTTACAGGCGTAAGTGATAAATGGTATGCAGGTCTTCAAAGCGAGGAGGGAAATAGCGGCAACTGGAATGATTTTACATGGAGTTCCGGCGATGGCAATATTGGAAATTATACCTGTACATTGACCTCCGCATTGATTTCTGCTGCAACGGCTGAAGGCGGAAAACTTCAAATAAAAAGCAATGCTGTTTCTGGCACTCTCGTGCTTACGATTAGCGCGAGTTCTAAATAATTATATTTCGTTTCTGAGTTTTTGATTCAGAAACGAAATAAACCTTTGCTGTTATGGTAACAGGAGGATTTTATGAAAAAAAGAGGACTAAAACGACTTGTCTGCGCTCTTCCCGTTCTTGCATCTCTTGCGCTTTTTGGTTGCACGAACGACATTGACAGCGCGAGCACTTCCGAAGGCATTGACAATTCCGCTGACGACAGCATGACGCTCCCTTCTAACGACGGAAAAAGCGACAAAGACGCACGCAAAGAATTGGGCGGAAGCGGTTCTGGCAACAGCGGAGAAACTGGCGGAGACGGCACGGTCATCGACTTCGGCGACGACTTTATCCGTGGCTTTGACGCGAGCGCGGTGGACTATTACGAGAATAATGTTGACGGAAAAGGGGCTGTCACATACAAGGATACTGACGGCACAACGCTTGATTTTTTCAAGATTCTTGCAAATCATGGCTACGACACCGTTCGCCTGCGCATTTGGAATGACCCGTCGCAAGTTGTTCAATCAGACGACAATCCTCCTGTTGGTGACAACACGCTGGCTCGCACAATAAGCATGGCAAAGCGCATAAAAGCGGCTGGACTTAAACTCATGCTTGACTTCCATTATTCAGACTACTGGACAGACCCCGGCAAGCAATATGTACCTAGGGCTTGGCTTGATGCCGCAAGTGCTGATGATGTTGCATCGAAACTTTCTGATTATACGACGGAAGTTCTTACTGCCCTTAAAGAGCAAGCCGATGTCGTTCCTGCCTATGTGCAGATTGGAAACGAAATCAACAGCGGAATGGTTCGCGATAAAACAATACCAAATTCTACGAGTCCTGACTTTACTTATGCCGGAACTGGCGATAAACAGACTGAGTATCTAAAATTCGCGAGCGAGGCGGTTCGTAATTTTGATGCTTCTATAAAAATCATCGTTCATGTCACTTCAAGCAATCAGCCGACAAGTCTTCTTAATCGGCTCAAAACTGCTAAACTTGTTTACGACATTATCGGTCTCTCATATTATCCGTGGGAAGTTGACTCAAAAACTAATGACAGTGCGCACGGCACGATTCAGCAGATGAAGACAAATATCTCTAGTTGGAAAACGACCTATTCAAAAGATGTCATGGTCGTCGAATGCTCCGCATTGTGGGATGGTAATACAGAGAGCGATAGCGTGAACAAGCGAAAGGTCAGCGCACTTGATATGATCGATTCCGAAAGCTCGCTTTATTCCGACCTTGAGACTGAAGATGTCAGCGGTACTACTTGCCTTAAAGTTTCTGTCGCGAGCGCAAAAGCAGTTCTCCGCCACATCATGCAGGAAACATACGATGCTGGAGGCATTGGTTGTGTCGCCTGGGGCGGCGATATGCACGGCGACTGGAACAGAGCCATGTTCACTTGGGAGGGCGTAGCCATGGATAACATCGATGCCTTCAACTACAAGCCTTCTGGCGGATACACGGCGGAAGATGCATCTGACGACGATACCGGGGGGGATAGTAAAGAAAGTTATGACGAGATGACGCTAAAATTCGATTTCCCTGAAAGCCTTAGTGCGGGAACGATTTCCGTGCTTTACTACAAGGCGGATGGAGCGAGTAGCAGTGGCAAGACCGTGGATGCGACTGTTACAGACAACAGCGCGAGCGTCACGCTTTCAAGCGAATATGCGACGGACTGGGGCTTCAATGCAAAAATTACCGTAAAAAACACGAGTGGTACGGACATTACGAGCAATGTTGGTTTGGGTACATGGACTTCATCTGCGTCAGGCGGCGCAACAAACGCGGGAGGCGACTGCGAAAAGAGTTATTTTGCCTTCACGAAAGACAGTACGCTCACCGTTGTCTGCACCGATAAGAGCGAAGCACCAACGGTATCAATGTCACTTGTTCTTGACTTTTCTGCTGTGAGCGGCGTGACTAGCGTTTCTGGAGAGTATTATAAGGCGGATAGTTCTGAAAAGACTACCATTGCCTCGACAAACCTCTCAAACAGCAAAGCGACTATAACGATAAGCGGCAAGTATTCTGATGGCGATTGGATAAATGTCGAGATAACTCCGACGGGTGGCTCATTCCTGTACGACTCATGGACTTCGACCGTAACTGACGGCGAAAAGAATGCGGGCGGCGGTACGGAAAATAATAAATGCTGGTTTCAGTTCTACAAGGACAGCACTCTCACGGCAACGTTGAAAGCGGTAGATACGGGGGGGGGTACTGAGGGAACATCTATGACAGTCACGCTTGTTTTTGACGATTTTGAATGTACCTATATGAAACTTTGGTATGGAAACTCCAGTGGTGAAGATGTTGAAGTGACACTTGCTGACGACAAGAAAAGTGGTTCATTCACGGCGAAAAAAGAATATGCCAATGATTCTGGGTGGTATGGAAATATGAGTCTCCACAATGTTTGGAACGGAAGCACGGATTTGTCTAACAAACTTGCAGCGGCTTCTGGTTATAACTTGTGCTTTGAATTTAATGCAGAGGGAACAACAATACATCTTGTTAGTTCTAGTGAGTAGGATAATTTTGGAAATCATCACCTACACCGAATAGCTCTACGCCCGCCGTGCCGTTGCATTGTCGGGCGGCTTTTTGCTTGACATTCGCAGGGAATGTGGTATACTTACAACCGTAATCGCAAGGTTACATTGGGCTGGTCAACATGCGACCCAGGTCCACCGAAAGGCGGGGATTTACCCCGCCACTTTTGTCTAGAGAGAAGTATGCCGCAAAAGAGAATTTTGAGCGTTTTCGTCGATGAGTCGGGTGATTTTGGAAAGCTGAATCCAAAATCGCCGTTTTACTATGTGGCGATGGTGCTGCACGACCAATCAATCAACATTTCAGAAAAAATTGAAAACTTTGAGCGTCACATGACTCAAATCGGCTATCCCCACCATGCAATCCATACAGGACCGATTGTCCGCAAGGAATCCTTTTACGAAAATGATTTGATGGAAACGCGCAAATCTCTTTTTAATTCGCTGTTTCATTTTTTGCGTGGTGTTGATGTGCATTACATCTGCCCAAAAATCAACAAGGCGGAGTGCGAGGACAACGAGATTGCGTACACCGCAAAACTTTCAAAGACGATTGGCGACGAACTGAAAAAACACTACGATTATTTCAGTTCTTTTGACTTGATAATCAACTATTACGACAACGGACAGCATGGGCTGACCAAAATCCTTGCGACGACCTTTACGAACCTCTTCTCAAATGTGGAATTCCGCAAGGTTCAGCCCGCCGAATACAAATTGTTCCAGGTCGCAGACCTCATCTGCACGATGGAACTGACGAACGACAAGGCGGAACGGAACGCGCTCTCAAAGTCGGAAGTTGAATTCTTTCATTCTGCGCACGACTTCAAGAAGAACCTGTACAAGCAGCTGGCAAAGAAGAAACTGAAGTGACGGCTCAACACCCGCTCCGAATAAACCCACGCCCGCCGTGCCGTTGCATTGGCGGGCGGCTTTTCGCTTGACATTCGCGGGGAATGTGGTATTATGAAAAAAGAGGGAAAACACAGCACCGTGGCTCGCCTCTTTTAGAGCGAAAAGCCTATCCGAAGCTTGCTACACTAAGGGGTAGGCTTTTTTCTGTCCTTTTTCAATGTTACTTGAAGAGGTTCAGTGCCGTAACAATCAAAGTCAAAAGCGCGACGATAAACATCGCAAGTTCGTACTTA
>ERZ842401.871-NODE-871-length-44776-cov-6.560743_pt1 | contig 44776 bp, 52 predicted proteins | sample MGYA00521270_ERZ842401 | MGnify/ENA primary metagenome ERZ842401 (study PRJEB31892, sample SAMEA3878208) | bioreactor metagenome | biome: Moose rumen | place: Sweden | collected 2011-10 | study: EMG produced TPA metagenomics assembly of the PRJEB12797 data set... | reverse complement strand
TTTGAGTTCAATAACAGCAAGTCCGATGTCGCGGGTGTTCATGCCGGAAATATAGCCGGGTTTGAGCGGAAAAATCGGAAGTTTGAGACGGCTTTGAGGTAAGTATTTTTCAGGTTTTTCAACAAAGTCTTTCGGTCCGCCGAGAGAAGCAATCATGCGGGCAAAAATTTCCAAAGACAGGCCGGAATCGATGTTTTTTTGCAATTGTTTGCGTGCGCTTTCAACCGACTTGAAGAGTTTTGATTGTACCAAAAGTTCAGAACACAAAGTCATGGTTATGTCATGCAGACGGGAATCAACATTGATGTTTTTGAGGTAGTCAACGGCTTCCTGTACTTCAACGGAATTACCGACAGTAGTGCCTAAAACCTGGTTCATATCAGTCAAAACAGCTTTTGTGCCGGTGCCGGCGGCATTGGCAACATCTACTATTGAACGAGCTAAGGCACGGGCATCTTTGAGATTGCTCATAAAAGCTCCGTTGCCACATTTGAGGTCCATGACCAAATGGTCAAGTCCGGCGGCAAGTTTTTTGGAAAGAATGGAGGCGGTAATCAAGGGGATTGATTCTACCGTGCCACAAACATCACGAATAGCATAAATTTTTTTGTCAGCCGGGGCAAGGTTGCCGGTTTGACCGATGATGGCACAGCCAACTTTTTTGACGGTTTTGACGAACAAATCGTTGTCAGGACAGGTTTGATAGCCGGGCACAGAGTCAAATTTATCAAGAGTGCCGCCGGTATGTCCCAGACCACGTCCGGAAATCATGGGAACATAAGCACCGCAAGAGGCTAACATGGGGGCTAAAATAAGGCTGATTTTATCGCCGACACCACCGGTTGAATGTTTGTCAACAACAGGTCCGTTGAGACCACGCCATTTGAGAGTGTCGCCGGAATCACGCATGTTGAGAGTGAGAGAAGTTATTTCATCTTTGGTCATGCCGTTCAGCAATATAGCCATAGTCATGGCCCCGATTTGGCTGTCAGCAATAGTGCCGGAGGTTACTCCTTGAACAAAAAAGCTGATTTCGTCAGCAGTTAAAGGTTGACGGTCGCGTTTTTTACGGATTAGCTCTTGCGGTAACATAGGTTAATATCCTTTTTTATGGTTTTGTTTAAGTCGTCCAAAAGCGAGCTGGCGCCAATGCGAAAATGGCGAGTGTCAAGTGGCCATTTGGCTCCCATTATGGTTTGGGCAAGATAGAAATATTGACGGGCCTGCTCAAATGTTTTTATGCCTCCGCTGGCTTTGAAACCGACATTGCGTTTGCTCGATTTTATGGTTTCAAGAATGACATTGGCGGCCTCAGGCGTGGCGGAAACATCTGTTTTTCCGGTAGAAGTTTTGAGAAAGTCAATGTCATATTCAAGACAAAGGCGGCAAGCATTTTGTAGGTGGCGAATGTGCGGAAAAGCTCCGCTTTCAAGGATGATTTTGAGAGTTACATCTTTGGTAAGCCGGGTAACAGTGTCAAGAAAACTGCGGCAGGCATCAAGATTGTTGTCCAAAAATGCTTTGTAAGGAAAAACGGCATCAATTTCATCAGCACCGGAAGACAGGGCTTTTTTTATTTCAGCGGCAACAGGATCGGTTTTGATGTCGCCATGCGGAAAGTTAACAACCGTGGCGACGGAGATGTCGGTTTCTTTAAGAAATTTGGAGGCAATATGCACAAATTTTGGCCAGATGCAAACTGCTGCAACAGGACTGTCTTGGGTTGTTGCTTTTTTGCAAAGATTGATTACGGTATCGTCAGTATCATTTTTGTTGAGCGATGTTAAATCAAGATTGGCAATAAGTTGTTTGGCCAGTTCAAAATCACGCATGTTATTTCTCCGTGAAAAAAGACTTTATCAGTCGGGTGAGGCTTGATGCGCCGAGGGCGGCGCATGACAATGTTTGTTCGTGGCTTAGTTTTTCTTTTTGCATGCCGGCGCCAAAATTAGTGATGACCGACATGGCAACTGTTTTTAGACCACAATATGCCGCAGAAATGACTTCGGGTACGGTGGACATTCCGACCGCATCGGCTCCAAGAGTGCGGAAAGCTCTGATTTCGGCGGGGGTTTCAAAACTGGGACCGGTAACCATAAGGTAAGTGCCTTCGTGAGTTTTTAATTTGAGTTTTTCAGCAACAGATTTAAAACGAGAACGCAACTTGGCATCATATGCGGAAGTCATGTCAACAAAACGCGGACCGATACTTTCATCATTTGGACCAATCAACGGATTAAGCCCCGAAAAATTGATGTGATCAGATATAAACATTATTTCTCCGGGGTGAAAATCAGGGTTGAGAGAACCCGCCGCATTGGTAATAATAAGCTGACGTATGCCGATTTGTTTGAGTGAGACAACCATTTCTTTGATGATTGAAGGGTGATAACCTTCATACATATGAAAACGTCCCTGCATGCACAAAACTTCGGTCTCGCCGATTTTTCCGATAACCATTTGACCTTTATGACCGGGAACGGTACTTGTCGGAAACCCTTCAATGTCGGAATATTTGATAACAAGAGGATTTTTAATGCCGTCAGCCACAGCTCCCAATCCTGATCCCAAAATTATTGCGTATTTTGGGCGGCGGTTGCTGAGCAGTTTTTTGAATTGTTTGATGTTTATCATGTCAAAATTCCTTGAATGCTTGGGGCAATAAATCAGATATGCGGTAGTGATAAAATTTACGTTCAACATCGGTTAAGATGATTTCCGTATCAGAGTCAGAAAATTCTTTTATTCTTTGAAGGCAGGCACCGCAAGGGGTTATCATGGTTTTGCCGTCAGAAACAATCAAAATTTGTTTGATTACACGACCGCCATCAGCAACCATGGCGGCAATGGCTCCGGCTTCGGCGCAGGTTCCGCAAGGGTAAGAAATGTTTTCGGTGTTACAGCCACCGTATATTTTTTGATTGTCTGCCAAAACAGCCGCTCCGACTCTGAATTTTGAATAAGGCGCATAAGCGTTTTGCATTGAGGCCTCGGCAATTTTGAAAAGTTGTTGAATATTTTTCATGTTATAACTTGACCTTAAGTGTTTTATTAATCAATATGTTATATATAATATGCTGGTGTTGAATATTTAGTAAAGATATTTTTTGTTTTTGTATTCCGATAGCGGATAAAGAAGGTAAACATGTTGAAAAAAATAATTTTGGGTTTGTTGATTTTAATCGTGCTGGCATTAGGCGGTATAACTATTTATTTGAACATGATTGATTGGAACCAACACAAGGCGGTTATTGCCAAACAGTTTTCCGACGCCACCGGTAAACAGGTGTCTTTTGATGGTGCAGTGAGCCTAAATTTGTTTCCTTCTCCATATTTGGAAGCAAGCGATATAAAAATGTATAATGATGGTGCTGACGGCAAGAGGATGACGTTAGCAAAGGTTAAAAAACTTGTTGCTCAGTTGTCGCTTAATTCATTAATCAGAGGACGGTTTAATGTGGATAAGATGACAATCGTTAATCCGGAAATTTTTGTGGAGCTTTCGGATGACGGGCATTTGAACTGGGAATCGAATAAAATTAATAACGAAGATTTTGCCATCAACAATGTCGATGTGTCGTTCGGCAGCGTAATGTTGGAAGATGCAAAAATTCATTTTATCAGCAAGAAATATGATTTTCATTCCGTTGCCGAAGGGATAAAAGCGGAGATAATTGCGGGTAGTATATTCGGACCTTATCGTATTGAGGGAAGTTATGTAAAAGACGGAGTTCCGGGCGGGTTTGCTTTGGATTTGGGTAAATTTTCCGATAGTTTTGCAACGTCAATTAATGCAGTATTAAGTCATCCACAGTCGGAAAGTTATGTTCGTTTTGACGGGACTGTTCTGTTGAAAAATGATGCAGTAAACGGCAATATTACCGTTGAATCGAAAAAACCGGTCGAGTTTTTAAATACAACTTTTGAAAAAGTAAATTTACCGGAAACTTATGAGCATCCATTGGCGATGTCGTTGGCTCTTAAAAGCGATAAGAGCCAGATTACTCTATCAAATGTGGTGGTTAAATATGATAGAAGTGCCGGTGCCGGAAATATACTTATTCCACGGTTGGAAGAAAAAATAGGCGAAGAAGGAAGCGGTCGTCGAAGAATTGATGTTGCGTTTAATATGGCAGAATTTGATATTGTTCCGTTAATTAATGTCGCGGAAGATTTCTGGAAACAATATGACGGCAAAGATTATATTCCGGAAACAAATTTCGATGTTATTGCCGATTTAAAGTCGGTTAAAACTTATTATAAAGACCAGGTTATTCGTGATTTGGATTTGAGTGTCGATTTTGTCGATAATGTGTTTACACTGCGTAAATTTTCAATGCGCCTGCCTTTTGATGGGACAATAAAAGCCAAGGGAGAGTTGTTTAGCGTTGAAAAAGTTTTGACCTATAATTTTGATGTTGAGTCAGAAGTAACTGATTTTGCAAAAACTGCGCAATGGTTGGGGTATAAGGTAGAGCCTTTGTCTAACCAATTGTATAAAAAGGCATCTGCAAAATTTACGATTTCGGGAACCCCGCAAACGGTAAAAGTATCACCGTTTGTGCTTAATATTGACAAGATGGGTATTAACGGCAAGTTCGGAATTGTGAGAGGAACGATAGACAAGTATTTTATTATTGCCGAATCGGATAATATCAATTTTGATAACTATATAAAAGATATGCCCGATGATGTCGCAAAAGCAAAAGTCGACGAGCAGATTCGTTACCGTTTTGAAAAACTTGCCGGCTTAAAAGATGTTGATGCTCAGTTCAGATTGACCTTAAATTCCGGTATTTGGGGACAAATTCCATTTGAAAAGCTGTACGCTGAGGGCACTCTGAGAGAGGGCGCGTTGGTGTTCAAGGAATTAAGTCTCGGAGATGTGGCTTCCGCGCAGTTATCGGTTAAAGGTGCAGTCTTGGGGTTTGGCGGAGAACCGGAAGTTAAAAATTTAACTTATGATATTGACGTAAAAGATACAAAAGCGTTTACGGAAAGAATGAAAATCGAGCTTCCGGCGGCGAATTTGAAAAATTTATCAAAGTTTAGTTCCGAGGGTGTAATCAGCGGTAATTTATCAAACATAATGATAAAGTTGTCGTCAAAATTCGGTGATGTTGATTTTTCGTATAACGGTGAGATCAATAGAAACGAAGATAGCTTTGATTTGGACGGTAAACTTGAGGTGCGTAGCAATGATTTTGTGCGGATGTTGAATAACTTTTCAATCGGATATCATCCGGAATATCCGCTCGGTTTGTTTAAGATTATAACAGATGTCAAAAGAAACAAAAATGCAGTACTGTTGAAAAATGCAGATGCTTATATCGGTGCGAATAATTTTAACGGTGAGTTGTTGTATTCAACAAACGGAAAAAATCGACAGATAAAAACAAATCTAAAGGTAAATAATTTGGAGCTGGAGCGTTTCTTTTATAATACCGGAGCGGGGACGGAGGTAAGCGCTTTTCGTCCGAAAAACGAAAAAGCTCCATTCTTGAATAAACCTCTTTTGAGCAAAACAAACATAAATTATGACTGGTTAAGAGATTGGAATATTGAGGCAAACGTAAATGCCGGAAAAGTATCGTTATACGGCGAGAGCTTGACCAATGCATCATGGGGAATGCAACTTGATAAACAAGTGCTGAAGATTATGCAATTTAAGGGTGATAGCGGCGAAGGCGCGGTCAGCGGAGATCTGGTACTGAATGTTCCGGATAAAAATAATTTGAGCGGAAAGATAAGTCTATATAATATAGATTTGAACAGGGAAAAATGGAACGGTATAAGTTACGGACTTAAAAAAGGTGTTATTACTTCTGATATAACTTTTAATACCGGCGCCACTTCGGTTGATGAAATTTTGTCGCAGTTCAGCGGAAAAGGTACTTTTGCAATCAGCAAGCCGTTGGTAAAGGGCTGGGATCTTGATGCAATAGAAACTGATTTGGATGCCAGAGCTACAACGGAAGGCATGAAGATGATGTTGCAGGAAAATTTGAGTCGCGGTGAAACGCTGTTTGACAGCTTGGAAGGTTCTTTTGAAGTTAATAACGGCAACTATCGTATTCACAATACATCATTTGAGTCAAGCGCGTATAGTGTGGGCGTTGCTGCTCACGGCAGTATAAGTGAATGGACACAGACTGCAAACTTTAAGGTTTCGTTTAAAGAAAACCAATCTTTAGAAGGGTTTGATTTTTCGTTGGACGGGGCAATCAATGCTCCCTCTCTTGATGTTGATGTTGCGGCGCTGTCGGATATGTATGCGGCGAGAGAAAAGGAAATGATTGCCGAGGCAAAGGCCATTGAAAATGCTAAGGTTGAAAAATACCGCGCTCTAATGGAATTGCAGCAAGAATATGTTGAAAAATCGCGAATAAAACTGCATGAGGCAATTAAGCCTGATTTTGAAGCTTTCAGCTCTAAGGCAGAAGATGAAAAAATGAAAACGGCATATGCAAAAATAGGAGAGGAAATAAATTCCATAGAAGCGGAGATAAAGGATATTGTTGCCAAGAAAAAAATGCCAGTGGTAACCGATGACGTGATTACTGAGTTGCAAACGCGGAATGATGTGTTGGTTGACCGACTTAAAAAGACGGCACTGGATTTGAAAGTTTTGCGTGCACAGGATGTTCGTCTGCGGATTAAGGATTATTATACCAAGGTAACGGAACGTGCCGGACAAGTGCAGGAGGCTTATTCAAAATATACAGATGCAAATGGAGAGTTCGGAAACAGATTGGCTGCATTTAATGCGCAATATTCTTTGGAGCAGGACTCGAAGGCTCGAAGTATTCGTCAAAAATTGGATCGCTTGATGTCAGAGGTTGATACTCTGAAGCGGCAGGTGGAAAGGGATAATATTGCAGCTAAAAATGTTGATGATGCCGCATTGTTGGATGGTTATGCAACAAGTTTTGCTGAGGCATATCATAAGATTGATGAAAACATCAGGGAAATGAGAGGCTCAATTGATGAATATGTTCAGTATGTCGACGCCAATATATCGGGAGAAGAAAAAGCATATCAGCAGAAATTACATGATGAAAAAGTAAAACAAAAAATCAGCGAAAATGTCGGTACTATTGCAACGGCCGGAGGAAAAACCGTTACAATCAGACGTAATCTTGAAGACATTGAGCGCACGGAAGAACTGATTAAACAAGAAGGTCGCAGAGTGTTGGATTTTAGCGATGATTAACAAAATATTGGGATAATGGATAAATATATTGTCCAATTGTTTTTTTCGGTGTTATATTGCCCACTATACAGTTAATGAGAAATTAGGAGATTTTTTATGTTTAGAAAACCAGAGGTTTGTATCCTCCCGGTAGCGGGTTTGTCGACTCGTAATTTGCCGGCAACCAAGGTGTTACATAAAGGTTTTTTGACCTTAAACAGTATTCCGATTATTCAGTATGCCGTAGATGCTTGCGCAGAAATCGGTATTAAAGAAATTGTTTTTATATACAGTGATCAGTCATGCAAGCATTTGTTTGAGGGGTATTACAAACCGTATCCGTGGCTTGAAAATCATTTGCGCGAAAAAGGAAAACTTGATTTGCTGAAAGTGATTGAAAGTATTATTCCGGAAGGGATGAAGTTTAGCTTTGCAGAACAGAAAGAGCCTAAAGGCAACGGACATGCGGTGCTTATGGCTAAAGAAATTGTCGGAAAACGCGACTTTGTGGTAATGTGGCCTGATGATGTTTATATAAATACTCACGGCAGTGAAGGAGTTTTGCGCCAATTGCTGAATGTTTATGAGCAAGAGGGCGGAATGGTTGAAAATATAATGGAGTTTCCTCGTGAACAAATGGTTCGCTATGGTGCGCTGATTGGAGCTGTCAGAGAAGGGAGAATTGTTCGGGCAAAGGGCAAAATTGAAAAGCCGGCTTTGGAAGATGTTCCGTCAAATTATGCAAGTATGGGACCATACATTTTACCTAATGAAATTATGGATATTTTGCCGGAAGTTAAAAAAGGCACTAACGGTGAAATCAATTTGGCAGATGCGGCAGGTTTGGCTGCTCAACGAGGAATGAAGCTTACCGGTGTTTTGTGCGATGTGATGCGTTTGGATTGTGGTACAAATGCCGAGTTGGCAAAGTCTAATTTGAAATTGACTTTGATGAGAAATCCGGATTTGCGAGCATATTGTCGAGAGCTTTTGGATACAATGGTTGTGTGATAAAGTGCCGCTTTTGCGGCATTTTTCATATAATTAAAACAGGTGATTGACAAGTTTAAATAAAGAGAATATTGTCTTCGACATTAATTTATTATCAATCAAAATAATTATTGTATGGACATAAAAAAGCTAATCAGAAGAGTTCGTGCTCGTGTGTGCGGACACAAGTTGGTTGTGGTTGCAGTACAAAGCAATCAAGTGTTGGTTCTGGATCAGGACAAAAATGTCGGATGCTTGGAGGGCGAAGTTCCTCATGAATTTATGAAACTCAATACAGTTGTTTGGGCTTTGGCGAATGACGAAAAGGTGTTAGAAAAAATTACACCCGGTTCGTATAAGAATAAGGACTGTCGCGCAAAAGTGTTGTATTATGACAAAAAGCGACAGATGTGGCTTGTTCTGATGATGTATGACGGTTGCCTGGCCTTTTTGGATGCTGTTGAAAAACGTTATCATCCCGGAGATACCGCGGTGTTCGATTTTTCGGGACAAAAAGTGTCATTGCCGTGTTTCACTGTATAAGATCTGACAAACGCAAAAAGAAGAGGATGCCGAAGGTGTCCTCTTTTTTAGTAAACAAAAAGTGCTTGAAAAAAAATAAATATTGGTATAGAAGAATTTTTGTTCGATAGACACCCCTGGAGGTCTATCGGGTTTGATTGAATTAATTTTTTAAGGAATATTCAAATGGTAGATATTACATTTAATGCTGAAAAGCGCGAAAAAGCAGGTAAGGGGGCAGCTAGAGCATGTCGTCGTGAGGGACGTGTTCCTGCCGTTATTTATGGTAACAAACAGGAACCGGTTATGATCAGCTTGCATCCGGTTGAGCTTGAAAAGGCTTTGGACATGGTCGGTTTTTATGATGCTGACATTGAAGTTGTTGTTGATGGCAAAAAAATCAAAGTTGTTTGCCAAGATGTACAGTTCCATCCAGTTTCTGACATGCCAATTCACGTTGACTTTCTTAGAAAATAATCTGTGAAAATGTTTCGGAGCGTTAGAGACCTGAGGACATTGTGTTTGGAGGGTGTCGCGCTCCGAAAAATTTTTAAATCGGTGTAGTGAAATGTTTTTAATTGTCGGTTTGGGAAATCCCGGTGCAGAATATGTCGGTACACGTCATAATGTAGGTTTTATGACAGCGGATGCTATTGCTGAAAAATACGGTTTCGGCACATGGCGGGACAAATTTGACGGTCTGATTTCCGAAGGACGTATCGGGGACGAAAAAGTATATTTGCTAAAACCGCAAACTTTTATGAATTTGTCAGGAAATTCGGTGGTGAAGGTTGCAATGTTCTATAAGATATTGCCGGATCATGTCATTGTTATACATGACGATATGGATTTGGATGTAGGTAAAATAAAGGCCAAAATCGGCGGAGGTTCGGGCGGACATAATGGTATTAAGAGCATAGATGCCCATATTACGAACGGATATAATCGTGTGCGAATCGGCGTCGGTCATCCGAAAGGAAACGGAGATGAAGTGGTTAATCACGTATTGTCGAGATTTGCAAAGAATGAAGCGGAAAGTTTATATCAAAATATAGATATGGTTGTTGAGAATATAAGTATTTTGTTGAGTGATGGAGTTAATGCTTTCAGCAATAAAATAGGTATGTTGAAAGCTTAAAAGGAGAAAATCATGGGATTTAATTGCGGTATTGTCGGATTGCCTAATGTCGGAAAGTCAACTTTGTTTAATGCGTTGACACAAACAATAGCAGCGCAGGCGGCAAATTTCCCTTTTTGTACGATAGAGCCGAATACAGGTCGTGTTGCGGTGCCTGATGATAGATTGGACAAGTTGGTAGAGTTGGTCAATCCCAAGAATGTTGTTCCGACCCAGTTGGAATTTGTTGATATTGCCGGGTTGGTAAAAGGAGCCTCAAAAGGGGAAGGGTTGGGCAATCAGTTTTTGGCTAACATTCGTGAAGTTGACGCAATAATCCACGTTTTGCGTTGTTTTGAAGACGACAATATTACTCACGTTGAGGGTAGTGTAGATCCAATACGTGATGCAGAAATTGTAGAAACCGAGTTGATGATTGCCGATTTGGAATCACTTGAAAAACGTTTTGAACAGACGGTAAAAAAAGCTCGCGGTGGTGATAAAGAATCAATCGTGCGCCAGGCAGTTATGGAGCCGATTATCGAGGCACTGAAGGCAGGAAAGCCGGCGCGTACGGCAGCTCCTGACAACAGTAATAAAGATGCGATAAAAGAATATAAAATGTTGCAGTTGCTGACATCAAAGCCGGTTTTATATGTATGTAATGTAGATGAAAATTCGGCCGCAACCGGAAATAAATTTTCTGCGGCAGTAGAAAAGAAAGCTGCTGCTGAAGGAGCAAAAGCGGTTATTATTTCCGCAGCAATAGAATCGGAAGTTGCGCAATTGGATAATAAAGAAGAACAAAGGGAATTTTTGGAGACACTCGGTTTGAAAGAAACCGGATTGGCGAGGATTATCCGTGCCGGATATGAGTTGCTCGGTTTGCAGACGTATTTTACAGCCGGACCAAAGGAAGTAAGAGCGTGGACTTTTGTAAAAGGTTCAAAAGCTCCACAGTGCGCCGGAATTATTCACTCTGATTTTGAGCGAGGATTTATACGAGCTGAAACTATTGCTTATGATGATTATGTCAGTCTGGGCGGAGAGCAGGCCTGTAAAGAGGCCGGAAAAGTGCGCTCCGAGGGCAAGGATTATGTAGTGCAAGATGGCGATTTGATGAACTTTTTGTTTAATGTCTAAAAGAGACGGAGACTTGAAAGTCTCCGTTTTTTATTGTCGGTAACTTGACTTTGGTTGTCAGGGCTTCCTATATAAATAACAGGAGATGATAACCATGAATTTAGAAAAGTTTACTACTCGTTCACAAGAAATTATAAAGTCCGCGTATGATACAGCAGTTGCAGGAAAACGCCAGTACGTTACGGCATTGGAAATTTTGCAGGCAATTTTGAATGCTCGCGACGGCGTGATTGACAAGTTAATAGTTGACGCCGGAGGAAACCTTGAAATTTTGCACAAAAATACCGAAAGTGAAATAGCTAAAATTGCTCAAGTGTCGGGTAATGTGCAGACGGTTGTATCGCAAGATTTTAATGAAGTTACATTGGCGGCAGAACAGATTGCAACCAAAGCAAATGATAAGTTTGTTACAGTCGAGCGTTTGTTGCAGGCGTTGGTGATGACTGCCGGAAACAAGGCTTATGAAGTTTTGAAAACAAGCGGGATTAATGCTCAAAAATTAAATACGGCAATAGCAAATTATCGTCAAGGACGGTTGGCTGACAGTGAAAGTGCGGAAGATAATTTTGAAGCCTTAAAAAAATATGCAATTGATATTACCGCCAAAGCTAAAGAAGGAAAATTGGATCCGGTTATCGGACGAGATACGGAAATCAGAAGAACAATCCAGGTTTTGTCGCGTCGTACTAAAAATAATCCGGTTTTAATCGGTGAACCGGGCGTTGGTAAAACAGCGATTGTTGAAGGTTTGGCAATGCGTATCGTCAACAACGATGTGCCGGAGAGTTTGAAAGGTAAAAGATTATTAGCTCTGGATATGGGAGCTTTGATTGCCGGAGCCAAGTTCAGAGGTGAGTTTGAAGAGCGTTTGAAAGCTGTATTGAAAGATGTTGAAGCGGCAGAAGGCGGTATAATTCTGTTTATTGATGAGATGCACACTATTGTCGGAGCCGGAGCTAATGAGGGATCAATGGATGCATCAAATTTGTTAAAGCCGGCTTTGGCCCGTGGTGAGTTACACTGTTTGGGAGCTACAACGCTGTCCGAATATAAGAAATATGTTGAAAAAGATGCCGCATTGGCCAGACGCTTTCAGCCGGTGTTTGTGGCTGAACCGGGAATTGAGGAAAGCATTTCAATTTTACGCGGAATTAAGGAAAAATTTGAGTTGCATCATGGAGTTCGAATTTCTGATGGTGCGCTGATTGCCGCGGTTACTCTTTCAAACAGATATATAAGTGATAGATTTTTGCCGGATAAAGCAATTGACCTTATGGATGAAGCGGCAAGTTCTTTGCGTATGGCAATTGATTCAAAGCCGGAAGAACTCGACGGGCTCGATCGTAAAATTTTGCAATTAAAGATTGAGCGTGAAGCATTGAAGAAAGAAAAAGACGATAATTCTAAGAAACGTCTGCTTGAGATTGAAAAAGAAATTGCTGATGAAGAGGAAAAAGCTGCCGGTTTGTCGGCAAAATGGCAAGCAGGAAAACAGGCGTTAGCTGATTTAACCGAAGTTAAGGAAAAACTGGATAAAGCCAAAAATGAGACAATAATAGCTCAACGTAACGGGCAATTTGAAAAAGCCGGACAATTGCAATATGGCGAAATTCCGCAGTTGGAGAAAAAACTCCATGAGTTGGAAGAACTTGCTAAACAGCAAAAGGGAGGTAGCGAACATTTGGTTACCGATGCGGCAATAGCTGAGGTGGTTTCAAAGTGGACGGGAATTCCGGTTGATAAAATGCTGGAAGGCGAAAAAGATAAGCTGTTGAGAATGGAAGACTTTTTAGCTCAACGCGTAGTCGGACAAAAGGAGGCTATTAATGCGGTGGCCAATGCAGTGCGTCGTTCACGAGCAGGCATCAGCGATCATAAACAACCTATCGGTTCATTTTTGTTCTTAGGCCCGACAGGCGTTGGCAAAACCGAGCTAAGCAAGGCGTTAGCAGAGTTTTTGTTTAATGATGAAAACGCAATGTTTCGTGTCGATATGTCCGAATATATGGAAAAACATGCAGTTGCTCGTCTTATCGGTTCGCCTCCGGGGTATGTCGGATATGAAGAAGGTGGAGCTTTGACGGAATCTGTCAGACGCAGACCTTATCAGGTTATTTTGTTTGATGAGGTGGAAAAAGCGCACCCTGATGTGTTCAATATTTTACTGCAAGTCCTTGATGACGGGCGTTTGACGGACAGCAAAGGCAGAACGGTAGATTTTAAGAATACAATAATCATTATGACCTCTAACCTAGGCTCTGATATTTTGATGCGTGGTGGTTCCAAAGACGAAGTTATGGAAGTGGTTAAGGCATCTTTCAGACCGGAGTTTATTAACCGTATTGATGAAATCAGTATGTTTGAGAAGCTGAGCAAAGATGATATTAAGCAGATTGCTAAAATTCAGTTGCGCAATATTGAAAAACGTTTGGAAGAAAAGAATATTAAACTGCATTTCAGCGATGAAGCAATTGCTTGGATAAGCAATAACGGTTACGATGAAAATTTTGGTGCACGTCCGTTGAGACGTCTGCTTAAAAATCAGGTTGAAAACAAATTAGCACTTAAGATCTTGGATAATGAAATAGGTGATAATGATACGGCAGAAATTGTAGTTAAAAACGATGCTCTGGAGATAGAAAAAATTGATTGATAAAGACTTGTATTGCAGGGCAATGAAGATTGCCGAAACGTTTGAGGTCGGTTCGTCGAAGGATTGTGTCGTTTTGTATTCAATCAGCTTTTTACCAACCAAAGAAAATAAAGATGCGGCTTTTGATTACATAAAGAATAATCCGTCATCGATGATGATTGATCATACTCCTTGCGGAAAAGCGTTAAATGATTTGTTGGGTGATGGTAATGACCTTGATGAACAGGATAAGATGAAAGTTGCCGATATTTGGGCTGTGGCATCAAAGCGCTTTATTGCAGAGGCGAGCGGAAATATAACGGCATTTGTAAAAAACGCCGATCCGCGAAGCGTGTTTCGTAGCGTAGAGTTACCGGCAATTATGAAAAACGATAAAATCAGCACAATTAATTGGGTTGATAAAAATCAGTTTACTTTTTCAGACTGAGCAATTTGTTCCTGTGCAAGTTTTTCTGACTTTTGTACATCAGCCAACATCTTTTTGCGGGTTTCATCAATTTTGCTGATTTGATGTTTGAAATTAGCCAGGTTTTTGCCGGTGAGATTGTTGGCGGCTGTAGCTTTGATGGTTAATGGGTTGACACGTTGTCCGTTGCGGATTACCTCATAGTGCAAATGCGGGCCGGTAGAACGACCTGTTGAACCTACATAGCCGATGGTTTGTCCTTTTTTGACTCTAGTTCCGGCTTTAATTCCACGCGCATAACCGTTCATATGTCCGTATGCGGTAGAGTATTCCCCATTGTGGCGAATGCGTACATAATTGCCATATCCGTTGCGGTATTGAGCTACTTCAACAACGCCATCACCGGCGGCGTATATGGCTGAACCTCTCGGAGCTGGGTAGTCAACCCCCCAGTGTGTGCGAATATCTTTATAAATCGGATGGCGTCTGCGTCCGAAGTACGAAGAAATACGACTTGTTTGGTGGGCCATTGGACGGCGACTGAGCAGATTTTTCTTGATGGCTGCTCCTTTCGATGTGTAGTAGTCGACGTTTCCACCGGCATCTTTAAAACGGTATAGTTCCATTTTGTTTTTGCCGAGAGTAATTGAGGCATAAACTATGTTGCCGTTTTTAGCAATGCTTCCATCGGGTAATAAATAGTTTTTATACATAATTTCGTAGGTATCGCCTTTTTTGATATCACGACGAAAATCTACTCCAGCAGAAAATATGTGAATAAAATTGGCTACAATACGGCTTGGAACACCGTTGTTGTGCATTGAAGCCGAAACTGTTCCATTAATTTGACCGTATACAGTTTTTACTTCTTCAATAAGTTCATCTTTGTCGACGCGGGCAGAATAAGTGTTGTCATCATTGATGGCAACATTGAGGTGTTGTCCGGTTTTGAGTGTTGAAGTCAGTGATTTTACAACGTATGATCCGTCAATGGTTGCGGTTTCAAGTTCAATTTTTTGGCCGACACGCAGATCACGAGGATCAAAAACTTTACGAATTGATACAAATAGGTCATTAGCGTGTTTATATTCAACCCCCATATCGGTTAAAATGCTGAGCAAGGTATCTCCGGATTTTACTTCTATAGTGTATTTGCCGTCATGAGGGATCGGATGTCTTTCGGCTTCTTCTTCGGAGATTATGGTTTCTTCCTCGAAACCGTCGTTTTCAACGCTGTTTTCAAAGATATTTATCGGCGCGGTATCGGATACAGATGCTTTTACAGCGGTGTTCTTGGCAATAACCAAAATAAGCGCCAAGGCAATAGCAAAGGTAGAGCAAAATGTTACCAAACATTGCTTTGTTTTGATTGAAGGATAAATTTGTTGTATAAATTCTTTAAGCAAAAACAATACCTTTTTAGTTCGCTATTTATATCAGCGGTACTCTAGCACACAGGGGAAAAAATACCAGTTAAAAATTAAGGATATCCTATACTTTTATTTTTTTAATATTTTATGAAAAAAATGCTTGCAAATGAAAAAAATGTTAGTTATAAGGGATAACGAATTCTCTGGGGGTGTAGCTCAGTTGGTTAGAGCGCCTGCCTGTCACGCAGGAGGTCGCGAGTTCGAGCCTCGTCACTCCCGCCACTAAAAATCCGCCGAAAGGCGGTTTTTTTGTTGTTTGGGAGTGTCAAATTGCCGTTTAACCGGCAATTTGTACGAGGCTATACAACGGCATCTAGTTTCGCTGCGGTTTGTTATTTGTTAAATGCCTTTTGCAATTTTACTTTGTTTTCAATGCTCCAACCCATGACAAGTTGGTTGTTGAAGACAATTACCGGCGTACCGACCCGGTTTCCGCTATAGTTATATTTATCGAGGTAGTATTTAAGAGTTTTAATGTTATCGGCGTCAAAACTGACATCTATTTGTGCAACACGCACTTCGGGGTTGTCGGGCAGAAAGCGGGTGTTTAAAAAATCCATGGCTTTTTCACAGTGGGAGCAACCTTGTTGGGTAAAAATGACAATATCCGCGTCAATGTCTTTGTTTGACTGTTTTTGGCAAGAACAAAGGATAAATGTGATAATAAACAAAATATAAAAAATATTTTTCATAGCGGCTCCGAATAATGTAATTTACCTCATACTATGAAAATAAAAGTAAAATTCAAGCTTTTTAATCTATTTTTTATTTTTTGTGATTATGTTAGTGTTGTGGAGGTGGGTTATGGCAAAAATAGTTCAGAAATTGACGTCAATTGTGGCAAAAACCGGAAAAGTGTTCAGGCATCACAGAATTACGATGAATGAGACTTCGGCAAAAAGGTTGCAGCGAATGATTTTTGAGGCGAGAACAGCCAAAAAAAACGGCGATTGCACGCCGACTTATGTCAAAATTGCCGAACAAATGGCTTCTCCACATCATCAGGTGTTCAATATGGCAATTTATGATTTGGTAAAAATTGCCAATAATTCGGGAAGATATAAAAATCAAATTATAAAAATTATGCGGGAATATGCCGATGCAGAGGACAATCCGCCGGAGCGCCGCGAGATTGTAATGAGCAAGTTGGCGGAAATAAAATAAAAAAAATCCCTCCGATAAGGAGGGATTTTTTGATTGTTTTCTTCGGAAGTTATTTGATAACTTTGCCATCGAGAGAATATTTTTCAACCTGGGCATCTTTGGCAATATCGGTCATAACACCTTTGAGAGCATCACGAGCCAAAATGCCTTTCATTTGGTTTTCGGCATCTTTGTAAGACAGAGGTTTGCTGTCACGTACGTCGTCAACCATAATGATGTGGTAGCCAAACTGAGTTTTGATCGGTTTTTGAGAGAATTGACCTCTTTTCATTGAAAAAGCAGCATTGCCGAAGTCAGGTACCATCATGTCTTTGGTGAAGTAACCGAGATCAATTTTCTTTTCTTTAGAATATTTGCGGGCTAAATCATCGAATTTTTCACCTTTTTTGATACGTTCAATAATGTCATTGGCAATGGTCTCGTTTTCAACCAAAATGTGGCGAGCCTTCATTTCTTTTTCGGAAACGAAATTGGTCTTGTATTGGTTGTAGAGATTTTTGAGGTCGTTTTCGGTGATTTTCTTGTCCAGTTCTTGTCTGATAAAGATTTTGCTGGCAATGTCATTACCGGCAACCTGTAATTGTTTTTTGTATTCTTCGGAGTTCCTTACGCCTGATTTGTCGGCAGCCTGTTGAACGATTTTGCTGCTTACCCATGCGTTCAGAGCTTTTTCATAAAAAGCATCCCATTTTTCCTGATTGTGAATTTGCGGGGTGTTGTCATAAATTGTTTTGATTTCAGCAACAGTAACTTTTTCGCCGTTTACAACAGCAGCAACGCCGCCTTTGCCTTCAGCGTTGGCGTTGAATGGATTGAGAACAGCAAGCGACAGGGCAATGGTTGCAACATATTTGGTTTTCATTAATACTCCTCCAAAAAAAATAAAACTGGTTTAGTTATACTCTAAAATAAAAAATTTCCAAGAAAAATATTTGTATAAAGTTTATAAGTTGGGGCAAACTATTGACTTTATATATTATAAACATTAAATGTAAGGTTGACTAAAAATATTATAAAGGTGGAATTTGTCTATGATCGGTAAAATTGCAAAAGCGTTTTTTGGCAGTGCCAATGACCGTTTTATAAAAAAACAATATAAATTAGTAAATAAAATTAATGCGTTGGAACCGTCAACAGAGGCTTTGAGCGATGATGAACTGCGTAATAAAACCGTGGAGTTTCGCGATAGATTAAAACTTGGCGAAACACTTGATGACTTATTGCCGGAAGCTTTTGCCGTTGTCCGCGAAGCTGCAAAAAGAACGTTGGGACAACGACATTATGATGTGCAGTTGATTGGCGGTATTGTGCTGCATAAAGGCATGATTGCCGAAATGAAAACCGGTGAAGGTAAAACTCTTGTAGCGACATTGGCGGCATATTTGGAAGCATTACCGGGGACCGGTGTCCATATCGTTACGGTCAATGACTATTTGGCAAAGCGTGATGCTGAGTGGATGGGACAAGTCTATCGCTTTTTGGGGTTGACGGTTGATTATATTGTTCATGAGAAAAGCGATGATGAACGCCGTGCCGCTTATGCCTGTGATATTATTTACGGAACCAACAATGAACTTGGTTTTGACTATTTGCGCGACAATATGAAGTTTAATTTGTCTGATATGGTACAAAGACCGTTCAATTTTGCAATTGTCGATGAAGTGGATTCAATTTTGATTGATGAAGCCAGAACGCCGCTGATTATTTCAGGTGCGGCGGAGGATTCGTCAGAAAAATATGTGGCAGTTAACAGTATTATTCCAAGCTTGGTCGAGAGCGACTATGAAAAAGATGAAAAAGCTAAGAGTGTAGTTTTGACTGAAACCGGTATGGAACATGTTGAAAAACTGCTGAAAGAAAACGGACTGATTAAGGACGGCGGACTATATGATGTCGGAAACGTGTCTTTGGTGCAACATGTTAACAATGCTTTACGTGCTCACAAAATGCAGACACGTGATGTCGACTATATTGTGAAAGACGGTAAGGTAGTGATTATTGACGAATTTACCGGTCGTATGATGGAAGGACGTCGCTATTCTGACGGTTTGCACCAAGCCATTGAGGCAAAAGAAGGCGTTAAAATTCAGTCGGAAAACCAGACTTTGGCATCAATTACATTCCAAAATTATTTCCGTTTGTATCCGAAGTTGTCAGGTATGACCGGCACGGCTATGACTGAAGAAGCCGAATTTGTTGATATTTATGGGTTGTCATGTATTGAAATCCCGACGAATCGCCCGGTTAAGCGTGAAGACTTGCACGACGAAATTTATATGACGGCAGCTGAAAAATATGATGCGATTATTAAGACAATTTTAGAGTGCCATGAAAAAGGGCAACCGGTTTTGGTTGGTACGACTTCAATTGAAAAATCAGAGTTGGTAGCCGATTTGTTGAGCAAGCGGAGTAAGGTCAAGTTTGAGGTTTTAAATGCCCGCCACCATGAACGTGAGGCGGCAATCGTTGCTCAGGCCGGTGTTTCGGGGGCAATTACGATTGCGACCAATATGGCCGGACGCGGTACTGATATTCAGCTCGGCGGTAACTTGGATATGCGCCTTAAAAATATGCTGAAAGGTGATGAAACCAAAGAACAGATTGATGAGCTGAAAGCAAAATTAAAACAAGAAATTGAAGAAGACAAAGCTAAAGTTATTGCTGCCGGCGGTTTGTTTATTTTGGGTACGGAACGCCATGAAAGCCGTCGTATTGATAACCAATTGCGCGGTCGTTCGGGACGTCAGGGCGATCCGGGAACATCAAAGTTCTTCTTGTCAATGGAAGATGATTTGATGAGGATTTTCGGTTCGGAAAGAATGTCGGCAATGCTGACCAAAATGGGTATGCCGAAAGGCGAGCCGTTGGTTCACCCATGGATTAGTAAGGCGCTTGAAAAAGCTCAGCAAAAAGTTGAGGAGCGTAATTTTGATATTCGTAAAAACCTGCTCAAATATGATAACGTGATGAACGACCAAAGAAAGGTTGTTTATGAGCAACGCCGTGAGTTGATGTTGGCAGAGGATGTCAGCGACACAGTTAGCGATATGCGCGGAGAATATTTGGGAGATGTTATGTCGGCGTATATTCAGCCGGGTACAGCGCCTGCTGAGTGGAAGATTGCCGAATTGCAACAAGAAGTTGCCAGAATTACCGGCTTTATGTTGCCACTTGATGAGTGGAGCAAAGAAGCTGAAATTGACAGCGATGTCATGGAACAGCGAATTATTGATATAACCGAAAAACTTTTGGCAGAAAAAAATGCCGGTCTGCCGGTTGAGATTGTACATCTGGTTGAAAAGAACATTTTGTTGCAGGTGCTTGATCAGTTGTGGAAAGAACATATCGCAAGCCTTGACTATATGAGATATACAATTGTGTTGCGTGCTTATGGGCAGAAGGATCCGCTGAATGAGTACAAGAAAGAGGCATTTAATATGTTCTCGGATATGTTGGATATGTTGAAAGAACGTGTAACAACAATTACATACCGTGTCCAAATTCAACCGCAGAATGCCGATGATTTGCAGTTGCGCAGTGCTCCGACCAGAATGCAGGAGGTACACGAAACTCCGCAAAATCTGTTGGGCGGTAATCGTCCGGAACCGCAAGCGGAGAAACCGATGCCGTTTAAATACGTTAAGACCGAGGTTGATCCTAATGATCCGAGTACTTGGGGCAAAGTATCAAGAAACGATCCTTGTCCTTGTGGAAGTGGGCAGAAGTATAAACATTGCCACGGAAAAATTGCTGTTTAGTTTTGAAAAGCCGCTCAAATGAGCGGTTTTTTCTTTGTTATTGATTTTTTTATTTTCATCAAGTATATTAAAGTCGTTGAGATAGCCCATATCTCAGCAAAGGGTATGACAACCCTAATCGGCATGGGCAAATATGGCTTTTGATTTTATCAAAAGTTGTTTTGTCGCATGGGCTCACCAAATTGGTGGGTTCCGGCGATATAAGGCTTGCGCGAAAAAGCCGGACTACTAGTCATGCCGATTGTAGTTGTCAAAACCCACCGCCTTTAACGGTAAATTTGGTTGGGCTGATGGGTAATCTGTTTTGGTTAAGAGTTGCGCATTTCTGGGAAATGATTATGATTTTGTGAGCGGACGAAAAAAATCCGTTGCCCTAATCTTGAATTAAGAGAAAAAATAGAAGAACAAATATTTAACTTGATAGAAAAAGAAAATGTAACCAATTTTTGGGTTGGAGAAATCGGCGGATTTGAAAACGATGCTTATGACGCATTATTAAAAATAAAGAAAATATTTCCTGACATAAAAATTATACTTGTCATCTCCAAAACAAGCGAGCTTCATACAAAAGAAGAACGCTATTTTGATGATTTTGTTTTTCCGGGCAGATGTTCAGTTGGATGTAAGAGATTATCCATTGTTTATCGAAATTTATATCTTATTGAAAATACGGATTTTATTATTTCTTATAACAAATATAAATATCGTGCTTACAAATTTTGTGAAAAGGCGAGGCAGAGGGGAGTAAAAATAATTGAATTGGCAGAAATTTAAAAGACGTAGTTTTTTACGTATTTATATATGCACATTTTGCTTGACTCTGATGATTAATCTGTTATGTTGTGCGCAGTTTCAATGATTTTTCATTGTGAGTTTTTGTCTTAACCACTCTACGGAGTGCCGCCAGTCAGCGAGGGTTCGCACACTGGCGTGCAATAGTTTGTACAGGTTTGAATGTTCGAAAATTTGACAGATAAACTGGGCAGTGTTTTTGCCAAGATAACCTCAAGAGGTGTCCTTAATGAAAAAGACATCGATGAGGCTATGCGCGAAATTCGTGTCGCTTTGCTGGAGGCAGATGTTGCGCTTCCGGTGGTCAAAGATTTTATTGCCAAAGTTAAAGAACAGGCGTTGGGCGAAAAAGTTATACGCTCAATTCAGCCGGGACAAATGGTGGTTAAAATTGTTCACGACGAGTTGGTTAAGGTTTTGGGCTCTGATGAAAGCGCCTTGGATTTTAATGTAGTGCCGCCGGCAGTTATTTTGATGGCAGGTTTGCAAGGTTCGGGAAAAACCACTACTTCGGCTAAACTGGCAAAAATGCTCGGTAAAAAGCGCAAAGTTCTTTTGGCATCGTTAGATGTTTATCGTCCGGCCGCACAGGAACAGTTGGCTCAGTTGGCTGAACAAATCGGCGGAAATTCGTTGCCGATTGTCGAAGGGCAAAAACCGATAGAAATTACAAAACGTGCTTTAGATGTCGCTAAAAAGGGCGGATATGATGTATTGATTTTGGACTCGGCCGGACGTTTGCATATTGATAGTGAATTAATGGACGAGCTGGTTGAAGTCAAACAGATTGCAAATCCCGCAGAGATTTTGCTGGTTGCCGATGCAATGATGGGGCAAGATGCTTGTAATGTAGCGCGTGAATTTAATGAAAAGCTCGGAGTTACGGGAATTGTCCTGACCAGAATCGACGGTTCATCGCGTGCGGGTGCTGCCTTGTCTATGCGTATGGTTGCTCAAGTGCCGGTCAAGTTTTTGGGAACCGGTGAAAAAATTGATGAGTTTGAAGAGTTTCATCCCGATCGAATTGCCGGACGTATTTTGGGGCAGGGCGATGTGGTTACTTTGGTCGAAACGGCAATCGAAAAAATTGACCGTGAAGAGGCCGATAAAATGGCTCAGCAGATGATGAAAGGCAAGTTTGATCTAGAAGATTTGCTGAATCAATTAAGACAAATTCAAAAATTGGGCAGCTTGGGAGGAATTATGTCAATGATTCCGGGGTTGTCAAAGTTTAAGAGCCAGATAGAAAATGCCGGAATAGGCGATAATCTTATAAAAAGGCAAGAAGCAATTATTCTTTCCATGACTAAAGGAGAGAGAAAATCTCCGGATATGATTAAGGCTTCACGCAAAAAGAGAATCGCGGCCGGTGCTGGCGTGGAAGTTCATGAGGTCAATAAGCTGTTGAAACAATATGAGCAAATGGCCGGAATGATGAAAAAACTCGGCAAAAGCGGCTTGGGCGGCATGATGTCGATGATGAAAAATTTTCCGATGGGTAAAATGCCCGGGGGAATGGGTAACAGATTTCCGTTTTAAGCCATTAGGGCGGAAGTTGTTTTTTTAATTTTATTTTAGAAAGGAATATAAAATGGCAGTTCGTATCAGATTATCTCGCGGCGGTTCTAAAAAACGTCCGTTCTATCGTATTGTGGCAGCTGATTCCAGAGCTCCGCGCGATGGTAGATTTATCGAAAAACTCGGTACATACAATCCGTTGTTGCCTCAAGACCATGAGCAAAGATTGGTTGTTAATGCCGAAAGAGTTAAATATTGGTTGGGTATCGGTGCTTTGCCGACCGAAAGACTGGCTAAGTTGTTTTCAAATATCGGTTTGGTAAAAGCTCCGGCTTTGCGTGAACAACCGAAAAAGTCTGCTCCCAAGGCTAAGGCTGTTGAGAGAATGAAAGCTAAGGAAGAAGCCGCTAAGGCTGCTGCTGAAGCTGCTGCCGCTCCTGCTGAAAACAGTGCGGAATAATTACTGAAAAGGATTTTTAGATGCAGAATCGTTCAAAAGTCTGTTTGGGTGCAATTGTCGGTGTGCACGGGATAAAAGGCGAGGTTAAAGTGAAGAGCTTTACCGAGAATGACCGTAACATCGATAAGTATGGTGTGCTGACAGACCAAAACGGACGATCTCTGGAGATAAAAGTTGTCGGCCATTCGAAAGAATTGCTGCGGGTTAAAATAAAAGGTGTCGATGATAGAAATCTTGCGCAGACGTTTATCGGAACACAGCTGTTTGCTGACCGGGACGTGCTGCCACCTCTGACCAATAGCGAAGAGTTTTACCAGGCAGATTTGATCGGTCTAGACGTTCGCGAAGCTGCTTCGGGTGATGTGGCAGGTAAGATTGTCGGAATTTATAACTTTGGTGCGAGCGATATTCTGGAAATCAAAGTTAAACATAGCGGAAAGCTCGAGATGATACCGTTTAATCACGCATATGTGCCGACGGTCAATATTGAAGGTGGTTATATTATTGTAAATTCTGTTTCAATGCAGTTTGAACCCGATGACGGAGAAGAAAGTGCTGAAAGCTAAAATCTTTACGATCTTCCCGGAAATCTTTCCAGGTTTTTTGGGTTATTCGTTGACCGGAAAGGCTTTGGAAGAAGAAATATGGTCAATTGAAACAGTTAATATCAGGGACTATGCGACAGATAAGCACGGTTCGGTTGATGATACTCCTTGCGGAGGCGGTGCCGGAATGGTTATGCGTCCGGACATTTTGGGGGCGGCTATCAAAGCCAACTATACTAAGGGGCGCATTTTAGCAATGAGCCCAAAGGGAAAACCGCTTACTCAAGATATGGTTAAACAACTGGCAAATGAAGACGAAATTGCAATCGTATGCGGTCGTTTTGAAGGGATAGACGAGAGAGTCATTGAGGCTTACGGAATTGAAGAAGTCAGTATTGGCGATTATGTCTTGACCGGAGGAGAACAGGCCGCGCAGATATTGCTCGATGCAGTGGTGCGCTTGTTGCCTGGAGTGTTGGGTAACTCAGAATCAACAATGTCGGAAAGTTTTGAGGACAATTTGTTGGAGTATCCGCAATATACAAGACCGACCGAATGGGAAGGACGCGTTGTGCCAGAGGTGCTGTTGAGCGGTCATCATAAAAAAATTGAAGATTGGCGCAGAGAACAGGCAATTAAAACCACTCAGGAAAGAAGACCGGATCTATGGAAAAAATATCTTGACTCTAAAAGGGTTTAAGCATAGAAAGTAACAAACATTTTAAGAAAAGGTAACAGTTATGAACATTTTGAAAGAAGTTGAAAAAGAGCAGATTGCAAAGCTCAGCGAGGGAAAGAATTTTCCTGAGTTTAAGGCCGGCGATACTTTGAAAGTTCACACCAAAGTTAAAGAGGGCGACAGAGAGCGTATTCAGGTTTATGAAGGCGTTTGCATTGCCCGTAAAAATGATGGTTTGAATTCTTCGTTTACCGTTCGCAAAATCTCTTTCGGTGAAGGCGTAGAGCGTGTATTTCCGCTTTATTCTCCGAATATTGCAAAGATTGAGGTTTCTCGTATCGGTAAAGTTCGTCGTGCAAAACTTTATTTCTTGCGCGCTTTGCGCGGTCGTTCGGCTCGTATTGCCGACGATTTGTCTGCATCTGCAAAGGCAAAAGACGCAGAATAATCTTTTGTAGAGTATTTAATCAGCTGTTTTTCGTATGTCGAAGAACAGCTGATTTTTTTGTCTAAAGTTAAAGAAAACAGAATCGCAAATTTGACTCAACGAGAGTCAGAGCAAGCGATTCCGGTTTTGTAAAAAAATAGAAAAAATGTGCTTTTTTTGCTTGCATTATAATATTGAATATGTTACAAAGCGCACACATTAACCGGGTTGACGGGATGAATCCGCCTATTCGGTTGTAATAAAAAATATCCCGCAAGTCCTTGAATTTTGAAGGTATTTTGCATAGGTTAATTGTTTAGTCGGCCAGTTCGCCACAAGCGAATCGTGCTGTCTAGTTATAGGAAAAGTATTTAAAATGATGGATACACAAAATATAAGAATTCGCCTCAAGGCTTTTGATCATCGTTTGCTCGATTTATCTACAACAGAAATCGTTCACACAGCCAAAAGAACAGGGGCAAATGTAAGAGGTCCGATACCTCTTCCAACACGAATCGAGAAATTTACGGTTAACCGTTCTCCGCACGTAGATAAAAAATCTCGTGAACAGTTCGAAATCAGAACTCATAAGAGACTTCTCGACATCGTTGATCCGACACCGCAAACAGTTGATGCTTTGATGAAGCTTGATTTGGCTGCCGGCGTTAATGTCGAAATTAAACTGTAATTGTTTGTTATAAATAATTACCCGTAATAATAAGCAATGTTGGCTTTCGTGAAATAAAGTTAGTCAACCTATTGAAAAGGAAAAATAAAAAATGCGTACTGGTTTGATCGCAAAAAAATTGGGAATGTCCCGTATTTTTGAAGCAAACGGAACTCATGTACCGGTTACAGTTTTGAGCGTTGACAATCTTCAGGTTGTTGCCGTTAAAACACAAGAAAAGGATGGCTATACTGCTGTTCAGCTCGGTACCGGCGCTGTTAAAGCGAAGAATGTTTCAAAGGCTTTGAAAGGACATTTTGCAAAGGCTAATGTTGAGCCTAAAAAGAAATTGGGTGAGTTCAGAGTTTCTGAAGACTGCCTGCTTTCTGTTGGTTCTGAGTTATCTGTAGAACATTTTGTCTGCGGGCAATATGTTGATGTTTGTGCTACTTCTTTAGGTAAAGGCTTTGCCGGTGTTATGAAACGCCACAACTTTGCAGGTTTGGAAGCCAGTCACGGTGTTTCTATTTCTCACCGTTCTCATGGTTCTACAGGTCAAAGACAGGACCCGGGTAAAGTATTCAAGGGCAAAAAGATGGCTGGCCACATGGGTAGTGAGCGCGTAACCGTTCAAAACCTCAAGGTTGTGGCTATTGATGCTGATAAAGGTTTGATTATGGTAAAAGGTGGTGTTCCCGGTGGTGAAAACGCATGGGTTCGTATTACCGATGCCGTTAAGAAAACAGCTAATGTAGAGTTTCCTTTGCCTGCAGGTTTGAAAAAAGTTGATGCACCTGTCGCAGTTAAAGCTGAAACAGCTGATAATGCATAAGATAAAGGATGAAAGTTATGAAACAGGACATCTTAAGTTTAGATAATAAAAATGTTGGTTCAATTGAGCTTAACGAATCGATTTTCGGTTTGGAAGTCAGAGCCGATGTTTTACAAAGGGTTGTAAGATGGCAATTGGCCAGAATGCAAGCCGGCACCCACAAAACTAAGGGACGTTCGGAAGTTGCTTTGACACCTTCTAAACCTTTTAAGCAAAAAGGTTCAGGTAATGCTCGTCAAGGCAGCCGTAAGGGCACTCAGTTCAGAAAGGGTGGAATCGTGTTTGGTCCGGTTGTTCGTGATCAATCACATGAGTTGACCAAGAAATTCAGACAATTGGGTCTGAAGATTGCTCTTTCTTCAAAAGTTAAGGAAGGCAACTTGGCAGTTATTGACGAAGCAAAATTGGCTTCTCCAAAGACAAAAGATTTGCAAAGCAAATTGAACAATTTGGGATGGAACAATTGTTTGTTTATCGCCGGTAATGAAGTAGATATCAATTTTGCTTTGGCATCACGTAATATTGCCGGCGTGGATGTTTTGCCGACAATGGGTGCCAACGTATATGACATCTTAAGAAGAGACAAACTGGTGTTGACTAAAGACGCCGTTAACTGCTTGGAGGAAAGACTGAAATGAAAAAGAGTGTAAAAGCCAACAATGTAGTTGCGTCGATGTACGACACATTGGTTCGTCCGGTAATCACTGAGAAGTCTATGCTCGCATCTGAAAACGGAAAAGTTGTTTTTAAGGTTCCGTCTGATGCCAGCAAAGAAGCTATTAAGGCTGCCGTAGAAGCTATTTTTAGCGTAAAGGTCGTTAAAGTGAATACTATTCGTCAGTTTGGCAAGGTAAAAAGATTTAAGGGTTATGTCGGACAACGTTCTGACTATAAGAAAGCCTTGGTTACTCTTGCCGAAGGTCAAAATATTGATGTTACAACAGGAATTTAAAAGATGGTATTGAAAACATTTAAGCCCTCGTCTCCTGGACTTCGTCAATTGGTTATTGTTGACAGAAGTGAGCTTTATAAAGGAGCTCCCGAGAAGTCTTTGACAGTTGGTCTTACTAAGACCGGTGGGCGTGATAATTTCGGACATGTTACAAGTCGGAGAAAGGGCGGCGGACATAAGCGCAAGCTCAGAATTATCGACTTTAGACGTAATAAGTTTGATATGGAAGCTACAGTTGAGAGAATCGAGTATGATCCGAATCGCTCATCTTTCATTGCATTGATTTGCTATGAAGATGGTGAAAAGGCTTATATTTTGGCTCCGCAAAGATTGAAGGCCGGCGACAAGGTTATTTCGGCTCAAAAAGCTGATATTAAACCGGGTAATGCTATGCCTTTGAAGAATATGCCGGTTGGTACTATTATTCACAATGTCGAGTTGCGTTCAGGCAAGGGTGGACAGTTGGTTCGTTCTGCCGGTTGCTATGCTCAAGTTGTAGGTAAAGATGCCGGCTATGCTCAATTGAAACTGAGCTCCGGAGAGTTGAGAATTGTTCGTGAAGAGTGCTTGGCAACTGTCGGTGCTGTTTCTAACCCGGACAATCAAAATAAATCCTTGGGTAAAGCCGGTCGTGCTCGTTGGTTGGGTATGCGTCCGGTATCTCGTGGTGTTGCCATGAACCCGGTTGATCACCCGATGGGTGGTGGTGAAGGTCGCACATCAGGCGGTCGTAATCCGACTACTCCGTGGGGTAAACCTACCAAGGGTGGAAAAACTCGTTCTAACAAGAAGACCGATCGCTTTATTATGCGTTCGCGTCATGATAATAAGAAATAAAGGGAGATAAGCTAATGACACGTTCAGTATGGAAAGGACCGTTCGTTGATGGATATCTTCTGAAGAAAGCTGATGCGGCCAGAACTTCATCTCGTAATGAAGTTATTAAAATTTGGTCTCGCAGATCCACAATGTTGCCGCAATTTGTCGGTTTGACATTTGGTGTTCACAATGGTCATAAGTTTATCCCGGTTTTGGTTACGGAAGATATGGTAGGCCACAAGTTCGGTGAATTTGCTCCTACTCGTACATTCTACGGCCACGCCGCTGATAAAAAAGCAAATAGGAGTTAGTAATGGGAAAGTCTAAGAATACTAGAAGTCTCGCTGCAAATCAGGCTCAAGCCGTTTGCAACGCATTGCGTACTAGCCCGCAAAAACTTAACCTAGTTGCTCAAACAATTCGCGGTTTAAGCGTTGAAAAGGCTGTTGCAGAACTCACTTTCTCAAAGAAGAGAATTGCAAAGTCGGTTTTGAAAGTTTTGCAGTCTGCGATTGCAAATGCTGAAAACAATCATCAGTTAAACATTGATAAGCTTTATGTAAGTGAAGCTTATTGCGGAAAAGGTTTGGTAATGAAACGCATGCACGCACGCGGTCGCGGAAGAGGAGCACGAGTTTTGAAACCGTTCTCCAACATTACTATCGTTGTAACCGAGCGTGGGGAGTAAGTTTATGGGACAGAAAGCAAATCCTACAAGTCTTCGTTTAGGAGTTAACCGTACTTGGGACTCTCGTTGGTATGCGGATGATAACTATGCCGAATATCTGCACGAAGATGTTAAAATTAAAGAATTCTTGAAAGAGAAACTGGCTCAAGCCGGTATCAGCAAGATAGTGATTGAACGTCCTGCCAAGAAAGCCAGAGTTACCATTCATTCGGCAAGACCTGGTATTGTTATTGGTAAGAAGGGTCAAGACATTGAAGCTTTGAGAAAAGAAATTCAAGCTTTGACTTCTTCAGAAGTTCAGTTGAACATTTTGGAAGTAAGAAAACCTGAGTTGGATGCTCAGCTTGTTGCAGACAGTGTTGCACAGCAATTGGAAAGACGTATTGCTTTCCGCCGTGCAATGAAGCGTGTTATGCAATCAGCTTTGCGTCTTGGCGCTGAAGGTATTAAGGTTAGCTGCAGTGGCCGTTTAGGCGGTGCTGAAATTGCAAGAACAGAACAATACCGTGAAGGTCGTGTTCCTTTGCACACACTGCGTGCTGACATTGACTATGCAACTTCAACAGCTCATACAACTTATGGTGCTTGTGGCGTTAAAGTTTGGATTTATAAGGGCGAAATTATGGCTCATGATCCGATGGCTCAAGACAAAAAGTTGGCTGATAACAAGTAAACTTTGAGGTTATAAGAAAATGTTAAGTCCAAAAAGATTAAAATTCCGCAAGCAGCACAAAGGTCGTATTCACGGCCTGGCCAAAGGTGGTGCGGAGTTGAGTTTCGGAGAGTATGGATTGAAGGCTCTTACACCTGATCGTATTACAGCTCGCCAGATTGAGGCAGCTCGTCGTGCGATTACTCGTGAAATGAAGAGAGCCGGAAGAGTATGGATCCGAATTTTCCCAGATGTACCAGTATCTGACAAGCCGGCCGAAGTTCGTATGGGTAAAGGTAAAGGCTCAATTGAATATTGGTGCGCCAGAGTGAAACCAGGCAGAATTATGTTTGAAATCGATGGTGTTCCAGAGGAAGTTGCAAGAACAGCGTTTGCTTTGGGTGCAGCCAAACTCCCGATTAAGACAAAGTTTGTAAAACGCCTCAATTCTGACCAAGGAGTAGCATAAGATGGCAAAAATTAAAGAACTTCGCTCTTTGAGTGTTGATGAATTGGAAGCAAAATTGCTTGAAGCTAAAAAAGAGCAATTTAACTTGAGAGTTCAGCACTCAACCGGACAGTTGCAAAATACTGCAAGTATGCGCAAAGTCCGTCGCGATATTGCAAAAATCAATACGCTTTTAGCCGAGCGTAAGAAGAATAGTTAGGAGAAAAGATATGCCTAAAAGAATTCTTCAAGGTGTTGTAGTTAGTGATAAGCAGGACAAAACCGTTGTCGTTAAAGTTGAACGTCAGGTTATGCACCCTGTCTATCGTAAATTCATTAAGAAGAGCAAAAAATATGCTGCTCATGATGAAAACAACCAGTTCAAGATTGGTGATGAAGTTAAGATTATTGAATCTAAACCGTATTCAAAAACCAAGACTTGGACAGTGTTAGTTGATAACGCCGAATAGAGAAGGAATAAGAAAATGATACAAATGCAAACCAACCTGGATGTTGCAGATAACTCAGGAGCACGTCAGGTGCAGTGCATAAAGGTTCTGGGCGGTTCTAAGAGAATGCATGCAACCGTCGGTGACGTAATCGTAGTATCGATTAAAGATGCATTGCCGAAAGGACGCGTTAAGAAAGGTGATGTCCATAAAGCAGTTATCGTTCGCACCGCAAGCGACATCAGACGCAAAGACGGTTCTGTAATCCGCTTTGATTCTAATGCCGCCGTTCTGATTAACAAGGATGGAGAACCAATCGGTACTCGTATTTTTGGCCCTGTTACCAGAGAATTGCGTGCAAAGAAATTTATGAAGATAATTTCATTAGCACCGGAGGTATTATAATGAACCTTAAATTGAAAATTAAAAAAGGTGATCAGGTTATTGTTTTGTCAGGTGATGACAAAGGCAAAACCGGTGAAGTAGTAAGAGCTATGCCGAAAGAGGGCAAAGTTGTCGTTCAGGGTATTAACCTTGTAAAACGTCATACCAAACCGAGCCAAGTTTCGGCCGGCGGTATCATTACTAAAGAAGCACCGATTCATGTTTCTAATGTTGCCTTGGTTGATTCAAAGAGTGGCAAAGGAACCAAAGTTGGATATAAGGAAGTTAGCGGACGCAAAGTTCGTTTTGCTCGCAAATCCGGTGAAGTAATCGATAAATAAGGGATTTTGAAATATGACAAATTTTGAAAAATTGTATAATGAGGTCATTAAGAAAGCTCTTGTGGAAAAATTCGGTTACAAGAATCCACATGAAGTTCCAAAGCTGACCAAAATTGTTTTGAACATGGGCGTTAGTGACGCTGTTACAGACAAAAAGAAATTGAACAATGCCGCAGATGAAATGGGACAGATCGCCGGACAAAAGGCTATCATTACTCATGCTCGTAAGTCTATCGCTACTTTCAAAGTAAGAGAAGGCATGCCATTGGGGTGCAAAGTTACTTTGAGACGCGACAAGATGTATGAATTCTTGGAGAGACTGGTTAATATGGCTCTTCCTCGAATCAGAGACTTTCACGGTATTCAGGGAAAGAACTTTGATGGTCGTGGCAATTTTGCTTTCGGCATTAAAGAACAGATTATCTTTCCGGAAATCAACTATGAGAAAGTTGATGCCGTTCGCGGTATGGATATCGTTATCTGCACAACAGCCAAGACTAATGAAGAAGCAAAAGAGCTTCTGACCAGTTTTAACTTACCGATTAAGAACTAAGCGGAGATAAAATATGGCAAAAACAAGTTCAGTTTACAGAAACTTAAAAAGAGTCGCCAAGGCCCAAAAATTTGCTGCTCGTCGCAACAAGTTGGTCGCGGAGATTAAAGATAAAAATACTTCTCCTGAAGAACGCTTCAAGAAAGTATTGAAATTAGCAGAATTGCCGCGTAGTTCTTCTCGTGTTCGCATTAAGAACCGTTGTGAGAATACCGGTCGTTCACGCGGGGTATATCGCAAATTTAAGCTTTGCCGCAATGAATTGAGAAGAATGGCAAGTTTCGGCGAAATCCCCGGTTTGGTTAAATCAAGCTGGTAGTAGGAGGTTAGTTAGATATGTCTATGTCTGATCCTTTGGGCGATATGCTCACACGCATTAGAAACGCACAAAGCGCGAAGAAAAAGGAAGTAACAACTCCTGCTTCTCGCCTGCGTGAAAGCGTATTAGAAGTTTTGAAAAAAGAAGGCTATATCTTAGGTTATGAAAGATATAATGTTAAAGCCGGAATTGATGAACTTCGCATTCAATTGAAGTACTTTGAAGGTGCTTCGGTAATTAAAGAAATTTACCGTGTATCTACTCCGGGTCGTCGCGTATATTCAAGCGTTAAAGATCTTCCGAGAGTTTATAACGGTTTGGGAATTTCAATCATCTCTACTCCGCAAGGAGTTATGAGCGACAGTGATGCTCGCAAGGCTAACGTCGGCGGTGAAATTCTTTGTCAGGTATTTTAAGGGAGAATTGGTATGTCTAGAGTTGGAAAATATCCAGTTGTTATCCCTGCCGGTGTTGAAGTTAAAATTGAAAACAACAAGGTTATCGCCAAAGGTAAAAACGGTGAATTATCTTTTACTTTTGATGACAGCCACGTCAGCACCAAATTGGAAGAAAACAAAGTTGTGGTTACTCCGTTGAGCCAATCACAACAAGCAAGAGCTTTGTGGGGAACAACCCGTGCTCAAATTAATTCAATTGTTAAAGGTGTAAGCGAAGGTTTTACCAAACAATTGGAATTGATTGGCGTAGGTTATAAAGCCAGAATGGAAGGCTCTAAGAAATTGGTATTGTCTTTGGGTTTTTCTCATGATGTAATTTATGAAGCTCCCGAAGGTATTAAAATTACATGCGTTTCACCGACACAATTAACTGTTTTCGGTGCAAACAAGCAGCTTGTCGGTCAGGTCGCCGATAAAATTCGTGAGTATAGAAAACCGGAGCCATACAAAGGTAAGGGTGTAAGATATACCAATGAATATGTTCGTCGTAAAGAAGGCAAGAAGAAGTAAGGAATAATTTAATGAATACGCCAAGAAAATTGTTTAAGAAAAGACAAGCACGCGTTAGAACAGCTTTGAAAAACGCTGCCAACGGCAAGATGAGATTGTCGGTTTTTCGCAGTGGTAAGCATATCTACGCACAAATCATTGACGACATTAAAGGCGCAACTGTAGCTTCAGCTTCTACTTTGGATAAAGAAGTAAGAGCTAATGTTCAGAAGACTTCTACTGTTGCCGCAGCCGGTGTTATCGGTAAAACTGTTGCTGAAAGAGCATTAAAAGCCGGTGTAAGCGAAGTGGTCTTTGACCGCGGCGGTTACATCTATCATGGTCGCGTTAAGGCTTTGGCTGATGCTGCTCGTGAAGCTGGTTTGAAATTCTAAGGAGGTTGATATGACACAAGCTGTAGATCGTCGTAAAACAGAAAAGAAAGAAGAATTGGTTGAAAGACTGGTTCATATTAACCGTGTAGCCAAAACCGTTAAGGGCGGACGCACAATGTCTTTTGCTGCTGTTGTAGTAGTGGGAGACCAAAAGGGTCGTGTCGGTTTCGGTTCTGGTAAAGCTGCCGAAGTTCCGGAAGCTATTACCAAAGCTACTAATGAAGCTAAGAAAAATCTCGTTCGTATTCCTTTGCGCGAAGGCAGAACATTGCACCACGATGCACATGGTCGCTATGGCGCAGGTAAAGTAATTTTGAGAACTGCTCCTGCCGGTACCGGTGTTATTGCCGGCGGTCCTATGCGTGCAATTTTTGAAGTTTTGGGTGTACAGGATGTGGTTGCAAAATCGCTGGGTTCTAACAACCCTTACAATATGATTAAGGCTACTTTTGATGCTTTGTTGTCTATTCATTCTCCGAGAATGGTTGCAGCAAAACGTGGCAAAAAAGTAGGTGATATTGTAAGTCGCAGAGAAGGCGCCGGTGCAAAATTGGAAAAAGAGGAGGCTTAATCAATGGCAAAGAAAACTATAAAAGTTAAGCAAATTGCCAGCCCAATCGGACGTCCGGCAAAGCAAAAAGCCATTCTTATTGGACTTGGCTTGAACAAGATGAACAAGGTTGTTGAGTTGGAAGATACTGCGGCAATCAGAGGAATGGTTAATAAAATTCCTCATTTGGTTCAAATCGTAGATTAATAGTCGGGGCGGTGGTCTCGAAAAAAACGAGACCACCCAATCCCCAGAAAATGTTAGGTGAAGAAAATGAAACTTAATGAATTAAAAGACAACTATGGAGCAACCAAAAACCGCATCAGAGTTGGTCGTGGTATCGGAAGCGGAAAAGGCAAGACTTCTAGCCATGGTCAAAAAGGTCAAAAGTCTCGCAGCGGTGTTGCCATCAATGGTTTTGAAGGCGGTCAAATGCCGATTTACCGCAGACTTCCGAAACGCGGATTTAAAAACCCGTTCGCTAAGCAGTTTGTGGTTGTAAATTTGGATACTTTGCAAACCGCTATTGATGCCGGAAAGTTGAAAGCCGACAAAGTCGATTTGGAAGCTTTGACCAAGGCCGGTATTGTTAACAGAACTTATGATGGTGTTCGTCTGTTGGCTCGCGGTTCGGTTACAACTGCAGTTACCGTTTCGGTAAATTCAGCCTCTAAGGCGGCAGTTGCTGCAATTGAAAAAGCTGGCGGTAAAGTAAATATCGTTGCTTAAGTTGCTTTAGCAAATTTCAAAAACTCCCGGCGATATGTCGGGAGTTTTTTAGTGTCTATTCAAATAGAAATCCTTTATATATAATTTTGGTAACGTAAAATTGTCGGCACATTCCGACTCCGGGTATGCCGCCGTATAGTTGTTTTGTATGAATGTCTCCGCGTTTGGTTGCGGTTTCAATATTAAACCACGAAAATTCTCCGGTTCCCCTCCAGTCCATTAAATATCCTTCAAATTCGGCAACATCTCCCTTTTTGAGGAGGGAAATTGCTCGACGGATGGCAAATGTTGCGGGAATAATGTGATTGTTGTTTATTTCATCACTATTTATAATCGGGTTGTCTTTGTACAGATATGTGTAGAAAAGAGCACGTTCGGAGTGTCCAAATTTGATTTTTCGCAGATTGTCGGGGGCGGAAGTGGCGCCATGAGCAATTGATATATCGACTGCGGCAACAGCATTGTATAATTTTGTGCCTTTTTTACCGGCAGAATGGTACCAGGTATTGATTATGCCGTCGTTCCAATCAACCCAAATGATACGCCCTCTTACTCGATATTTGGCGCGCAGGCAATATTCTATATCATAGCCACTAATGGTGGTCTTTTGCCACGGTTGATTGCTTAAGTCTTCGAAATATTCGGTATATTCAGCAGTGTTGTCTGATATAGAGGTGCCCCATAACCGTGAATATAAAATAGGTTTGGTAAGATGAAAAAGGGCGGAAACCGCAATTACACTAATGATTGTTATTTGTTTCGGTGTAAGTTTTATCATGATCTTGTTCTTTGTTTGAGTTATTAAAATTGTAGCTTATATAAGTTTGTTTTCGGTTAACGGAATAAATATTTATATAAAGGGCTTTTAAAGTTGAGTCAGCTTATAAAAATTGAGGATAAAGAGAAATTTGTTGCAAAAAATTAATTTTTGTGTATTACATTGTTTTCCAAATGGGCTGTTTGCGCCCAGAATCAGGTATTTTAAATGATAAGGAAATAAAAATGGTATCACTTGCAGAAAAAATGGCTGCCAATCTTGATATGTCGGCCTTTGGTAAAGCCGAAGAATTGAAAAAAAGATTGTGGTTTACAATTCTTGCCCTGATCGTATTTCGTTTGGGAACTTTTATTCCTCTTCCGGGTATTGATCCTCATATTTTGGCGGAGATTTTTGATAAAAACTCAAATGGTATTTTGGGTATGTTTAATATGTTCGCCGGCGGTGCGTTGGCACGTATGACGATTTTTGCTTTGAACATTATGCCGTACATTTCGGCTTCGATTATATTACAGTTGGGACAGTCAATCGTTCCGTCTTTGGCTGCTTTGAAAAAAGAAGGTGAGGCCGGACATCGCAAGATGGTACACTATACAAAAGTTTTGACCGTATTTATTACCATTATTCAAGGTTATGGTATTGCTGTGGGTCTTGAAGGTATGACCGGTGGTTCAAATATGTCAGCCGTTGTTATGCCGGGTTTTGTATTCAGATTTACAACAGTTGTTTCTTTGGTCGGTGGTACCATGTTTATTGTGTGGTTGGGTGATCAAATTACATCTCGCGGGGTAGGAAACGGCTCATCATTGATTATTACGGTCGGTATTATTGCCAATATACCGAGTGCATTGGCTCAGACTTTTGAGTTGGGACGTGTAGGCTCGATGTCAATTTGGTTGATTTTAATGCTGATGGTTATGGTTTTGGCATTGGTTTATGTTATCGTGTTTGTAGAGAGAGCACAAAGAAAGATTGTTATCCAATATCCAAAGCGTCAAATGGGCATGAAAATGACTTCTGCGGAAAGTTCGCACCTGCCGTTGAAAATTAACCCGACCGGTGTTATTCCGCCGATTTTTGCCAGTTCTTTATTGTTGTTGCCGATTACAATCGCAAACTTTTCTGCCAATAACGGACCGGCATGGGTGCAAACTTTAAGTCGTTTGCTCGGACATGGTCAGCCGTTGTATTTGGCTTTGTATGCTTCGTTGATTGTGTTCTTTGCGTTTTTCTACACTGCGGTGGTTTTCAATCCCGAAGATACTGCTGATAATTTGAAAAAACACGGTGGTTTTATTGCGGGTATTCGCCCGGGTAAAAATACGGCAGAATATCTTGACTATGTTATTACCAGATTGACAGTACTCGGTGCTTTTTATTTGACAGCTCTATGTATTTTGCCGGAAGTCTTGATTGCTAAATTGTCGGTTCCGTTTGTTTTGGGTGGAACGACTTTATTGATCGTGGTTCAGGTTACAATGGATTTTGTTACTCAGGTTCAGACACATCTTATTGCTTATCAGTACGAGGGATTGTTGAAAAAAGCAGCTCTCGTAAATAAGAAAGGCAAAAGAAGATAATGTTTGTAAACAGTAATGATGGGATGCATTTGGTTATTACCGGTGCTCCCGGAACCGGCAAGGGAACTCAGGCCGGGGTTTTGAAGCGCAAATACGGAATCTGTCATTTGTCGGCAGGTGAGATGTTGCGCGAAGAAATTAGAAAAGGTACCGCAGTCGGAAAAAAACTTGAGCCGTTGTTGGCAAAAGGAAATTTTGCTCCCGATGATTTGATTATTGAGATGGTTTCTAATCGAATCGAAGAAGATGATTGTAAAAAAGGTTTTATCTTAGACGGTTTCCCGCGTACGCTTAATCAGGCGTCAGTGCTTGATGATATGCTGAAAACAAAAGGCATAAAACTTAATGCTGTACTTGAGATTTTGGTTCCCGATGAAGTTATTGTTGAGAGAATTTTGGGGCGTTATACATGCGTTACTTGCGGAGAAAGTTATAGCGATAAGTTTCATAAACCGGCAGTAGAGGGCGTGTGTGATATCTGTGGGGGAAAGAAGTTTTCTAAGCGACTCGATGATACCAAAGAAACTATTGAGAGACGTTTGGAAAAGTATAGGAATTTTACGTACCCGACAATTGAGTATTATCGTCAAAAGGGCGTTTTGGTCAGTGTTGACGGCAATGGAGCCGTCGGTGTGGTCGCTGCGCGGATTAACGAGCTTTTGGAACGATGAAAAATTTTTAACGAAAGCATGAAGTTAAGGGTTGACACAATCAAATATTAGCATATAATCCGCTTAATTTTGAAAAGTGGTGATCAACTTTTTGATATTAATTTTAATAAATGGAGATGAAATTTGGCTCGTATAGCTGGTGTAAATATTCCGACTGCCAAAAAAATTGAAATCGCTTTGACTTATATATTTGGTATCGGTAGAAAAAATGCTCAAGATATTTGTGCAAAATCGGGAGTCAACCCGGATGCGCGCGTTAGTGATATGTCTGAAGAAGATATCGCAAAAGTGCGTGAAGTGATTGACCGTGATTACCTTGTTGAAGGTGAGTTGCGTCGTGACGTTGGCGTTAACATCAAGAGATTGATGGATCTCGGATGTTACAGAGGTTTGAGACATCGTAAAGGTTTGCCTGTACGCGGACAAAGTACAAAGCAAAATGCTCGTACCCGTAAAGGTAAACGTAAGACTGTCGCCAATAAGAAGAAATAATAAGAGGTAGGTTCCCAATGGCAAAAGCAATACAAAAGAAAAAAGAAAAGAAGAATATCACTGCCGGTGTTGCACACGTGAATTCTACTTTCAATAACACTCGTATTACAATTACTGACGCTCAAGGCAATACCGTTTCTTGGGCTACCGCAGGCGCACAGGGTTTTAAAGGCTCTCGTAAGTCTACTCCTTATGCCGCTCAGGTTGCTGCAGAAGATGCCGGTAAAAAAGCTATGGAATGCGGCGTAAAGACTCTTGAAGTTGAAGTTAAGGGTCCGGGTTCAGGTCGCGAATCAGCTATTAGAGCCTTGCAGGTTGTCGGTTTTACCATCACAACTATTCGTGATGTTACTCCGATTCCACATAACGGCTGCCGTTTGCGCAAACGTCGCCGCGTATAATATATCTGGATAGTAGGGCCGAAGAATGGCCCTGCCATCTTTTGATTTTCGTAAAATAGCATATGCACTAAAAATGAGGGTATCCCAGTGATTCAAAAGAATTGGCAAGAACTTATTAAACCGACTAATTTAGAAGTTGTTCCCAGCGATGGCGGAAACAAGGCTAAAATAGTGGTAGAACCATTGGAGAGAGGCTTTGGTCTCACTCTTGGTAACGCATTGAGACGAATTTTGTTGTCTTCTTTGCAAGGCGGCGCTGTTACCGCTATCAAAATTGACGGTGTTTTGCATGAATTTTCAGTTATTCCGGGTGTTCGTGAAGATGTTACCGACATCGTACTGAATATCAAATGCTTGGCTGTGGCTGTTCATAGCGAAGGCACAAAGACTATGACTTTGAAAGCTGAAGGTCCGTGTGTCGTTACTGCGGCTATGATTGAAACAGCTCACGATGTTGAAATCATGAATCCGGATTTGGTTATCTGTAACCTTGATGCTGGAGCTAAGATTAATATGGAATTGACAGTCGGAACAGGTAAAGGATATGTTCCGGCAAGCCAAAATAAGCCGGCAGATGCTCCTATCGGTTTGATTCCGGTTGATGCGATTTATTCTCCGGTTAAACGCGTTTCTTATCGTGTTGATAATACTCGTGTAGGACAAGTTACCGACTATGATAAATTAACTTTGGTTGTTGAAACCAACGGTGTAGTTACACCTGAAGATGCTGTTGCTTTTGCAGCACGCATTTTGCAAGATCAGTTGAAACCGTTCATCAACTTTGATGAGCCGGAAAGTGAAGTTGAAGCTGAAAAAGAAGAGTTACCGTTCAACAAGAATTTGTTGAAAAAGGTTGAAGAGCTTGAACTTTCTGTTCGTTCAGCTAACTGCCTGAAGAATGATAATATCGTTTACATCGGTGATTTGGTTCAAAAGACTGAAGCAGAAATGCTCCGTACACCGAACTTTGGTCGTAAGTCTTTGAATGAAATCAAAGAAGTGTTGGCTAAAATGGGTATCCATCTCGGTATGGAAACACCAGGTTGGCCGCCAGAAAATATTGAAGAGTTGATTAAGAGAGTTGACGACCATTTTTAGAAAACTCGTATAACGGTCAACTAATACAGAAACTTCATCAGCCGGTTCGGTCATGTACGTCTATGTACACTCCTCGCCGGCTGATTTGTTTCTTATTATTTGCATGGTGCTACGATTTTTTTGTATATTGTCAGCGTTCCAAGATGAACGTTACCGGACCGTCGTTAATCAGACTGACTTGCATGTCGGCCTGAAAAATGCCGTTTTCGACCGGCACTCCGTTGGCTTTCAGTTGGGTTGAAAAATATTCATATAGCGATTTAGCGTCGTCAGGGCGTGCGGCATTGTCGAATCCGGGGCGGTTGCCTCGACTACAGTCGCCGGCAAGTGTGAATTGGGAAATTACCAGAGCGGAGCCGCCAACATCTTTTACCGATAGGTTCATTTTGCCTTGTTCGTCCTCAAATATGCGTAAGTTTGCTGATTTGCGAGCTAAATATTCGGCCTGTTGCGGAGTGTCGCCTTTGACAATGCCGACAAAAATCAGTAAACCCTGATTGATTTTTCCGACGATTTTGCCCTCAACCGAGACGTTGGCATTTTTGACACGTTGCAGCAATAATTTCATGGCTTTTCTCCTTGGCTTAAGAGTGGCGGAGATTGGTTAAAATATTATTATAAAAATGCTTGCAAATATAAAAAATATTATATATATTGCGCTTGCGCTGAAGATGTTTCGGCGTAAAACCGATATGTATGAAGGTAGTATCGGTACGGAATTATCCGCTTTGCCAGTCAAAGCACAACTATATGAAATGAAAGGAAAATGCCATGAGACATGGTGATGCACATAGAAAATTTAATATGCCGACCAGCCAGAGAAGAGCTTTGTTTTCAAACCTTACCTGCGCTTTGTTGACTCACGAACAAATTACAGTTACTTTGCCGCGTGCTAAAGAATTGAGAACATTTGCCGATAACATGATTACTTTTGGTAAAAAAGGTGATTTGAACAGCCGTCGTTTGGCGTTGGCCTTTTTGCGTGATGAAGAAGTTGTTGCAAAGTTGTTTTCTACTTTGGCAGAGCGCTATAAAGATCGCAACGGTGGTTATACCCGCGTTTTGAAAGCCGGTATCCGTTATGGTGATGCGGCTCAGATGGCTATTGTTGAGTTGGTTGACAGAGATGTAAAAGCTAAAGGCGCTAAAGATTTGGCTCGCGTAGCTGAAGAAAAAGCTGCTGCAGAAGCTCAAGAAAAAGCTGCTGAAGCCGAGGCTAAGAAAGCTGAGAAAAAGGCTGAAAAGAAGACCGAGAAAAAAGCTGATAAGCCGGCTGAAAAAAAGACAGAAAAAAAGTCTGAAGAGAAAAAAGCCAAAGCTCCGGCAAAAGCTAAAAAAACAACCAAAACAGCTGAAAAATAATCAGAGAATCGGTTAGTGATTTAAGAAGGACGGCAAAAGCCGTCCTTTTTTGTTATAAAAAAACACCGGGCAGGACGAGCCTGCGCGGTGTTTTTGAAAAGAAGGTAGGAAAACGTGTTATTCGTCGTAGACATCAAGCTCGACAGCAAATGGCTCGCTAAATTCGATTTTATCAAATTTTGCCTTAATACGCTGAGAGAACCAGTAAGCAGTCCAATGACCGATTTCGTTTGTTCCTGTGCTACCGGAGGTAATTTCCGGCTCGGTTACAGAGATATCCGTGAACTCAAAGCATGGGAACTGGCAACTCGTGATTCCATCGTCATAAAAAGCTTCAAAGTGCTTGAACTGAGCGGACAAGGTGAAATAGTTATACCTCATCTCCCACAATTGAATGCAGTGTTCATAATGTACAAACTGCATTTCAGAGTTATCGTCTCTTTGTCGCTCATACACCTCGCCTAACAAAGAACTTTCTGCACGAATATCGTTAGGGTATCCGTGGAATGTTACTGCAGGTGTACTGTTAGTTATGATGTCTGCAGAGAGCACAGCTTCCAGGTTTTTAGTAGTAGTGATGCCATTTGACCATTTTTGCCAAACACTAATTCTGGATAGGATTGCACTTCCGACTGTAGTGGCAGATGAACCTACAAGTTTGCTCATCAATAGGTAGGGCTCGCTGGCATCTGCAATCCATTTACGAATGATAACATTGCCCTTGAGCGTGTAAGTTTCGCCACAAAAATCGATGGAGAGTGAGTGCTTGATTCCCATACGGGCATAGGCATTGGTTCCATCATCATCTGATTCCAATGCTTCAATGGTGGCACCATTGTCTTTCAGATTTGTAATTTTGTGATATGGCATAGTCTGTTTGGTAACTCCGTCATCGTAGACAGCAACCTCATATTCAAGCTCATATTCAAAAGAAAAATCTTCAAAACTTACGGTATAAACCATAACGGAGTCGGTAATTGTCACATAACCGTCACGACGTGTGCCTTTGACCCCATATGAAACACTTGTGGTGTATTCATTAGAGAATTCCAAAGATGATCTGTAAATCGTTGTGTCAGTGTTGTGAAACACGTCTTTCAAGAGTACGGTAACAACGTCGCCGTCGTCACCGGAAGCAGCTCTGGTTGAGGCATAAGCAGGAGCCTTCTTAGGTCCGGTCTTTGTCTTAACCTTAATCCATGACTCATAAGAGAGTTCAGTACCGGTAGCGGTGTTTCCGCTCTCGGTGGTTCCTGAAATCGATTGAGTAGTAACATTATTGCTAATGCCCTCGTCAATGACTTCACTTTCGATGATTTCCTGGTTCTCAGGTTCCTCAATCGGGTCCTCGCATGATGCTATAAACATCACTGCGGTCAAAAATGCAATTCCTGCAATAATTGACCAAAATTTGACTGTTTTCATACCTGTTAATGTTAATTGTTAATAATAAATTTCGTGCCATAAAAGTTGTAAATAATAATTTGATTAAACTTGTTTGTTACCAATATTGTATCTTGCCTCTAAACACACAATACAGATGACCGAGAGATATTCATCGGCCATCTGTATGTGCTAAACAAGAGCAGTTACCATCAACATTCCTTAATTAGACGGTGTATAAGTCCAATATCCAAACTGATCAAGAGATGACCCTACATATGGACTGTGCAATTCTACGCATGCTACACAACCATGATTACCATTAAGACCAACAGGGATACCTCCATCTATTAATTTAGGATAAGTGCTACCACGCACTCCTGACCACTTAATAATCACGTTATACCGAGAGTCGTGATGCCCTATACCAACGCATATTGGATTTGAATAGCCTTTGTAATTTGCGCTGTATCGACTGACAACCCCGCTTGAAGTTAAGTAAGTAACCTGGCTAAGACTTTCTTTGCTAGTATTACCTTCTTTATAACCTCCACCCCAACAATCACGGTCATTTTCAGAGTTTCGGCGCTGTAAACGGCTGGTTATACCTGTTATCCAAGAGCTTTCAGCAATAGCAGAACCGTAATTAGCAGCAGTAAACAGTATTATCTTTGATCCCACATTGCGGTTAAACGGATCAGTAGTATTCCCAGATGGTACACCAATATATGATCCAGGCCCTAAATACATAGTATATCTATTGTTATTATCATCATGCAGATACCAATTGGTATTATACGTATTAATAAAACTTCTTAGGTAACAATTGCAGTTAGTACACCTGCTATTAGAGCATTTGGTATTGTCACCTTGAGGCGATTTTGGTCCAATATATGCATTCTTAACATATACATCAGCATAATTAAATACCATTCCTCCGTTTATTTTCATGTAACCTAAGTTATACGATGATCCCCCTGGCATTTCAAATTTTATTCTTCTGCTTGCATCACCGCTTATAACCACACTGTTATTGGGAACAAAATTAGATGTAACACCTAATGTTGCTGCCCCAGTCATATCTACGTTTGAAGTAGGGAAATTCTTGAGCTCAAAATTGCCGTTTCCTACACTAATATCATATCCGTGTGAGCGGAAATCAGCCCCACTCGTTTTAATTTCAATTCCATAAAATTCAGCAATCATATTATCAGCATTGACAGTATTGCTCTCATCATACCTCAAATCCGTATCAGCTTCATTATGGTAGGCAAATATATCCATTGAGCAGTTTGTACATGTAAATCCTCCTTTGTTCCACCAAGAAGAACCAGAAACTAAGTTTACAGAAGTAAAATTAAGGCTTCCTGTAGATGTCATATCTCCGCTTATAGTGATGGTAGGTACTTGTGTACAACGTTTTTTTACGGTTTTGGTCAGCAAATCAGCTCCCTTAAGCTTTGAAGCATAATAAGCTCCTGACATAACTTCTTTTCCATAAAAATCTGACCACCGCGCCCCATATCCGGTATCATCGGCAACAATTATCTTATTTTTTGTCTTATCTGTACTTGACACACCCGGCTTGTACAGAGAAACTGTATTGTCCAGTCCTGCATCAATATAGTCTTCAATTGCATCAGCACAACCAACCTCTACACATCTGTTACCGGCAGTTAACTTGTAGCCATCCTGACATTCAAGAGCTTTATACACACTTCCGCTTCTACCACCGGTACAGCTATATGTAGATGCACAAGACGCATAACGCTTCACGGTAGCGGAGTCCGGCACGCTTTCATATGGAAATTCCGCATCGGGACAACTACAGCATGCGTTTTGTTTTACATATCTTTCCCCGCTTTGAATACAAACCTTTGAATTTTTATATATACCATAAGTGCAACTCGATTCTCTTACTGAAAACTCATCAGAACAACGGCAAGTAGTGCAACGTTGGACGCCATCACTTCCTTTGCATAACGAACCGCCGCATAATTTTTCTTCTTCATTTTCACAAATTTGGTCAGTTTTCGGATACGTTCCCAAATCACACAAACACTGCTCGTGCAAAAGTAGCTTGGTTGTTTCTCCTTCTTCATCAGTTTCTTCTAAAGAACAATAGTTTCCAGATACATACGCTCCGGGGTAAGTCGTACTTGTACCATATTTTGTACAAATTGAAGCATTATTTACACTTTGCATATAATATTTGAACATATCGTCGCATTTACATTTATAACGATTTCCGCACCTTGCGTCCTGCTTCAACGGATGTACACATCCCGAGGTATAGTTAAACTCAGGATCGCAACAAATCACCCACTTGTTATCATAAGGACAAGTTCCTCCAGGATTCTTAGGGAAAACACACTCTGATCTAGGTGTTGTATACCCTTCCGCATTACATTGATCCTTAAGTTTTTCAGTATCAATACTGATTTGTGCCGGTTTAGAATCACCACAATCTCCGGTAGGGAGAAAACATAC
>ERZ842401.870-NODE-870-length-44794-cov-8.931246_pt1 | contig 44794 bp, 30 predicted proteins | sample MGYA00521270_ERZ842401 | MGnify/ENA primary metagenome ERZ842401 (study PRJEB31892, sample SAMEA3878208) | bioreactor metagenome | biome: Moose rumen | place: Sweden | collected 2011-10 | study: EMG produced TPA metagenomics assembly of the PRJEB12797 data set... | reverse complement strand
ACCGTAGGTTGTGCGTTCAAGTCGTACTGCCCCTGCCACTTATTAGAATTTTTCAGCCCTGTATACTGCAGGGCTTTTTTAGTTTATTAATCGTACAAACCGTCTTCAAAATTTTTAATAGCCCTTATTGTCCCAAAATACATCATTAACAGAAAACAAAATGAAGTAAAATAATTCCAAAGTAAATCCCATATTACACCGAGCCAAACTTTCTCATTACTTCGTTGCAAACTGTAAATAACATTTTCATTACATTCAAACTGATAGATAACGTGATTTTTCTGCCAAACTGCCACATATTGATTTTCGTATTGCGATATATCTTCCCAATTATTGGTACATAACTTTATATCTACAGGAAATTTTCTTGAATTATACGGCGGCACAATAAAGAAAACATCTTCATCAGTATAACGGAAAACTCCTTCAATTTTTATCAAAGATTTAAAGTTTTCTTGTTTTACAAATGGTCTTTCCATCGTAATTCGACTCAAAATTAACCAAAATATAATGAAAAATACGGCAAGTGCTTTCCAATGTTTCCACCAAGTTTGTGTTGGAGTTTTTAAAATATAAGCTCCAATCAAGTACATTGGATACTGAAATAATGCTTGTATAAGTCCGGACGTATTAAATTCTGATATATCTTGTAAAATCTCTTCCAAATTCATCATCCTTAATCATTAAAAAAGCTGTGCCAATTTTGACACAGCTTAAAAATTATTTCAATCAGGATAGTAAGTAACGCAAGACTTCGGCGTTTCGTAAATTTTTATAGCCGTTAATTTTGTCGTACCTTCAAAAATTTCTGATGCTGACAATTTGTCAAAAATTTCTTTTGCAAGATTTTCAGCCGTTGGATTTTTTGTTTTAAAAATTTCCAATTCGTTCAAATATTGGTGATCCAATTCATCTAAAACTTTGTTAAGTTCAGATTTTAAAATTTTGAAGTCGATTAAAATTCCCAACTCGTTTAATTGCGTTCCCTGCGCGACCGCCTCAACTATCCAATTATGCCCGTGTAACCGCGCACATTTGCCGGGATAATCTTTAATGAAGTGCGCCGCCTCAAATTCAGATTTTACTGTGAGTTCGTACATTCTACCATCCCCTGACTTCATTGCCTGTAATAAAGTTAAAATAATTCTCTCTCAAAGCTTTTTCAATAGCCTGTCCAATATACATTTTGCCGAATAATGCAGGGTGTAAACCGTCCGGCGTCAATTCTGCGCGAAGTTCGCCATTTTCGTCTTCAAGCCGCTCCAAAATATTTATCGAAAATTCGTTTTGCATAATCCAAGCATTAACTTTTTGTCGTTCAATCTTCCAACTTTTTTTGAAGGGAATACCGCGCCGCGTCATAATTTCTTCATTCATTGGCGTTAATGTACATAAAATCGGCTCAATTTTATTATCTAAACATTTTTGGCGCAAAATTTTAAGATTGTTAATAACTTCGTCAGCAGTCAAGCCAACTCTAATATCATTGACGCCGCCAATTATCAGTAAACATTTTGGTTGAAACGGCAAAACATCACGTTCAAAGCGTTCAATCATCATTGCAGTTGTATCACCACTGCGCCCAATATTTTTAATTTTATATTGGCAAAAAGTTTGCCATTGACAAGAAATTTGACTTGCCGGAATAAAATTCGCTCCGCCGTGCGTGATACTGTCGCCCAACGCCGCAAATGTTACCGGCGCAGTTACATTTATAATTTTCTGTTCCGACCAATCGCTTAACTGCTTTTTATTTTTATCGACGACGCACACGCGCCAATAAAATTCCCCAACTTCATTAAAAGGCTGATCATCCGTTACACGGTTTAAAGCCTCACTGTTCATCAATTCACGAATAATTTTGCCTTCAGAATTTAAAACCTGTACCAAATAAAATTCAGTGTTCGGCAATGGCTCCCATGAATACGTTGGATAAACCGGCGAAAATGACATTAAATCAAATTCAGTTGTTGGATTCGGTGAAGGGAATTTAAATTTTGCGTCAGCCGTCGAATTGAAAAATAAAATTATCGCCGCTAAAATCGCTGAAAAATATTTCAAAAAATTTCCTCCTACTAAAAAGGCGAAGGCTTTAACCTCCGCCTAAATTTTTTTTACCGCAAAATTTTACTCGGCAACTTCAATATATCCGAATTTGTCTTCAACTTCGCCCATGTGAATACCTTCAATATAATCATACATTTTCTGGGCAAATTCGCCGGTCTTGCCGCCGTTAATGACATATTCCTTGCCTTTGTATTCAAGGACGCCTACAGGCGAAATTACAGCCGCTGTACCGCTGCCGAAAACTTCTTCAAGTGTGCCGTCTTCGTGAGCTTTAATGACTTCGTCGATTGAAATTTTGCGGGATTCAACCGGCAAGCCCCAAGATTCTGCAATTTCGTTTACAGTTCGGCGCGTAATACCGTCAAGAATTGAAGTTTGAAGTTGCGGCGAAGGCGAAACAATCTTTCCACCAATTTTAAATAAAATGTTCATTGAGCCGACTTCTTCAATATATTTTCTTTCGACGCCGTCAAGCCACAAAACTTGATCGTAGCCTTTATCGTGAGCAACTAAACCGGCGTGCAAGCTTGCCGCGTAATTTGCAGGAGTTTTAGCCGCGCCTAAGCCGCCGCGTACTGCGCGAACGTATTCAGATTCAACCATAATTTTAACCGGCGAAAAGCCATGCGCGTAATACGCCGCAACCGGTGAAAGAATTATCATAAATTTATAAGTTTGTGCAACTTTTACGCCCAAATATGGATCAGTTGCAAAAATGAACGGGCGAATATACAAACTTTGTCCTTTGCCGGTAGGAATCCAATCGCGCTCAATGTAGATTAACTTTTTCAAGCCCGCCAACATAACATCAAACGGCACTTCAGGAATATCAAGAATTTTCGCCGAAACATTGACGCGCTGTAAATGAGTGCTTGCGCGGAAAATTACAGGTTTATCACCGTGCTTGTACGCTTTTAAGCCGTCAAAAATCGCCTGTCCATAATGCAAAGTAGTATTCGCAGGACTAACCGAAATATCACGGTAGGGAACAATGCGCGGATCGTGCCAGCCGTCAGTCGGATTATAATCCATTTCAAACATATAATCAGTAAAATGTGTGCCGAATCCAATTTTGGAAACGTCCGGCTTTTCTTTTAAAGTTTTAGTTTCTTCAAATTTAATTTCCATTTGAAAACTTCCTTTCAGTGGTGTTTGATAATTTTATTTCGATACTTTGAGACTGTCAAGCAATAAATAAAAAAACCGTCGCGTAGATTTTACACGACGGCTTTTATTTTTTTGCGAATTAGAAATTATTTTTCTTCGCTAGCTTTTTTATGTTCTTCGATAATTTTCTTTGCAAGATTTTCCGGCATTGGGTCATAGTGTGAGAATTTCAAACTGTAGGAGCCGCGCCCTTGAGTTTGACTGCGTAAATCAGTAGCGTATTTGTAAAGCTCGGACGCAGGAATTAACGCTTTAATTTCAGTTTGTCCTTTACCTTTAGGATCCATTCCCAAAACTTTGCCGCGTTTTGAATTGAGTTTGCCGATAATATCGCCCATGTATTCAGTTGGAACTAAAACTGTAACTTCGTCGATAGGTTCAAGCAAAATTGGCTCGGCGGCAAGTACGCCCTTTTTAATCGCAATGGCAGTAGCCATTTTGAAGGCGGCTTCCGAAGAATCGACGGGATGATAACTGCCGTCATAAAGATTTACTGCAACATTTACAACTGGATAACCGGCGATAATACCTTCTGCCAAAGTTTCATAAGTGCCTTTTTCGACGGCGGGGAAGAAATTGCGCGGTACACTGCCGCCGAAAATACTTTCAGTCCAAATGTTGCCGTCATGTTCAGGTTTCGGGTCTTTATTCGGCGAAATTTTAAGCCAAACATCGCCGTATTGTCCGTGTCCGCCGGATTGTTTCTTGTGCTTGCCTTGTACTTCAACAGTTTTTCTGATAGTTTCGCGGTAGTCAACTCTAGGTTCGCCAAGTACCATTTGAACGCCGAATTTGCGCTGAATTTTATCGCCCAAAATATCAAGATGAACTTCGCCGACGCCGCTTAAAATCGTTTGACGGGTTGCCGGGTCTTTAACAAGTTTAATAGTTTGATCTTCGTCCATTTGGCGGGTAATTGCGCCAATAACTTTATCTTCTTCGCCTTTTTTGACGGAGCTAACCGCCATTGCAAGCATAGGTTCAGGATAATTAACGCGCTCATATTTTATAGCCGCGCCTTTTTCGCAAAGTGTATCGCAAGTTTTGGCGTTTGAAAGTTTCGCAGTAATGACAATATCGCCCGCGTGTGCAACTTCAAGGTTAATTTGAGTTTTGCCTTGCATTGTGAAAAGTCCGTTGATACGTTCCGTACCTTCGGAATTTTCGCCAATAAGTTGATATTCGCCACTAGCCTTCATATCGCCGCTGAAAACTCTGATATAGGACATACGACCTACAAACGGGTCAACCATAGTTTTCCAAATTTGTCCGCTGAAAGCGTCAGAAATTTTGCGTTCGATTAAATCGCCGCTGTTTGGATTTACGCCGGTTTTATTTCTGAAATTCGGCGCGGGCAAATAATTTACAACGTTATCTAAAAGTTTATCGACGCCGATATTTTGAAGTGCAGAACCTACGAAGACAGGGAAAACTTTTGCCTGTTTGATACCTTCGGCAAGCGCAGAGGCAATTTCTTTTTCGTCCAAATTGTCAGTGTCGCCTTCCAAATATTTTTCCATTAAATCGTCATTAAATTCAGCGATAATGTCAAGCATTTCAAGGCGTTCAGTTTCAACTTCATCAGATAAATCTGCAGGAACTTCGCCACTGTTAATTAAATCTACAACGCCTTTGAAGGAAGTTTCTTGCCCAATAGGAATTTGAACAGGTACGCAACTGTTGCCAAATTTTGCGCGGATGTCGTCAAGGGTTTTTCTGAAATTGGCGTGTTCACGATCCATTTTGTTAATAAAAAGTGCGCGTGGAAGGTTCAAACTTTCTGCCAACGCCCACGCCTTTTCAGTTTCAACTTCGACGCCGGCATTTGCCGCAACGATTATTAAAGCAGTATCAGCCGCCGCCATTGCGCCCATAACTTCGCCGACAAAATCAGGATAACCGGGCGTATCAATGAAATTGATTTTATTGTTTTTCCATTCGGTAACGGCAAGCGCGTCGCCGATAGTCATTTTGCGTTTAGTTTCTTCGGCTTCGTAGTCCAAAACACTTGTGCCGTTGTCAACTTTGCCGATACGTTTAACCGCGCCGCTATTAAAAAGGCAAGCGTCCAGCAGTGAAGTTTTTCCCGTCTTGCCGTGTCCTGCTACTGCAATATTTCTGATAGATTCGCTTGTGTAGTCTTTCATTCAAATAAAACCTCCAATAAATTTTCTGAAAGTATTATTTCTATCAAAGTTGCTTTTATCCTGCCGCGCCGCCATATTTACAAAATTTGCTGTAAAAAATCTTCTATCTGATTAAAAATATACGGCTTTGCATATTTGAAGAAAGAATCGCTAATATAAATTTTATCTTTAGAAAATTTTTCGGCAAGCATTGCAGGATAAATAATTACTTCGTACTTTCGCTTTTTAATTTCCAAATAAAATTTTTGGTTCGATTCTTCAATTTTGAAAAAACTTTTAATGCTGTCGAAATATTTTTTTGCGTATAATTTTGGCAAGCACTTTCACAATTACTTGAGCAAGTTAAAATTTCTCTTGTTTTATTGAGTAAATTTTCAATTTTGCTTGTAATTTTCACTGAATATCTCGCGCCTCAATTTTTGCAATAAAAATAAAAAGTCTCGATAAGCCGCTGAGACTTTTCGATTATGTCAAAAATATTTGTCTAAAATTTCCAGTTATCTTCCAAACCGAATCCGCCAAAAGGTCGGCGGACACTTTCACGAACATTTTTAGAAAAATTGTTGCCAAGTGCCGTGTAATTGTCAAAAATATCAATCAGCCACGCATTAAAAATTTCTAAAAATTCATCTGCTGAAACTTTAACGCCGTTTTCTTTGAGTTTGTCAAGCGCGTTTTCAAGTTCATCTTCAGTAGGTTCAAGCCAACTAATGGCATTGTCGTAAAGCGTATTTTGTCCCGCGCAGAAAAACCTCAAAATAATTTCTTTCATTTCGTCGGGAGCATCCGAAATTGAATTTTTAGGACGAAATTTTCTGCCGCGCTTGATATTATTAATAATCGCCACGCAATTTTTTACAAAATTTTCTCGTGATATACCGCTGAAAAGTTGAATATTTTTCTCTCCTGCGGCAAGGCAAAAATAATCGTACATATCATTTAAACTTAAATCTAATCGGCTTTTCGCCATTTTATCGGCGGCAATGGCAAATAATTGACGCTCCGCCATATGATCCGAAAAATCTGACATATCCCGCGCCAAAGTTGCGGCGCGTTGTCTGCTGTCTGAAAATAAAAGTACCTTTCGCCCTTGATTTGGATATTTCAATTTGTTAAACACGGGCGGCTGATTTTGAAATTGCGCCTTTATCAAGTTGTAAAATGACTGGTTGCCGCGTGTGCTGAATGAAGTTAATTGACGATATGAAAAACTGTGCAGACAGTGCGGACATTTTTTAAAAGTCAGCAAGTCGGGACGCCCTTTAACTTGATAATCGCTGTAATAAAGTTTCCGCAAATTTTTCTGATTTTCGGGAATGTCAAAATAAATAAATCCGTTTTTCACGTCAAGATAAAAGGGCTTTATATCGTCTTTCAAATTTTTGGGCAGCTCGTAATTTTCCGGCGGTATGTACAAATGAATTTCTTTCAAAGATTTATCTAAAATTTGCCCGGACTCCCGCCAAAGATAAGCGCGTTTCTGTTTTAAATCGCCTTCAAAAATATAACCTTTAAAAAATAAAGTCCCGCGATGGCGGTCGTTGTAAAGTTCATAAACTACACTTTGACAATCTGGTACAAGTTAAAATTCCGTCAGAAAGGAAAATTTCGCCGAGCGTTAATTTGTCGTAATTGTGAGAATGTGAGCAATTTGAATTTGTGCAAGCGTAAACGCCTTTTAAACTTCTGAAAAGCATATGAATACGAACAGGAAATAAAACCGCGTTATCTTTTTTTGCAAGCGGAGCAACCTCCAACAAAATACTGACAGCCTGCAAGGCTTTTTCAAGTTGCAAGTTTGGAAAAATATTTTTTGCCAATTCATTCAAAGAAATTGAATTGCCGCGACAAAGTTTAAACATTTCTGCGAACGGGCGATAATTTGTTAAATTTTCGTAAAGCCAAAAATAAATTTCCTGCAAATTAGAAAAATTTTTCGGTGCGCCGTCAAGTTGAGACAAAAATTTATTAAGCGCATCAAATTGTTTTTCTTCAGTGTCCTCAAAGTCTTCAGATTTAAATTGCAAAATTTTTGTCGGCTCAATATCAAATTTCGGCTTGTCAGGTAAAATTTCTGTGTCGCCCATCAAATATTTTAGATTGTCCGTACTGTCTGCGGCAGTAAGATTTTTGAAAAAATTGTCCTTTGATTGTTTGTCTTCCGGCATACTTGCAGTCGTCAAAATGAATTGCACTTTGTCACGCGCAACGCCCAATTTATAAAACAAGCGGAGAATAAGTAAAGCAACTTCGCCGCCTGTCGAACCTTTGTACATATGGGCTTCATCAATCACGAAGAGTAATTTATTTTCAGGTGAGTTTTCAAGCCAAAGTTTTGTATCGCTCCAAATTTTTCCTTCAAGCGGGCGCATCAACATATATTCAAGCATTGAGTAATTTGTAATTAAAATATCTGGACAAAAATTTTGCATTTCAAACCGTGTAACTAATTCCGCGTCGTTGGCGTCGGGAATGTGCAAACTGTCATCAAGTTTCGCCAAAAAATTTTGCATATTTGCTTTCGCAGGGACTTTGCCAAGTTCGGCAAGTGTATCGAAATTTTCTTGTTGAGTAATTTCCTCAAGCGTAGAGTTTAATTTTTTGTCTTGCTTGTTATCCAATTTGCTGGGATAAGGCGTGCGCCCGGTGTACATTCCAAATTGCGGGCGGCGTGAATTTTCGTTGCAAATTTCAGTAAAAATTTTTTGAAAATTGTCTTGCGTGTCGCCGAGTAATTTTCTCAATCTGCTAATTTGGTCAGAAACTAAGGCGTTCATAGGGTACATAATCATTACACGGACGCCGCGACTTTGCCACGTTTTGGGCGAATTGTGCGCCTCTGTTGCAAGTTTGGCAAGCATTGGAAAAATAAAACATTCAGTTTTGCCGGAGCCCGTGCCGGTTGCAACAAATAAATCTTTGCCTTTATAAAAATTTTCCAACGCTTGAATTTGATGAGCGAACGGCGAAGGATACACGCCCAAATTTGCTTGTATAAGACGCAGGAAAAATTTTTTCAGCCAATCGCAAATTGATTTTTTCAAAGCCGTTTGGAATGGTTTTATAAGCCGCCGAAGATTCAATGTAAGGCTCTTTGTGTAAAATATTTTCGTCTTTCAGACGTTCTGACAACGCCGACAATAAAAGCGGCGTTTTGCCGAAATATTGAGTATTGATATAATTTGCCAATTCGGTAAGCAATTTCTTTTGAATTTTGTTTGCAGTGTATGACATTTAAAAATCCTCCTCAACAAATTTGTATCCAATGTTTTCAAAAACTTTTTTCAAAATAAAAAAAATTTCCGTGTCGAAAATTCTTTCAGAATTACTTGGGAAAATTTGAGGATTTTTCGCCCAACTGTAAAGTATCAGTAAATATAATTCGTGCGGCGGCGGCAGATATTCAATTTTTACTTGAGTAATTGCGCCATCCTTTTTAAATTTTATCGGCGGCAAAATTTCATAATTTGCAAGGCAAGCACAAGAAATTTGCCTGTAAATTCCGCCGCGTTTATTTTCATAATCTGCATTTGCAAAAAATTCGTCGTAAGTTTGCCAATTTTCCAATCGACTGTAAAAAAATTTTTTACCTTCAAATTTGTATAAATAATATTGTTCATTTCTTGCAAGTGAAATTCTCCCGTCATAATAGGGATTGTCTTGCCAATACTTTTTTAATGGCGGTTGCATTTTTAAAAATTCCGCGTCAGTAACTTCAATTTCTTGCCAATTCGCAGAGTTAATAATTTCCTGCCAAAAATCTTTCAAAGTTTTATTCTGCGGTAAAAACATTTCAGGGAAATTTTTAAATTTTGAAGTGTCGAAAGTTTTTTCATAACTCGAAGGCAAATAAAATCCCGCGCCGCTCATAAAAACTTTTTGATTCGGTGTAACGCCGCGCAGAAATAAAAAATTATCCTGTTTTGCCACTGAAAATATCGACGCCGAAATATTATGCGACTGATGATAAAAATTACCCGTCTTCAAATATAAATCATAAATTTCTTCAGAAAGATTTTCAGAAATTTTTACCTCGTTGTAAAGCTCCAGATAAATTTTTAAAAGTTCGTCGATTTTATTTTTGAAATGCTGTATCGAAACGCTTGAATCATCCCAAAGGCTGGCGTAACTCAATCGACAAAGCGCACTGTAAATTATTCTTGCCTTAAAATTTTCCGCCGTTTCAGTGTTGCCGCGTTTTATATTAAAGTCAGAAGCTATTTTAGTTAAAAGTCGGTTGTTTTTATACATTTTCTGTACCCAAAAATTCTTTAATTTTGTTTATAATTTCGCCATCGTCTTTGAATTTTTCCATAAAATCTTCTTCTTTGCCTTGCACGTAAGCTAAAGGAAAATCTGCAAAAAGCCGAACAAATTTTTTATTCTCGGCAAGTGGCGACAAATTTTTCAATTTTCTAATACGTTCTTTCGCTAAAATTGGAATTTTGCTAAGTATATATTCTTTTTTAAATTCTTCAGTCAACAAATAGCACGTTTCAAAATCTTGCTCCGGCGATTTGTCAATAACCAATTCAGTAAATACCGGCAGAAAATAATTGTAAAAACTGCGCGGCTCAATTTTTAAATCTTCAACAAAAGGATAAATCGCAAAAATAAATTTCCCACAATTTACAAGCTCTGGCAAGTACGCAATAAAATTTGGCGCAAATGGATTTAAAACAGAAATTATTTCGTCGTCACTGTTCCGAACAATTTCTAAATCCTCAAGCGAAGTTACATTTGCACAATCAAAAATTGCCGCCGTTTTCCCTGTCAAAGTAACAGAAAAAGCGTCAGCAATATCACGAGCATTTGAACCGGCTAAAAGCAGAGAAATTTTATTAACATAAGCCGCAACTAAATAAGCCGCAAAATTTTTTTCAATTCCAATTTCTTTTGCAATATCCTCAATTTCTTCAATTTCGTATTCCTCAACGTCAACGATTTTTCCGGCACGATAAAAAATATTTTTTGAAGTTTGAACCGCGCCAAAATTAGGATTAACAAACGCCATTTCACAAATAAAATCTGCGGCGTTTTTCTTGGCGGCGTCAATGCGCTGTGCAATTTTATTTTCAACTTCAGCGGCAAAATCTTCGCGTTGTTTTATTTGGCTGTTAATTTCTTCCAATGTTTTTTGATGAGATTTAATTTCGCTTTCCAATTCGATAAAATTTTTTAATTCGTCTTCAGTTTGTTTTTGAATTTCGGCAAGTTTTAAATTAGCCGCGTCAATTTTTTCTTGATTATCAGAGTGCCATTTCTCGGCGGTAATTTCTTCAAATTTTTCAAGCAAATTGGGGCAATGCTCAATTATGTTTTCAAAAATTTCATCTTGAAAAATTTCAGACTGTAAATATTTTTCGTTCGTGCTGATAAAATGATAGAAAAATTTTTTCGCGTCTTCGATTGAAATATTGCGTTCGTTTGCAATTTCATGATAAAAATCTTCAGTTGAAAAATTTTTTATAAAATCACAAAAAATCTTGAAATCTTTTTGGGAAACTTGATTTTTAAAGGTCGTCAATTTTGCACGTGAAATAATTTTATCCTTTATGAAATCTGAAAAATTTTTTGCATAAGAAATTCCAAGCGGCTTTCCTAAATCAAAGCCGTTATAAAAAATTTTGTCCTCAATACGAACAAAATTTTGCTCGGCAACTTCAAACAAATCTAAATCTGCCGCTTTAAGTTTTTGTTCATCGCCAGACTGTTTAAAATCGTGCGCCGAACAAATTACACCGTGATAAATAAAATCACTTTTACGATAAACAATTAAAAGTTCGATTGTAGAAAACTGAAATTTTATTCCGTTCAAAAGTTTATTCCTCAAGTCGTTTTCATCAGCGCAATTTTCCAAAATAAGTATTTCAATAGGATTTTTATCATAACAAATTTTGGAGTCTACAAAATTTCTGCCTTCTTTGATTTTATGCGGTTCTGTTCGCCATTTAAAAATTCTAATATCATTTCTATCTAATAAGCAGTTTTGATTTTTCAAAAATTGATATGGCGGCGCAACAGGATTGAATTTATCTTGAAATTTGCCGCCAACTAAGTCCGCCAATCTTTTCAAGCTGGCAACGCCTTTATCATTTATTTCAGTTACCATACAAAGCGAAGTATACGGAAAATTTTTTTCGTCCATAAATCACACTGCCTTTAAAATAAACTGCCGAAATAACAAGAAAGATTCTTCACTAACAAAACCTGCGCGAATATTTTTATAAAGCCAACTTTTAACCTTTGGATAATCTTTCAATTTATCTGCAAAACTGCCCAACGTGTGCGGAATTTTAATCTTTCTGCCGCCGCCGCGTTCAAGTTTTAAAAATAATTCTTCGTCTGCCTGCAAATTACCTTTTATTTCTCTTTCATAAGTCACTTCAAAAACACAATCTAAGCCCTGAAAAATTTTTATTTTCGTTCCAAAACTTACAGGCACATTGGAAAAATTGCCGCCTTTTTGAAAAATTTTTTGCTTAACAACATCATTTTGACTGAAAACAATTTGAAAATCAAATTTGGCGTAAACTTGCAAAGCAGAACCTTTTGGCAACTTGTGATACACGCCGCTTGAAATAAGATTTTCTTTCAAGTCTTTAACTTCAACCGTTGGAAATGGAGTTTCAGAGGTCTGTAAATCTTTCCAAACATACAAATATTGTAAAGGTTGCGAACGTCCAATAGCCGCCATTTGATGACGTTTATCAATTTCAATTTCGATAAGCTGACCATTATCTTTTTCAGGCGATTCAAAAGTTTTAGTATCAGGAAAAAATTTTATTTTCGCACTGCCAAAAAAATAAAAAAATATTCGTTCGGAATTGCAATGAATAATATCTTCGTCCTGCGTATGGACGGGATAAATTGGCGTAATGGAAATTGGCTTTTCAGTCAAACGGCAATGATAATTCAGAAAAAATTTCGCCGCCTCTTCAGATAATTCTGTTGCCTCAACTTCATATAAACGCCACTTTTTACCTTCAAAATTCTTGTGTGCCAAAGTTTTTACTGTCACGCCTTTGAGCGGGCTAACGCCTTCGGTAACGAGGAGTAAATATTTTGTATTAACTTTAATATCAGCGTCGTATAAAATTTTTCTGCCGGTCTTTGCATCAAACAAAGTACCATAAGAATTTACGCCCTCAATTTTTTCAGTCCAATAAAAATTTACTTCAGGAATTTCCGGCTCTAACGTTAGCGAATAAGATTCTAACGGAATATTTTTAACGTCAAGCCAAGTGATTTTATCTTCAATCAAATAATCTGACAAAACGCAGTAATTCAAAGTTTTTTCATCAGCTGTAATTTTAATTCGGCAATTTTTTACCGCGTTATAAATTTGCGGCGGAATTTTAATCAAGCCAATTTTAAAATGAAAATCATTCTGCTCAACACAAATTTTAATTGGCAAATTTTGCGGCGGCTTATTGGAATGGAACCAATCTGTTTTGGCAAAATTTTTTGAGCGATCTTCACAATCTTTTTTTGAATCTGTTGAAGTGTGCCGAAAATGCGGCTTGTTAATATCGCCATTCGCCAAAGTTACAAACTGCCCGCACATTTCACACCAAAAAATTTTCCCTTTGGCTGGTACTTTACCTTTTGAAATATTTTTAACATAATCTTCGGCGGTAATTTTTCTCCAACTGCCTTTGTGCCAATAAAAAACGTTATCTAAAGACATTTCATCAGCTCCAATGGCAGAAAGTTATTTCTGATTTACATATTCACTCCACGAAATTTTAATTTCGCCACGTTGGAAGTCTCGCACGTAGAAAAAGAAATTTATCAGATTTTCTGCGCGAAGATTATGAGCTTCAGTGTAATAGTCGTCTCCTACCCTGCGTGTAAGTAAATCAGATCCACCTTTTGCCGCTTGTTCCCTGCAAATATCGCCCAAAGATTTTTCGGGATTCTTCAAAATTTCGTACATAACCATAAAAGTTGTAGTGCGCCCATGTCCTGCTTGACAATGGAAGTGTACCCAGTCATTTTTCCTCAAACTTGAAACGAAATTCATAAATTGCTCCACAACGTCAGGCGTTGGAAAAAACATATCTGTTACAGGAAATCTTACATAAATAAAGCCAATTTCATTTGCTTTTTGGTGTTCAGTTTCAACATTTTTAACCAAAACATTTATAGGCTTGAAAAGTTTTTTATCTTCGTTACCTAATGGTAGTAAATCTATTTGCCTGTCAAGCATATCTGTCAACTGTTCAATTTCAATATCTTCAATTTGGTTGCGTGGTGTGAAAAAATTAGCAAGATTTTTGCCAGTGTAAAAACTTACGGGAAAACCATTTGCAAAGCCGTGAGATTCTTCGCGCAGGTCAACGATGTAAATATTGCCGTCGGTATGTTTTTGCAATTCTTGATAAAGCAGTAAAAGCCCGCTTGTAGACGGTTGACCGCTTGCCGACATTTTTAAATCTTCCATAATTCTGAAATTACGCGGCAATTCATATTTTAAATCGCCGTCAAGCCGCCAAATTCCTTCTGCTGAAACTTTTGCAGTTAAAATTAACGTCAATGCAAAAATTAACGTTGTTACTTTACAAAAAAAATTTCTATCCAATTTGAACACCTCACTAAATTTGTATCACTTCAACGCCGCGCTTGCGTGCTTTTTCAATAAATTCTTTGTCCGCTGCTTTATCAGTCACAATCATATCAAGCGCATTTATAGGACAAATCTGCGCGAAATTTATTTTGTTAATTTTTGTATTATCTACCGCCGCAATTTTTTTCTTCGCACGTTCCAAAATCGCAATTTTTACAGATTGATCTTTTAAATTTGGAGTTGTAACTCCCATTGAAATTTCGAGTGCGTCCAATCCCAAAAAAGCTATATCAACGTTGAAAGTGCGAATCATTCTACAAGTCATATCGCCGACTACGCCGCTAATTGTTTTATCGTAAATTCCGGGCATTGCGAAAAGTTGAATTTTTTCCGAATCAGACAAAATATTTTGTACAGGCAGTGAATTTGTAAGCACCGCGATATTTTGGCGTTCCTTTATAGCCTCTGCAATTTCAATTATCGTTGTTCCCGTGTCAAGAAAAATAACATTGCCTTCCTTTATCAGTCCCGCGCAATATTGGGCAATTTTAGCTTTTTCCAAAATCATTTTTTTTGCCCTTGCGTCGATTGTTGCAAATGCTGACGCCATCATACCTTCTTTTAAAACTGCGCCGCCGTGTATTGCCGTTACAATTCCCATTTCTGAAAGTTTCTGTAAATCACGGCGAATTGTCATTGATGAAACGTCAAATTCATTTGTTAAATTTGAAATGTAGACACGCTTATTTGTTCGCAATTCGTCCATTATTTTTTTTCGTCTTTCACGTGAGTTCATTTGTACGCCCCCTAAAATATGTTAAGTTTTTGTTTATTTATCCAAAGTATAGTTGTTACGGTCTCAAATAACAATAATTACTGCTAAAAATCAAGCAATTTTCATTGCGATTTTAATAAATTTTTTGTAACATACAGACAAGAAGAAAAACGAAGGGTTAATGAAAATTAAGGAGGTCACCAAGATGAAAATGTTGTTACTCTCGGAAGAAAATGTTGCAAAGGCGATTGAAAAGACGATGAATCACTACTTCAAGGAAGTTGACGCGGAGGCTGTCACATTTGAGCCGGAAAATTACCAAAAGTCCGTTGCCAAACTTGAAAAAATTATCGCAGATAACGCCAATGAACAAATTCTCATTCTCGTAGACGTTTTTGGAAGTGTTGCCTACATTGAGGCGAAAGTTGCACTTGCAAAATACGGCATTGACGATGAAAACGCGCTGATTATTTGCGGCTTGAGCGTTCCAATGGCGGTTAAACTTCACAACGTCAAGGAGCTTGTCAGTGTTCCATATATCAGAATGGTTTATGAAAACCACGACCGACTTGGCTACAGCTTGCCAATTCGTAATATCAGAAAAACCGCTTAAAAAGTAGCGGAAAATAAATATCACCTTTCAACCGCAGGAATTTCGACAACCTGCGGCTTTTTATTCGCTGAAAGTTTTCACGGTTAAATTTTTGCCGTCAGTTTTAAATTGAATCAAGCCGTCAATATCAGTCCTGTAAACTTTGGCGTTGATTTTTTCAAGCCGCTCCAGTACCTCTTTTCTAGGATGATTAAAATTGTTGCCATAGCCGACGCAAATAACCGCAACTTTGGGATTTACAGCCTTCAAAAATTCTTCGCTTGAACTTGTATGGCTGCCATGATGACCAACTTTTAAAACCGTGCTTTGCACATTTATATTTTCGCGCAGAATATCAGCTTCATTTTCCTTAATTAAATCGCCGGTAATTAAAAAACTGACATTGCCATAGCTGATTTTATAAACGTTAGAAATTTCGTTGCCTGTACCGACTTTTGGCGCGTACAAAATTTTAATTTCTACGCCGTCAATTTTGAAAATTTCACCTTGAGAACCTGCGCGAAGATTTTTTAATTTCTGCTCGCTAATTCCAAAAACTGCCGCGTATTCAGATTTACTTTCGTTTGCAGTAATAATTTCTCTAACAGGCATTTTGCGAATAATTGAACCCGCGCCGCCGCTGTGGTCTTCGTGCGCGTGCGTCAAGAAAATTGTATCGACTTCAAAAATATTTTCGTGTTTCAAGTATGGAATAATGACGCGCCCGCCTACATCAAAAACTTTGTCACGTGTTCCGCCTGCATCAAAAATTAAACATTTTCTATTTGGCGTCAAAACAACGCAACAATCGCCTTGACCAACGTCAACAAAGCTAACTTCAACATTTCCGCCCGCCTTGAAAAAATTTACCGCCAATAAAACTATCAGCAAAATTAAAATTTCTGCCCGCCGAAATATCAACGCCAAATAATAAATTGCTCCTGCCGCAATTCCCAACGTTGGAACTTGTACCGCGCTGAACGGCAAATTTGCAAACAATTTATTCAATTCTGCGCCCGTTCCAAATATCAGCGATTCACCGACGAAAAATATTTTTCCTGCAAATGGAATTACCAACGCAATTAAGCCGCCCAAAAGTCCGCCAACTATTACAATTTCAAGTAGCGGCATTACAAAAACATTCGCCAAAACTGAACTCAACGAAATTTGATTAAAATACCAAATGACTATTGGCAAGCTTGCAATTTGCGCCGAAATTGTCATTGCGGCAGGCATTGAAAACCAACGCGGTAATTCTCTCATAAAAATTCGCAAGTTTGGCGCAATATAAATCAGCCCCGCCGTTGATGAAAAACTTAATTGAAAGCTGACATCGAAAATTAAAAGCGGCTGATTGATTAGCATTGCAAGCGCGGTTAATGTTAAAAATCTTGCGCTGATATTTTCATATTGCATTGCCGTACCGATGAAAACTAAAACGCCCATACACGCCGAACGAATTACTTGCGGCAACATTCCGCTTAAAAGTGTGTATGTTCCAATTACAAAAATTCCAATTATCAAAGTTACGTTGCGCGGCAGTTTCAGCAGTAAACAAATTGCCGCAGTTGCCGCCGCCAATAAACTCATATGAGAACCGCTTACTGATAAAATGTGTACAATTCCCGTTGTTTGAAAATCTTCTACAAGTTCAGGATTTAACCCCGCGTAGCCGCCGAATAACATTGCAAAAATTGCCGCCGCGTCTTCGCTTGACATTACTTTTGACATTGAGTCTTTGTAATGTTCACGAATTTCCGCAACCATTCTCAAAAATTTCGTCCAAAAGCTACCTTCAACTTGTTCAATTTCGACGCCGTTTTTACCCGCCGACATTCGCGCCGTTATACCGTCAGATTTTAGCCGCGTCACGCTGTCAATTTGTCCGGGATTTTTATAATTGGTTATAAATTTTATTTTGCCTTCAGCAGAAATTTTATCGCCGATTCGCGCAGGTTTTATTTCATTGTACGCAGTTACAATCATTGCGCCGCTTGCAAATTTATTTCCCGCGCTTGAAACTTCAACGATAAATCTTTGTTGCGTTAAACCGTTTGGCAAGGTTTTAATTTGCGGCTCGTCCCGTACCGTTCCAACAATTTTTATAGTTTGTCCTTCAAATTTTGAAATGTCAGTTGCGGGAAGATTATCAGCCACGTAAAATCTAGCCGCGCCAATTACAAAGAAAACTATCAGCGAAATTGCCTTTGTTACGGTTACAGAATTTTTCTTCCACGTCGCAATTATTATTCCTACCGTGACACTTGCACAAATTCCCAAAAATGTTTTCAGCGTCGGCGAAAAATTTTCCATAAAAAGAATACCTGCAACCATTGCGGCTAACAGGCAATTCAGCATTGTATTTGTAACTTTAATTTTCATATTATTTACAACTCAAAATTAATTTGTTATACTGCACGCAAGGCAGACGATTGTCGGCTCTCCTCGTGAGAGGAGGTGGTAACAATGACTAAGTACGAGATTATTTCTCTGGCACTGAAAGCAGTGGAAGTCGGCGTTGCTATTTACGCTGTTTTCTTTAACTAAAAACAGATAAAGCCGCTAACAATCGCGGCAAATCCTTTAATACAACACTTTTATTACTAAAGGGGAGTCGACGTTTGGAAATCGACTGCCTTTTTTGTTTCCAAATTTATAATAAAATTATAGCTACAAAAATTTATTTCGTCAATGGCGTTGAGTAAAAATTTAATTTATAATTTGCTTGAAAGGAGTTTTGTAAATGAAATTTGTATCGTGGAATGTAAACGGCTTACGCGCTTGCCTCAAAAAAAATTTTATGGAAACTTTTAAAAATCTTGACGCAGATATTTTCGCTTTGCAGGAAACCAGAATGACGCCCGATCAAGCAATTATCGAAATTAAAGACTACAAGCAATTTTGGAACAGTGCAGAAAAAAAAGGTTACTCCGGCACGGCAATTTTTACGCGCTTGAATCCAATTTCTTCAACATTTGGAATAAATATCGACGAACACGATCACGAAGGGCGCGTTATAACTTTGGAATTTGAAAATTTTTATTTCGTCAATGTTTACGTACCAAACTCTCAACGCGATTTAAAGCGGCTTGAATATCGTATGAAGTGGGAAGACGATTTTAGAAATTACTTGAAAAATTTGGATGCAGTTAAACCCGTGATAGTTTGCGGCGATTTAAACGTTGCTCACAAGGAAATTGATTTAAAAAATCCCGCGTCGAATCATCACAACGCAGGATTTACTGACGAAGAGCGCGGCAAGTTTGGCGAACTTTTAAACGCAGGATTTATTGACACTTTCAGATTTTTGTACCCTGACAGAGAAAATATTTATACTTGGTGGTCAAATTTTCGCAACGCGCGGGAAAATAATTCTGGCTGGCGTATCGATTATTTTTTAATTTCTGAAAGGTTTAAAGATAAAATTTTAGCCGCGTCGATTGAAGATAAAATTTTTGGAAGTGATCATTGTCCTGTTACTTTGACGCTGGAAAATTTTTAAACTGTATTCTGTAAAACTTTTGCAACGCTTGAAAATATTTGTTGAAATAATTTCAAAAAACTTGCAAATAAAGTTTTTGGCGATACTTATCTTTTAAAAGAAAATTAAGCCTTCGCTTTCAAGATTTTCGCGCAGGGCTTGCATAAATTTTTTGCCGGGGTCGATTTTTTCTGCGAAATAATCAGGAACATTTTCAATAAATAAACCGCTTGCCCGCGCCTCAATTTGCTGATAGTGTCCAAAAATATATTTTATCGTCGGGTAACCTTCACAAAGATAACGAATCAAATTTATATTCGCCTCAAGTTGTGCGGCGGTTAAATCTTCCCTGCCGTTGATGCCGCCAACATTTTCAATTCCAATGGCGCACCAATTATAACCAATAGCGTGGCGATTCAGCGCGTTTTCCGGCGTCAAGCGATAAATTGTGCCGTCCCTGTCAACTATAAAATGCGACGCAACATTTAAAGTCCCCGCGTCAATCCCGCTTGTAAATTCTTCATTGTAAAAATAATTGTACGTCGATTCAAAACTTCCAATCGCCGTCCAGTGAACAACTACCGCTTGCGGTACAATCGTTTTTGCTGAAAATCCGTAATGTTCCAGCGCGTATTCTTCAATAAGTCTTTCTCGGTTTTCAGTCCACTTTATCGGCTTGTCAATTATTTCAACGGCGGCTTGTACACAATTTAAAAATAAAACTTGCGCGAGTATTGCTAATAGTAGAAATTTTTTCAAGTTAATCGCTCCTTTTTAAATTTTGTGATATAATTACAGCACTGCTACATCCTTGAGTTGCAGAATTGCAAACGAGAGGAGGTGGAAGTGTATGCTTGACATACTTATAAATTTTGGCGTCAATGTCATTGCAGGACTTACAGTAGTTTGGCTCAGCAAGAAATTTTTCAAGTAGCAGTTTGACGCCCGCCGTGATTTTCCGTAACCAATCACGGTAAAAAACTAAAACCCCTTAGGCGATTTTCAAGTTTCGCTGACGGGGTTTTGTTTCGCCGTAATTGACGCTTACCGTGATTATCCTCGACTAGTCACGGTAAAAAAGACGAAACCCCCTTAAGCGATCCGTAACTCTCGCCGCTAGGAGCTTTTATTTCGTCTTTGTGAAAGATATGCTAACATACTTAATAGATTTATTCAGTTTGACAATGAAATAATACCACAGCGAAAAATTTATTTCAAGTATTTTTGCTCAAAACGCGCTGTAAAGTTTCCATCATTTTTGGAACGTCCAGCGGCTTTGCAACGTGATCATTCATACCCGCCGCCTTAGCGCGTTCAACGTCTTCAGAAAAAGCGTTTGCAGTCATTGCGATTATTGGAATGTTTGCAAGCGCGGGATTTTCCAATTTGCGAATAGCTTGCGCCGCCTCGTAGCCGTTCATTACCGGCATTTGAATATCCATTAAAATTGCGTCGAAGTCTCCAACTTTTGAATTTGAAACTTTTTCAACTGCCTCTTTGCCGTTTACAGCATAATCAACTGTAAAGCCGACTTCCTCCAGAATCATTAACGCAATTTCTCTATTAACTTCAATATCTTCAACAAGCAAAAGTTTTTTATCGCTGAAATCTAAATCTGCAACTTCGTCAATGGCGGGCTTTTCTTCCTCAACTTCAGATTCATCAACAAGTTTCAATTCAATTTGCAAAATAAATTCAGTACCTTTGCCGGGCGCGGTTACAACTTTAATATCGCCGTTCATTAAATCGATAATGCTTTTAGTTATCGCCATACCTAAGCCCGTACCTTGAATACCGCTAACAGTTGACGTGCGCTCACGGGTAAACGGCTCAAATACAGTTTTGGCAAATTCGGGACTCATACCAATTCCAGAATCTTTGACGCGCAATTCATAAATTCCAACGCCTTCAACATCAGAATTTTTTTCAGCCAAAGTTATTGAAATTTTGCCGCCTTCCGGCGTAAATTTATAGGCGTTACTTGTCAAATTTAAAAGTACGCGGTTAAGGCGGTGCTTATCGCAGGAAACAAATTTATTTTGCACGGCGGAACTATCGACGACAAAATTTATTTTCTTCGTGTCCATTTGAGTTTTAAACATATCGTAAAGCTCATCCAAAACTTTTGTAACGTTGCAAGGCGCGGCGTCCAATTCCATTTTGCCACTTTCAATTCTTGACATTTCCAAAACATCATTTATCAACGCCAATAAATGTTGGCTGGAATTTTCAATTTTAACAAGAAAATCCTGTGTTTCTTCCAAAGTTACGCCGTGCCGCCGTGCAAGATTCGTATAACCTATAATTGCGTTCATTGGCGTGCGTATATCGTGGCTCATATTCGACAAGAAATTAGTTTTGGCGCGGCTACTCTCCAACGCCTGTACTTTTTCAATTTCGGCTTTTTGACTTCGTTTTAAAATCGCCGAATAAATGTTAAACATTATGAAAAGACTCATCAGAATCAAGCCCATTTGAATCATACTGTTTTTAAAAAGATCACTGCGGATATTTTCCATTTGGCTTTTTAAATAGTATTCCTCCTGAATTTGTTTTAGAGCGTGGGAGCTAATTCCGTAACTTTCAAGCTCATCTTCGTAAAATTCGCCAATATTTTTTACAACGATATTCATATTTTCATCATTTTCTTGACGTACCCACATTAACGAGCCAAAAAATATAAAAAACAGCATGACAATCCAAACTATGGTGGATTTTCCAAAACGTTGCACTGTGTCACGTTCAAAAACTTTTTGGAAGAGTACAAAGCCGAACGCGCTCCACGCTACAAGTACAAAATATGACTCCGTCGCCAAAATATCTGCCGCCCAAAAATTCGGGAACAACAAGAAAAATGCAAATATCGCCGAAATTACCATTCCTGCAACGCCGGTAATTTCAAAAAGCCTGCGCGATTCTTGCTTTGCCACGTAATAAGCACAAGCCGAAGTGTAACCATAAACAATCGTTGCGCCAACTGTCGTTGCGTCAACAACCCAGCTAATCATATTTCTGCCGACGAACGGCACAGAAATTGAAATAACCATAACGAAAAAAATTGCATTGCGCGGGACGCCGTTTTCATTCAATTTTGAAAACCAACTTGAAATAATATTGTCTTCAGCCGTTGCATAAGTCAGGCGGCTAATTCCAATGTAAAGCCCCAATAAACTTGTAGAAATTGCGGCAAGAATCGCCAACGCCATTAAAATAATTCCCGTGTCGCCGAAAATTTTATGAATTGCAAAGAACGTTGGTACTGCGTCTAAGCCGTGCAATTTCGATAAATTTTTTGTGTAGTCAACCCAATGTGCAAACTGCGAAGGATGAGCGGACGCGGCTAAAATTGTCATTGCGATATAGAAAAGCGCGGCGGCGATTATTCCCCACGTCATCAGCGAAAAAGATTTTTTGGGAGAAAATTTAATTTCTCCCGCCAAATGTGAAATGACTTCAAAGCCGACGAACGCCCACGGCGATAACGCAACCATGCTGAAAATTCCCAGCGGTATTGAATTTTTTTGCGAAAATGCAGGTTCAAAAATTTCTGCGCCGCCGTGTTCAATTCCGGCAACTGCAAAAATTATTCCGCACGCCAGAAAAAATATCGTCAGCAAGGTATTAAATTTCACTGCAAAAATTTTGTGATGAATGTCAAGCCAGCCAAAAATAAAAAGTACAAAAAGCGTCAAAACAACTTCGCCAAAATAAATATCGTAGCCGAATAAAACGTAATGAAATCCGAATTGCATAATATCGCCGACCAAATTTCTGCCGACGAGTGCAAAGGCTGTGGCATTTGCCCAAATAATTGAAATGTAAGTCAGCCATAACGCCCACGCGCAAAGTAAGGCGTGATCGTAGCCGAGAATTTTTTTTGTGTAACTGAAAACGCCGCCTTCGTCAGGAAAATGCTCAATCATATAATGGTAATTGGCGGCAATGATAATCATAACGCACGCACCCAAAATTAGCGCAATGATACTGCCAACGGGACCTGCGAACGGCAAAAAAGTTGTGCCGGGCATTATGAACGATCCCCAACCTACGCAACAGGCAAACGATAACGCCCAAACATTCAGCGGCGTTAAAAATCTTGTTAATCCGCCGGAATTTTTTATTTCATTTAAATTTGTCATACAATTTCACCTTTTAAAATTCTTGCGCTAATTATAAAACAATCAAGAAATTTAGCAAACTTGCAATAGAAAAATTTTTCTGCTATAATTCGCAAGGTTAAATTTTTTTTGAGTGATTCGACAACGGAAGCTCGGGGACAGGTAGTCTTACGAGTTTTTTTGCGTTTATAGGGGTGATTCAAATTAAAAAAATCAGCCAAAGTACAATCCCTGACGAAGTTTTAAATTTTGCACTTGCCGAAATGCAAAAAATTTTCAGCGGCGAAATAATATTTGTCGCGCAGGACGGCTATTTAATGCAGATTGAAATAAATTCAAGGCGGCGCGTTTCAGATTGGGAAGAAAAAATTTCGGCGTGGAGCGCAGATTTAATTTCAAGCGTCGAAAAACAAATTTGCCTTGAGTTTGCAAAACTTTTGTACGGGCGATTGGTTATCAAATTGCAAAAGGGGCGCATTACGCAGATTGAGCGCACTGTTCAGCAAAGATTTACCGGCTTAGACGGCGAAGGTATTTAGGGGCTAGAGGCTAGGAATTAGGGACTAGGGATTTTTGCTAATTCCTTACTTAGAGAGGCGATAAAGTTGACTGCAAAAGAAATAATTTTGGCGGCGATAATGTCAGCGTTCGTATTTATTGCAACGTTCGTCCCCAAAATTCCCATTCCGCTCGGTTACGCACATTTGGGCGACGCGGCAATTTTTCTGATAGTTTTTGTATGTGGCAGGAAAATTGGAATTTTAAGTGGCGTTGTAGGGTCTGCGCTTGCCGATTTATTGGGCGGTTTTCCAATTTGGATTTTACCGACAATTTTTATAAAAGCGGGAATGGCAGAAATTTTTTACAAACTGCGCGACAAAAATATTTTTATAGGTTTAACTGCGGCGTGTTTATTTATGACGTTAGGTTATACGTTTTCAGGCGCGTTTTTGTATGACAGTTTGGCGGCGGGATTTACTTCAACGCCGGGACTTTTATTTGAATCTGCAGTCAATATTTTAGTAGCCGTCATAATAATTTCAGCGGTAAAAAACAAAAATTTTTTCAATAAATAATTTGGAGGCTTTAAAAATGTCAAAAATTTATCAAAGTGTAACAGAATTAATTGGAGGTACACCGATTCTTGAGGCGAAAAATTTTTCAAAGAAATTCAATCTCAAGGCAAAAATTTTAGTTAAGCTTGAATATTTCAACCCTGCCGGTAGTGTCAAAGACAGAATCGCAAAGGCTATGATTGAAAAAGCCGAAAAAGACGGCGTTTTAAAAGCTGATTCTGTAATTATTGAGCCGACAAGCGGAAATACGGGAATTGGACTTGCAAGCGTTGCGGCGGCGAAAGGTTACCGCGCAATTTTGACGATGCCGGAAACTATGAGCGTTGAACGCAGAAATTTATTGAAGGCTTACGGCGCGGAAATTGTTTTGACTGAAGGCGCAAAAGGTATGAAAGGCGCGATCGCCAAAGCTGAAGAATTGGCTAAAGAAATTCCAAACAGTTTCATTCCTTCGCAGTTTACAAATCCCGAAAATCCAAAAATCCATTATCTTACAACGGGCCCGGAAATTTGGAACGATACCGAAGGCAAAGTTGACGCCTTTATAGCGGGCGTTGGTACGGGCGGCACTTTAAGCGGCGTTGGAAAATTTTTAAAAGAAAAAAATTCAGCAGTAAAAATTTTCGCCGTTGAACCTGCAACTTCACCTGTTTTGTCAAAAGGTACGGCAGGGGCTCATAAAATTCAAGGAATTGGCGCGGGCTTTGTACCTGAAACACTGGATACTAAAATTTATGATGAAGTTTTGCCAATCGAAAACGAAGACGCCTTCAAATACGGCAAAGAATTTTCACGCGCTGAAGGTGTTTTAATTGGAATTTCAAGCGGCGCGGCGTTGGCGGCGGCTGTAAAACTTGCCAATCGTACAGAATTTAAAGGCAAAAATATTGTCGTGCTTTTGCCTGACACGGGCGACCGTTACCTTTCCACAGATTTATTTAAAGATGCTTGACCGAAACTTAACTTTCGATTATATAATAGACGTGCTGAAAAGTACGTCATTTTTTATTGGAGTGATTTTAATGAAGGCTTTATACTTGGATTGTGCAAGTGGAATTAGCGGCAATATGTTTTTGGGCGCGTGCATACAGTTGGGCGTACCTGAAAAATATTTGCGTGGCGAACTTGAAAAATTAAATCTTGCAAAGGAGTTTCAGCTTGAAATTTCAGACGTTAGCAAAAATGGAATTGGCGCGGCTTATGTTGACGTGAAACTTTTGAAAGAATTTGAGCCGGAAAAAATTGAAACTACAAATATTAGGCGGTTGCCGCGTCATTTTCACAGTCATGAACACCGCACTTTTGCAGACATCAGAAATATTATTGAAAGTTCAGATTTAAGCGCGGCGGTAAAAAATAAATCGCTTGCAATTTTTTCAGTTATCGCGCAGGCTGAAGGTAAAGTGCATGAAAAACCGGCTGACGAAGTACATTTTCACGAAGTCGGGGCGATTGATTCAATAGTTGACATTGTGGGCTGTGCAATTTGCGTGGACTATTTGGAAGTTGAAAAAATTTTCGTCGGTCGTGTAAATACGGGGAGCGGCTTTGTAAAGTGCGCTCATGGTTTAATGCCTGTACCTGCGCCCGCAACTGCTGAACTTTTGCAAGGTTTTAAAATTTACAGTTACGGCGCAGAAAAAGAATTAACGACGCCAACAGGCGCGGCGATTATTAACGCGCTTGCTGAATTTAGCGCAGATTTACCTGATGATTTTAAATCTGAAAAAATTGGTTATGGCGCGGGGACTTTGGATTTGCCAATTCCAAATGTGTTGAGAATTTATTTCGGCGAATGTAGCGGGCAGATTGAACGCCACCTTGTCAAACTTGAAACAAATATTGATGATATGAATCCGCAAATTTACGGCTACTTGTACGAGAAACTTTTTGAGGTGGGCGCGTTGGACGTTTGGACGCAAAATATTTATATGAAAAAAAATCGCCCTGCGCAAATGCTGACGGTTTTAGTTGACAGTGAAAATTTGGAAACCTGCGCGAAAATTATTTTTGAGGAAACAACAACGCTCGGAATTAGAATTATTGAAATTGAAAGACGAATTGAGGCAACGCGCAAAATGGCGAAAGTTGAAACGAGTTATGGCGAAGTTTCCTGTAAAGTTTCAGCTTACGACGGCAAAATAGTTTCAATAATGCCAGAATATGAAGACTGCCGCCGCCTTGCTGTTGAAAATAAAGTGCCGTTGAAAATTGTTTGGCAGGAGGCTTTAACAAAGTTTCAAGAACGTTTGAACTAAAAAAAAAAAATTTTATAAGTGGCGATGGTAGATTTTATTTGCGAACAAATTATTAATAATGGAAATGTTATGCGCGTCATCGGTTTCAGGGGTTAGGTGTTAGCTGTAAGGGGCGCGTCATCGGTTTCAGATAGGTTATAGAGCAACTGCTCCTACTCGTCGCAGAGCAAATTCTCCTATTCGTCGAATTTGCAACCCTGACGCGCCATTAAGAGCACTTTTCTTTGGTACTTGCGCGGTCGCGTAGCGAGCGTGCTCTTTAGTACTTTTTTGCTCCGGAAAAAGAAAAGAATATATAAGATAAAAATATAAAAAAATTGCAAAAAAAACAACTACACTAAAAACGCTATTAAAAAATTTTTCAATAAAAATCTTGCATAAAAAAAATAGTTATGTTAAACTACAAACTCAAAAAACCTTAGCGCGGTTTGTCGAAACTCCAACGCAGACTTTGCTACAGGAATAAAAATTTTCAGGAGGATTTTTAAATGCTTACCAAAGAAAACAAAGAAGAAATTGTAAAAAAATACGGCGTTCATGAGGGCGATACAGGTTCGCCGGAAGTTCAAATTGCACTTTTGACGGCGCGTATCTCCTACCTTACCGAACACCTCAAAGAACATAAAAAAGATCATCATTCTCGTCGCGGCTTGTTGAAAATGGTTGGTCAACGTCGCCGCCTTTTGAGCTATCTCAGCAAGAAAAATATTAATCGTTATCGTGAAATTATTGCACAGTTGAATTTGCGTAAGTAATTTTACAACTAAATATAAAATTTAATAGGCGGACTGCTACAGTCTGCCTAATTTTGTATTAAAGGCAAATTTGATTTTCGACGATATAATTTTTGGAAATATACGGACAGGGAAGTTTTTGTAATTTTTGGGAGGAGTTTTTTGTTATGATGAGATCGCTTTGGTCTGCGGCATCAGGAATGGTGGCGCAACAAAAACAAATGGACATTGTGGCGCACAACTTGGCAAATGTCAACACTTACGGCAATAAGAAAGTACGCGCCGAATTTCAAGATTTAATTTATCAAACACTGCGCGACGCAGGCGGAAATTCCGGCGAAGGTACACAATATCCGCAAGGCTTGCAAATTGGTTTGGGAACTCGTATGGCCGCCACAAACAGAATTTTTGTACAAGGTCCGCTTCAAACTACCGACAATCCAACTGATATTGGTATTCAAGGCGAAGGCTTCTTTGAAGTTCAACTTCCCGACGGTACATCCGCTTACACGCGCGACGGCTCGTTTAAAATCGATTCTGAACGCCGCCTTGTAACAAGCGATGGATTTTTACTTGTACCGAATATTACGCTTGAAGAAAACGCTTCTATTGATACTTTGGTTATCAGCAGCGACGGGCGCGTTTCAGATACTCCGGCAGGCGGTCAGCAAACTGAAATAGGACAGATTAACCTCGTTCGCTTCACAAATCCTTCAGGTCTTTATGCTTACGGCAAAAATCTTTTCCTTGAAACTGCGGCAAGTGGTCAACCTATCGTAAGTGAACCCGGAGCAAATGGTACAGGTGTTTTAACTCAAAATACTTTGGAAATGTCCGGCGTTCAAATCGTCGAAGAAATGGTTAATATGATTATTTCGCAACGCGCTTATGAATCCAACTCTAAGGCAATTACAACTTCAGATTCAATGTTGGAAATTGCCAATCAGTTGAAGCGTTAATCTAAAATGAAGAAACTTATTTTTATCGCGGCTGTAATTTTCTTTTTGAACTTTACGCCGCGTGTTTTCGCTAATCAGATAATTCCCGGCGGACAACTTGAAGCAATGGCAATTTCAGAAATTGAAACAATTTTAGACGCAAAAGGCGAAAGTAGACGCCGTGAAATTTCTTTACTTCACCCACTTGCAGATTTTTCTGTTCCCAATGGTATTATCGATATAAAAATTTCAGTACCGGCGGGAGTAGTAAATTATACTGGCGTTACTCCGGTTAAGGCAAGAATTTTTGTCGGCGGCAGAATGTACCGCGATGTTAATTTTGTCGTGTCTGCCAAAATTTTTGATTTTGTAATTGTGTCAAACCACGTTTTGAGAATTGAAACGCCGGTAACAGAATCAGATTTTCGCCTTGAAGAAGTGGCAGTTGACGGGCGTACCGAATATGTCAAAGACGTTCAAGAAGTTGTCGGACTTGTACCGCACAGAGTCATTAACGCCGGCGTTCCAATCAGTGCAAATTATTTTCAGCAACCTATGGCAGTTTCAGGAAATCAACCGGTTAAAATTATTGTTCGCTACAAAGGCATTACAGCTTCAGCAAAAGGTACTACAATGACGCGCGGGCGAATTGGCGAAGTTATCAAAGTAAAAAATGACGCATCAAAGAAAATTATTTCTGCGCGAGTGGTTGACGCCGGAACAGTTGAAGCTGTTATGTAAACAGGATTTTTATATTTAACGGCGAAATTACCAGCGTTATAATAAAGACAAATTTTAATTGGAGGTGATTAATAAAATGTTTAAAAAATTTTTGACAGCAATTTTAGTGGCGGCGTTTTTAATTTCAACTTCAGCCGGTACAACTGTTGAGGCACGTTCACTTTGGGTAGATAATCAATGGGGAATGTTCGCCGACAAAAAAGCCCGTGACGTTGGCGATATTTTAACTATTATTATCAATGAATCGACTACACAAACTGCCACAAAATCCCGTTCCAATGGAAAAGAAGCTAACGTAAATTTAAACGCCGGTACAGGGATTTTCCACTTTTTGGCGGCGGCATCTGCAAGCGGTTCTGATGAATTTAAAGCTGATGGCAGCGCAAGAGATACTAACCGCTTCAGCGGACAAATTACAGTTACAGTTGTTGAAGTCCTTCCAAATGATAATATGATTGTTGAAGGCACTCAATCAATTTGGCAAAATAAAGACGAACACAAAATTACTCTGCGCGGTATTGTTCGCCGCGCTGATGTTACGTCGGCTAATACCGTACCTTCATATAAAGTTGCAGACGCTACTTTAAAATTTGATGGTAAAGGTCCTTTGAACGCTAAACAACGTCAAGGTATTTTAACTCAAATTTTTAATATCCTTTTCTGATATGTGCGAAGAAAATTTCATTATACCGAATACGCTTAGCGCAATGGCTAAAACTTTCTATGTTAAAACTCCAAAGCCATTGAAACAGAAAAATTTGTACATTAAACCCGGCTCAATGGTTACCGGCGTTAAAGTTATCGCGCAGGGCGAAAAAATTCACGATATTAAAAGACTTATTCGAGAGTATCCTCTGCCAAACGGTGAATTAACAAAGCCTGAAGATTGGTACAAAGTTAGAGGTACTGCAGTTGTTACTGATGGTAAAATTGAAAAAATTGAAGAAATTCATTGGTATCAATGCGAAAACATTGGAAAAGTTGAGTATAAGGCAAAAAATTGGGGTGATGACAATGCTGCTAAAATACAAAGGTGACGGTTATAGAGAGTCTTTTATTCCAAATCACGTTTACGAAGCCAGAAAAAGTCGTGATGTATTTGGAGAATATTACGCAATTTTTGATGAAGGCGAAGACTGGTATCGCTACGGCGCAGATTACGTCAAAGAAAACTTCATTGAAATTGCAGAAGAGGTTGAAAATATTCGGCAAGCCGTTTAACAGGTGATGAAAATGCTCCTTATGTATGTTGGCGACGACAATGAAATTGATTTAATTCCCAATAGCGTTTACGAAGTTAAAAAAAGTTCACGATGATTTTTTTGGCGACGGCTACTCAATTTTTGATGAAGGCGAAGATTGGTATTGGTACAGCGCAGAATTTGTCAAAGAAAATTTCGTTGCATTTGAAGAAAAAAATTTCGCAAGATATTGACAAACCTAGACGGGGGGGGGTATAATAATACTTGATTATCCAAAGTTAATCACTGCCGAAAATTTTTTAACCATCTTATGAGGTTTTTACCATGAAAAAATTATTTTTATTTTTGACGCTGATTCTTTGCATATCGTTCACAAGTACAATGGTTTTTGCAGAATCAGCAACAACAAGAATTAAAGATATTGCCAAAGTGCAAGGCGTCCGCTCAAACCAACTTGTAGGCTACGGTTTAGTTATCGGTTTACCCGGTACCGGCGATTCTGATAAAATTACGCCTATGATAAATTCTACTGCTGCAATGCTTCGTACTTTCGGCGTTGCGGTAGACGTTGGAGAAGATGCGGAAAAAATAAAGTATAAAAATATTGCGGTTGTAATGGTTACTGCAACTTTGCCGCCTTTTATTCGTGAAGGCGATAACATTGATATTACAGTTAGTTCAATGGGCGATGCCAAAAGTATTCAAGGCGGTACACTTTTACAAACTCCACTTCGTGCCGCAAATGGCGAAGTCTACGCCGTCGCGCAGGGCGCAGTTTCTACCGGCGGCTTTATCGCAGGTAACGGCAGCAGCGGTACTCAAAAAAATTTCCCTACTGTCGGTACAACCGTAAATGGCGCAATAGTTGAAAGAACTGTTGAAGATGATCTTGGAAATCAAGGCTCCATTTCGCTTAGCCTTTCCAATGCTGATTTTACTACCGCCTCAAGAATCACCAACGCCATTAATTCAGCTTATGGCAATATCGCTCACGCCGCCAACCCCGGCAGAATCGATATTAGAGTTCCAAACTATTACCGCGCTAATGTTGTTGAATTTGTTTCACGTATTGAAGAATTATCCGTAACGCCGGACAGCGTCGCTAAAATCGTTTTCAATGAACGCACGGGAACAATCGTAATGGGCGGTAATGTTACTGTTGACGAATGCGCCATTACTCAAGGCGGACTTTCTATCAGTGTTACACGTGATGTGGATGTTTCGCAACCCGCGCCTTTTTCCTACGGTACAACTATGATAACTAAAACTGAAAATGTTGACGTTGAAGAAGCTCCTTCAAGTACAATCGTTATGCCGCCTACCACAAATATTAATGACATTGTCGGCGCGTTAAATGCCGTTGGCGCAACTCCCCGCGATTGTATTTCAATCTTGCAAGCTATGAAAGCCGCAGGAGCAATTCACGCGGTTTTGGAAATTATTTAAATTAAACTTATTATGAAAGTTAAAAACTGTTGTGAGGAAAAAATGGGCGTCCAAGGATGGACGCCCGCTGCGCTTATCGCCGTGATGGCGATATGTGCAGCTGTTTCTTTCTTTTGCTAAGCTTTTCTTTCTTTGCACCAAAGAAAGAAAAGCCGTATTATAACGATAAAAATTTACAAAAAAATTTAAAAAAAATAAAACCTCACAACGAATTAATCAAAAAAAATCAATTTAAAAAAATTTTGATACAATTTTAATTTGCTAAAACTTATGATATAATACCTTGAAAAATTTTTAATCTGTTTTTAATGAAAAACTGAAGGAGCGTGGTTAAAATGCAAGTTGAAGGCACAACGCTAATGCCAAGTATGAGTCCAACTAATACAAGTCAAATTGGCTCTCACATTATCAGCCAAGAAGCTAAATTTCAACAAGAATTGGCGACGGCGCAAAAACGTTTGAATAAATCGGCAAAGTCCGGAATTATGACTGAAGAACAAATCGCCCAACGCAACAAAGATATTAAAGATGCCTCAATTCAACTTGAAGCTATTATTCTTAAAATGATGTACGGCGAAATGTGGAAAACTGTTCCCAAAGATGAACTTTTTGGAGACGATAACACAATGGATATTTGGCGCGATATGTACCACGAAGAATTAACAAAAAATATGGCAATGAACGGCGGTATCGGTCTTCAAGATGTTATTTATCGTCAGCTTACCCAATCCAAATAATTTACGCCTTTTTAAAACTTGTTAATTAAAATATCGATAAATATATTGAAATGAAATAATTAATTCAGCCGGTTTTCAAGCAACGAAATTTTTTAAAAGTTTGGAGGTTGATAAATTTTTTTTATTCAAGTATGAGGAAACTCCGCGTTACTTGAATTTCTAACGCTAACAAGGATGTATAGGAGGTTATAAAAAATGGCTACTTGGATTTATAATAGCGAAACCAAAGTTTTAACTTTTTCAGATGTACTTGAAGGCGAAAATGAGGCAAGTACAATTTTTACGCTTACGTTTGCTAATGATTTTGACGCTCTTGATGACTTTGAAGAAGGCGAAACCGCGCCAGATGGTCTTTCATATGAGGACGGCACGTTGTCATTTAATGACGAATTTTTGTATTTTGAAAATCTCACAACAATCACTTCGTACTCTGATGGATTAGGAACGGATTTTGAACATCTTACCGAAGACGCCAATGTAGTTTTGACTTTTAATGGTGATGATGATAGTATAGGAACATTTTATGGCATTAATGCAGGAGCCGGTAGTTACTCTCTTACTGTAAATGCTCCCATTGAATCTGATATTGATTTATCAAGTGCTACAGGCAAAAATAACGTCACAATTAATGCTACCGCGCTAACTGCTGATGCTGATATTACAATAACTGCATCTGATCAAAAAGATACTTTCACTATTGATAATTCTGATGATGCGACGGGTTCAATTACCATTGCTGATTTAGGCACCGATGATGTTATTAATTTTACCAACGCAATAACATATGACGATTTAAATAATGATAATGCTGGAAAAATTAAGCTTAATAGTAGTAATTTAGAGCTTGATTTAGGTACTGAAATAACTTTTGATAGTAATAATCTCAATGATAGAAAAACAACATTAACTTTTGAAGAAACTCAAGCCGACGTTACTTTGGGTTGGTATTTTAGTGACCAATCTGAATCAATAATTTATTATGGCGACACTAACACTAAAAGTACCTCTGAATACGAAATTAAAATTACCGGCATAAAAACACCTGAAGCAGGAGAAGAATCTTTGACAACAACTATCGCCGGTATATTCAACAGTCTTTACCCACTTAGCGACGACAAAAAAACCGTTTCACTTGTCACAGAATCAGAATACAATGGAAATACAATTACAATTTTTAATTTGAGCAATACTCAAACTTTTACTATTGAATACAAAGACGGCTACACCGTAAGTTTTGCTGATACTTATGCTTACAGTGAAGAGGGCGAACATTGGGCTATTGATAGTACAACCGGCAATGCAACTTATACTAAAAATACGGCTGCAGCTGGTTTTACTGAAGATACTACTCAAAGTACAACCGGCGAAACCGGAACAACTAAAGTATACGCATATACCGATCCTAAACAAGATTCAACTAATCCCTATTTTACAATTACAGGATTTGCCACAGATACAACTGCTACTGATTTAGCAGGCGTTGTTGTTGGCGATGTTACAGGTGGTAAAGTTACTGTAACGTTAGATACAGCGGCACTTGCCAAAATGTCGGGCGATACTCTGAAAATAGCAACTGCTTATGAAGATTCCGGCTTTAATTATGTATTCGCTAAAGGCGCAGATGTTGTAGATGAATCTTATTACAATATCAATTACAAATACAGCGGAACAACGATAACTTACAGAACGGCAGGCAGTTCCGATGGTTATGATGGTTGGAATTCTGATACTGTCAGCAGAACTTCCGGCGGCGATCCAATAACAAATATTTTCACTATCAGCGGCGTTGCTGCAGCGGCTGAAGATATCAATTCAGAATTGTCTTTTAACATTATTGATGTTAGTAATGTGTTTCAAATTTCAGATAATTGGATTGCAGCTGATTCTACAATTACTGTTAGCGGTTACACTGCTCAAGATGAAGCTGTACTTGATTTAAATTTCTTAGCTGTAACAAATGCTTTCAGCGTTGAGGTTCAATCAGATTATGTTACACTTGACAACTTGGCAGCAAGTGCTAATGTTACGGTTAATGTTGCCAACAATTTGCAAAATGTAACCATTAATAAAGCAAGTAGCGGCAGCGGAAACATTACTTACTTATTCCACAATGACGGCGACGCTGATGACGGTACAACAATTACAGTTGTAATTGATAAATTGGCAAGCGGTGCAACTATAAAACTTGACAGCGATATAACAACTGCCACAGTTTCAACTACAAAAGATGGCACCGGTATGTTCACAATTACTTTGGGCGATGTTGTAATAAAAACTACAGATTCAGCTTCTGTTGGAAGTACTATTTTAAGCAGTGTCAATATTCAAGTAGGCGATGGTACGGCTACAGCACTTTCAACATTTTTGGATAAGTATGCTCCGGTTACTTGGGAAGCTACAAACGACGACGATACGGTTACTATAACTCATGCTAAAGGCACTACCAACTATATAAGCATTTCCGGCTTAACCGTTAAAGGTGAATTAGCAGATTATGTTACAGATACAGAAAAATTCCCAACAGTTGCAAGTTCTGGAGTTTATGACGTTACTTTTGAGAATTATGAGATTCCGCCAAGTGGCAGTATTACCATTGCAGACGGCAACGACACAAGCGGCGACGAGAAAAAAACTTATTCGCTCACATTCAGCAACACCGATGCTAATACAATAAATATCAATCGCAGTAATGTTAAAGTTGTATCAAATGAAGGCAACGATACAATTTCAGTTGCAGCAAGTCTTGAAAATGTATCGATTAACAGCGGCAGCGGTAATGATGTCATTATAATAAGCAATTCTGAAGTAACAATATTAACTACCGACGCAGATAAAACGGACACAATCTTAATAGAAAGTATTACTGATGTTGAAAGTGAAGATATTACTTGGGATAACACCACAAAAAAACTTGTATTTGGAAGTACTGCAACAATTAATTTGCCGAACATTGACGCTGCCACCCTTACAGAATTGGTTGCTAAAAATGCTTGGGGTAAATTAACTTTTAATCCTTCAGGTGACTTAGATAATTTTGATGAGGATGAATCAGTATCTCTGCGCGAATTGGTTGTTGGTCCGGAGCCATTTAACTGGACAGAAGCTAGCGGTAACTTTACATTACAGGCTTTGACGGATGCAACCAATAAAATCTATACTGATATTGCTGAACTCACAGGATTGAAAACCGATTTAACTTTAGAGGATTTGAATGACGCAGATTTAATTACCTCAACAGAGAACGAGGGCGAAACTTCATATACACTCACTTTGCCGGAAGATTTTGTTAAAGTAGCAGACGGAACATCAGTTTCATTCCTTATTACAACTGACATTGCTACTTATAAGGACAAAATCACACTTGTTCTTGACAGTGATAAAGTAGTAGATGGTCAACCAATCAGTTCAGATGCTCCTTGGAAGGCAAATGCTACTTCTGCGATTCTTTACAATCCAACTGATTCAGCAGGTGCAGGTTTTACTTACAGCACGCAGGATAATACTCAAACTTACACATACTCCAGCAGCGGTGCAGAATTAGTCAGCCGCGTAATTTTGAAAAATCTTACAGATGCTACTTCAGCTGTTACTGCACTCAATGAATCAGCCGACGCTAAACCTGCAGTAGATGCAACTGCTCTTACAATTCCAACCGGCGTTGTTACCTCAACTGAAGATGAAGTTGATATTTTGGCAAATGGCTACAATGTAACTTTTACTGACGCTATTAATCTTAAACTTAATTCTGAAAGCACTGCAACCACAATTACCGGCAGTACAAGCGCAGATACAATTTCTGTTGAAGATATTACTCTTTCAGCTGAAAGTAATAAAATTGAAATTAACGGCGGCGGCGGCGCAGATACATTTAATATTAAATCTGTTGACGCTACAGGCGGTTCAGCTAAAATTTATGGCGGTACTTCGTCTGAAGATACTGCTGATGATACTTTCAATATTGGCAAAGATGTTTCCGGCGTCGAAATTTTTTCCGGCGACACGGATTCAGATACTTTTAATTTTACAGCCACAGGCGCGAATGTAACTCTCAATCTTAGTACGGGCGATAAAATTGCTCTTGCTACTTCGATTGCAGATACAGATATAAAATTTGTAGACGGAAAAATTTTGTTCGGTAGTAACACCGTAACCGCTGCAGAAAATACCTCTATAGCAGACCTCAGAACAAATAATTTGCTTGGTATTAAAGTTTACAACGGTTCAGATGATACTACCGGCACTGAACTTAAGGAGTTGATTGATAAATTGACATGGACAACCATTGAAGGGGGAGCTGTATATAGACAAGGTGAAGATACTTTAATAACTATTAATGGTTTAACTCTTGGTGACAAAACAACATTTGAAACTACAGATATTGACATTGTTGCTGATAATGAAAATAATCCTACTAAATATTATGTTAAAGTTTCTGATGAATTGCTTGGCGATGGCGAAAACATTTCCATGACATTTGGTTCAGGAGATTACACAAGTACCAATACATATTTTGACCTCATGGATAATTCAGACAATTATTATAATCCTGCAAATTGGATAATTGGCAACGAAAAACAAGATGACGATGTACAAGATGGAGCTGTTAAATATACAGGTTCATGGGGCAAGTACGAAGTTGGAGATACAACAATTAAAGCTCATACCGATGCTGCTGCATCTTCAACCACTGCAATTGCTTTTAGCATTTCCGGCTTGAGCCACACACTTACATCAGCAGGCGTAACAAATTATACAACTCAAGATGGTACAAACGGCACCGTTACTGCTGGTGTTACCGGTATTACATTAGGCGCGGATTATACGCTTACTTTCGATTCACGGGCACTTAATAAATTAAATATTAGTACAACAAATGTTGATGGATACAGTAACACTACTTTAACTTTGGCACTTCAAACAAGCGGCGAAAATAGCGTTCATGCCTACAGCGAAAACGACACTGTAGCAAATGCTTGGAACATTAGCGTACCGGGAACTGCAAACTTTTATCTTACGGCTACTGAAGAAGGTTATGAAGTTGACGGCACGTCTATTGAATATCATCAATTTGGCGCAGACTCGTCAGCGGTTTTGTCACTTCAAAACTTGCCTACAAGTTTAACTGCATCAGATCTTCCGGCAGTTGACGATAGTAAAATTGTTTCAGTAACTGCGGCAATGTTGCCTACAACTAATCCAACTTCAAGCTCAAGCCGAGTAATTTTCATGACAAACGAAAATGGACAATATCATTTGGCGTTTGCTTCAGATGTTACAAATGTTGGCGAAAGTGTAGCTGCAGGATTGGCATACAACGACGCAAAAGAAGCAGCAGTTGTCAACACCGGCGGCGAAAAAGCAGGTTACTATATCAACGGCAATGACGTTAATTATTTGTACACTTCACAAAATACTGAAAACACAATAAAAGTTGCAATCGCAGGTTTGAATTTGTCCGGCGACTATTCTACAAGGTCTACCGCTGTTAATGATGGTGTAACTTTAACTGAAAGTAATATTGCTATTAATGAATCGTTGCTTGCAGACGGTACAGCTAGCCAAGTTACAATTACCGGCGAAGAAGCAGCTCCTACAGCTTATACAATCCAATTTAACGGCGATCGCGCAGCTAATATCACACTCAAGCGCGACAACACCAACATTACAGGTACTAACGCCGCTGATACTATTGGGCTTGACAGTTCAATTACCGAAATTTCAAATGCAATGACGATTGACGGCGGCGCAGGTGCTGACGTAATTAATATTGGTGCTTTGACAGTTACAAACGGCAACTTTGAAATTAACGCCGGTACTGAAACTGAAGAAGTTACCAATACAATCAACATTACAAGTTTGTCGGTAAGTGGCGAAGGCACAGCTAAAATTGTCGGCAGTAGCAAAGCTGATAACATTAACATTGGTACTGCAACAGGTATCAGCGTTGACGGCGGCAACGGCGCAGACAATATCACTATCGCCGGAACAGGCAATGTAATTACTTTAGGCGAACAAGACGTACTTACTTTTAGCGGTACTGAAAACATTACAGCAACTCTTAAAGGCTTATCTGCTTTAACTAGCGTACAAGCCGCAAACATTACAATTAATGTTAAAGATACTGAAATTGTAAACACAGCCAACACCTATAATGTTACAGCAACAGCCGACGAAGGCAAAATTCAAATTGGCGAGAATATTACACTTATTCTTGATGGTATTTCATCAGATGAAGGACTTAAAAATTTATATAGCCTAAAGGTTCAATCCAGTAACAATACAACTGGAGAAACTTTAGGTACTTTCTTAGAGGAGGAACAACAAGTGTCAGAAAATTCATGGTCTTATAGTGGCGGAGCGTACGTTTATGGCTCCGGTACAAGTAGTATTTCAGTTACAGGTTTAAATCTTACTGCTTCTGATTCAAGCACAAAATTGCAAAATGTTACCCCATCAAGCGGTGTAGTAAGTATTCCTGTATCTTTATTAGGCAAAGATAATATTATTTGGTCAGTTGGAGCTGATTCAATTTCAGTAACTCTTAGTGGAGGAACTACTAATAATTTCTCATCTGATTGGAGTTGGGGCGCAAACAATACTATAGCTTCTCTCCTTTCAGATGCAACTTATAGCTATACTCCAACAACATCTAATGGAACTATCACTGCGACGAAGTCCGCCGGCGGCGATAATTTAATAGTTTTGGATGGCTTAGCGACTTCTACAGATACTACAAATTGGAATTCTGTAGCAAGCGGCGGCACTTTCACAGTTACCGGTGCTAATATTGATTCAAGCAGTGAAATTTCTATTTCTGCAAATGCAGGCTACAATATCTACTTTGAATCAACGGCAAAAGTTGTATCAACAGCAACACCGACCGGCAATGCAACTGTTACAGGCAGTGCAGGCGACGATACTCTTTCTGTAAGCTTTACACAATTAGCCCACAACTTCTTAATGGATGGCGGCGCAGGCAACGACTACTTTACATTCGCAGGCGTAAATACTAGCGAAGGTGCAACTGCTGCAGTTACACTTATGGGCGGCGCAAACAACGATACTTTTGATGTTGGCGGCTCCATTGCAGCTTACATTGATTTAGGCGCAGGTTCTGACGTTGTCAAAGTTGCCGGTACAGGTCATACAATCGACGCTTCAAAGGATAGCGGCGACGTTATCAGCGTTGTTGGCGGCACAGGCATTATCATTGACGACGGAACAAATAATGCTGATACTTTCTATTTCGGCGGCGCATCTTCAGCAAGCATTAAAGGCTTAGATTCCAGCGATACACTCAGCTTTGCTCAAAAATTTGATAATAATTCCGGCACATTAAGTGGCGGCGTACTTAGTTTTGGAACGGGCACAAGTGCTGTAGCTCTTACAATTATGGGTTCAAGTGCCAATATTGAAAGTAAAGCTGATTTAAAAACTCTCTACGGCATGACTGTCATAAATGGCAAAGAAAAAACTACACTTGGCGCGTTGGTTGACAGCATTACATGGCGTGGTTACGACAACGGAAATAACGATTATTTGGTTTTCGGTTACGAAGCAGACAGCATTAATGGTTTCATTAATGTTAGCGGCGTCCGTTCAACAGATGTAAGCAAAATTTCTCTTGGCTCGGCTGATTCTAGTTATTCAGTTTCAATAACTGATCCAAATGCTGTAATTGGAACTGCAGGCAATACTACACTTCAATTATCATTTGGTGCAGGCAGTAAATATTCCGGAACCACGACCTTTGATAGTACCACTTTCTCCGCGACTGTTTTTTCAAGTAATGCTGCATCATGGAATGTTGCTACCGGCGGCAATGTAACTTACACCTCTGCCAATACAAAAGCCGGTTATGTAGTTGGCGATACTTCAATTTATTACAACACCGAAAATAATTTGGGATATGCTTTCAGTATTTCCGGCTTGAACGGACTTAGCTCTGGAACAAGTACTGTACTTTCAGGAGTTGAACTTGTTACAGGTACAGGCGAAGGTTCTTCTGTTACCGGAATTAAAATAGCAAGTTCAGTTATTGGTGCTCAAACTCAAAACATTACAATTCAAGCTACACCTGTTACAATTACAGGCGGCGAATACAACACCAACACTTATACTATTGCACTTTCTGATTATAATTCTGTTTCAACTGAAAAAGTTGCTTGGGGTGCTAATACAGTTGCTTCAAGCGAATCAAATCCTGCTACAAGCTCAATCACTTACACTACTGACATTTGGTCTAAAGGTTTACAAGTTTACAGCAACGGCAGCATAGCTGATTCTACAGCAGCAGGCGATTATCTTGTTTGGAATAATAGCGACACTGCAGGTAAAGGCGCATTCACAGTTACCGGCTTAGCGTCAACTGTCGGCGTTACCAATGGCACAATAGGCAGCGGCATTAGCTTAGACGGCAAATTCTTTACAATTTCAAGCGAAAACGTTTTAACCGGTTCAACAACTGTTGAAATTAAAACCAATAGCGAAAATCCATATGGCTCCGGTGCAAATTCTTCAACTTATTTGCTCAAGATAAATGCCGGTGCCGGACCCCAGCAAACAACCGTTGAAAGTGCTTGGTCAGTCAGTACAGGTGAGAGCGTTGCGTCTGTAACGTGGCTCGCAAATTCAACCGTTGCAGGTTACAGCTTGTATAATGGCGACACCTTATCTAGTTGGGAGGTTGGTACAGGTACAAAACTTGTTTACACTGCTGCTAGTGAAGGTTCAAAAGCATTTACAATTATTGGCTTAGATAAATCTGATATTTACGACAGAACAACCGCAGGCAACTATGTTACTGTTTTGGCAGGAACAGGTGATCAAAGCACTATTAAAATTGCTGATACCGCGCTTATTTCCGGTACTGAAGTTACATTAGCAAACGTTTCTAACAATACACTTTACACATTTGCTCTTAATGAAGGCAGCAGTAGTTTAGCTAGTGTAAATACTGAAACTTACATGACATTTAGCGGCGGCAGCATTTTTGCGGCGAAAGATGCTAAATCTACAGGCTTTGAAGTTGTTGATCCGTCCGAAAATTCAGCTGCTAAGATTACTTATCTTAATTCTGTAGATTCCGGTACAGCAGTATTCAAAATTGAAGGTCTTGATTCATCAGTATTAACTACTTTGTCCGTTACTCCAATTGCTAGTGAATGGCGTCCAGTAATTGCCAGCTCTACAGCAAGTTTATCCGGCTCAACCCTTATAATTTCCGGTACTTTGTTGATGACCGGCGATTCAGTTTCTTCATCTACAAAAGTTCACTTGGTAAATAACGGTTCAGAAGTTACCACATACAATGTAACTCTCTCTGCTGCAGATCAAACAAAATATGCTGTTCAATCAGTTGCAGGCAGTGTAGACGGACTCGTTTTAAATACCGAAACTGGTAAACAATCACTCTTTGTTCAAACCGGCGCAAAATCTTCAGGTTACAAAATTTCAACAACTTCAACAACTTCAACTACTACGGCAAGTAATTATTATACAACTATTCAAGGTATTGCAGCTAAAGCCGCTCAAACTGAAGTTTCACTTACCGGCTTAAATCTTGCAAGTGCTACTACTGATTCTTTGAGTACTGTTGTTGTATTAGGCGAAGGCGCAAACAGCAGCGTAATTACATTCAAAAGCAGAGATTGGTTCGGCACATCTGATGTTTCAATTCAAGCTGGCAGCAGTGCGGCAAGCAGTTATTCATTGGCACTTGCTACAAACGGCAACTTTGGACAATCTACTTTGGATAATGTATTGAAGTATGACAGTGGCGTTAAATACTTTACTGATAGAAAATCTGATGGCTTTGAAACTGCTACAGCTACAGGTAATTCAACTTACATTAAATATCTTGCAAATGACACAGGAACCTCTGCATTTGAAATTACAGGTATTAGTACAAACAATCTCGGCGCAGATTCAGCTACTTCTATTGCAAGCACGCTTATTTCAGTTGATAGCAGTACTGGCATTGTAGAGATTAAAGATTCTAATTTGCTTGCTGAATCCGGTATTTCATTGACCGGCGCAAGTTCAGATAACTATGGTATTCAAATCAGTAGCAGTATTTTCACTTCAACATCTACTTTACAAGCAGCTGATTTGGATGGTTACTGGAATGTTTCAGGCAACGATATTCAATTTGTTGATGGAGCTAGAAGAGCCGGTTATACAAATGTTAATAGCGGAGCTAAAAAAGCTTATGTTACATACACAGGTTTAGATTCAGGTACAGCAGCAGTTAAACTCTTCGGTATTGCTACAGGCAAAGCTTCAAATGAAAGCTCGGCAGATGCTGACGGTCTCTGGGTAATTGATACTGCAACTTCAAAATTTACTATTACAAGTGCTAATGAGAGCGGCTCAACAATTATGATTGGCGCAAACTATCTTGCAGGCAGTAGTGTTAGCATTGCTACAATAAGCGGCGCGGTCGGCGACACTGTAGCAGGTTACAGCGTACAATTATCTGATGATGGTTTGACTGCAAGCGGCGTAACAACTCATGACGCTTATTGGAATATTTCAGGCAGCGTTATCGGCTTGATTGAAAACGCAAGCAACGCAGGTTACACCAACGCTACAAACTACATTAAATATAATGATATATCAACCGGCAGTGCTGAACATAAACTTGTTGGTATTTCAGCAGACAGTCTCTCTGCTAATGTGACAACCGCAGGCGGCTTTAGCTACCTTAAGAATGAAGGCAACTTTAATTGGGATGGCACTACTTTGACAATCAATTCATCTATCCTTAATCATGAAGATGTTAAGATTGTTTCTAATGACGATACAACTACAGCTGCAAAAGGTTACAATGTAACTTTGACAGGTTCTGATTATGCACCTACAAGCATTGGCAACTACTTGAATCTTGGTACCAACGTTGTCCAGATTGTAACAGGCGCACAAAATACCGGTTACACAGTTGCTGATTCAACTAGTAGCACGGGCAGTTACATTGATTATCTTGAAGTTAATACAGGTACTGCAACATTTAGTATCAGCGGTCTTAAGACTTCCGACTTAAAACTTGCAGAAAATAGCGAAGGCATGCAAGCTTTGACAAGCGGAGCTACAATAACCGGCTCAACTGTATATATTACCAGCGCGGGTCTCCTCAACAATACCGATGTTACACTTGGCAAACTTGGTTCAGTTGAAACAACCGGCTACAAAGTATTACTTGGCAGCGATATAACAGATGCTACAAAAGTTAATGCACTTAACGGCTACTGGACAGTTGCAGATTCAGGAACAGCGAACGCAGCTATTAACTTTATGGACAGCGTAAAATCTGCAGGTTACACCAATTCAGACACTTACATTAAATACTCGGCAGTTGATACCGGCACAAAACTTTATACAATCAGCGGTATTAACGCAAGCGGTGTTTCCAATGCTTCAGCTGTTAATGGTATTTCAAGTATTAATACTGCCGACGGTCAAGGCATTACTATTAATGGAACTACAGTTACAATTTCTAAACAAGAATTCCTCAAAGGCTTAGATATTAAGATTGTTGACACAAGCAATGCTACTGTTTCAGGCTACTCTATCCAAATGGACGACGGTTTGAAAGGCTCCAACACTCAAACTACTATTGCGTCTTACTGGAACAAAGCTGACAACAAAGTCAATTTGATGGGCGGTGCAAGCACTACAGGTTATGCTAATACCGATAACTACATTGAATTCAAAGCGGCTAGCTCCGGTACTGTAACACATCAACTTGAGGGTATTAACGCAACCAGCTTAAGCAATGCAACTTCAGGTACTGCCTCCATTACAAGTACTAACTTCATTTGGGATGCTGATAACCATGCTCTGACAATCGGCGCAGATTATCTTAATCATCAAGATGTTATGATTGTTGCAAGTGGTACAACTAATGCTACTGCATCGGCAGACGGCTACAGTGTAATTTTGGCTGGTGCAGACAATTATTCACCTGCAAGCATTGACAACTACTTGAACTTTAATAATACTGTCAACATTGTAACGGGCGCACAAAATACAGGTTACACCGTTATTGAGGCAACCAGCACTGAAGGCGGCTTTATCCAATATGATGAAGTTAATAGCGGTACTGCAACATATCATCTCACCGGCATTAATATTAGTAGCAGTGGAACTAATGTAACAGCAACCGACGGAACAGGTATTGAAAAGATTGCTGACGCTGTCGGAATTTCACTGGCAGATACAGCTGTAACAATTACTAATGCTGAACTCCTTGCAGGTTCTGATATTAAAGTTGTTGATTCTTTAGAGGGAGCTGCAAGTGAATTCTCAGTACAAATGGATAGTGCGTTGGAAACTGCTCATGCTCAAAGTACTATCGCTGCTTACTGGAATAAATCCGGCAGCGATGTCAACTTGCTTGAAGGCGGCAGCACTACAGGCTATGCAAACGTTGATAACTACATTAAATATCAAGCATTTAACTCCGGTGAAACAGTTGCAACACTTATTGGTCTTAAGAACGATTCTATTTCAAACGGCGCAGTCGATACTGCAACCGGTGTCACAAGCATTGTAACTTCCGAAACAACAATTACTTGGGCAAATAATACTCTTACCGTTCACAGCAAAGATTTACTCAACAAAGAAGATGTTAAGATTGTTGAAGGCGAATCAACAGTTGCATCTTCAAAATACAAAGTAGCACTTGACAGCACTTTGGACAGCTTAGCATCTACCGACATTGCCTCTTACTGGAACAAAGATTCATC